>JAEEGI010002531.1_pt1 | contig 44751 bp, 36 predicted proteins | sample 8958751 | NCBI WGS metagenome assembly JAEEGI01 (sample SAMN16246545, study PRJNA631951) | gut metagenome | biome: gut microbiome; feature: rumen; material: KS-attached | host: Bos | place: Iran: Karaj | collected 2018-10
CCTCAGGCATTGAAATCCATCCGTTTTTCTTTTAATCAAAACAAGAATTTGGTAACTGGATGCCCCGTACTTAGAATTTGTCTTGTTTTTAAGTCACAAAACAAGACAAACTGTATCTTTTTTGTAAAATGTTTGGTGGTACTGCTTTTTATTTATATCTTTGCACTGAGTAAAATTACTCACATCACTGAGTAAAATTTTTAATTATGTACAAAAGGTCTGAATATCAAATAATTACAAGTAGGCTAAAAGAGCCAAGAAAGTTCAATCAGGCTATTATGGATCGCAAGGAGTGGGGGCGCATCTTTGAATCGGGGGGCGTTTTGTTTGGTGGTTCAGCATTATTTTAGTATCTTTGTCGCAGAATTTGCGACGTTAGGCAATGTTTTTTCGTCGCATATAGTTGCAAGTAAAAAATGAATACTACAGATATGAAATGGGTGGCCTGTTGGGGCAATGCCACCTCGATTACCAACCGTCGTGAGGCCATCTATGCCAAAGACCTCACGCTGCGCTATCCCGTCAGAATGTGTTTCAGCGGGACGATGCTCCGCTTTCGTTTCTCCAATCTCACAGGTACCGAACCAGTGACGCTCGACAAGGTACTGGTAGGGCATACGCCCATCACCTTTGAGGGTAAGACCGGTGTGACGCTGATGCCTGGCACAGAGACAGAGAGCGATGCCATCAGTTATACCGTGAATCGTGGCGATACCATCGAGGTGAGCATGTATATGGCAGGATTCACTCAGATGAACAGTGGGACGCTCATCACAGGACCGCTCTCCAAAGGCTATTATACCTATGGTGACTATGCCGAGGCCGACGACCTGCCCCTCGACCTGACCCGTAACACGAACTGGTTCTATTTCCTGAATACAATCGATGTGCTGACATCGGCGAACAACCGTGCTGTGGTGTGCTATGGCGACTCCATCACAGCCCAGTCGTGGCCCGACTATATGGCGCAACTGGCTTTCGGATCGCATGTGGCAGTGATACGTCGTGCCGTCAGTGGAACGCGCATCCTGCGCCAGTATGACTGTATAACCTATCAGGCCTACGGTCTGAAGGGGGCTACACGATTCCCCATTGAGATGAAGGTGGCGGGTGCTACGGATGTCATTATCCAGCATGGTATCAACGACATCATCCACCCTGTGGGGGCAGATGTGAACCCCTTCCGTCCGTGGAGCGATCTGCCCACAGTGGAAGAGATGGAACAGGGCGTAGAGGAGATCTATGTGAAGCCCGCCAAGGCGATGGGACTGAAGGTGTGGAGCGGTACGCTGCTGCCTATCTTTGGCTGGCGCACCTACAACGAGAAGCGCGATGCCATGCGACAGCAGTTTAACGAGTGGCTACGCACATCGCCTATCTTTGACGGATGCATAGACTTCGATGCTGCCGTGCGCAGTACGACGAATCCCAAGGCCTTTGCAGAAGGGTTTGACAGTGGCGACCATCTGCACCCCAGTGAGCGGGCCTATGAGGTCATGGCACAGGCTGCAGCGCACAAACTGATACGCCACATGCCGCGCTATGACCACGAAGAACATTTTTAACGACGCTATGCCTGACTGGCTGCGAGGAACTGTTCGGCACGAACAAGATCATCGGGAGTATCGATACCAACCGTCTCGACATTGGTGAGACCGACACGGATACGATAACCATTCTGGAGCCAGCGCAGTTGTTCGAGACTCTCGGCCTGTTCCAGACTGCTCTGGGGCAGACGAGTCACCTCGGCCAGCACTTCGCGCCGATAGGCATAGACGCCCAAATGCTTGAGGAAGGGGTAGGCTCCAAACCAGTCGGTGCGCTCCTTACCTCTTATAAAAGGTATGACGCTGCGACTGAAGTAGAGGGCGAAGCCCCGTACGTCGGTCACAATCTTGGGCGAGTTGGGATTCTCTGTCGCCTCGATGCTCTCGAAAGGTTTGCCCAAGGTGCCAATCTGTGTCGATGGGTCGTCGAAGAGGTGCATCAGCGTCTCTATCTGTGAGGCCTGGATGAAAGGCTCATCGCCCTGTACATTGATGATGACATCGGCATCGGTACCGATCTTCGTGACAGCCTCCTGGATACGGTCGGTACCACTCTTGTGGTCACTGCGCGTCATCACGGCACGTCCGCCAAACGACTCTACAGTCTGGAAGATACGCTCGTCATCGGTGGCCACATAGGCCTCGCCGAGCACACTCATCACCTGTTCATACACTCTCTGAATCACTGGTTTGCCACCCAGCATGGCCAGTGGCTTGCCCGGAAAGCGCGTTGAGGCATACCGGGCGGGAATAATTGCAATAAACTTCATACTGGGTGCAAAGGTAATAAAAAAAAGACAAGAAAACAGCCTTTTCAGTTAAATAATGTACAAGCGTTTGGTGGTCTCATGGATTTTGTGTACATTTGCAGTGTAATTGAAACAAGATTCTGATCGATGAAGACCTATATATTTTCAGTCATCATGCTGTTGCTCCCTCTGACAGCTGATGCTCAAAAAGTGACGCTTGGCTCTGCCAAGACCAAAGACGGAGGGGAATACAGCGGTGAACTGGTATCCGGCAAGCCCCATGGTAAAGGCCGGACGATTTATAAGAACGGTAACCTCTATGAGGGGGCGTATGAGAAGGGCAAGCGTCAGGGCTTTGGTATCTATACCTTCGCCGACGGTGAACGCTATGAGGGTGAATGGTTTCAGGACCAGCAGCACGGACAGGGTGTCTATTTCTTCGCCAACAATAACCGGTATGACGGGTTGTGGTTCCGTGACTATCAGCACGGTCATGGGGTGATGTACTATTTCAATGGCGACAAGTATGATGGTGAGTGGAAGCAGGACAAACGTTCGGGCAAAGGCCTGTACTTGTTTTCCACAGGTGCCTTCTACAGAGGCGACTGGTTGAACGACAAACGTAACGGCAAGGGCCTGTTCGACTGGGGCGATGGCTCGGTCTATGACGGAGAGTGGAAAGACAACATGCGCTCGGGCAAGGGCACGTTTAAGTATGCCGATGGCGACGTGTATATCGGTCAGTGGGAGGACGACGAGATGAATGGCCGGGGAATCTATAAGTTCCAGAATGGCGACATCTATGAGGGCGACTACTCTCACGGAGAACGTACGGGCACAGGCATCTTCAAATATGCCAATGGCGACAAGTACTCCGGGCAGTTCCTCAATGGTGACAAGCACGGCCAGGGCACCTTCGTATGGAGTACAGGTGACACCTATGTAGGGCAGTGGAAGTCGGACCGTCAGAACGGTAGAGGCAAGCTGTCGAAGAAGAATGGTGACACCGTAGAAGGCAATTTCCTGAACGGTCAGCCACATGGAGAATGTATCGCCCGCTTTGCCGACGGGTCGAAGTTCAAGGGCATCTTCAGGAACGGTAAGCGTAACGGACCAGCCATCGAGGAGGACAAGGACGGCCACCGCTTTGAAGGAATCTATGCCGACGATGTGAGAGACGGCAAGTTCGTGGAGAAAGACCGCAATGGCAAGATCACAGCACAAGGCGTCTATACCCGTGGGCACCGACAAGTAAGATAAATCAGTAAAAAACAGACAATAAATACTTAAAACTTAAGAGATTATGATCATTGACACAATTGACAATCTGGGCAAATATGTGGCGCTGAACCCGTTGTTTGCCGATGTAGTGGAGTTCTTGAAGACAAACGACCTCCAGACGATGGAAGCCGGGAAATATCCTATCAAGGACAAAGACCTGTTCCTGAATCTGACAGTAGCCAAAGGCAAGACCAAGGAGGCTGCGGTACTGGAGACACATATCGACATGATTGACATTCAGATTCCCATCTCGGGTGCTGAGACCTTCGGCTATACGCCCCTGTGTGACCTGCCCGAGTTTGAATATAATGCAGAGAAGGACATCACGAAGTATGGTGACACCCCCTCACAGACCTATGTGACGGTGAAGCCCGGTCAGATGGCCATCTTCTGTCCCCAGGATGGACATGCCCCCTGTATCACGACAGAGGCAGAACTGAAGAAAGCAATCTTCAAGGTGAAAGCATGAGATAATCAATCAGAATATACAAAATAGAAATCATATATGGCTAAGAAAGAAACCACCAAGAAGCCTGCAGCCAAGAAGGCTGCGGCTCCCAAGAAGACCACCACGAAGAAGGCAGTAGCCACGAAGAAGACTGTTGCTGCGAAGAAAGAGACCGTTGCAGAACAGGCTGCTCCGCAGCATATCGGACTGGTGCAGAACGACTCCTGGCTGGAGCCGTTTGAAGGTGCCATTCGTGGGCGCCATGACCATGCCCTGTGGAAGATCAGTCAGCTGACACAGAACGGTAAGAAGAAACTGTCGGACTTTGCGACAGGTCATCTGTATTTCGGCCTTCACAAACTGCCGAAGGGCTGGGTGTTCCGTGAGTGGGCACCTAATGCGACAGACATCTATCTGATCGGTGACTTCAATAACTGGCAGGAGGACGAGAAATACCGTTGCAAGCGCATCGAGGGTACGGGCAACTGGGAACTGAAACTCTCGGAGAAGGCCCTGAAGCACGGTCAGCTCTATAAGATGAAGGTGAAATGGAACGGTGGTGAGGGTGAACGTATCCCTGCCTGGTGCCAGCGCGTGGTGCAGGACGATCAGACAAAGATCTTCTCTGCCCAGGTCTGGAATCCTGAGACACCGTATGTCTGGAAAAAGAAGAACTTCAAGCCCAAGAAGAACCCGCTGCTCATCTATGAGTGCCACGTGGGTATGGGACAGGATGCTGAGAAGGTAGGTACCTATACCGAGTTCAAGGACAATGTGCTGCCACGTATCATCAAGGACGGTTATAACTGCATTCAGGTGATGGCTATTCAGGAGCATCCCTACTATGGCAGCTTCGGCTATCACGTGTCGAGTTTCTTCGCTCCGTCGAGTCGTTTCGGTACACCAGAGGAACTGAAGGCCCTGATCGACGAGGCCCATAAGAACGGTATCGCTGTGATTATGGATATCGTGCATTCACATGCCGTGAAGAACGAGGTGGAAGGTCTGGGCAACCTGGCCGGTGATCCGAACCAGTTCTTCTATCCTGGCGACCGTCACGAGCATCCGGCATGGGACTCTCTCTGTTTCGACTACGGCAAGGATGATGTGCTGCACTTCCTGCTCTCAAACTGCAAGTACTGGCTCGAGGAGTTTAAGTTCGACGGTTTCCGCTTCGACGGTGTCACCTCGATGTTGTACTACTCACACGGACTGGGTGAGGCCTTCGGTGGCTATGGAGACTACTTCAACGGTCATGAGGATGATAATGCCATCTGCTATCTGACACTTGCCAACTGTCTGATCCACGAGGTGAACCCAGATGCCATCACGATTGCAGAAGAAGTATCGGGTATGCCAGGCCTGGCTGCGAAGTTTGAGGATGGCGGTTATGGCTTCGACTACCGTATGGCGATGAACATTCCCGACTACTGGATCAAGACCATCAAAGAGGTGCGCGACGAGGATATCAATGTATGCTCCATCTTCTGGGAGGTTAAGAACCGTCGTCCGGACGAGAAGACCATCTCATACTGTGAGAGTCATGACCAGGCACTCGTGGGTGACAAGACCATCATCTTCCGACTGATTGATGCCGACATGTACTGGCACTTCGCCAAGAAAGATGTGAACGATATGGCACAGCGCGGTATCGCCCTGCATAAGATGATACGACTGGTAACCTGTGCAGCCATCAATGGCGGTTACCTGAACTTCATGGGTAATGAGTTCGGACATCCCGAATGGATCGACTTCCCGCGTGAAGGAAACGGCTGGAGCTATAAGTATGCCCGTCGTCAGTGGAACCTGGTGGACAACAAGGATCTCTGCTACCACTGGTTGGGTGACTTCGACCGTGAGATGCTGAAGGTGATCAAGAGTGTGCGTAACTTCCAGGACAAGCCCGTGGTGGAGATCTGGCACGACGATGGCGACCAGGTGCTCTGCTTCATGAGAGGTGACCTCGTGTTCGTGTTTAACTTCTCACCGACGAGAAGCTATACCGACTATGGTTTCCTGGTACCCACAGGCTCATACGAGGTTGTGTTGAACACCGACTCCAAGGACTTCGGTGGCAATGGCTTTGCCGATGACACGATGACTCACCTGACGAACTATGATCCGCTCTACGTGAAGGATCATAAGGAGTGGCTCAAACTCTATATTCCTGCCCGTTCGGCTGTGGTTCTGAAGAAAGTATAGTATGAACTATAATCACCCCTTGAGAAACGGTAGCACCATCACCATCCGCGTGATGTGTGCTATTGTTTTTGTGTTCTTCTCGATCGCGTGGCTCTATGCTTTCCAGGCTGATGTGCTGGCAATGGCCCAGCATGTGCTCAGTGACGGTGTGACACATTATTACAAGCTGATAGGGACACTGGTGATCACGGTGGTTCTCTATCTGCTGCAACTCTTCGTCTATAGTCTGACGAGGCTGGAGAAGCGCACACATGCCCTGACGTATGTACCGTCGATGTTGCTGTTGGCCATCCTTACAGATGTGTCGTATGTCAAGGGAGAAGGCGTGACGCAGTCGTTCTCCTGGTGGTGGCTGCTCGTCATCATCCCAGTGTGGCTTTTCATCATCCAGGTGGCACGGAACTTCCAACAGGTGGAGGATGACAGGAACTTCGGTCTCCTTTCAAGACCGATGTGGATCAACATGCTGTTGTTGGCCCTGCAGATGATGGGTGTGACGTGGATCGGTAACACGAATGCTGTGTTTCATTACAGGATGAAGGTGGAGGGTTACTTGTTGGAAGGGAAATACGACAAGGCGCTGAAGGTTGGTCAGAAGTCGTTGGAGAGTGATGAGAACCTGCTGATGCTGCGTATGGCAGCGATGGCCCGTCAGGGTGTTCTGGGGGAGCATCTCTTTGAGTATCCCATTACAGGTAACAGTTCACAGATGTTGCCGACCAACGGTCAGACAGCGATGATCTTATGTCCTGCCGACAGCCTTTATAAGTTCCTGGGTGCCAAGCCCGGTGAGTCGTTGGAGCCCCAGCGCTATCTGGAACTGTTGCAGAGGCGTGACTCCGTGCCCGAGAAGGTGATTGCCGACTATCTGCTTTGTGGCTATCTGATAGATAAGAAGATCGACCAGTTTGCGCAGGCGATAACTCAATATTACCAGATAGACGCGCATCTGCCGAAACATTACAAGGAAGCGCTGACCCTTTATACCCATCTGAGGTCGCAACCAGTCGTAACGTATCATGTGCCAGAGGTGGAAGAGGACTTCTCGAACCTGCAGGAACTGGAGAAACAGTATCCGGATGCTCAGGAAAGAAAGGTGAAAGTGAGTGAGCAATACCGAGGCACCTATTGGTATTACTACCGCTATGAATAAGAAGAAGGTTCTCAGACACGAGAACCTTCCTTTTTTTTGATATGACTATGTGTAGAGATAACGTTTGATAGACTTCTTCGGTGTCTTTTCAAACTCCTCCGGATAAATCTCAATCTCAGAGATCTTCTCGTAGGCAGGAATCATCTCGTTCAGTCCATTGAGATTCTGTTCCATAATATTCTTCAGGTCTTCATCCGAGAAGCCTAAGTTCTTGGCCTCATCCATGTCGGGATGTACGAGGGCCACCAGTTTGGTGTCGCGCTGTACGATAATGCTTTCCATCACCATCGTCATGGAGTTGAGCTTGTCTTCAATCTCCTCAGGATAGATGTTCTGTCCGTTAGGACCGAGCAGCATGTTCTTCGAACGGCCATTGATGAAGACGTTACCATCGGCATCCATCGTACCGAGGTCACCCGTGTGATACCATCCTTCACGGTCGATCGTTTCAGCCGTGGCCTCAGGGTTCTTATAATAGCCCAGCATCACGTTGGGACCCTTCGTGAGAATCTCACCGGGGATGTGACGGGGATCAGGAGAGTCGATCTCCACCTTCTGGTGCAGGGCAGCACGTCCGCAGGAGCCAGGTGCGAAGGTATGCCAGTCGGCATAACAGATGATAGGTGCACACTCGGTAGCACCATAACCAACGGTGTATGGGAAGTCGATGCGCTTGAGGAACTGTTCTACCTCCTGATTCAGGGCTGCTCCACCAATGATCACCTCGTACATCTTTCCGCCAAAGGCATTGAGCACCTCCTTGCAGATCATCTCACGCACCTTCTTGGAGATGACAGGCATCTGTAAGAGCAGGCGCATGCGGTTGTTCTGGATCTTCGGGAACACCTTCTTACGGATGATCTTCTCGATGATCAACGGTACGGCGATGACTATCACGGGCTTGATGTCGGCCAGGGCCTGAGCAATGATGGCAGGCGAAGGAACACGATTGAGGTAATAGACATGACAGCCGTAAAGGAACTCAAAGATATACTCAAAGGCCATGCCGTACATGTGGGCCATGGGCAGCATTGAGATAATCTTGTCGCCAGGCTTGATCTGCTGACCGAGCACAGCTACGGCAAAGTCGAAGTTAGACCAGAGTGCCCGGTAGGGAATCATCACACCTTTGGAGAAACCTGTGGTGCCAGAGGTGTAGTTGATGACTGCCAGTTCGTCGGGGCTCCCTTCCATGTAGTAGCTGACATGCTCCTTACGGAAATACTTGGGGAACTTCTTGCCATAGAGCTCGTTCAGATGCTCACGTGCATAGGTCAGTTTGTCGGTACGGGAGATCATCAACGAATAGTCGGGATTGTTGATGATACCTTCGAGCGTGGGCATCTGCTGAGGATCGATGATGGTGGCCACATGATCACCCACGAAGAGCAGACGAGCCTCAGAGTGGTTCACGATGTTGTGAATCTGTTCGGCATTGAATTCGTGAAGGATGGGGACTGCGACAGCCCCATAAGTCAGGGTGGCAAGGAAAGCAACAGCCCACTGGGAAGAGTTACGTCCGCAAAGGGCTATCTTATCACCTTTCTGAATACCACTGTTCTCAAACAGGATGTGTAGTTTTTCTATTTTCCTGGCTACATCATGGAACTGCAGGGTCTGACCTTTGTAATCGGTCAGAGCGTCGCGATCCCAATTCGTGATGATGCTCTTCTGGATTAGAGCGTTGAAGCTTGGTATTTGTTCCATACGCGATTCGCGTTAAGTTATTGATATAAGTAACGTTTGATACTTTTCTTCGGTGTCTTGGCAAACTCTTCATCAACCAGTTCGATCGCAGAGATACGACTATAGACCGGTAGCATGTTGTTCAACTCCTGACGGTTCTGTTCCATGATGTTCTCGAGTTCTTCCTGACTGAAGCTGACCACTTCATCCTTGTCGGGATGAATCAGGGCCACCAGTTTCTCGCCACGTTGTACGACGAGACTCTCAGCCACCATCGCCATTGTATTGATCTTATCTTCAATCTCCTCGGGATAGATGTTCTGTCCGTTGGCCCCCAACAGCATGTTCTTGATACGTCCACGGATGAAGATATGCCTACTGGCAGACATGGTGCCGAGGTCGCCAGTGTGATACCAACCGTCGTGGTCGATCACCTGATGGGTGGCATCGTCGTTTTTGAAATAGCCCAGCATGAGGTTAGTACCTCGGGTGACAATCTCACCGGGGATGTTTTCCGGATCGTTGGACAAGATCTTCACTTCCATCCGATCGACAGGTATGCCACAAGAGCCACCAACGAACTCCTTCCAGTCACAATAAGAGATGAGCGGGGCACACTCCGTCGTGCCATAACCGACCGTGATCGGGAAATTGATGGAGAGCAAGAACTCCTCAACCTCCTTCGACAAGGCAGCACCGCCCACGATAATCTCGTAAGCCCGTCCGCCGAAGGCGTTGTAAACTTCAGAGTAGATACGCTCCTTGACCTTCTTCGACACCACAGGCATCTGAAGGAGCAGACGCATACGGTTGTTCTGTATCTTGGGGAACACTTTCTTTCGGATAATCTTCTCGATAATCAGGGGCACCGTGACAATCAGGGTGGGCTTGATGTCGGAGAAGGCCTGTGCAATAATGGCAGGAGACGGCAGTCGGGTGAGGTAGAACAGATGACAACCGTGACAGAAACCGAAGAGGAACTCTACGGCCATGCCATACATGTGGGCCATGGGCAGGATGCTCAACAAAGAATCGCCTGGTTTCACATTCTTACCCAGTCGGTCGATGATGAACTTGACGTTACCCCATAGGGCACGGTAGGGGAGCATCACACCCTTCGAGAACCCGGTAGTGCCACTGGTGTAATTGATCAGTGCCAGTTCATCGGCCTCATCCTTGTGATAGTTGATATGCTCTGCCCTGAATGCCCGGGGAAACTTGCTGCAAAACAACATATTAAGATGTTCGCGCGCATACGTTACCTTTTCAGAACGTGAGAGCATCAAAGAGAAGTCGGGCAGATTGATGATGGCCTCAAGGGCAGGCATGGCATCAGGATCGATGGTCTTGACCGCATAGTCGCCAATGAACAAGAGCTTGGACTCAGAATGGTTGACGATGTTTTGAACGGCTTCTCCATTGAACTCATGCAAGATGGGCACGGCCACAGCTCCATAGGTCAGTGTAGCCAGATAGGCTACTGCCCAATGGGCAGAGTTACGACCACAGATGGCAATCTTGTCACCTTTTACCACACCACTGTTTTCAAAGAGGATATGTATCTTCTCAATCTTGCGTGCTACATCGTGGAACTGGAGCGTGATACCCTGATAGTCGGTGAGGGCATCCTGATTCCAGTTATCTATGATTGCTTTTTGGATATAAGCATTAAAACTGCTAAAAGTTTCCATTAAAATTGCACAAATTTTAAAATTTTGTGCAAAGGTAACTCATTTTCTGCACATTCGCAAAAAAAATGTGCAGTTTTTTGTGCTAACTACCGAAATTGATGAGTTTTGGTTAGAAAACGAACAAAATTATTCGTATCTCATCGATTTTGCAGGGTGGATATGTGAAATGAGGAAACTCGGTGCAATGAGTACCAAGACACAGATCAGGAGGGTCACGATGTCTAACAGCAGAATCAGGGGCAGGTTCAGTTCCATGGGTGCTTCACTGACATAGTAAATCTGAGGGTCGAGACTCACGAAGCCCGTGTATTGCTGTAACAGGACGATACCGATGCCTAAGAGGTTGCCCCAGAACATGCCTTGGCCTATGATAAACACAGAGAACCAGAGGAATGTGTGACGGATGGTCGCGTTACGTTCGCCGAGAGCCTTGAGAATACCGATCATCTGGGTGCGCTCCAGAATGATGATGAGCAGGCCGCTGATCATGGTGAAGCCAGCGACGCATACCATCAGAGCCAGGATAATCCACACGTTGACGTCGAGGAGTTCCAGCCAGATGAACACTTGAGGATAGGCCTCATAGATGGTCTGTGTGGCCAAGGTGTTACCTTGGGCATCCATGCTTCGGTTGACATGGCTGATAAAGGCCTCTTCAGTGATCTTCAACTGGTCAAGGTCGTTGACCGTCACTTCGACACCCGTACAAGTGTTGCCCGTCCAGCCATTCAGTTTGTTGGCAGTATAGAGATCAATCAAGCAAATACTCTCGTCGAACCGAGTCATGTTCGTCTGGTAGATGCCACTGATCGCGTAACGTCTGGTCCTGACATTCTCATCAGCGACGAAATAGGCAAAGACCTTGTCGCCAACCTTCAGCTGCAGTTTGTCGGCAATCATCTTCGACATCAGCAACTGGTTGCTACTGGTGCTGTCGCTGAAATGCGGAATCGTCCCTGCTATGAGGTGCTGGCTGATGAACGTCGTGTCGAACTCAGGTCCCACGCCCTTGAACGCGATACCCAGGAAATCCTGGTCGGTCTTCAACAGACCATTGGTGATGGCATAGCGCTCAGCATGCTTCACGTTCGGCTGTTGCATGAAGACCTTCATGAGACTGTCATCAGCACAGATGCTATACGGGTCGGCATCATTGATGAAAAAGGTGTTGTGCACCTGGATATGTCCACCGAAGCCCACGACCTTGTCGCGAATGGTATGTTTGAAGCCCAGGACAACACTGACGGTGATGATCATCACGGCCAGGCCAATGGCTACGCCAACGGTGGCTATACGAATAGCAGGACGACTCACTTTCCGCTTGTCGCCCTGATCACTATAGATTCTTTTGGCTATGAAGAGGGGAAAATTCATTCATCAACTCTCCCTGGGTATGCCTCTAACGCCTTTCGCAGCACGACAAGGGCTCTCTCGAGATCCTCCTTCTTCAGCACGTAGGCGATACGTACCTGATTGATACCTGCACCAGGGGTCGTATAGAAGCCTGCAGCAGGAGCCATCATCACAGTCTCACCCTCGTATTCAAACTCAGAGAGACACCAACGGCAGAACTTCTCGGCATCATCAACAGGCAGTTTGGCTACTGTATAGAATGCTCCCATAGGAATGGGTGAATAGACACCGGGAATACGGTTCAGCCCATCGATCAGACACTTACGGCGCTCTACATATTCATCATAGACATCACGGTAATAATCCTCAGGGGCGTCCAGTGATGCCTCGGCCACAATCTGTCCGATCAGTGGTGGAGAAAGACGGGCCTGACAGAACTTCATCACCGCCTTACGTACCTCCGTGTTCTTGGTGATGAGTGCCCCGATGCGGATACCACACTCGGAATAGCGCTTTGACACAGAGTCGATCAGGATAACATTCTGTTCGATGCCTTCCAGATGACAGGCGGAGATATAAGGTGAGCCGGTGTAGATGTATTCACGATAAACCTCATCGGAGAAGAGATACAGGTCGTATTTCTTCACCAGATCACGAATCTGGTTCATCTCCCGACGGGTATAAAGATAACCAGTCGGATTGTTGGGGTTACAGATCATGATGGCCCGTGTACGCTCGTTGATGAGTTCTTCGAATTTCTCAACCTTAGGCAGAGAGAAACCTTCATCGATGGTGGTGGCAATCGTACGGATCTTGGCACCAGCAGAGATGGCGAACGCCATATAGTTGGCATAAGCCGGCTCAGGCACAATGATCTCGTCACCGGGATTCAGACAAGAGAGGAAGGCGAAGAGCACGGCCTCAGATCCACCCGACGTGATGATGATATCATCGGCTGTGACCTGAATGTTATACTTGGCGTAGTAGTCAACCAATTTCTCGCGATAGCTCAGATAGCCTTGCGATGGCGAATATTCCAGAATCTCGCGGTCGATCTGTTTCAACGCGTCGAGTCCCACTTTCGGCGTAGGCAAATCTGGCTGGCCGATGTTCAGGTGATATACTTTCGTTCCTCTTTTCTTGGCTGCAGCTGCCAAAGGGGCGAGTTTTCGAATCGGCGACTCGGGCATCTCTAGGCCACGAACTGATATTTCTGGCATGTTATTTAGTTTTGTTTAAAAAATCGGTGCAAAGGTACAAAGAAAAATGAAAATTGACGAATGAAAAGAAAAAAAACACCGCTCATCCTATATTTTTTGTTTTTATGTTTTCCTTTTTCAATTATTATTTGTACTTTTGCCCGACCAATTTTTAATCATAAAGCGAAACAGAACGATGAACTTCGAAGAAATGCTTGAAGCGCGTAAGGCGAAAAAGACGATCAAGGCGCGTATCCCTTATGGTTATTTTTACAAACGGCTGATTGACGGCAAGTATTCCAACTTCGTCGAGTTCCATGATGAGGTGGCCGATCAACTGACATTCTCCCGTTGTGTGAAGGCAGACTGTGAGGCTACCAACCATATCACGCATAAGGCACAGTTGCACTTCACCCCCAACGAAGGAGACGATGGTGTCTATGCGCTCGCTGTAGAGGTAGGCAACTATCTGACGCTGGAACAGCTCGTGAATGACGATCCGGCCATTGTGGCGAAGAATGATTTCCTGAACACGACACTCAGGGAACTCTTTGACATCGCCTGTTGCCTGAACGACCAGGGTATCTATCACGTCTGTTATGCCCCATCGAATATTCTGGTTCGCAAGAATGATAATGCCGTCAGACTGCTCTGTCATGGCTCTTTCTACACTAAGACAGACCAGGACATCCTCTATGACGGGGTTGAGAACTTTGTGGCACCAGAGGTCTTCAATGGTGGGGAGGTTGACGGACGTACCGATGTCTTCTCACTGGGAAAACTGATTGAATGGCTCTATAATTCCTCGGGCATGCCTTTTGAGTTGAAGAAAATCGTGGACAAGGCGACAGATGCAGACCGTGAAGAGCGTTTCGCCCGTGTGGAGGATATGCGTAACTTCATCAATAAGGCCCGTGCGGTCCGTCGTACTGCGATATCAGCCATTGTAGCTGTCGCTGTTGCCCTGACAGTCGTTGGCCTCTTCTTCTACCTCCTGCCCAATCCGGAAGTCGTTGAATATGTGAAGCCGGTTGAAGAGCCTATTCCAGACGAGATGGTTGAGGATGACATTGAAGCCATCATGGGTATCGGTGCAGATGCAGACTCAGCTACCATTGCCCATATTGTGGAGTTGCAGAAACAAAAGAAAGACTCTTTAGGTGTAGGTGAGGCGAAGCTGCGCCAATATAACGCCAAGGCAGAGGCCATCTTCCGTAAGCAGTTTGCAAAGGCTGCTGATGTCATTCTCTCCGAGGTCTATAACTCAAACGAGATGGACGGTACCGAAAAAGACTTTGCCTGGAAGACTAAACAGATGACAGAGCAGTTGACCAAGAAGCAGGCCGAGTTGATGAAAGCAACCACCCTCAGTCCTGACCGGGCACAGGCCATCTCTTCGCAGATTATCGAGCAGTTGACTGAAAAGAAGAAGGCGATGATGTCGAAAGACTATATGGGCATCAAGAAACAGAAGTCAGAACAGGAGTCAGAGGCAAAGGCAGGTGCTGGGGCCGCGAAGAAAGTGATTGAAAAACAGAAATAACATATTTGAAATGAGAAGTAGAACAGCAATTTGGTTTGAGTGCAAGATCCGTTATGAAAAAGTGATGGAAGACGGCTTGCAGAAGAAAGTGACAGAAGCATATGTCGTTGATGCCCTCAGTTTCAGTGAGGCTGAGGAGCGTATCATAGAGGAAATGTCATCCTATATCAGTGGTGAGTTTGATGTGACCGACCTTAAGAAGGCATCTTATAAGGAGATCTTCTTCTCGGAGGATGAGCTGGCCGACAAGTGGTATAAGGCCAAACTCCAGTTTATCACGATCGACGAGAAGACGGAGAAAGAAAAGCGTTCTTCAGTGAACTATCTGGTACAGGCCGGTTCCTTCAATGGTGCCGTCAAGAACATAGATGAGGTGATGGGAGGAACTATGATAGACTATGTGATAGCATCTGTTGCAGAGACCACGCTCATGGATGTCTATGAGTATCAGAAGCGTGACAAAAAAGACGACAAACCGGAATTTGAACAATAAGATGGAATACGACGTCAAAGGTCATTTACATCAGATACTGGATACATTGCCACAGGGTGTACGCCTTGTGGCAATTTCCAAGTATCATCCTCAGGAGTATATCGAAGCAGCCTATGCTGAGGGACAACGTGTGTTTGGTGAGAGCCATGAACAGGAACTCCGTCAGAAGCACGAGGCATTGCCTTCAGATATCGAGTGGCATTTCATCGGTCATTTGCAGACAAACAAAGTAAAGTACATCGTACCGTATGTGTCTATGATCGAGTCGGTTGACTCCATGAAGTTAATGAAAGAGATTAACCGTCAGGCAGAGAAGTGCGGCAGGACAGTCAACATCCTGTTGGAACTGCATATCGCAGAGGAATCCACCAAATATGGCTTGACACCCGAGGCCTGTCGCCAGTTGTTGGAAGATGGCGAATGGCGGGAGATGCAACATGTCAGGATCTGTGGATTGATGATGATGGCATCGTTTGTTGACGACCGTGAACAGATTCGTCGTGAGATGCAGACCGCTGCGAACCTCTTTGATGAACTGAAAGCGAAATATTTTGCCAATGATGATGCCTTCTGTGAGCGTTCATGGGGCATGAGTGACGACTATCAGATAGCCGTGGAGACAGGTTCGACGATGGTCAGGATAGGTACCTCTATTTTTGGTCCCCGCGTCTATTAAAGTAATATTGGTCGCGCTTCTTCGTGATGCTGCCATAGTTGATGGCGTGGACAGGACAATAGTGGTAACATGCCAGACATGATGTACATGTCCCTTGGTGAAGCCATGTTGGCGGGATGCCTTGAATATTGTCAACCGGACATACCGTCGCACATTTCCCACACTTGATGCATACATCGACATCAACGGTGAATTTGTCGTCGTTGACCATCTTCTTGTTAAAATAGTTGCCTATCACATAAGAATAGAGTCGGGGCGTACTGCCTTTTTCCAGTTCTTCAATGCCGCGTCTTCGTTCTTGAATCATCTGGATGATGTGTGGGACCTGATGCTTGGCAACATCTATTTTCATCGCTTCCTTTTCTTCAGAGTCGGTCTTCATGAACGGCAGACAAACGTATGACTCAGGCATGATGACGGAAAACAGACTCTCGGCCTGCAAGGGACTTTCAGGGTGAACACCGTTGAACAGGACAGCTCGCAGTTCTTTGTTAAGAATCGTCATCGCTTCACCCATGTTGTCACCACAGGTGGTCAGAGCCCAACAAAAAACCTCCCCCTGATGGCCATCAGGCATCTCGAAAGACAGTTGTCTGATGAACTCTCGTACGATTCTTGGCGGTTGCCATCCATGCGTCGGAAAGCAAAAACCGATGCGCTCCCCGTCTTTCAATGAAAACAGAAACCGTTTTTCCCTGATAAGTTCAGGGATGAAAAGCAGATCTTCATGAAGGGCTTCGGCTATCTGCTGTGCCACCCATTTGGTATTACCTGTACCAGAAAAATAGAATATCATGGTTGCAAAGGTACAAAAATTAGATTAAAGAGAACAGAAATATTAAAAATATTTATTTCCTTTTGTCGGATAGAATATTTTTAGTACCTTTGCACGCTATAAAATGATAAGCAAGAAAATACAATAAAAATATGGCAAAGAAATTCGCCGAACATAACGGCTTGAATCTTACCCAGGTGAATAACGACATCCTGGAAATGTGGCGGGAGAAGAATGTCTTCTGGCGCTCTGTCGATGAGCGTGAGGGTTGTCCCCAGTTTGTTTTCTTCGAGGGTCCTCCCTCGGCCAACGGTCATCCCGGCATCCACCATGTGCTGGCCCGTACCATCAAGGATACCTTTAATCGCTATAAGACGATGAAAGGCTATCAGGTGAAACGTAAAGCAGGTTGGGATACCCACGGACTGCCTGTAGAACTGGGCGTCGAGAAGGAGTTGGGTATTACCAAGGCTGATATCGATAACAAAGATTCTGACAAGTATATTTCTACGGAGGACTACAACAAGAAGTGCCGTGAGAACGTGATGATGTTCACGCAGGAATGGCGCGACCTCACGGAGAAGATGGGTTACTTCGTCGATCTTGACAATCCGTATATCACATACGATAATAAATATATTGAGACCCTTTGGTGGCTGCTCCAGCAGTTCTATAAGAAGGGACTGCTCTATAAAGGCTATACCATCCAACCGTACTCACCAGCTGCGGGTACAGGTCTGAGTTCACATGAGTTGAACCAGCCCGGTTGCTATCGCGACGTGAAAGATACCACCGTGACTGCTCTTTTCAAGGCATTGAACCCCAAAGAGGAGTGGACGAAGTGGGGTACTCCGTACTTCGTGGCCTGGACCACTACACCCTGGACATTGCCTTCAAACACAGCTCTCTGTGTAGGTCCGAAGATCGACTATGTAGCCGTTGAGACCTATAATGCCTATAATGGTGAGAAGATCACAATCATTCTGGCAGAAAGCCGACTGAATGCCTATCTTGCTCCGGAGGGTAATATTACCGATGGTGAGGAAATGCCTGAATATAACAAGGGTGAGAAGTTTGTGCCTTATCGTATCGTAGGCCGCTATACTGGTGAAGAGCTTGTTGGTATGAAGTATCAGCAGTTGATGCCTTGGGTAAAACCATCAGCCAAACTTGATCAGAATGCAGCCGACTACGTGAAGGCTTATGCAGCCGCTCACCCAGAGAAGGTGTTTGTCGGAGAGAACGGCAAAGATCAGTTTGTTGAGATGGAGAGTGAGGCGTTCCGCGTGATCCCCGGTGATTACGTCACAACAGAGGATGGTGCTGGTATCGTACATATTGCGCCTACCTTTGGTGCTGATGATGCCAAGGTGGCTAAGGATGCCCACATCCCGAGCTTGTTCCTTATTAATAAAAAAGGTGAGACTCGTCCGATGGTTGACCTGCAGGGTAAGTATTACGTGATGGGTGAGCTTGACGACAACTTCATTGGGAAGTGCGTCGATAAGGCAGCCTATGGTCATCACGCAGGCGACTATGTGAAGAATGCCTATGCACCAGAGTTCAACAAGGACGGCAAGTATGATGAGCAGGCTGCTTCAAAGGCCGAAGACCTGAACATCGTGATCTGTATGGAGATGAAGCAGGAGGGTACAGCGCTCAAGATTGAGAAGCATGTACACAACTATCCACACTGCTGGCGTACAGACAAGCCCGTGCTCTACTATCCGCTTGACTCATGGTTCATCCGTTCGACCGCCAAGAAAGACCGTATGTTCGAACTGAACAAGACCATCAACTGGCAGCCTGAGTCAACAGGTACAGGTCGTTTTGGCAACTGGCTTGAGAACCTGAACGACTGGAATCTCTCCCGTTCGCGTTTCTGGGGAACACCGCTTCCTATCTGGCGCGATGAGGATGGCAAGGAAATCTGTATTGGATCCGTTGAGGAGCTCTACCATGAGATAGAGAAGGCAGTCAAGGTAGGTTTCATGACCTCGAACCCCTTGAAGGACAATGGTTTCGTGCCTGGCGACATGTCGAAGGAGAACTACGACAAGATCGACCTTCACCGTCCATATGTTGACAATATCGTGCTCGTTTCAGAGAGTGGCAAGCCCATGAAGCGTGAGACCGACCTGATTGACGTATGGTTTGATTCAGGTTCAATGCCTTACGCTCAGATTCACTATCCGTTTGAGAATAAGGAGTTGATAGACAAAGGCATCGCCTTCCCATGTGACTTTATCAACGAGGGTGTTGACCAGACTCGTGGCTGGTTCTTTACCCTGCATGCCATTGCTACTATGATTTTCGACTCTGTGGCTTTCAAGAACGTAATCTCTTCCGGTCTTGTGCTTGATGCCAAGGGTAACAAGATGTCAAAACACGTTGGTAACGTGGTGAACCCATTCGATATGATCGAGAAGTATGGCTCAGATGCCGTCCGTCTGTATATGATGACCAACTCAGAGCCATGGGACAACCTGAAGTTCGACCCAGAGGGTGTGGATGAGGTCCGCCGTAAGTTCTTCGGCACCTTATATAATACCTACAGTTTCTTTGCACTGTATGCAAATGTCGATGGATTCGATCCGGCTACACCACAGGTTGCATTCGACAAGCGTCCTGAGATCGACCGTTGGATCCTGTCTTGTCTGAACACGCTTGTCAAGGGTGTGGAGGCAGAACTCGACAGTTATGATCCCACACGTGCAGGTCGATTGATTGACACCTTCGTGAACGACGACCTGAGTAACTGGTTTGTCCGCCTGAACCGCAAACGTTTCTGGGGTAAGGAGATGAGTGAAGACAAGCTCTCGGCTTACCAGACGCTCTATACCTGTCTGATGACTGTGGCCAAACTGTTGGCACCGTTTGCTCCTTTCTATGCAGACCAGTTGTATAAGGACCTTGGTGGTGAACTCGACTCAGTACATCTGGACAAGTTCCCCGTAGCCGATGAGGCTCAGATAGACAAGGACCTTGAGGCCCGTATGGAGATGGCTCAGAAGATTACCTCAATGGTTCTGGCCCTGCGCCGTAAGGTGAATATCAAGGTGCGTCAGCCACTGCAGGCCATCATGATTCCTGCTGTTGACGAGACACAGAAGAAACATATCGAGGCTGTTAAGGACCTGATTATGAACGAAGTTAACGTCAAGGAACTCCGTTTCGTAGAGGGTGCAGGTGTGTTGGTTAAGAAAGTGAAGTGTAACTTCCGTACGATGGGTAAGAAGTTCGGCAAGCTCATGAAGAGTGTGGCTTCCGCTATGGATGCCCTGACTCAGGAGCAGATCGCAGAACTTGAGAAGGTGGGTACTATCAGCATCAATGTTGATGGTCAGGACGTTGTTGTTGAGGCTGCCGATGTGGAGATTATCAGTGAGGATATTCCAGGCTGGCTGGTTGCCAACGAGGGTAACCTGACGGTGGCTCTAGAGGTTGAACTCAATGAAGAGCTCAAGAACGAGGGTATGGCTCGTGAACTCATCAACCGTATCCAGAACATCCGTAAGGAAAGTGGTCTTGAGATTACCGATCGTATCAATGTTGAGGTGACTCCTCACGATGATGTGAAGAAGGCTTTAGACAGTTTTGCCGACTATGTCAAGACACAGGTTTTGGCAGATAGTATCGACTTGCAACCCAATGACGGTCAGGAAGTTGACTTCGATGAGTTTAAGTTGAACATTAAAGTAATAAAACAATAAATAATCAATAACTAAACAATTAATTATTATGGCAGAGAAGACTCGCTATACCGACGAAGAGCTCGAGGAGTTCCGTCAGATTATCAATGAGAAGATGGCTTTGGCCAAGCGTGACTATGATCAGATGATGCGCGTTCTGACAAACCAGGACTCCAATGATGTTGATGATACGTCACCAACCTATAAAGCACTGGAGGAGGGTAGTGCTACCCAGTCGAAAGAAGAGCTTATCACGATGGCTGCCCGCCAGCAGAAGTTCATCCAAGGTCTGAAAGCAGCCCTGATCCGTATTGAGAACAAGACCTATGGCATCGACCGTATCACGGGTAAACTGATTCCCAAGGAGCGCTTACGTGCTGTGCCTCATGCCACCCTGAGTGTAGAGTCGAAGTTGAATCAGCAGAAGAAGTGACTACGACGAATCATCCAATGATCACCAAAGGAAGACTGGCGACACTGATTGTAGTCGCCATTCTCCTTATTGACCAAGCCATCAAAATCTGGGTGAAGACCTCTATGTGTCTGCATGAGAGTATCCATGTGACAGACTGGTTTTATATCACCTTTATCGAGAACATGGGGATGGCATTCGGGATGCAGTTGGGAAGCAAGGTTATCTTGTCGCTGTTCCGTGTGATTGCTATTACCCTGTTGGGCTACTATACCTGTCTGGAAATCAGACGCCAGGCAAAAACAGGTTATATCGTTTGTCTGGCCATGATCTTTGCAGGTGCTGTGGGCAACCTGATTGACTGTCTCTTCTATGGGTTGATTTTCAACGAGTCGTCTCCGAATTACGTCTCATACTTTGTACCCTTCGGGTCTGGTTATGCACCATTCCTCATGGGTAAGGTCGTGGATATGTTCTATTTCCCGTTGATAGAGACGGAATGGCCATTGTGGATGCCCTTTGTCGGGGGAGAGCATTTCGTATTCTTCAGTCCTGTTTTTAATTTTGCAGATGCAAGTATCAGTGTGAGTGTGGTAGTGCTCCTACTGTTTTATCGTGAGGAAATCAGTAAGATATCCTTGTCCCGGAATTTGGAAAAGAACGAAGCAGATAAGGTATGACAACATATAGAGTACATCGGATGATATTACTGGCTCTCGGGTTGCTGTTTGTTGCATGTAAGCCGACTATTCCAGGTGATGTCATACAGCCCGATGATATGGAAGACCTTCTATATGACTATTATGTGGCACAAGGCATCCGTTCCGATTACTCCCAGGGCGAAGACTACCGATTACAATATAACCATGGACTTGTGTTCAAGAAATATGGCGTCACCGAGGCACAGTTCGACTCTTCCATGGTGTATTACTACAACCATCTTGAAGACCTGTACAAGATTTACGAGAGAGTACAGAAACGTCTCAGTGAAGACGCTGTGGAGTTAGGTGCATCTTCAAGTGAGGTGGAAAGATATATGACTCATTCACTCTCAGGAGATACGGCTGACATCTGGACAGCCCGTCGCCATCAGATCCTCTTTCCCCAGTCGCCTTATAATATTTACCAGTTCTCGCAGAAGGCTGATACAGCCTGTCATAGCAACGACAGTTATATGCTCACCTTCGGGTGCAGTTTCCTTGTACAGAGCGGTTCCAGGAATGCCACTGTCCTGTTGTCTGTCGTTTATGAGAACGACAGTGTCATCACTCAGAGCATGAGTGTGCCTATGATGGGCATTGCCAAACTGAATATACCTATCTGTAGCCTTCGTCCCAAAGAGTTCAAGGGCTATCTGTATATGGGTATGCGTCAGGGTCAGGATAATGATAACGATATGTGTATGTTCATGGCAGACCATATCCAACTGATTCGTTTCCATCATCCGGAACTGTCGGCTAAAGAGACGTCTCAAGAAGCCGACCAACCAGCGTCTGTCACGAGTGATAGCACCAAACTGCATTCAGACTCCTTAAAACCCAGAGTCCATAAACTTGGGGAAAGGCCTGTGCCGGTAAAGCCTGATGCAGAACCTTCCAACCAACGAAGAATAGAACCATTAACTAAAAAATAATCATTATGAAATTTCGTCTATCTTTAATGAATTTCCTTGAGTTTGCTGTATGGGGTGCATACTTGACCTGTATGGGAAACTATCTTGGAGTGGCAGGACTGGGTAATCAGATATCCTGGTTCTATGCTATTCAAGGAATAGTCAGTATCTTTATGCCTACCCTGATGGGTATTGTTGCTGACAGGTATATGCAACCACAGCGCGTACTTGGTCTCTGTCATCTGTTAGCAGGAGGCTTCATGCTGGCTTGTTGGTGGATGGGATTTCAGGCTGGCTTCGGACAAGAGCTGCCCAACAAATCGCTGTTTATTACATTCTATACCCTCAGCGTCGCTTTCTATATGCCAACCATCGCACTGGCCAATACCACTGCGTTTACAATCTTGAAAAATAACGGGTTGGATACCGTGAAGGATTTCCCGCCAATCCGTGTGTTAGGAACCGTTGGTTTTATCATGACCATGTGGTTTGTCAACTGTGCCATCCTAGAAGACGGCTCTTTCTCATTCACCCTGTCCGAGAGTGCTCATAAGTTCCAGTACACTTACATGCAGTTCTTTGTTTCCGGTATCTTGAGTATCGTACTCTGGCTCTACTGCTATACACTGCCAGTATGTAAACTGGAGAAGAAAGAGAATGTGTCTCTGGCAGAGAGCTTCGGACTGAGTGCCTTTAAGTTGTTCAAGAAAAAGAAGATGGCATTGTTCTTTATCTTCTCGGCCTTATTGGGTATGTGCCTGCAGGTGACGAATGGTTATGCAGGACCGTTTATTACCAGTTTCAAGGGAAGTGCCGATGCTGCCATCTCCTCATCGTTTGCTGCTAATAACGCCACACTGCTCACCAGTATCTCACAGATCAGTGAGGCTCTCTGTATCCTGATGATACCGTTTTTCCTCAAACGATATGGTATCAAGGTGGTGATGTTGATGTCCATGTTTGCATGGGTGTTCCGTTTCGGTTTCTTTGGAATCGGTAATCCTGCCATGCCTGGTGTCATCATGTTTATCTTGTCGTGTATCGTCTATGGTGTGGCATTCGATTTCTTCAATGTCTCTGGTGGTATCTTTGTTGATCAGGAGTGCGCCCCCTCCGTCAAGGCATCGGCTCAGGGTCTGTTTATGATGATGACCAATGGTGTAGGAGCTACCTTCGGCACGTTGGCTGCTGGTGAGATTGTCAATCATTACTGTCAATGGGACAACGGGTTCTTGCAGGGTGAGTGGACTACTTGTTGGTTTATCTTCTCTGCTTTTGCATTAGTCGTAGCAGTTTCCTTTGCGCTGGTTTTCCACCCGGAAAAAGCCCCCAGTACCACAGAGTGATGAAGGAGATCAGATTTTTCTATGTGCCTGAAGCTGCCCAGCAGCAGGAATTACCTCAGGAAGAGGCGCTCCATGCCATGCGCGTCCTCCGTCTGAAAGACGGTGATAAGATGTATCTGATGGATGGGGTGGGGAATTTCTATCGGGCACGAGTGACGCTTGCTGCTGCTCATCACTGCTATTACGAGATAGAGGAGACATTGCCGCAAGCGCCACAATGGAAAGGTCGTCTGCATCTTGCTATTGCACCGACAAAGATGATAGACAGGATCGAATGGATGGTAGAGAAAGTGGTTGAGGTCGGTGTGGATGAGGTGACTTTTGTTGACTGTCAGTTCTCTGAGCGACGTCAGATCAAGTGCACCCGTCTGGAGAAGATTGCAGTTTCAGCCATGAAACAGAGTCATAAGGCGTGGAAACCCGTGTTGAATGATATGATGTCGTTTAAGCATTTTATCCAACAGCCTTTTACTGGCCGCAAATATATCGCCCATTGCTATGAGGAGATACCGCGTACCTATCTATTCGATGAACTCCGCAAGCCTTCGGACAGCCCGGATGCTGTCGTTATGATAGGGCCAGAGGGAGATTTCTCCGTTCAAGAGGTACAGACAGCCATAGATGCAGGTTTCATATCTGTGGATTTAGGTAAGAGCCGTTTGCGTACAGAGACAGCAGGACTGTCTGCCGTTATGATGATGCAACTATCACAAGAAATGAATAATAACAAATAAAAACAGGATCATATGACTGACGAAAAAATCATGTCAACCATCAAGCCTGATGGTGAGTACTGGCAGCCGGAAATCGAGACGATGCCAAGAGAGCAGCTTGAAGCGCTGCAGGTAAAGAAACTCAAAGAGAGTATTAGAATTGCCCTGAACTCTCCATTCTATAAGAAACGGTTGGGCGATCTGGGTATCACCCCTGATTCTATCAACAGTCTTGAAGACCTCCGGAAGATTCCCTTCACCACGAAGCAGGATCTGCGTGACAACTATCCCTTCGGACTCGTTGGTGCGAATATGGATGATGCCGTCCGTATCCACTCCACAAGTGGTACCACGGGAAATCCCTGTGTCGTTATCTATTCAGAACATGATATCTGCTCATGGGCCAATATGATTGCCCGTAACCTCTATATGGTAGGTTGCCGTAAGAGTGATGTCTTCCAGAACTCCAGTGGTTATGGTATGTTTACTGGTGGTCTGGGCTTCCAGTATGGTGCAGAATGGTTGGGTGCTATGACAGTTCCTGCTGCTGCAGGTAACTCTAAGCGCCAGATCAAGTTCATTAAGGACTTCGGTACTACCTGTCTGCATGCCATCCCGTCATATGCCATCCGTCTGGCAGAAGTCTTCAAAGAGGAAGGAGTAGATCCTGCCTCCACCAAACTCCGTACCCTGTGTATCGGTGCTGAGCCTCACACAGAGGAGCAGCGCAGACGTATAGAGCGTATGCTGGGTGTAAAAGCCTACAATTCGTTTGGTATGACTGAGATGAATGGTCCTGGTGTCGCTTTCGAGTGCAAGTATCAGGATGGTATGCATCTCTGGGAAGATAACTATATTGTAGAAATCGTGGATCCAGACACCTTGGAGCCAGTGCCTGACGGTGTGATGGGTGAGATGGTGCTTACCACGCTTGACCGTAATATGATGCCAATCTTGCGCTATCGCACTCGCGACCTTACGCGCATCATTGCTGAGCCGTGTAAGTGTGGACGTACGCATCGCCGTATTGACCGTATCAAGGGTCGTACCGACGATATGTTTATCATTAAGGGAGTGAATGTGTTCCCGATGCAGGTAGAAAAGATTCTTGTGCAGTATCCGGGACTTGGCAGCAACTATCTGATCACCCTCGAGACCATCGATGATAACGATGTGATGACCGTAGAGGTGGAACTCGAAGGCCTGGAGACAGATATTTATCCTGAGATGCAGCAGATGATGAAAGACATCCAGCGTGCCTTGAAGGATGAGATTCTGTTGACTCCGCGTGTGAAGCTTGTGAAAAAAGGCTCTCTGCCCCAAAGTGAGGGTAAGGCCGTGCGTGTAAAGGATCTTAGACCAAGTAGAGGATGAAGAAACTTCTGATGGGATGGCTGCTTTCTGTAGCTCTATGTGCACCTGCTCAGCATCTGACCATTCGTGACGTCTTCAAGTCGATGCCAGATTCACTGATGCCTTACCTGTCGAATAACAATAGGCTCGACTTCATAGATTTCATGGATTCAAACATGAAGGCAGAAGTCAAGAATCAGTTTGGTGGCAATAGCATCATGACAGCATTGACAGAAGACAGCCTTTCCATTCATATGAATCATGCCATGAGGGTAGATATGCTTCTGTTGAACCTCGACGAACCAGTTGACACGATTCGGCAGGTTGTGGTTCTCGCTGAAACATTTGTGACAGACTCTGTCTATGGTGAAAGCTGTGTGAAGTATTATACGCCTAACTGGCAACCCATCTATCAATCTATTCCATGGAGTGAGATACAACAGCAACGGATAGAAAGAATACTTCTGCAAAATATTCTTAAATGGAATGAAGATAAGCTTAACAAGAGTTAAATTATATTCTTTTGTGGCCGAATGTAGATGGTAAGTCGGGATTTCTTTCTATATTTGCATTGTGTTTTTCATGGTATTAGATTATTAAGGTTAATTTGGAATCTTATTTATCGCGAGATAAGTATTATTCGCTCTCCATGCGCAGTACAAGTTTTTTTTATGTAATGCGGATGGTTTAAAAAAAGGGAGCCTGAGAAGGTTCCCTTTTTCTGTTTAGTATGTAGTATGTTTTCTGATTATTTGGTTGCGATCTTCATGAATACAGGATAGTGGTCAGAATAGCTCAGGTCCTTTTTATAGTAGCTGAGACCTTCCAGTTCCTTATCATGGAAGATGTAGTCGATACGCACCATCTTCTTTCCTCCGCGGAAGGTATGCATGAAACCGCTTCCACACTCTTTAAAGCCATCAATCTTGTCTCCAAGCATCGTGTTATAGACATAAGAGTAGGGGACATCGTTGAAGTCACCGCAGACTATAATCGGGTGATTCGACTCGCGCATATCCATTGCCAACATATTGGCTTGGCCTGATCGGGCAATCATACCAAGAGTATAATTACCATAGATCGCATTGATAAGTGCATTGTTTTGAACTTCTAATCCGTTATTCGCCATTTTGGTGGCTCGTCTGAGTGTGCTGTTCAGACCGGTTGTCTCAAGATGCACATTATAGACACGGTAAATATTATCGTTGACGTTGATCTCTGCCCACATGGCACTGTTGTTGGTCATCTCGAACTTGATGTTCTTTGAATTGGTGATCGGATAGCGACTATAGATCATCATATCGCTCTGGCCTTGGGCATGATAGGGGAAATACTCTTTATAGGAGTCAGAGTTCTTCTTATCGCCGGCAAAGTCACTATACTCCTGGAAACAGACAATATCCACTTTCTGTTTCTTCATCTCAGAAAGAATATCCTGTGCCATGAACCCCGATGTCTCCAGACTGAATCTTGCCACGTTATAGGTTGCTAACTTGATGCCAGGTTTACTGTCGGCACTCTCGTCAAGCGATCCAAACTTATAGAGAGTCCCGGTATAAGGGATACAGCATAAGATGGTGATCAGTGGCATAATCATCCAGTGGAACTTACGTAAGACCAACCAATAGATCAGGAAGACGATATTTCCTAAAATCAAGATAGGCAACGCATAGACAAGCATAGCTCTCGCTGCATTTCCTGCTGGTGGTACGTTACCACCATAGAGTCCTACAAAGGTGAATATCATCAACAGGAATGTGATGATCAGCATCATGAGTGAGAAGTATTTTTGTACAGCAAGTTTTCCCATATTGATTTGTTGTTGATTTTAGTCGTTCAGATATTTCCTTACCACTTCTATCAGATTCTCCACCTTGAAGGGCTTAGCCAGGAAATCATCACAGCCAGCAGCTTTCGCTTCACGGACATTCTCTTCAAAAGCATAGGCGCTAAGGGCGACAACAGGGGTGTCGCTGGATACCTCTTTAATGATACGTGTGGCATCCAGACCATTCATCTCTGGCATACGGATATCCATCAGGATCATATCGGGTTTCTCGTCCTCGTTGATGGTGACAGCTTCAATGCCATTATGCGCGCGCAACAGACGATAGCGCTTCTGGAGCACAATCTTCACCAGTTCATAGTTGCTGTCTTCATCCTCGGCCACAAGGATCTTTTTCATCTTCGCATCGTCAGAACGTTCGCTGATGCGGATTGTACGGACGCTGGTCGTTGAGGCAGTCTTCGTCCGGTCTAAACCGCCGATTGTTCCTTCGAACGGCATGACGAAATGGAAGGTAGAGCCCTTTCCGACCTCAGATTCTACAGAGATGGTTCCTCCAAGCTTTTCCACAATTATCTTACAGAGTGGCAGACCTAAGCCATAACCGTTCTTGGTGGTCTCTGCATCTCTTGAGACGTAGGTCTCGAAGATCTGTTCTATATCCTTCTTGGCAATTCCCGAACCAGTATCTTCTACGAAGAACTCGATCTTCTGAGCTTCTTCCTGCAACTTATAACCATAGGTGATGCGGCCTGTAGCAGTATGCTTCAGTGCATTACTGATGAGATTGGAGAAAACCTGAGTCAGACGGTTAGAATCAGTATTCATTGTCACTGTCATCAATGGCTTTTCCCAAACCAGTTTCACGGTGTCAGGACAACGGAACTTGAATATATTCTTCACACCGGCACAAAGCTCATTGAGGTCTGTTGACGTCTTCTTCATCACAATCTCGCCCGACTCTACACGCGACAGGTCGAGAATCTCATTGACAAGACTTTGTAAGCGGTTGTTGTTGCTTTCGATAATCTCGTAGAACTTCATACGGTCCTCCTGAGAGTCTGTCTCCACGATCACTCTCGAGAAACCTTCAATAGCATTGAGTGGTGTGCGGATTTCATGGCTCATGTTTGCGAGGAAAAGTGACTTCATCTTGCTGGCATTCTCTGCCTTCTGAGCCTTTTCCTCGTATTCCTTTAGCTTCTTGTTCGCTATCGCCAACTGCTCATTAGCAAGCATCAGTTTGCGGTTGGCATCTGCGAATTTCTGCAAGAGAATCTCTTTCTCGTCTTTTTCCATCTCTTTCTAAACTTTCAAAAGGATGGTGCAAAAATAATAAAAATATTTGAATAAAAAAAATATAATGGAGAAATTTTCAACTTCTTTTTGCTTTTTCCCATGTTCCGCTATGTCCGTGACTCTTCAAATAAGCCATCCCGCGGAAGACATTCAGGTTCATGAAGACGAAATAATAGGTCGTGTATAACAACTTATTCTTGTGTCCGTTGCGGTTCAGGAACCATCCGCAGAAAGCCATCAGATAGAACAGTATCTGCAGGACAAGAAGTACCGTGTAGAAAGTACCAGCACCTGTTGCCACAAGTGCGATGTTGGCTAACAGCAACAGTACCAATGCCACAGGAGCGACGCTCCATCGCAGTACACGATGACTGATATACTGGAAGGTCACAAGGGGTTGGCGGAAAGGATTGAGCATCTTTCGGAGCCACCAGATACTTTGCAGTCCGCCAGCAGCAATGCGGCGTTTGCGCTTCGACTCCTCAAAGATGTTGGCAGAGCCATATTCCTGTGCATAGGCATCGGGTGTATAGGCGATACGCTTGCCATCATCGACAATCTGCATCGACATCATGAAATCATCGAGCAATGCTTCATCCGGTACTTCTTTGACAAGGGTGGGGTCGATGGCATATAACTCGCCAGCAGCTCCCATCGCGGAATAGAGTTCGCTGTCCCATTTCTTCAACGTACTCTCATATTTCCAGTACAGGCCTTCGCCTTCTGCCGCCATCTCTCCTTCCTGTCTGGCAGCAACGCGCTTCTCACCTGACACGCATCCTACGGTAGGATCCATAAACAGGCGGGCTATTTCGCGCAAGGCCGTTTTGTTAATCATTGTATTAGCATCGGTAAAGGCCACATAGCGGGTCTTAAGTTCCTGCAGACCATGTTTCAGGGCTGCGCTCTTTCCCCTGCGTTCAGGACTGAACACGACATCCACCTCGGGATAAGCAGCCAGCCTCTCATTCGTATGGTCGTTGCTGCCATCGGTGACCCACATGATGCGCAACTTATCCTTGGGATAGTCGAGTGCCAGCGTGTTGATCATCTTCTCTGCTACAACGTCTTCCTCGTTATAGGCACAGATCATCAGTGTCATGGTGGGCAGTTCCTCATCACTCGGCAGAACGGCCTCATGGGGTCCTCCCATGAGAAGCCGTTTTACCCGGATGATCAGATAGAGTAGTATGCCGTAGCCGATGTATGTATAAAACACGGTAAACAAACATACCCATAATAGAATCTTAAGTACTGTCATAACCGACTCCTCCTTTCTTTCCTTTGGTTATTTCGCCTCAATCTCCTCCTTCATGTCGATAAACTGCTTTTCTGAGTCGTAGAACTCATACTGCAGGAACGCCAGCTTCTGTGAGGGTATCACGTGTACACCCAGACCGTACTTCATCTGCCATTGGCGCTTCAGGCTGAAGACGCCCTTATTGATATAGGCAGCCACGTAGGGGTGAACGTGCAGATAGAACTTCTTCATGCCAATCTTATTGACAAGGGTGTCAATCTTATTCTCTAACGTGTCTGTAAACAGGATACTCGACTTAATCGTACCCTTCCCGAAACAAGTAGGACATACCTCTTCCACATTGACGCTCATAGCTGGACGAACGCGCTGACGGGTAATCTGCATCAATCCGAACTTCGAGAGTGGCAGGATGTTATGCTTGGCCCGGTCCTTCTGCATGTTCTTACACATACGTTCATACAGCATCTGACGATCCTCTGGCAGTTTCATGTCGATGAAGTCAACGATGATGATACCACCCATGTCACGAAGGCGTAGTTGACGGGCCAACTCGTCTGCAGCACCTAAGTTGGTCTCCAGAGCGTTGGTCTCCTGATTGTTCTCCTTCTTGATGCGCGTACCACTGTTCACATCAACAACGTGCATCGCCTCGGTATGCTCAATGATGAGGTAGGCACCGTGCTTGTAGTTGACCGTTTTGCCGAATCCAGATTTTAACTGTTTGGTCACGTTAAAGTTGTCGAAGATAGGCACATTCCCATTATACAACTTGACGATTTCCTTTTTCTCTGGGGCAATCATTCCCAGGTAGTTCTTGATTTCCTCTAAGATGCTGCTGTCGTTGATGTAGATGCCGTCGTAAGTGGGATTGAACAGATCACGAAGCAAAGCGACGGCCCTGCTTTCCTCCTCAAAGCATATTTGTGGGCGTTCTGTCGTTCTTTGTACTTTGGTGATGGTGTCTTCCCATCGTTTCAGCAGAATCTTCAGCTCTGCATCGAGCTCAGCAGCCCGTTTGCCTTCAGCTACCGTCCTGACGATGACGCCGAAGTTCTTGGGCTTAATGCTCTGGATCAGCTGTTTCAGACGTGTACGTTCTTCACCGCGTTTGATCTTCGTAGAGACGGAGACGCTGTTGTCAAATGGGATCAGTACCAGATAGCGCCCGGCGAAACTGAGTTCGCAGGTGAGACGCGGTCCCTTGGTGTTGATGGGCTCTTTGACAATCTGTACGAGTATCTCCTGTCCTACCTTCAGCGTGTTGGCGATACTGCCGTCTTTCTTCAGCTCAGGCTGTATGTTAGCCTTCTGGATAGGGTAGAGCTTCTTACGGTCGCTTACAACCTGTTTCAGGTATTTCTCGTAAGAGTAAAACTGACTTCCCAAGTCAAGATAATGCAGGAAGGCAACGCGTTCAGAGCCGACATCGACGAAGCAGGCATTAAGGCCAGGCATCAGTTTTTTAACCTTTGCTACATAGATGTTACCAACCGAGAACGACACGGTGCGCTGCTCTTCCTGGTATTCTACCAGTTCCTTGTCTTCGAGCAGGGCAATCGATATGTCTTTTGGCTGGACATCGATGATTACTTCACTTGTCATTTGCTTCTTGCTGTTACTTGTGGGTTGTCTTTAAAACTAAAAAGGGTGTGTCGCTATCCTTACAGATTAGCTGGCACACTCCTTTCATTCTCTTTCTGACGTCACTGGGCAAGTGCTTACTTGCTCTTATGACGATTCTTGCGCAGTCTCTTCTTACGCTTGTGAGTAGCCATCTTGTGGCCCTTCTTTTTCTTTCCGTTTGGCATATCTGTTATAATTTAAAATGTTAATTACTTCATCTTCTCAATAAAACTCTTCGATGGCTTGAAAGCCGGGAAGTCGTGTGCTTCGATAACTATCGTCGTATTCTTAGAGATGTTACGAGCCGTCTTCTTGGCACGACGCTTGACAACGAAGGTTCCGAAGCCGCGAAGGTAAACGTTCTCTTTGCTCTCGGCAAGACTGTAACGAATTTCCTCCATAAATGCCTCGACAGTTGTGGCTACATCTTTTTTGGCAACACCAGTCTCCTCAGCAATTTTGTTGATGATTTCTGCCTTTGTCATTTTTCTATTCCTTATATTAATAATGTGAAATTCTAAAATTTGTTGATTTCGGACTGCAAAGTTACTAATTTTCAGTTGATTACCGAAATATTTCTATGTTTTTTTTCAAAAAAAAGCATTTTTAATGGTTCTTTGGGGGGATTTTTGTAACTTTGCAACGAAAAAACAAGGAATTATTCAAATGAAGCAGACTAAAATTGTGGCCAGTATCAGTGACCGTCGTTGTGACCCCAACTTCATCCGCAGTCTTTTCGAGGCGGGTATGAATGTGGTCAGGATGAATACGGCCCATGCCAATGAGGAGGGTATCAAACAAATCATCAAAAATGTACGTTCGGTGAGTCGTCATATCGGCATCCTGATCGACACGAAGGGTCCAGAGGTGCGTACGACGGGTTGTGCCGAACCGATACAGTTCTGGGAAGGTGATATGGTAAAGATCTTCGGAAGACCGGAGATGGATTCCACCCATGACATGATCAACCTCTCGTACACGAACTTCGCTTCTGATGTGCGTGAGGGCTGTCATATCCTCTTCGATGATGGTGCCCTCGACATGGAGGTGATGGCTATCAATGGGCCTGCCGTCATCGCTCAAGTGAAGAACGATGGTGTGCTGGGTGCCCATAAGAGTGTGAATGTGCCTGGCGTACATATCGCACTACCTACACTTACAGAAAAAGACCGCAAGAATATCATGCTGGCTATCGATGAGGATATCGACTTCATCGCTCATTCGTTTGTGCGCTCAGCTGCTGATGTGCGGGCTGTCCAGGCTATCCTCGATGCTTTCAACTCCGACATCAAGATCATCTCGAAGATTGAGAATCAGGAGGGAGTGGATAACATCGATGAGATTATCGAGGCATCCTATGGTATCATGATTGCCCGAGGCGATCTGGGTATCGAGGTACCTATCGAGCGTATTCCTGGTATCCAGCGCCAGATTATCCGTAAGTGTATCATGGCAAAGAAACCTGTGATTGTGGCTACGCAGATGTTGCATACCATGATTAACAATCCGCGTCCGACGCGTGCTGAGGTTACGGATATTGCGAATGCCATCTATTCTCATACCGATGCCCTTATGCTGTCGGGTGAGACTGCCAGTGGTAAGTATCCTGTTGAGGCTGTACAGACGATGGCCTCTATCGCAGAACAGGCCGAGAAAGATCTCAGTCTGCGAGGCGTTATCGATGTGCCCTTGTCAGAGAACTGCGATATCCGTGAGTTTATGGCTTTTGGAGCTATTCAGGCCACAGAGAAACTGGGCGTGAAAGGTATCATCACCGATAATGTTACGGGTAATACCGCCCGTATGCTTGCAGCCTTCAGAGGTCCGCATCCTGTACTCGCTATCTGTTACAACGACAAGCTTCAGCGCCTGCTGAATCTCAGTTATGGTGTCATCCCTGTCTTCCAGAAGGAACATATCGACAACGAACAGCTCTTCCTGGCTGCTGTCAGGATGTTACGTCAGAAAGGCTTTGTTGAACTCGACGATCGTATTGCCTACCTCAGTGGAAACATCGGTGGGGGCGGTGGAACCAAGTTCCTCGAGATCAATACGGTGAAAGAGGTGTTTGATCACAAATACCAGTTCCATCTGCCTAAAGTGTAATTCATTCTTATCCAAATAACCAGTTACGATATGGCTACAGTTGACGACAAGAAAGTGATTTTCTCTATGGTCGGAGTGAGCAAGACCATTCAGCAGAACCAGAAACAAGTGCTCAAGAACATCTACCTCAGTTTCTTCTATGGGGCAAAGATCGGTATCATTGGTCTGAATGGTGCCGGTAAATCGACACTGATGAAGATTATTGCCGGACTCGACCAGCAGTATCAGGGTAATGTCGTCTGGGCACCAGGCTATACCGTTGGCTATCTGCCTCAGGACCCGCCGCTTAACGAAGAGAAGACGGTGAAGGAGAACGTGATGGAGGGCGTGCAGCATGTGTATGACGCCCTTGCCGAATACGACGAGATCAACGTGAAGTTCGGACTGCCCGAATACTATGAGGATCCCGACAAGATGGAGAAGCTGATGAGTCGTCAGGCAGAACTGCAGGATGTGATCGACTCTACAGATGCCTGGAATATGGACTCGAAGTTAGACCGTGCGATGGCGGCTCTCAACTGTCCTCCTGGCGACTGGAGCGTGAAGACGCTCTCTGGAGGAGAACGTCGTCGGGTGGCTCTCTGTCGGTTGTTGTTACAGAAGCCCGATGTGCTGTTGCTCGACGAGCCTACCAACCATCTCGATGCCGAGTCTATCGACTGGCTCGAACAGCATCTGCAGCAGTATGAGGGAACGGTTATCGCTGTGACCCACGACCGCTATTTCCTTGACGATGTGGCAGAGTGGATCCTTGAACTTGATCGTGGTGAGGGTATTCCCTGGAAGGGCAACTATTCTTCCTGGTTGGAACAGAAGTCTCAGCGTCTGGCTCTGGAAGAGAAGTCGGCTTCGAAGCGCCGTAAGACCCTGGAGCGTGAGTTGGAGTGGGTTCGTATGGCCCCCAAGGCACGACATGCCAAGGGTAAGGCTCGTCTGAACTCTTATGACAAGATGCTTAACGAGGAACAGAAGGAGCGCGAGGAGAAACTGGAGATCTTCATCCCCAACGGTCCTCGTCTCGGCAATAAGGTCATCGAGGCTACTCATGTGGCAAAGTCGTTCCCGGAGAAGACACTCTTCAACGACCTTAACTTCATGTTGCCGCCTAATGGAATCGTTGGCGTCATTGGTCCTAACGGTGCAGGTAAGACCACGCTCTTCCGCCTGATCATGGGACTCGACACGCCTGATGCTGGTACATTCGATGTCGGTGAGACTGTGAAACTCTCGTATGTCGATCAGCAGCACAAGGATATCGATCCTGAGAAGACGGTCTATCAGGTAGTCAGTGGTGGTAATGAGACCATCCGTATGGGTGGGCGCGATGTCAACGTACGCGCATACCTCTCACGTTTCAATTTCAGTGGTGCTGATCAGGAGAAGAAGTGTGGAGTGCTCTCAGGTGGTGAACGTAACCGTCTGCACCTCGCTATCGCCTTGAAGCAAGAAGGTAATGTGTTACTTTTAGACGAGCCTACTAACGATATAGATGTCAATACGTTACGTGCACTCGAGGAAGGTCTTGAGTCGTTTGCTGGCTGTGCCGTCGTCATTAGTCACGACCGTTGGTTCCTCGATCGTATCTGTACCCATATTCTGGCGTTCGAGGGTGAGGGTAACGTCTTCTACTTCGAGGGCAATTATTCCGAATACGAAGCCAACAAGGCGCAGCGGCTGGGTCTTGATGAACCCAAACGTGCCCGGTATCGTAAACTGATGGAAGAATAGTAATCAGAAATGAACCGACTGTCAACCGTTACTCTAAGCCTTATCATCCTCCTGACCGCCTGTACGGGTGGGCATCAGGAGCAGCAGGAAGACGAACTCTCTGCCTTTGGAACCTATGTGTATCAACTTGATACCGTCAAGCTGACGAATAACTTCGCACTCGAAGCTAAACGTGACACCTCGCGCTGGGCTGCTGATCAGGATGTGCGTCAGCGATATGCCGATTGCAAAGAGCTGGAGGGCACACCTTTGTGGTTCTCGCGGATGGGTGTATCTGAAGATGCCGATTCGCTGCTGGCTTTCCTGCGTCGCGAGGCTCCGCTTAACGGTCTCGACACGTTGGCTTTCTTCGTTCCTCAGATAGCAGCCGACCTCTCCATAATCCATAGTCTTGCTTTCGACTCCTTGGGTGTGGATATCAACGAGGTGCTGCCTCGTCTCGACTATTGTCTGTCGAAGGCCTACGTCCGTTATACGGTTGGTCAGCGCTATGGTTTCGTACGTCCTGATAAACTCTTCAACCGTCTGCAGATGAAGTCTGACGGTTCGGGATATGCCCGTCTGTTCGACTACGAACTGAAGGCGCACGACTACAAACAGGCTCTTGAACAGATCTCGGGTGGTAACAGGATGGGATTCCTGGCAGAGTCGAAGCCGTCGAGTCCTATATACGAGGCCCTGAAGCAGCGTCTTGCACAGACCTCTTCGAAGGATGAACGTAAGAAACTGGCTGTCAATATGGAGCGTAGTCGTTGGCAGGTTACTCAGCCCGTCTCTCCAGGACGTATGGTGGTTGTCAATATCGCTTCCCAGCAGCTGTGGGCTGTAGGTCCCGACTCAGTGCTTAACATGCGTATCTGTTGTGGGGCGAGTGCTACTAAGACGCCTTTGCTGATCAGTTCCATCAGTCATATCCAGGTGAACCCAGAGTGGGTTATTCCGCATAATATCGTGAAGACCGATGTGGCTCGTCATGCTGGCGACTCGTCATACTTTGCCCGTAACCACTACAGTATTATCGATCGTAGTTCGGGAGATACACTCAATCCCGTCAGGGTCAGCAGCGAGTCCTTGCAGTCGGGTAAGCTGCGTGTCTCTCAGAAGGGTGGGGCAGGCAACTCGCTCGGACGTATCGTGTTCCGTTTCCAGAATAATTTCTCCGTCTATCTTCACGATACGAATAATCGAGGGGCTTTCCAGCGCGACAGACGCACCTTGTCACATGGTTGCGTACGTGTGCAGGATCCCTTCGGACTGGCCTGCTTCCTGTTGCCAGACCACGATGAGCGCACGCTCGATCGTCTGCGTATCTCTATGGATATTCCACCAGTTACCGACAAAGGCCGTGAGTACCTGGATGAACATGCCGAAGATCCGCGTCCCTTCCGACTCGTCAATCATCGCGACGTGTCGCCTCAGGTGCCCGTCTATCTCATCTACTACACGGCTTATCCCAATCCGGCCTCAGGCGTTATCGATCTGTGGCCTGATATCTACGGCTATGATGCTGCCATGACGGGTGCCATCAAGCCGTTCCTTCTGAAACAATAACTTTTTTAACCCCTAAAACTATTTGTATTATGGCAAAAACTCCTACGCCTCATATCGGGGCACAATTAGGCGACATCGCCGAGACCGTCATTATGGCTGGCGATCCATTGCGTGCGAAACTGATGGCCGAGAAGTTCCTCGACAATCCAGTACAGTTTAACAATGTCAGAGGTATGCTCGGATTCACGGGTACGCATCAAGGCAAGCGTGTCAGTGTGATGGGTCATGGCATGGGTATGCCCTCTATCGGCATCTATACCTATGAGTTGTATAATTTCTACAATGTGAAGACCATCATCCGTGTGGGTTCGGCAGGCTCTCTGCAGACTGATCTTCATGTGGGTGACCTCGTGATTGCGATGGGTGCCTGCACCAACTCCAACTATGCTGCACAATATGAGCTGCCTGGCACCTATGCGCCGATAGCCGATTTCCAGTTGTTGCGTAGTGCTGCTGAAACCTGCGATCGTCTGGGTTATCGTTATCAGGTTGGTAACGTGTTCTCTTCTGATGTCTTCTATGCCGAGAATGCTCATAACGACAAGTGGATCGCGATGGGTGTGAAGGCTGTCGAGATGGAGATTGCTGCCCTTTATATGAACGCAGCCCGCTCTGGCAATCGTGCATTGGCTATCTGCACCATCTCCGACCACCTGATAACCGGTGAGGCAACGACTGCCGAGGAGCGTCAGAACACGTTTACGAAGATGATGGACGTCGCCTTCTCACTTCTGTAGAACGCATCCCCCCTTAACATAAGATTGCAGATACCTGGTGTGGTACCTGCAATCTTTTTTGTCATAATTATATTGCTCGTTTAGTAGAAGATCGACGACAGTGTGTAAGCCACGATGGTTGATACAAAGACACTGATCAGACCTGGCATCATGAACGAGTGGTTCAGCAGGTACTTACCAATAATCGTCGTACCGGAACGGTCGAAGTTCACAGTGGCGATATCTGAAGGATAGTTCGGAATGAAGAAGTAGCCATAGACTGAGGGCAGCACACCCAACAGCACAGGACCAGAGATTCCCAGTGAGTAGGCGAGGGGCAGCATGGCCACAACGACAGCACCCTGAGAGTTGATCAGTACCGATACCATGAAGAATACCAGTGCGATAGACCATGGATAATCCTTGACGATACCTGCCAGCATCGACTGCATCTCACCCATATAGTTTGAGAAGTAAGTGTCTGCCAGCCAGGCGATACCGTAGATAGCGACGACAGCCACCATACCCGACTGCCATACCGGACCTGCGACGGCCTTCTTGGGAGCAGCCTTACAGAAGATAATCATCAGCGCAGCAGCGGAAATCATGACGATCTGGATGACGAGGTTCATGGCCAATGGTTTCTTGAAGAACTCAGTCAGGCCATCGACGTGAATCTTGGCTTTTACCAGCATATCGGCCGTAAGCGTCAACTTGTCATTAATTACCAGCGGATCGGTACCTTTGATACCGCGCAGGGTATCATAGGAAGGAAGCGCATTCTGGAAGATAGCGAAGAAGACGATGACTGCGAGGGCTCCGAGGAAGATGAACACGGCATTCTTAGCCGACTGCGGAATCTCCTTGTCGAGTGTGGTAGCACCACCACCATAGATATATTCGCGCTGGGCGGGATCCTGAAGCTTAGCCTGGAACTGCGGGTCTTTGTCGAGGTCGAGACCACGATGATATGAGGCAGCAGCGGCAGCCATCAGACCACAGACGCAGGCTGGGATGGAGATCATCAGCACACCAGGAATCGTGATATCGAAGTGGTTGGCATTCGAGATAGAGACGAAAGCCACGACGGCTGCAGCGATAGGCGAGCAGGTGATACCTACCTGAGAGGCAATCGAGGCAACACCACAGGGACGCTCCGGACGGATGCCTTTCTTCAGGGCGATGTCACAGATGATAGGCATCAGGGTGTAAACCACGTGACCCGTACCTACCAGCACCGTCAGGAAGAAAGTGGTGAGTGGTGCCAGGAAGGTGATGCGGTCTGGATGCTTGCGCAGCAGCTTCTCTGCGATCTGAATCAACCAGTCCATACCGCCCGATGCCTGCATGATACCGGCACAGGTGACGGCTGCGATAATAATGTAGATAACGTCGGTAGGAGGCGTGCCAGGCTTCAGACCGAAGCCGAAGACGAGGATGGCCAGACCGATACCAGAAATTGCTCCCAAGGCAAGACTGCCGTAGCGGGAACCTACCCACAGCGCTCCGAGTACAATACAGAGCTGTAGAATCATTGTAAATGTTACCATATCAGTTTTAGGTTTTGATAAAAAATTATTGTCTGCAAAGGTAAACAAAAAACTCCAAAAACGTTCATTTTTGGAGTTTTTTTTAATGATTTATCTGTTTATTTGCTTATTGCTGCATCAGATAGCGCTTGAAATCAGCAAAATCCTTTGTCATCGCCACACTCTGCTTCTCACCTTTCATGAAGGCTGCCAGGCGCTCCGGAATCTCGACGTCGATACCAAGAATGTCGTCAACCTTCTCCTTGAACTTCGCTGGATGGGCTGTCTCACAGAACACGCCGATCTCGCCTTCCTGCAGTCCGTCGGTCAGTGCCTGATAGCCGCAAGCACCGTGAGGATCGAGGATATAACCCGTCTCCTTATAACACTGGCGCATCGTCTCGCGTATCTGCTCGTCGCTGTAGGTCGCCCCGCTAATCAGATTGGTGATACGCTGGTGCGTCGCCTCGTCTGTCAGTTTGCCGTTCTGCGAGTAGAGGTTGATGATACGTGCAAAGTTTGAGGGGTCGCCCACATCCATCGCGTTAGCCAGTGTCTGGACAGAAGCTTTGGGCTCGTACTTGCCCGTCTGCAGATATTTGTAGAAGATATCATTGGCATTGTTGGCAGCGATGAAACGCTTCACAGGCATACCCATCTGATGGCCGAACAGGGCTGAGCAGATATTGCCGAAATTGCCTGATGGCACACAGATGACAAGCTCTCCAATTTTTACATTTTCTAATTTTTTAATTTTTACATTTTCCTTCATCCGCGCTACGGCATTGAAGTAGTAGAAGGCTTGCGGCAGGAATCGGGCCACGTTGATCGAGTTGGCCGATGTCAGCATCATGTGCTCATTCAGCTCTGCATCCATGAAGGCATTTTTCACGAGGGCCTGACAGTCGTCGAACACACCATCGACCTCGATGGCAGTGATGTTCTTGCCCAGCGTCGTAAACTGACACTCCTGGCTCGGACTTACCTTACCCTTGGGGTAGAGCACATAGACGTGGATGCCCTCTACACCGAGAAATCCGTTGGCAACGGCAGAACCTGTATCACCCGAAGTCGCTACCAGCACGTTGACCTCCGACTTCTCACCACTCACCACTGACCTCTCACCTCTAATAAAATACTGCAAGAGTCGCGCCATGAAGCGTGCGCCCACATCCTTGAAGGCAAGCGTTGGCCCGTGGAAGAGTTCCAGCGAGTAGATGTTGTCTTTCACCTTCACCACCGGACAGTCGAATGACAGTGTGTCATAGACGATATCCTTCAGGGCATCGGGATCCACATCCTCGCCGAAGAAGGCATTGGCAACGGTGTAGGCAATCTCCTGAAAACTCATCTGGTCGATATTCTCAAAGAATGCCTTGGGTAACACGCTGATTCTCTCAGGCATATACAGACCGCGATCCTCAGCCAGTCCCTTGACTACTGCCTTGCGAAGATCCGCGATAGGAGCATTCCCGTTGGTGCTATAATATTTCATAATTTTTTAATTTTTACATTTTTACATTTTTACATTGTTCATGAAGGCTTGCATAAACTCGTTGAGTTTTAGCAAACCGAATGAACCACCGACGCACGATACCTCGTCGTACTGCTGCACCTCGTCGGGCTCGATGCCAGGATACCATATCAGGAAGGGCACAGGCTGTCCTACGTGGATTCGCATCTCAACAGGTGTCAGATGGTCGGGCAGCACAGCGATGCATACAGGCTCGTCCCATGTCTTCACCTCGTTATATATAGGAGCGATCAGTCGCTGGTCCAGATACTCGATGGTCTTCAGCTTCAGTTCGAGGTCGCCGTCGTGACCAGCCTCGTCGCTGGCCTCTACATGCACAAACACAAAGTCGTCGTTCTTCAGTGCTTCGATAGCAGCCTCGGCCTTGCCTTCGTAGTTCGTATCAGCCAGTCCTGTGGCGCCTTTCACCTTGATGATGCGCAGACCAGCGTATTTCCCGATGCCTTGAATCAGATCGACAGCCGAGATGACGGCTCCCGATTTGATCTGCGGATACTGTTGCATGAGTGTCTCCATCGAGGGACGATAGCCTCCGCTCCAGGGCCAGATGCTGTTTGCCTGGCGCTCTCCGCGCTTGGCGCGCTCCTGGTTGAAGGGGTGGTTAGCCAACAGTTCCTGCGACTTCACGATCATCTCGTTCAGCAAGTCAGCAGTCTGCTGTGGCGTCAGTCGTCCCGCCTCTGACCTCTCACCACTCACCTCTGCCTTAACCAACAGCGGTTTCCACGCCTCGTTCGGATGGTCGTGGGGTGGGGCACAGACGATATGTTTAGAGCCGCCCTTGATCACCAACAGGTGGCGATACTGGATACCCGTGATGAATTTCACGCGTTCGCAGCCTTCGCGTTCGTTGATGGGTTTGGCGAGCTTCTCGTTCAGATAGTCTATCAGCACGCGGGCATCGTCTGTCTCCAGGTTACCGCCGTTGTGCGTGATGATCTTGCCGTCTTCCAGTGTGATGATGTTACAGCGTATGGCCATATCGTCGTCAGCCATCTCGTAGCCTATCGATGCAGCCTCGAGCGGTCCGCGACCTTCATACACCTTATTCAGATCGTAGCCTAAGATTGCTGTGTTGGCCACTTCCGATCCCGGTGGAAATCCCTCTGGCACGGTTATCAGTCTGCCGCAGCGTCCTTCGCGCGCCAGCTGGTCCATCATCGGCTTATGGGCATATTGCAGCAGTGTCTTCCCTCCGAGTCGCTCGACGGGAAGATCTGCCATGCCATCACCAAGAATGATGATATGCTTCATAAAGGCTTAAATATTAGCGATTGACATGATGTTTGCGAAGACACCAGCGGCGGTAACCGCAGCACCGGCACCGTAGCCCTGAATCAGCATCGGGTACTCCTTATAGCGCTCAGTAGTCAGCAGCACGATATTGTTCGAGCCCTCCAGACCGTAGAACGGATGACCGTAAGGCACCTCCTTCAGAGCCACACTCGTCTTGAACGATGCCGGGTTCTGCTCGTCGGCTTCCATCGTAGCCACAAAGCGCCAGCGCTTGTTCTCGGCCTCGAGCACCTTGCGGCGAGCCTCGAAGTCGGCATCGAGCTCAGGCAGTCGCTTCCAGAAGTCGTCCAGCGAGCCCTCGAAATAGTCGTTGGGCACAAACAGGTGCTTCTCCACGTCGTCCTGCTCCACCTTGTAACCAGCCTCACGCGTCAGGATCACCAGCTTGCGGATCACGTCGGTACCGCTCAGGTCGATACGTGGGTCGGGTTCAGAGTAGCGCTGTTCCTTGGCGCGCTTCACCGTCTCCGAGAAGGGCACGTCGGCAGCAATCTCGTTGAAGATAAAGTTCAGCGTACCACTCAGTATCGCCTCGATCTTCAGGATCTTATCACCCGAGTTGCAGAGGTCGTTGATGGTACCGATAATCGGCAGACCAGCACCTACGTTGGTCTCATAGCGGAACCATACACCCTTGTCTCGGGCTGTCTGCTTCAGCTTCAGATAACTGTCGTAGTCGCTCGAGGCGGCAATCTTGTTGGCAGCTACCACCGATATGTTGTGCTCCAGGAACGTCTGATACAGCATGGCAATCTGTCGGCTGGCGGTACAGTCCACGAATACCGAGTTGAAGATGTTCATCTTCACAATCTCGTCTCTCATGTGCTCCGTGTTGGCAGGATAGCCGGCACGCAGAATCTTCTCGTAGTTGTCGAGGTCGATGCCGTCGCGGTCTAACACGAAGTTGTCCACGTCAGAGATACCTACCACGTTCAGCTTCAGTCTGCGCGACTGCATCAGGAACTGCTGCTGGGTGCGTATCTGCTCGAGCAGCATGCCGCCCACGGTTCCGATACCGCAGATGAATATGTTGAGCACCTTATATTCTGAAAGGAAGAATGAGTCGTGAAGCACGTTGAGCGACTTGCGCAGGAACTTGCCATCGACCACAAACGAGATGTTCGTCTCAGAGGCACCCTGGGCACAGGCAATCACCGAGATACCCGAGCGTCCTAACGTGCCGAACAGCTTACCGGCGATGCCTGGCGTCTGCTTCATGTTCTCACCCACGATGGCGATGGTAGCCAGTCCGCTCTCCACTTGCATGGGGAACATGGCGCCCGTCTCGATCTCCTTGGCAAACTCTGCGTTCAGCACCTCTCTGGCTGCCTCGGCATCCTCGTCGCGCACACCGATAGAGGTAGAGTTCTCCGATGAGGCCTGCGACACCATGAATACCGAGATGCCCTTGTTGGCCAGCGTGGTGAAGATACGGCGGTTCACACCGATCACACCCACCATCGACAGACCTGTCACCGTAATCAGCGAGGTGCCCTTGATGCTCGAGATACCCTTGATGGGCTTATCGTCGTTCTCGATCTTCGCCTTGATCAGCGTTCCCGGGTGCTCAGGGTTGAAGGTGTTCTTCACCTTGATGGGGATATTCTTTACACAGACGGGATAGATCGTTGGGGGATAGATCACCTTCGCACCGAAGTTACACAGCTCCATTGCCTCCACATACGAGAGCTCGTTGATGGTGTAGGCCGTCTTGATCACCTTCGGGTCGGCTGTCATGAATCCGTCAACATCCGTCCATATCTCGAGCACCTCTGCGTTCAGCACGGCAGCGATGATCGAAGCGGTATAGTCGCTTCCGCCGCGACCCAGGTTGGTCGTCTCGTGCGTGTCTCTGTCTCTGGCGATAAAGCCCGGCACCACGTAGATGGTCTTCTCGTTCAGGTTCTTAAACGATTCCTTCACGAGCTCCGTCGTCAGGTCGGCATCGATCACGTGCTTGCCCATCTTCTTCTCCGTGCGGATAAAGTCGCGGCTGTTCATGCGTATGCCGTTCTTCACCATCGCAGCGACGATATGCGAGCTCAGGCGCTCACCATAGCTCACGATGGCATCCTCCGTCTTCTTCGACAGGTCGTGAATCAGATATACACCGTAGAAGATACTCTTCAACTGGTCGAAGAGCTGATCTACATTATTAAATAAGTTAATGCGCTTTTGATCATCCGTAATGATGGCCTCGATCATCTGGTGGTGGCGTGTCACCATCGCGTCGAATTCCTCACGATAGTGCTCATCTCCCTCCCTGGCCATCTTCGATGTGGCGATCAGTTTGTCGGTGATACCGTCAAGTGCACTTACTACTACTACGACAGGTTGCGTCCGAGCCTCTGTCTCCACGATTTTTTTCAAGCTAAGAATGCTTTTTACGGAACCTACG
>JAEEGI010002545.1_pt1 | contig 44607 bp, 28 predicted proteins | sample 8958751 | NCBI WGS metagenome assembly JAEEGI01 (sample SAMN16246545, study PRJNA631951) | gut metagenome | biome: gut microbiome; feature: rumen; material: KS-attached | host: Bos | place: Iran: Karaj | collected 2018-10
ATGTACAACAGCACGATGAACCATGACAGGATGTTGAAAATCACGCTCATGGTGCCGCCAACAACCGACCATGCGCCCGATGCCGCCTTGTTGATGATCTCCATCCACTGCTGCTTGCTGAACATCTCGTTGATCTTCTCCAAGTCGATGTAGCGCTGGATGAACTCGTTGATTTCGGCGGGTACGTATGGAATCCTCAACGATGACTTGGCATAGGCTGCCAGCTGCTTGGACATTTCCCCGAATTCGTCGATCAGGTAGGGGATGATAAGCCAGCACAGGCCTGCAATGACCGCAATGACGATGACAAGTGCCAGTACTACGGCGATGGCGCGTGCCTTGATGTGAGCTTTCTTTTGCAGCCATTCGACCAGCGGCTCGATGAGATAGGCCAGGATGAAGCCCACAACAAACGGCATGAGCACGGGGCTCAAGTAGTTGACGAGCCACACGCCGACGCCCACACTGATGAGCGTGAGCACCATTCTCACCACGCGGTCAAAGTCATATTTCTTTTGAACTGTCTGTGACATGTTTTGTTCTTAGTTTTTGTTCTTAGTTTTTACTTGGCCTCCGCCCAACTCCCAACTTCTAACTCCTAACTTTTAAAAAGCCACATCCACCTCGACGGGGCAGTGGTCGCTGCCATAGATGTCGGTATGGATTTTGGCATCGGTCAGTTGTGCTTGCAGGCGGTTGCTCACCAGGAAGTAGTCGATGCGCCACCCTGCGTTCTTCTCTCGGGCCTTGAAACGGTAGCTCCACCACGAATAGACGTCGGTCACGTCGGGATTGAAGAAGCGCCACGTGTCGGTGAATCCTGCGTTGAGCAGTGTGGTCATCTTTTCACGTTCTTCGTCGGTGAAACCGGCATTCTTGCGGTTGGTTTTGGGATTCTTCAGGTCTATCTCCTGGTGTGCCACATTCAGGTCACCGCACACGATGACGGGTTTCTTCTCGTCCAGCGTGTGCAGGTAATTGCGGAAGGCATCCTCCCACGTCATGCGGTAATCCAGGCGACGCAATCCGTCCTGGCTGTTGGGCGTGTAGCAGGTCACCAGATAAAAGTCGGGCATCTCCAGGGTGATGACGCGTCCCTCGTGGTCGTGATCGTCGATGCCCATGCCGTAGGTCACACTCAGGGGCTCATGGCGGCTGTAGATGGCTGTGCCAGAATAGCCTTTCTTGTCGGCGTAGTTCCAGTAGGAACGGTAGCCGTCAAATTCCAAATCGAGTTGTCCTGCCTGCATTTTGGTCTCCTGTAGGCAGAAGAAGTCAGCGTCCAGCTGCTTGAAGATGTCGCTGAAGCCCTTGCCTGCCACGGCTCTCAAGCCGTTCACGTTCCACGAGATGAATTTCATTGCGATGATGTATATTTAAGTTCTGAATTGTCGATTTACGGGGTCATACGATATGCCTGCGCGCCCCAATTCGTTCAACAGTGCAATCATGTTGATGTTTGCGCTGATGCACAAGGTCTTCAAGTCCATGTTGTTAGCCTTGAGCAGCATGTTCACATACTGTGACTTCATATAGGGATCTTGCGGCAGATTCATGACGATTGGGGACATTGTTGATTGATCAGGTTGCAAATATAGTGCAAAAACGGGTCAAATTGCCACAATGCTTGATAAAAATCAGTAATTTTGCCGTGATGATGAGCAAATTTCATCGGTTTGAGGGCGACGTGGCAGCAGTGGAGTTGCCGCAGCAGTTCACATGCCCGTTCTGCTATGAGCCACACCCGCTGGCGCTTATGGCGGTCGGGCAAGTGCAGCATTATGTCGTTTCAAGGACCGATTGGGCCGATGAAATGGGCGCCGGAAAGATGCTGGGCGTGCTCGTGGCGAAAGATCATCAGGGTCAGTTGGGCTTTTTGGCGGCTTTCTCGGGCAACTTGGCTGGGCGTGTGCTCCACGACTATTTTGTGCCGCCTGTTTATGATCTGCTGGACCCGCAGGGCGAGTTCAAGCGGGGTGAGGCGCAGATTACTGCCATCAACCACGAGGTGGAGCGCTTGGAGCAGTCGCCCGAATTGCTGACTCTGCAGCAGCGCGAGACAGCCATGAGGCAGAAAATTTCCGATGAAATCGAGGATTTTAAGGCCTTGATGGCTCGCCACAAACAGGAACGTGATCAGCGCCGTGTTGCCGGTAACTTGACGGCAAGCGAGCTGGAAGAACTGTTGAATCAGAGCCGTTTTGAGAAAGCCGAACTTAAACGCATGCGACAGCGCTTGGATGGCCAGCTGCAGGAAATTCTCGATGAAAAGGACACTTTTTATCGTCACATCACCGACTTGAAGGCACGCCGCAAGGCGATGAGCGAGGCCTTGCAGGAGCGGATTTTCCGCCTTTTCATCGTGAAAAACGCCCGTGGTGAGGCGCGTGACCTGGTGGAGGTGTTCAAGCCGTTGGGCACATTGCCGCCCTCAGGGGCTGGAGAGTGCTGCGCGCCGCGCCTGCTCAATTATGCCTTCAACAGCGGGTTGATGCCCGTGTGCATGGCCGAATTCTGGTGGGGCTCTTCACCGGTTGGAGAAGTGCGACACCATGGCCATTTCTATCCAGCATGCCGCAGCAAGTGCAAACCCATCCTTGATTTCATGCTTCAAGGGCTTGACGTTGAGGATAATCGGCTTGAAATGCCCACAGAGCAGGATACGCCGCTGGAGGTCGTTTATGATGACCGGTGGCTCACGGTGCTGAACAAGCCGTCGGGCATGCTTACCGTCCCGGGCAAGGCGTTGGAGGATAGCCTGCTGAGCCGTTATAAGGAGGCTTTTCCTGAGGCACATGGGCCTGTCGTGGTACATCGCCTGGACCAGGAAACGTCAGGACTGGTCGTTTTTGCCAAGGATAAGGCCACCCATAAGGCATTGCAGCAACAATTTGAAAACCACACGATTAAGAAACGCTATATCGCATTACTGGACGGGCAGGTGACACAAGACGAGGGAATCATCGACCTGCCGTTGTTGCCCGATGTGGACGACAGACCCCGCCAGCGCGTGGACCATGCGCTGGGTAAGCCAGCTGTGACCCGTTACCGTGTGCTCGAACGCATGGACGCATGGACGCGCATCGCTATGGAGCCTCTCACCGGCCGCACTCATCAGTTGCGTGTCCATTGCTCGCATCCCCAGGGCCTGAATTGCCCCATTGTGGGCGACCGCCTGTATGGAACCGCTTCCACACGGTTGATGCTCCATGCCCAGTCGATTACTTTTTCCCATCCCGTATCAGGACAGAGCATGACTCTGGAATGCGACTCGCCGTTCTAACTGTTTGATGCAGAATTGAAAATATTTACATTTTTTTTGAATTCTACGAGTATTTAGTCAAAAAGACTGAAACAATGCTAATTGTTTGCAAAATCAAACAGAATGATTTTGTTGTTTGCGTTTGTAACTCTATATTTGCGCCATAAATTACTGCCGAAGAGGCTTATTTTCATCAATTAAGATAAAGTAAAATGCCTATGCACAGACAATTACGCTTTGGCTTGTTGACATTGGTGACTTTGATGGCCGTGTTGCCCATGGCAGCGCAGGTTCGTCATGTCACTACCGTCAATCCGCAGTCCAAGCAGTCTTATATGGAGGTCTATGAGTTTGATTACGTGGACGTCCAACCCCAGTTCCCCGGGGGTGAGCGAGGCTTGATCAACTTTATCAACAAAACCCGCGAGTATCCCTATTACGCCTATAAGAAACGCATCCAGGGCCGTGTCCTGTGCAGTTTCATCGTTGGTACCGACGGTCGCGTGAGCGACGTCCGTGTCATTCGTGGCGCGGGTGACGAGAGCCTTAACCGTGAGGCAATCCGCGTTATTGGCGCGATGCCCAAGTGGAGCGTGGGCAAGGTGGGCAAGCAGGCTGTCCCCGTCAGGGTTGTGCTGCCCATCAACTTCAGGCTGTAAAAATACATTTCTGCAAGTCGATGCTTGCATGAATCTACCGAATAATGACCGCCAGACATCTGGCGGTTTTTGTTTTCGTTTTGCTCCAGATTTCGTTTGATGCGTTACATTTTGCTGGCTTTTGTTGCATAATTGTGAAAAAAGTGTTTATTTTGCATCGCGCTTCACTACCGATTGCGGTGGGTGGGGTCATTTTTTTGCCCATTAACATTTACAGTAATTATATTATCAACTAAAATTTTTTATCGTTTTATGAAGAGAATACTGCTCATCGTCACCTTGTTGGTGGCAGCCATGCAGATCAGCGCAGCCAATGTGGATCTGACCATGGCCAAGTTGACGGCCCAGCGTTTCATGCAGAGCCCGGCGGGGATGCGTTTCAACGGTGTCCCGGCAACGGATGTCAAACTGTTGCATGCCGAAGCCAATTCCAGCCGTGCTGACCTGACAGCATATTACATTTTCAATAGCAATCGTGGCTTTATCATCGTCTCTGGTGACGACCGTGCCCATCAGATTCTGGCCTATGGCGACCGTCCCTTGGACATGGCGCGCATGCCCGAGAACATGAAATTCTGGCTGAGTACCTACAAGACCCAGATCGAATATCTCCAGGCACATCCCGGCCTGGTCGTTGACCAGCCGAAGTTCAAGCAGCGCCTCACGACGCCTACCATCGCTCCGATGCTCACCGCCGAGTGGGACCAGGATGCCCCCTATTACAACCACTGCCCGAAGTACAACGGCACGTTCTGCCTGACGGGTTGCCCTGCCACCTCGCTGTCGATGGTATTCTACTACTGGAAATATCCCACCGACCCGACGCCTCCTGTCGAGGGTTACACTAACGAGAGCTACGGCTTCCAGGTCGAGCCCCTGCCCTCCATCACCTTTGACTGGGACAATATGCTGGACAGGTACACCGGCACCTACACCACTGCACAGGCCGATGCCGTTGCATGGCTGATGCGCTATGTGGGACAGGAGGAACACATGGACTATTCTCCCGATGGAAGCGGTGCCATGGGTGATGACATCCTGCGTGCCGTCAAGTTCTTTGGCTACGACGAGGAGACCGCACGACTCGCTTTCAAGACCCGTACCGACGATTATGGTACCGATACGGCAGTTTATTATAATGATGACGAGTGGGCCGAATTGCTGCAAAGTGAGCTGGCTGAGGGCCGTCCCGTCGTGTATTGCGGCTATGACCACTCCTATTGGGGATGGAGCGGCCACGCCTTTAATGTTGACGGTTACACCGCCGGCACCGACACTTACCATGTGAATTGGGGCTGGAGCGGAGACGGCAACGGCGACTTTGTGCTGAACGCGTTCTCCAGCGGCGGCTACACGTTCAACATCGAGCAGCAGATGATTATGGGTATCCAGCCTCCCGTCCAGGGTCCCGGCATCAAGGTCTACCCGTCGAGAATGGACATGGAGGCCTATGTTGAAAAGAGTGCTACGGCCACCTTTACCGTCAAGGGACAGGAACTCACGAGTGCCATCATCCTGGCGCTCAACGACGAGAGCGGCTTCTTCTCGATGGATGCCCGCAGCGTGAGCGTCGGCGAGCAGGAGACGGGCAAGGTCATCACCGTGACCTATGCTCCCCAGGCCAGCGGCAACCACACCGCCACCATCACCTTGAGCAACCCCGGTGCCGAGAATAAAACAATCACCATCAATGGCGTAGCCACACTGGAAACCCATGTTCCCGAGTTGCTGCCTGCCGACGAGTCTTACATCAACCTGACGCAATTCCGTGCCGACTGGACGGATGAGACCGCCGACAAATATGTGGACGACTACACCCTCGAGGTGAGCACCAGGCCTGCCGTACAGTTGCTCGACTCGATTGACGGCAGCATCTATACCAGTGGCTACGAGAGCATAACGCTCACCGAACCATGGAGTGGCAATGGTACCAAGGTGGGCAATGGCGCCATCTACTTCAGCAATTATTCCAACGACGGCTATATCTCCTTCACGGTTCCGTCAGGTTACAACAATGATGTGTTCACCATGCAGATTACAACTGTAGACAGCTATTATGGTAGTGGCAATCTCACAGTAGGTTCCGACCAGACGGCGCCTGTCGGCCATCAGTTCTCTACAGGTGAAACCTATACCTGGCTGGTAACTGCCAGCGAGGGTGAAAAGATCACCATCACCTCGACCGACAGCTACTTCTCGCCCGACATGAGCATGATCAAGGTCTATGCCGGTAATGTGAACGACTTGAATACCCTGAGGGCCGTTGCCGAGGAGGGCGATCCCGACTATCGCCTCGTTACAGGCATCGCCGATAAGCATTATCTGGTCAAGAACCTGACCGAAGGCGGCACCTTCTTCTACAGGGTGAAGGCCCACTACACCGACGACACCTGGAGCGCATGGAGCAAGGCCAAGACCGTGACTTTGTTTGACAACGGCCACACCTATCAGTTGGGTGACGTGGACCATGACGGCAACGTAACGATTACTGATGTCACCGTTTTGATTGACTACCTGTTGGGTAGCCAGGAAGATGCTTGTCTTATCTGCGCAGATGTCGATCTTGACGGCAAAGTAACGATTACTGATGTCACCGAATTGATTGATATGCTCTTAGGCGGCAACTGATAAAAGACTGTCTAAAAATGTGAAATACTATGTTGGGGTCCATCTAGCATGGATCCCGACTTTTTGTTGGTGGATATGCGGCCCGGTTTTCAAAAAAGAATTATCTTTGCATCTTTAGGCGCGGACCGGATTAATGAATGTAAAACGGAGATATATCATTCTTTTAACATCAATACTTTACCTAGTGGCGATGGCAACTCACGTGCCCTACAGTGTGGACCAGTACAATCGCTGGACTAAACTGAGCACCTCCGAGCTGATGCATCGTGGGCAGCATTTTTTACAGGATCTGTGTCAAGTCGATAGTGCGCTTGTGTGTTACACCATTGTGTCAAACCGGGTCACTGATAAGAGTCTGAACCGCGACTCGGTGTATCTCGTGGCACGCGCCTTCAATAATCTGGGCTATATTTATGGCGCTTACTATTTCGACTATGAGAAGGCGTATGAGAGTTTGAACCGTTCGCTTGAAATCTCTGAACAATATGGCTTTGAGGTCAATAAAGCCTATGCCTACATGAACTTGGCCTCATTGATGGATAGCCGTGATGAACTCTTTGGTGAGGAAACGCTCTCGAATGAAGCTCTTGACAACACAAAGCTCGCTTTTGATCAAGCCGTTAAGGTCAAGGAATGGAACGTGGCCGTGACGAGTGTCTATAACATGTTGACCATGGTGGATAGCAAGTCTGGAATTCGGCCGATTAAGCCCGAATTGGACCGTTTTAAGAAGTTGCCTCTTGACCAGAGCGTGGAGATGTGGCAGTGCACCCTCATGTTTTGCCAAGGCGTGGAGGCTTTTCTGGCAGGGCAATATTCCCAAGCATTGGCTTTCTACAAGCAGATGGCGCTACAGGCCGAGAGCCTGACAACTAACCGCCAGCAGTGCATCATTAGGGCTCGTATGCAGCAGGCTGAAGTGCTGGCCGCCTTGCACCGCTATGCCGAAGCCTTAGCGTGTCTCGAGCAGAATGTGGCCGATGCACAAAGTCAGGGTTTGGATACCGACCTGATCAACACCTATCAAGAAATGATCCGAGTCTATGAGGCAATGGGTAATAAGCAGAAAGCCAATGAGTTTGAATATATTTACCTCAAGACGCGTGACAAGTTTATCCACAAGAGCCACGCCGAGAGGTTAGAAAAATCGCGCTTCCTGGATGAGATGCGTCGTGTCAATGAGCAAGTCGCGCAGATTCAAGCCAAACATGAACGTGCCCATCAGTTGCTGCTCATGATGAGCCTGATAGCCGTCATCATCCTCATTGCCCTGGTATTGCTTGTTCGCAGCAATATCAAGCAACGCAACTACATCAGGCACCTTTATGAGAAAAATGTTCAATTGCTTGATGTCAAAGTCGCCGATACTGTGCCGGCAGCGCAACCAGAAGGCGAGCAGGAGGAAAGCGCACCCAAGTATCAAGGCCTGCTTGACCAGGAGAGCAAGGACCGTCTCTTTAACCAGATTAAACGGGTGATGGATGACATGAGCATCATCTGCAAGCCCGACTTCTCTCTACAGCAGTTGGCCGACCAAGTGGGCAGCAATTATAAGTACGTCTCCCAAGTGCTCAACGAGTGCTACGGCAAGAGTTTCAAGCAGGTGCTCAACGAGCAGCGGGTGCGAGAGGCGTGCCGCATGTTTAACGATACCGAGCTGTATGGTAACTTGACCATTGAGGCCATCGCTGCAAATCTGGGTTTCAATTCCCGCAGCAATTTCACGGTAACATTCAAGCGTATCACTGGCATATCGCCATCTGATTTCATGAAGATGGCTAAGGAAAAATAAGCAGATGACAGAGGGCTTGATTCACTGAAAGAAGCCCATCAATACACAGTTTTTGGTTCTGTTTCACGGAAACAGAACACAGGCGCAGGCTATTTCTTTGCATAAGGGAATGGCCTTAACTATTTTTGCCGAAGAATTCATCAACTGGTGAAAACGCTTTGAAACCATTTTCTAACCAAAATCATTTAATTATTATGAACAAGTTACTCTTTTTATTGGCCGCAATGGCTGTTGTGCTCCCAGTGTCGGCAGGAGGACAGTTTAAGTCGCATGGTTCACAGGCTGACTACCGCCCTCTCTCTCCTGATGAGATAACCATGAATGGAAACAGTTTAAACATGATCACCGATGCTTCTGATGAAATCCCCGTTGTCATCAGCGAGGTCCCCGAGGGAACCCTTTTGACCTATTACCGTACTGGCGGTTACATCTACCACAAGTTCATGGAAACAGGTATCACCGAGTTTGAAGATGTCATGAACGTCGTGTTCGCCGAGGATGGAAAGGTTTACATCCAAAATCCCATTGCCACGCTCACCAATGGCAATTGGGTAGAGGGTACTTATGACCAGGAGAGTGGTATCATCAGCGTCCCCACTGGCCAATGCGTTTCGTGGATGGCCAATTACGGCTATGGCGGTCTGCTGGTGTGGGGCCACACCTGGTTTGAGCAGATCGGGTGGGACGACTACGACGAGCCTGTCTATTGGCTCTATGGTGCCTACGACCCTGATGTGACCGAAATCCGCTACAAGGTCGAGGGCAATACCATCACGCTGCTCGATGGCCAGGGCGATGTGTGGGCTCCCTATCCCGAGTGGGGCAACACGACTGGCCCGTGTTTAATCTACACCGACGATCACGAGTGGGCCAATGTGCTGCAGTTCAACACGGTTGCCGTTCTCAATGACGAGAACCCTATCATTCCTGCTAATCCCACTGCCGACGAGTGGTATGACTGCGGTAACGACTGGGCCACCAGCAAGTTCTATTTCACCTTGCCCACCACCGATACAGAAGGCAATCCCCTTGATCCTACTAGGCTGAGTTACAGCATCTTCCTTGATGATGACCAAATCTACACCTTTGATTATTGGGACTATGACTATGACATTGAGGACGACATGACTGAAATACCCTACAGTATTTACTCCGATGGCTATGACATTACCGACCATGTGGTTTATTTCTATGGCACCAACTACAGCGAGTGGCCCATCTTTACCTGGCGCATAGGTATCCAGGTTTACTACACCTACCATGGTGTCAAGACTGCCAGCGACATCGTTTACCTGGAGGTGTTCCCCAACCCGAACCCTGGCACTGCAGTCAACGAGGTGAATGCCGGCAAGACCGTTGCTGGTGTAAGGTACTACAATGTGGCTGGTCAGGAGATGGCTGAACCTCAAGGGCTGACGATCCAGATAACCACTTATACCGACGGAACAACGAGTACCGTTAAGGTGATCAAGTGAGGTCAGACAAGATGATTATCATTCATTATCAACTTAATAACAAATTGTCATGAAAAGATTTTTGTTTTTAACTGCCCTTGTTGTTGCGGCTATGCAAATGATGGGCGCCAATGTGGACCTGGCGACCGCCAAGGCAACCGCACAACAGTATGCTGCCAGCAAGATGGCTAATGGTAAGCTGATGGCTCCGTCGGCTATCGATATGGAGTTGGTCAAGCAAGAGATGAACTCCGATAAGCCTGGAACCGCCGTTTACTACATCTTTAACACAGCAGACCATTTCATCATCATCTCGGGTGATGACCGTGCCAGGACCGTGCTCGCTTATGGTGACCGTCCAATCAAGGACCTGAACCGTATGCCCGCCAACATGAAGTATTGGCTCGGCATCTACAAGCAGGAACTGGAGTACCTGCAGGCCCATCCCGAGATTGCTGCCGATCAGACGCTCAATGCCGGCGGCACCAGGGGCGTCAGCGTGGAGCCGTTGCTCACCGCCATGTGGGATCAGCAGGAGCCCTACTACAACCACTGCCCAGTGTATAACGGCCAGTTGTGTGTGACCGGTTGCCCCGCTACCTCGCTGGCGATGGTGTTCTATTACTGGAAATTCCCTGTGGGCCCCGTTCCCGCTGTCAGTGGCTATAACAACTACAGTTACGGTTTCCAGGTCGAGGCTTTGCCCGGAACGACCTTTGACTGGGATAACATGATTGACGATTACAGGTCTGGCTATACCGAGGCTCAAGCCGATGCCGTAGCATGGCTCATGCGCTATATCGGCCAGGAGGAGGAGATGGATTACACTCCCACGGGCAGTGGCGCCTATAGCAGTGACATCCTGCGTGCCGTCAAGTTCTTTGGCTATAATCAGGAGACCGCCGCTCTCCACTATAAGTACTCCTATAGCAATAATGCCTGGGCTGCCATGATTCAGGAAGAGTTGGTCAATAACCGCCCCATCGTGTATAGTGCTTATGACAGTTATGCAGGCGGTCATGCCTTCAATGTTGACGGCTATGACGCTAACGACGATACTTACCACATCAACTGGGGCTGGAGCGGTGACTACAACTGCTACTGTGCGCTCAATGCCTTTACCGATGGTGAATATAACTTCACTGATGACCAGCAGATGGTTATCGGTATCCAGCCGCCATATCTGGGACCGACCATCACCACCAGCGCCCTTAACATGGCCATCGAGTCCTATGCCGAGAAGTCGGCCACCCAAGTGCTTTCGGTCTTCGGCTACTACCTCGACCATGACGTGACCGTTACCCTCGACGACCCCAATGGTGTCTTCTCGATTGACGTTAACAACATTGCCTTGAGCGAGGTCGAGAGCGGTAAGGATATCACCATCACCTATGCTCCCCAGGAGGTAGGCACCCACAATGCCACCATCACCTTGAGCAGCGAGAATGCCGAGGATGTTGTCGTCAACATCGTGGGTACCTCGGTGTTTGAGACACACGATCCCGTCATGCTTGAGGCCAACGAGGACTTCATCAAGCTCACCGAGTTCCGTGCCGACTGGACCGATGAGACTCCAGCCAAGAACGTTGAAAGTTACACACTTGAGGTGGCTACTAAGCCCATAACTGCTTTACTGGGAGAAACAGACTGGAACGACCTCACTTACGACAGTTACAGTGTAATTTCTCACTGGCAGGACTACTTCCCCGAGGGCTGGGAGTATCAGGGTAGCCAGCTCTTCACCGGCGATGGTTGCCTCAAGCTGGGTTCTGGCGGTGCCATCATCTCTCCCGAATATGATTTGACGGGTTATGACAAGGTCACCGTCAAGATGCGTGCCCAGAGTTATAGGTGGTCCAACTCGGGTGTAACCATCTCTACTAGCCTGCAATCCGTGCATGTGGACCTTGACCCCCAGTACACCGATTATGTCTTCGTCCTGGATTGCGCTGACATCGAGCGGATTACCATCCGTGGCGACTACTATCCCAACAATTATGGCCAGATCGAGAGCATTCAGATTTATGCCGGCGATGCCAGTGAGCCCTCAAAGCTCAGGACCGTGAATGAGGAAGGCGATGCCACCTACCGCCTGATTACGGGCATCACTCCCGACAAGTTCTACACAGTTAAGAACCTGACAGCCGGCGGCACCTTCTTCTTCCGCGTGAAGGCCCATTACACCGACGACACCTGGAGCCCCTGGAGCAAGGCCAAGACCGTTGTCCTGCATGGTGAAGGACATGGCTATCAACCGGGTGATATGAACCATGATGGTCGTCTCTCCATCGTTGATGTGACGGACTTGATTAACTACTTGCTGAATGATGGTCAGGAGGGCTGCTCCATTTGTGCCGATGCTGATCAGAATGGCAGTGTGAATATTAGTGATGTGACAAGCCTTATCAATTTTTTGCTGTTAGGGGAATAAGCACTATATTCTGATTACCCCATGATTGCTGAGGGCACGTTTAGGCGTGCCCTCTTTTTGTGATGTACTGCTTATAATACCGTGTTAATGAAATCAATACCAAAGGCTAAGAGCAACTGGATATCCAGTCCCAAAGATTTCTATTGATTCTTCTTAATGGCTTTGGGTGGATTAGAACATTTATTTCTTGCTTATTTATACATTCTTTTGAAGAAATCGTTGGTTTTTAATTTTTTTCTCTTATCTTTGTCGCGTTCTTAGCTTGTTAAGGATAAGGGTCTAAATGCCATTTTCATTGAACCTGATTTTGAAATAAACTATAAACTAGCTGATTATGAAGAGATTATTTTGCCTAGCCATGCTTTTGTTGGCGGCTATTACTGTATCCGCAGGTCAAGTCGATCTGGCTACAGCTCAGCAAGCTGCCCAACGTTTACTGATGAATAAGGCTCACAATGGCCGCTTGATGACCACGGCTCCTGCGGTGAAATGGATTCACCAGGAGCGCAACTCCAGCCGAACTGATATGGTTGCTTACTATATCGTGAACACCGATAGGGGCTTCGTCATCGTGTCGGGTGATGACCGTGCTCAAGAGATTCTTGGTTATGGAGATGCTGAAATTAAGGACATGAAGAGCTTGCCCGAGAATATGAGATTCTGGCTCAGTTACTACAAGCAGCAGATGGAGTATCTGCAGGCCCATCCCGGCATGGTAGTGACCAAGCCCGTCTTCCGTGACGGCCAGAGCGTTGAAGAGATGCTCGAGGCCAGGTGGGACCAAGGTTCACCCTATTACGGTCAGTGCCCTCGAGATGGTGATACCCGAGCTTTGACCGGTTGCGCCTGCACTTCACTTGCACAAGTGTTCTATCACTGGCAATATCCCACCGAGCCCACGCCGGTAGTTCCTGGCTATACGACCAACAATGGCAAATTCACCCTCGATGCTCTGCCCTCGGTGACCTTTGATTGGGATAATATGCTCCCCACTTATAGGCTGGGACATTATGAAAGTGTCAATGCCACTGCTGTAGCCCAACTGATGCGTTACATCGGCCAAGCCGAGCGAATGAACTATGACAAAGCAGGTAGCGATGCCTGGGAGGATGATATTGTCAGGGCCTGTGAGACCTTCGGCTATGAGGATGCTGTCGCTGTCTATAAGGCAACGATGAACTTTGAGACGGGTGAGGAAACCACCTATATCAACGATGAGGATTGGCATGCACTGATGGTCGAGGAACTCTTGGCTGGTCGCCCGTTTGTTTTCTGTGCTTTTGACTATAGCAATGTTCATAATCTCTACTCTGGCCATGCATTTAATGTCGATGGCTATGATGCTACTGATGGCACTTTCCATATCAACTGGGGATGGAGCGGCGTTGGTAATGGCAATTTTGCCATGAATGCTTTTGCAAACCAGGGCTCAAATTACCACTTGGGCCAACGCATTGTAAAGAACATTTATCCCTCGATTGCAGTAGCTCCGACCATCAAAGTGAATCCCGCCGAATTGGAGATGGCAACCCGTCTGGGTGAGCCCGTGACCGCTACGTTCACTGTTAAGGGTAGACTGCTCACTGATGACATTACCCTGACGCTGAATGACGCTGATGGCGTCTTCGCCCTTGATACAACCGCTGTAACGATGGCCGAGGCCAAGGACGGTAAGTTGATTACCGTGACCTACAACCCCAATGCTGTAGGCGAGCACACCGCTACCATTACTCTGAGCAGCCCCGGAGCTGAGGATATGGTTGTCACCTTGAACGGAACGGCAGCTCCTGCTCCACTGGTAGTTTACGATCCCGTGATGCTGCCCGCTGTAGAGGACTACATCTCCCTGACGTCCTTCCGTGCAGACTGGACCGATGAGACCGCTGCCGAGAATGTTGCTAGCTACACCCTCGAGGTGAGCACCAAGCCCAATTATGTCCTTCTCGATGATATTGACTGGAGCAGAACCAGTGAGAGCTTCTTCCCTGTAACAGAAAATGCCGACAGGTATTTCCCTGATGGCTGGAGTGTCGGTGGTAGTGACTTCTATGCCGAAGACGGTTTTATCTCCATTACAGGTAACTTCTATTTCTCAACCCCGACCTATAACATGGCAGGTGCCGAAAAGGTGACTGTAGTGTTTACCGGCAAGGCTGGTTATCCGTCAGCTACTCTAACGGTTTCGACGAGTGTTGACTCTAAGGATATTCCCATGACTTACGGATCATTCAATCAGTATGTCGTTGTTCTTAATTGTGCTGATGCCGATCAGGTGACGTTCACCCCCAAGAGCGGCAACCCCGGCTTCCTGAACATGCAGATATATGCCGGTGAGGTTCCCGCACCTCAGATGCGTGCCACCGAGGACGGCGACGCTACCTGGCGCACTATAACTGGCATCACCGACAAGTTCTACACAGTAACCGGCCTGACCGCCGAGGGCACTTTCCTCTACAAGGTGAAAGCCTTCTACAACGATGGTACCGAGAGTGATTGGAGCAATATCGAGGAAGTTACCCTGAAGGATAATGGTCCTCTTCCTCATGGTCATGAGGTAGGCGATGTTAATCATGACGACAAAATCAGCATCAAGGACGTGACCGACTTGATTAACTATCTGCTGAGTGGTGATGAAAGTGTCATCTGCACCGTTTGTGCTAATGTCAACGGTGATGACAAGGTAAGCATTGCTGATGTCACAGCACTTATCGACAAGCTGCTGTCCAACAACTGATGATAACGAACACTCTTTTTTATTCATTTAATAAATCATTGTTTTTATGAAAAAAATCCTTTTACTTGCTGCGCTTGTGGTTGCCTCGTTACAACTCACGGCAGCCAATGTGGACCTGGCTACCGCCAAGCAGTCTGCACAACGTTTCCTGATGAGCCAGACCGCCAACGGTCGCCTCATGGCCTCGCAGCCGACCATCACGTCGACCCGTGAGGTGAAGAACTCAAGCAATGTCGCACAGGCAGCTTACTACATCGTCAACACCGACCGTGGCTATGTTATCGTCGCTGGTGATGACCGTGCTCGCGAGATTCTCGCTTACGGCGAAGGCCAGTTGGAGAACCTCAATGACCTGCCCGAGGCCATGCAGCTCTTCCTGAACATGTACCAGAAGCAGATGGAGTACCTGCAGGCTCATCCCGGACTGAAGGTGCAGAAGGCCATCTACCGTGGCGGCGTCTCGGTAGGACCGCTGTTGACCACCGCTTGGAACCAGGGCAAGCCTTACAACATGAAGACCCCCAAGAAGGGTTCTGGTCAGGATCCCTATTGCAAGGTGGGCTGCTCGGCTGTAGCACTGGCTCAGGTGATGAGATATTGGGAGTATCCCAAAGTTTCTCCCGCTCTTCCCGGCTACACCTGCCCGACCTCCGGTTACGTAATTGAAGACCTGCCCGAGTACACCTTCGACTGGGACAACATGCGTGATTCTTACCCCAGCAGCTCAAGTGGTATCGACCAGATTCCCGATGCGCAGATTGACGCCATCAGTTGGTTCATGCGCTATGTGGGCCAGGCCGAGACTATGGACTATGGTCTGGATAGGAGTGGTGCAGAGCGCGAGGAAATCATGCTAGCCCTCCGCACCTTTGGTTATCGTGATGCCCACGTGATCGAGAAGTGGGACTTTGACGATGGTACCGTCAACTACACCGAGGAAGAGTGGGGCGAACTGATCCAGTCTGAGCTGATTGCTGGCCGTCCCCTGATCTATTGCGCCTTTGACATGTCGAGCGACTCTACCGGCATCGGTGGCCATGCCTTTAATGTCGATGGCTATGATGCTGAGAACGACATGTATCACGTGAACTTCGGTATGAGTGCTGATAAGAACACTTACTATGCGCTCAACGGCTTCACCCTTGATAATGGCATGACGGTCTATGACTTCTTCCCCATCCTGTTTGCCGACGTGCAGGATCCCACCCTCACGACCGATCCCCACGTCTATACCTCGACCGATGTTCTCAACATGGAGTGCTACGCTGGTGAGACCACTACCGCTACGTTCAACGTTACCGGTGCTCACTTGACTGGTGATATTACCCTTGCCCTGAATGATGCCGATGGCGTATTCAGCATGGACGTTACCACAATCAGTATTAATGATCTCGGCACGACCGTCACTGTGACCTATGCTCCCCAGGAGGTTGGCACCAACAATGCCACCATCACCCTGAGCAGCGAGGGCGCTTCTGATGTGACTGTTGAGCTGAAGGGTGTCGCAACTGCCGCTCCTCTTGTGGTCTATGCTCCCGTGATGCAGCCTGCAGCCGAGCAGTACATCAATCTGACTTCGTTCCGTGCCGACTGGACCGACCAGACCATTCCCGAGAATGTTCTCAGCTACACCCTGGATGTGAAGGAGAAACCCGGTGCAGGTGGTCTGCTTGCCGAGGTAGATTGGAGTAATGCTACCGGTAGTGCACCCAGTGCTCTGCCTGAGGGTTGGACCTACGGTGATTACTCGATCTTCTTCGATGAGGGCGGTATTGCTATCACCTCCGAAAGCTACATCAAGACCGATGTCCTCGACTTCGCTGGACAAGAAAAGGTTACTGTAGTGATGAGGGCTAAGAACTACTATGGTTGGACTGCATCAACAATTACCGTTAAAACCAGTGTTGATCAGAAGACTCTGGATCTGACCAGTGATTATGTTGATTATACGATTGTATTGAACTGCGCTGAAACTGATCAGATTGAATTCTATGCAGATGCTTGGAACCCCACCATCCAGGCTATTAAGATCTATGCTGGTGAGGTAACTCCGCAGATGCGCGCTACAGTGGAGGGTGACGCTTCTCATTATGTAATCAGTGGCATCACCGAGAAGACCTACACCGTGAATAACTTGAATGCTGAGAGCACCTACTTCTTCAAGGTGAAGGCACACTATGCCGATGGTACCGAGAGCGAATGGAGCAATATCGAGCAAGTTACCTTGAAGGACAATGGTACTCCTGCTCATGACTTTGAGCCTGGTGACGTGAACCATGACAACAAGTTGAGCATCAAGGACGTGACTGCCTTGATCAACTACTTGCTGAGTGGTGACGAGTCTGTTATTTGCACCACTTGCGCCAATGTCAACGGTGATGAGAAAGTCAACATTGCCGATGTGACTGCCCTGATTAACCTCTTGTTGAGTCACAATTAATTAGGTTAAATCACTGAATATTTTAGGGGTTGTGCCTTATGGGTGCAACCCCTAATTTGTACGCATCCTATAGTTGTTGCTTGTGTTAATATTTTGTTGAAATACTACTATTTTTTGTTGTTGATTGTAATAAATTGTCTAAATTTGCATGCTTTTTTTAAGCATATTTGTACGGTTGTAAACCGAGTTTGTTAATTAATCATCTTTTATTCAAATAGTTAACCATTGATTTATGAAGAAATTATTATTGCTTGCCACCATGCTGTTGGCCGTCATGCAGGTCTCTGCAGCCGATGTTAATTTGGCTCAAGCCTCGGCAACAGCAAGGCGTTTCCTCACGGCGAACGCCAAGGTAAAAGGATTCCAAGGTGTTTCAGCCGGTGACCTCAAGTTGATTCACACCGAGAAAAATTCATCAAGCGCCACACAGGCTGCTTATTACATCTTCAACTCCAGTAGAGGGTTTATAATCGTTTCGGGCGATGACCGTGCCCATCAGATACTTGCTCACGGTGACCGTCCCCTGGACATGAAGCGCATGCCGGACAATATGAAGTTCTGGCTGGGTACTTACAAGAAACAGATAGAGTTTCTGCAGGCTCATCCTGGCATGGTCGTTGATCAGCCCAAATTAAACAAGAGCCTGAGAACACCTGATGTAGCACCGCTGCTCACTGCCGAGTGGGACCAGGATGCTCCTTACTATAACCATTGCCCCATGTACAACGGCTCGTATTGCCTGACGGGTTGCCCTGCTACCTCACTGTCGATGGTGTTCTACTACTGGAAGTATCCCACCGATCCCACTCCTGAAGTCGAGGGTTATACCAATGAGAGCTATGGATTCCAGATTCCGGCTCTGCCGTCTATCACCTTTGACTGGGACAATATGCTGGACAAGTACACGGGTGGTTACACCCCCGCCCAAGCCGATGCCGTGGCATGGCTGATGCGTTATGTCGGGCAGGAAGAGCACATGGATTATACGCCCAGCGGTAGTGGTGCCATGGGTGCTGACATCCTGCGTGCTGTTAAGTTCTTCGGCTATGATGAGGAGATGGCTCGCCTTGAGTTCAAAACCCGTACCGATGACTACGGCAACGACACGGCAGTATATTATACCGATGACGAATGGGCTGCTTTGCTCCAGAATGAGCTTGCCGAGGGCCGCCCCGTCGTTTATTGTGGTTATGATTACTCCTATTGGGGCTGGAGTGGACATGCCTTTAACGTGGACGGCTATACCGCCAGCGACAATACCTATCACGTGAACTGGGGCTGGAGTGGTGATGGAAATGGCGACTGCGTCCTGAATGCCTTTTCCAGCAGCGGCTACACGTTTGACATTGAGCAACAGATGATTATGGGTATCCAACCACCCGCCCAGGGACCGTCTATCAAGATAAATCCCTCCAAACTGGAGATGAATGCCTATCCTGGCAAGACTGCGACCGCAACGGTTAAGGTCAAGGGGCAGCTCCTCAACAGTGCTATAGACCTCACGCTCAATGACGAGAGCGGTATGTTCTCGATTGATGCAACCAGTGTTGACGTCAGTGAGCAGGAGGCAGGCAAGGTAATTACTGTGACCTATGCGCCCACCGCAGTTGGCACCCACACGGCTACAATCACCCTGAGCAATCCTGATGCCGAGGACAAGGTCATCACGATCAATGGCACCGCAGTCCTGGAAACTTATATTCCCTATATGCTGCCCGCCGACAGCGCATTTATCAACCTGACCCAGTTCCGTGCCAATTGGACCGATGAGACTCCTGCCGATAACGTTGAGAGCTATACGCTCGAAGTGGCAACCCGACCTGCCGTTGAATTGCTTGACTCCATCGATGGCAGCATCTATACCGGCAGCTATGAGAGCATGACGCTTTCGGCTCCCTGGAGTGGCAACGGTGTCATGGCTGGTCACAACGCGGTTTACTTCAACAACTACAACGATGATGGCTACATCTCCTATACCGTGCCCGAAGGCTATACCGATGCTGTCTTCACGATGCAGATTACAACCGTCAGTGGTACTTATGGTTCCGGCAACATCACTGTCGGTTCTAACCAGACGCCGTCAGTCGGCCACGAGTTCTATTCAGAAGAGACTCATTCCTGGCTTGTGACTGCCAGCGAGGGCGAGAAAATCACCATTACATCGACCGATGACTACTTCTCACCTGACATGGCGATGATCAAGGTCTATGTCGGCGACGTCAATGAGTTGAATTCGCTGAGGGCTGTTGTTGAGGATGGCGATGCCAGCTACCGTCTCATCACAGGCATTACCGATAAGTTCTATACTGTCAAGGATCTTACCGAATCTGGTACGTTCTATTATAAGGTAAGGACAGTTTATGCCGATGGCACTCAGAGCCGTTGGAGTAACTCTCAGAAGGTGACCTTGTTTGAAAATGGACACGTTTATGCTCCTGGTGACGTGGACCATGATGGCAAGGTGAGCATCGTGGATGTTACCGAGTTGATCAACTACCTGTTAAAGGGTGATGCCAGTGCCATCTGTACCATTTGCGCCGATGTTGATGGAAACGGTAAAGTCAATATTGACGATGTTACAGCCCTGATTGATCTCTTGTTGGCCGGTAATTGATGAACTGAACATTTTTATCTCTACTGGGGCTCAAGTGTCTTTGGCTTTTGGGCCTCAGTTTTTGATGGATAATCCTGCCATATTACATTTTAATTACAGTCAGTAATGAAAGTTTCAATGGTTTTTTATAACTTTGCACCTCGTGCGTCAGCCATTGTAACTGGTGACGGTTGCCATCAATTGAGTATTACTGATTAACCGATTATTGATATGAAGAAATTATTGTTATGTGGCTTGCTGCTGTTGGCGATGATGCCGGCGATGGCAGCCGATGTTGATGTCGCTCAAGCTCAAGCCGCTGCGACACGTTTCCTGCAAGATTTCGCGCCCTCGGGGCATCGTGGAATCCCCGTTAAGGCCGCTGATGTGAAGTTGCTTCACACCGAGGTGAATCCTTCGCGTGCCGACCAGGCAGTTTATTATATTTTCAATAGTGAGCAAGGCTTTGTCATTGTTGCAGGCGATGACAGGGCGCGTCAGATTCTCGCATGGGGCGACCGTCCGCTGGACTATGCACGTATGCCTGAGAACATGAATAACTGGCTCAATACCTATAAGCGTCAGATGGTTTTCCTGCAGGAACGCCCTGACATAGAGGTTGATGTGCCGCGCATTACGGGCCGTTCGGCTTCTACTACCGTTCCCCCGATGCTCACGGCCCTGTGGGACCAGGCTGAGCCTTACTGGAACCACTGCCCCGTCATCAACGGTGAATATTGCTTGACAGGTTGTCCCGCCACATCGTTGTCGATGGTGTTCTATTACTGGAAATTCCCCGTTGAACCGACGCCTCCGGTTCCAGCCTTTAACTATGTAGTGAGTCTGCCCGCCTTGCCTTCCATTACATTTGATTGGGACAATATGCTCGACGAGTATATAGAGGGCAACTATAACGAAGCCCAGGCCGATGCCGTGGCTTGGCTGATGCGTTACATCGGCCAGGAGGAACACATGGACTATTCTGTGGATGGCAGCGGTGCTAGGGGTAGCGATATCTTGCGTACGGTCAAGTTTTTCGGCTATGATGAGGAGGCCGATCTGCTGATGAAGTCCATGGCCGATAATTTCGGCAACGAGATGCAGGAGTTCTATACCGACGAGGAGTGGGCTGCAATACTCCAGAATGAGTTGTTCGAGGGACGCCCCGTGGTGTATTGCGCCTTTGACTACAATGACCAGCGCGGGTGGAGCGGCCATGCTTTCAATGTGGACGGTTATACTGCCGCGACCGACACCTATCATGTGAATTGGGGCTGGAGTGGTCTCGGCAACGGTGACTTTGCGTTGAATGCCTTCAGTTACAGGGACTACTCGTTCAACATCGAGCAGGAGATGATCATCGGAATCCATCCGCCCATCACAACGCCAACAATCATTGTGGCACCTCGCCAGATTGATATAGAGGCTTTTGTGGACCAGAGTTCCACGGCCAGCTTCATTGTCAACGGCAAGTTCCTGACCGATGATGTGGTAATGACGCTTGATGACCCTGACGGCGTGTTCTCGATGGATGCCGCCAGCGTTGCACTCAATGACTTGGACTCAGGAAAGGTCGTTACCGTGACCTATGCGCCGCTTGCAAGCGGCAGCAATACCGCAACAATTACCTTGAGCAGTCCTGAAGCCGAGGATGTGACCATTACTCTCAATGGAACGGCTACCCTTGACGTGTACACTCCGGTGATGCTTCCCGCTGACGGTGCCCGCATCGGATTGACCGAGTTCCTTGCCGAATGGACCGATGAGACTGCCGATAAATATGTAGATAGCTATACCCTTGAGGTGAATACCAGACCCGGCTTCACCCTCATCGGTGAACTTGATTGGAGTGATGTTGTGGAGAATTCCAGCAACTATGCCGACTACCCCGAGGAATTGTTGCCCGAGGAGTGGACTTTTGCCGGTAACGGCTTGTGGTGTGAGCAGGCAGGCATTTCCATCAATAACAGGAGTTCGCTGATCTCGCCGATGTATGATCTGTCGGGCTATGAAAAGGTAACTGTTATCGTCAGGGCCAAATCTTCCATGAACCAGAGCAGCTCAAAATTCATTGTTTCTACTGGTGCTGATCAGCAGGAGTTCTCTGCTCCTGGCGGCACCCCATTCACCGACTATGTGGCCGTGCTTGACTGCAGTGAGGCGGATCAGGTGACCATCGCCGGTAAGAGCAATTTCCCCGTGTTCCAGAGCATTATGATCTATGCTGGCGAGGAGGACCACCCCCAGATGCGTGCTATCGCCGAGGAGGGAAGCGCCGAGTGTCGCCTCATCACGGGCATTACCGACAAGCATTACACCGTCACGGGTCTTACCGCTGCCGGATCTTTCTATTACAGGGTCAAGGCGCATTATATTGACGGCACCATTAGCCCGTGGAGTAAGAGCAGCTATGTGATCTTGTCGGACAACGGCCAGAGCTACCAGCCTGGTGACGTGAACAACGATGGCAAGTTAAGCATTCAGGACGTGACCGACCTTATCAGCTATCTGCTGTCCGAGGGAGAAATCAGTACCACCTGTGCCGACGTGAATGGTGATGCCCGCATCAGCATTGAAGATGTGACGGCCTTGATCAACCTGCTGTTGGGCAGTAATTGATTTGGTCTGATACAGTATTGTTATATAGTGGTGGGGTAATAGTATTTGCTTTTGCCCCACCTTTTATGCTTCTGGAGAATGAAATCCAGGAGATATGAATTGATTTTGTAGCTACTATCATCATAAACACTTAGAATAAAATCGGAATACATGAAAAGAATCCTTTTCCTTGCCGTCATGTTGTTGGCGGCAACTCAAGCTTGGACTGCCCATGTTGATGAAAAAGCCGCTCAAGCCGCTGCATTCCATTTCATTGCTGACCGGTCCGCCACTGGCATCATGATGGCACCAGCACAAGGTAGCCTTCATCTGGCTCATGTCGAATGGAACTCCAAGTCAGCAACGACTCCTGTCTATTATATCTTCAATGCCAGTAATTGCTTTGTGATTGTCGCAGGCGATGACCGGGCTCAGGAGGTACTGGCCTACGGTGACGGCCCCATTGACATAAACAATCTACCAAAGAACATGAAGTACTGGCTGTCATGTTATAAACGTCAAATGGAATTTCTTCAAGCCAACCCAAACATTCAGGTATCGAGATCTTCCTTAAATGCTCCGCAGCGCGCCAGCCAGTCGGTCAATCCGCTCATTACCGCCAATTGGAGCCAGAATGCACCCTACTGGAATGAGTGCCCTGCCTTTGGCACCGACACCTGCTACACAGGTTGCCCTGCAACATCACTGGCAATGGTGTTCCATTACTGGAAATATCCCAAGCAGCAGACCCCGGCAGTGCCGTCCTACCAGATGCCTTCTTATGGTGTGGTGCAACCCGAACTGCCTCCCACGGTGTTTGACTGGAGCAATATGATTGACAACTATGCTGGGGGCAACTATACCGAGGTCCAAGCCACGGCCGTCGCCCACTTGATGCGTTACATCGGTCAGGCCGAGGAGATGGACTACACGATTTCGGGCAGTGGTGCCTATCTGCAGGACATCCTGCGTGCCGTCAAGCATTTTGAATACGATCCTGATGCTCAGATGCTTTTCAAGTCCGATGAGTTGGGCTATGAGAATTACAGTGATGCCCAATGGTCAGCGTTGATTCAAAACGAATTGACAGCCGGTCGCCCCATCGTGTATTGCGCCTACGATAACACGACTGGCGCTGGACACGCCTTCAATGTTGATGGATATGATGCTATGAGCGACACTTATCACATCAATTGGGGCTGGAACGGCAGGGGAAACGGAAACTTTGCCTTGCATGCGTTCACCTACCAGGGTTATACCTTCGGCACAGCACAGCAGATGGTCATCGGCATTCAGCCGCCTGAAGATTATATGAACCCACGCCTTCAGATTTATCCTACAGTGGTTGATATGCAGAGTTATATCAATAAATCCGTTACGGCAACCATTAGCCTCAAGGGAACCAACCTCACCGATGACGTGACATTGACCTTGAACGATCCTGACGGCGTGTTTACCGTCGATGCAGTAACGGTGGCTCGAGATCTGGCCGAGGCTGGTTATGACTTGGCTGTGACCTATTCACCCACTGTTGTCGGTAACCATACTGCTACCATCATCTGTACCAGCGGGAATACCGATCCTGTCACGGTCACGTTGAATGGCACAGCACCTCTTGAGGTCTATCCTCCAGTGATGCAGCCTGTCAACGAGGAGAGAGTAACGCTCACGTCATTTGTCGCCCAATGGACCGACGAGACTCCATCAAACAATGTGTCGAGCTACACCCTTGAGGTACAAGCTAAACCTGCTTACAGTTTGTTGGAAGAGGCCGATTTCAGCTCTCTGCCTGAGATGGCACCGGCCAATCAGGCGTCGCATGCTGCCGATTATCTGCCTGAAGGCTGGACCTTCAATGGCAGCGAGTTTAACCTTGAGGGTGGTTGCGTCAGCCTGCGCCGCAACAGCACGATTACTACCGATGAGATTTCCATCAGGGGATATGGCAAGATGACCATTGAGGTCACGGCGAAAGCTTATGGTTTTTATGGTGATGGTTCGGAGCTGTATGTCACAACCAGTCACGGAACACAGGAACTCATCTTTATGTATTCCTATGAGACCAAGACCATCGTTGTTGATTGTAACGAGACCGAGCAGATTGAATTCAAGGCAGGCTACTACCCGATGATACAGAATATTAAAATCTACGCTGGCGATGCTACCCAGGGCGAGATGTTGCAGGCCTCCGAGGTGGGTGACGATAATTATCGTCTCATCACGGGCATTGCTGCGGGCAAGAGCTATACTGTTAAGGATTTGGCCTCTGGTGGATCGTTCCTCTATCATGTGAAAACGCTCTATATTGATGGAACCGAGAGCGACTGGAGCAATGTGGAGATGGTGACCCTGGTCGACGGCGGTCATGCCTTCAGCCCTGGTGACGTGGACCATGACGGCAAACTGAGCATTGTTGACGTGACACAATTGATTGATTATCTGTTGAGTGCTGGCGAGGCTTGTGAAATATGTGCCGACGTGAATGGAGACCACGCAATCAGCATTCTCGATGTGACAACTCTGATTGATTTGCTCTTAGGAAATTGATTTTCAGATAGAATCGTTGTATGGCAACGGAGATGACCGAGCGTCTTGAAACGCCATCATCTCCGTTGCTTTTCTGTTATGTTTTCAACCCTTTTCGCACATGAAAATACACCTCACCGAGAAAACTGCATAATGTATATTTATTATTTTTGATTTTTTCTTTAAAAATGTTGCTGATTTGTCGTTTTTTTATGTACTTTTGTGAATGTTTTTCGTGTCATTGCTTGGAGCAATGGCGTTTTTTTAGCTCAAGGTCCTGATTCACAGAATTATAAACATATATATTATTTTTTATGAGAAAAATTTTATTCTTTGTCGCATTGATGTTTGCGGTGGCACAGGCTACTGCTGCTCCGGTTGATTTGAGATCAGCTCAGACCGAAGCGCAAAAGTTCGTTCAGCAACAGCTGTATGGTGGTAAGCTCAAGGCTCCCATTTCGGGAGATATGAAGTTGGCACATGTGGAGATGAATTCCAAGATGTTTGATCGTCCTGTGTTCTATATCTTCAATACCAGCAATGGGCATGTCGTGGTTTCGGGTGATGACCGTGCTGAGAGAATCTTGGGCTACGGTGATTATCCCTTGGATTACAATAACATTCCCTGCAATATGAAGGCATTGTTTGCCATGTTGAAGGAGCAGATAGAATACCTGCAGGCTCATGAAAATATGGTGGCACAGGCTCCGTCGCTGATGGCTCCTGCACGCATACCCAGTGTCGCTCCCCTGTTGACCGCCTTGTGGGACCAGGAAGCGCCTTACTGGAACATGTGTAAGATCAACAATAATCAGTGCTTGACTGGCTGTCCTGCCACTTCGGCTGCGATGGTGTTCCACTACTGGAAATATCCCGACTTTGAGACACCTGAGGTTCCTGCCTATCGTTGTGAATTGAGCACTTCGATGTGGGGATCAGCCTCCTATGTCAATGTCGCTGCATTGCCTCCCGTGACTTTTGACTGGGAACACATGCGTGATTCCTATTCAGGTTCTTATACAACCGAAGAGGCTAACGCCGTGGCTACCCTGATGCGTTATGTGGGTCAGGCCGAACACATGGCCTATGGTACTAGCGCTGCCGGTGGTAGCGGTGTGGATGCTGACAGCGTCATCCTGATTGCTAATGCATTCAAGTTATTTGGCTATGATGAAGAGACTGTTCGCGTAGTCAAGAAGACCAGCGCCTATAGTGGCGGAACGACCCTCTATACCGATGCAGAATGGGCTGCCATCATGCAGGATGAGCTCGTCGAGGGACGTCCCATCGTCTTCTGTGCTATCGCTGGTGGTTTCTTTGGCGGTGGCCATGCCTTTAACGTCGATGGCTATGATGCCAGCACCAACAAGTACCACATCAACTTCGGCTGGAGCGGTGTTTCCAACAACTATTATGCCCTCAACTCTTTCACTGGCCAGGGTTCAACCTTCAACCAGTATCAGCAGATGGTGATCGGCATCCAGCCCCCGTTGAAACTGCCGCGCCTCAGAACCGATAAGAGCGAATTGTCGATGGAATGCTTCAAGAACCAGACCCAGAGCTCCAAATTTACTTTGAAGGGCTCTAATCTGGATACTGATGTGACCTTGACACTCAATGACGAGAATGGTGTCTTCATCCTTGACAAGACTTCCATTACTCCTGATGAGGAGGGTAAAGTGAATGAGGCTGTCAATGTGACCTATGCTCCCAAGGCCGAGGGCAATTATACAGCTACCGTTGTTGTTAGTGCCGAGGGTGTAGATGATATTGTAATCAATTTGTCAGGTGCTTCGGAGTATGAGCTCTATCGTCCGGTTATGCAGGATGCTGATCAGGCAATGGTAACTGCAACTTCGTTCCGTGCCGACTGGACCGACAGGACTCCCGTCGAGAACGTTCTCAGCTATTCACTTGAGGTGAGACTCAAACCTGATGTGGTATTGCTCACCGAGGCTGATTGGAGCGATGTACCTGAGGATGATACCAACCATGCAGCCGATGCTACCAATTATCTGCCCGACGGCTGGACTTTCACCGGTAATTATTTCTATCTGGATGGAGGTTTCGTTTCGGCTAACCGTAATTGCTCATTCAATCCCAACTGCGATTTGATGGGTTACAGTACCGTGAGTGTCATTATCAAGGCTAAAGCTTATCCCAAAGGCTCGAATACGACAATTACAGTAATGACCGATGAGGCTGCTGAAGATATCGTTCTGGCCAAAGAACTTGGTACTTATCTGGTAGTACTCCCTGTAGGCGATCATGGATTTGTCAAGATCGTCACGGGATATTATCCTGAGATTCAGAGTATCAAGATTTACGGTGGTGAAATCACCGATCCTGAGCCCTTTGAATTAAGGGCTTCAGAGAGTGGTGATAGCGAGTTCCGTTTGATCGAGGGCATCACTCCTGACATGTTCTATACTGTGACTGGCCTCACGCCCGCTTCTCCTTATCTGTATCGTGTGAAAGCTCTGTATGTCAATGGTACGGAAAGCAAGTGGAGTAATACCAAGGAGGTTGTTCTCAAGGCTGGTGAGAACCTGCGTGGTGATGTTGACGGTAACGGAAACGTGACGGTTGATGACGTGACTGCACTCATTGATGTCTTGCTCACGGGCAATGCTACACCTAGTGCTGACTGCGATAATAATGGCCGCGTCAATATCGATGATGTGACAGCACTGATCAATTACATATTGTTAGGCGAATGGGAATAATAGATTGGGCCTAATACGCCCCATTATTGACTCTATCGAGACCGCGTCAAGTACTTCTGGCGCGGTCTCGTTTGTAATATATTGGTAATAAATGCAATAGCGGTATTGAGGAAACAAAGTTGAGGCGAATTCGGGAAAAATATTATTGAAAAGTTTTTGTCATATCGCCGACAGTTGTTACCTTTGTTGCGATTCGTCCTGAACCTGTTGTTTGATGGGTTTAGAACTATCCTGATGGGGAAATGTGTTATTTTCCCACTGTTGTCAATTGTTTAACCCTAAAGTGAAGGAGTTGAGTTATCTCTTGTCAAAAATAGGTTGATCAGATATAGAATAGAATGAAAATATTAGTAACAGGAGGAGCCGGTTTTATTGGCAGTAATCTCACTGAGTATTTTCTGGAACAGGGGCATCAAGTCCGTGTGCTAGATAATTTTGCAACAGGTCATATCGAAAATCTGTTGCCATTATTCCAGCGTTTCCCCGACACTTTTGAACTACAGGTGGGTGACATCCGGGAGATGTCTGATTGCCAGAAGAGTTTGGTGGGAATGGAATATGTCTTACACGAGGCGGCGTTGGGTAGTGTTCCCCGTTCGGTAAAGGACCCGATAACGACCAATGAAGTGAACATCGGTGGATTCCTTAATATGCTTGTTGCTGCACGCGATGCGGGTATCAAACGCTTTGTCTTTGCGGCAAGCAGTTCGACTTACGGTGACAGTGCTAGCCTTCCTAAGGTTGAGGATGTCATCGGTCGGCCGCTGTCTCCTTATGCGATAACCAAATATGTTGATGAACTTTATGCTGATGTATTTGCCCGTACTTATGGTATTGAATACATCGGGTTAAGGTACTTTAATGTCTTTGGTCGCAGGCAGGATCCTAATGGCGCTTACGCTGCTGTGATTCCATTGTTCGTGAAGAAATTGATGAACCACGAGGCGCCTAACATCAATGGCGACGGGGAGTACAGTAGGGACTTTACCTATATCGATAACGTGATTCAAATGAACATGTTGGCGTTGACGACCGAGAACCAAGAAGCGTTGAATCAAATCTACAATACCGCTTTTGGAGAGAGGACCACATTGAATCAACTGGTGGCTTATCTCAAGGAATTTTTAGGAGAACTTGACGAGGCCATCAAAGAGATCGAACCGACCCATGGACCGAATAGGGTGGGTGACATTCCCCATTCCTTGGCAAGCGTTGACAAAGCCCGCCGATTATTGGGCTATGACCCGCAATTCAGTATGCGTGACGGCTTGCGCGAGGCTGTGAAATGGTATTGGGAGAACCTTTAATCGAAGCATGGAGATGAATATGGATCAAATTAGAATATGCGTGATCGGCTTGGGATATGTAGGCTTACCATTGGCCAGGCTGTTTTCAACCAAGTATCCGACGGTCGGCTTTGACATGAACCAGGCGCGTGTGGATGCCTTGATGCAGGGTTGTGATGCGACACTTGAAGTGGATAACGGATTATTGCAGGAAGCGATAAAGAACGGCTTCAGGTGCACGACAGACATCGAGGAAATCAGGGATTGCAATTTCTATGTGGTGGCCGTTCCCACTCCTGTGGACAAAAACAACAATCCTGATTTGTCACCTCTTTACGGAGCCAGCACAACGGTGGGCAAAGTCATCAGTAAGGGTGATATCGTGGTCTATGAGAGCACCGTATATCCTGGAGTTACCGAAGATGATTGCGTGCCTGTTGTCGAGAAAACCAGCGGGCTCAAGTTGAATGAGGATTTCTTTGCTGGATATAGCCCCGAGAGAATCAATCCTGGTGATAAACTCCACACGGTAGAGAAAATCAAGAAAGTGACTTCGGGTTCAACGCCCGAAGCTGCCGATATCATTGATGGCGTCTATGCCAGTGTGATTCAAGCCGGTACACATAAGGCAAGTAGTATCAAGGTCGCTGAGGCGGCTAAGGTGATTGAGAACTCCCAGCGCGATATCAATATCGCGTTTGTCAACGAGTTGTCAAAGATCTTCAATAAGATGGGTATTGACACAGGGGAAGTACTTGAGGCTGCGGCTACCAAGTGGAATTTCTTGCCGTTCAAGCCTGGATTAGTGGGCGGTCATTGCATCGGTGTGGATCCTTATTATCTTGCTCAGTGCGCTCAGCGTCATGGATATAATCCTGAAATTATCCTGGCGGGTCGCCGCATGAATGACGGCATGGGAGAATATGTGGCAAGCGAAACGGTCAAACTCATGCTCAAGAAGGGCATCCAGGTGCTCAAGAGCCATGTCCTGATCATGGGTTTCACCTTCAAAGAGAATTGCCCCGATGTCCGCAATACGAAGGTGATTGACATTTACAACTCGCTCAAAGAGTATAGTGTTGACATCACGGTTTATGACCCGTGGGCTAACCCAAGCATTGCCAAGCGTGAATACGGCATCGACATCGTGAATGAACTGCCGCAATGCAAGTTTGATACTATAGTTCTTGCTGTAGCCCATGAGGCTTTCTTGGGTGTCAATATTCAGAAGCTGTGCCTCGACAATCATGTGATTTTTGATGTCAAGGGTATTTTGGACAAGAATATCATTGATGGCCGATTGTGATTAATGATCTCACGTGAACTAAAAGAAGCCATTCTTGTCCGTAGTGGTGTGGTTGCCTACAGACGCAGTCGCAACAGGCGTCCGCGCATCGTGTTCTGGCATGGTGTTGATAGCCAAGTTGACCCGACTCTTTGTCCCGAGATTTTTGATGTCAACATTTTCAAGAGGCAGGTGCGCTATTTGAGCAGGCATTACGATGTAGTGTCCATGGATGAGTTCTGCCACAGGCTGAATAACGCCACCTTCACGGGGCGTGAAGTATTGTTGACTTTTGATGACGGCTATGCCAACAATTTGTCGGTCGTGGAACCTATCCTTTCACAATATGGAATGCCTTTCACCATTTTTATTTCTACCGACAACATCGCTTCGGGTGAATATTATCCCACGACGGTCAATCGCCTCATCACCATTGCAGCAGGTTTGGACAAACTGCAGATTCCAACGATTGGCAAGGAATATGACTTGCAGAATGAAGAGGAACGCAAGTCAGTCGCTCGTGAGATTTCCAGAATCATGAAGTCAAGTTCCCTTGAGCAGGTCAAAAGTATTGTCGCAGACTTGATTGGCAATGTCTCTCCTGAAGATTGGGCCGACTTGAAACGGCGTTTCTCGTCGCTGCGCCCCATGAATTGGGATGAGGTCACTCAACTCTCAAAAAAAGAAAATGTGACAATCGGCTCCCATGGCATGTGGCACATCTGTTGCCATGAGCGCCAGCGTGAAGCGGATATACAGGAGCAATTAGAGAAGAGCCGTCAGATTATTGAAGAGCACCTTCAGTCTCCATGCGATTATTTTGCTTATCCCAATGGTAATTACACTGATTTTTCCAATCGTTGTGTTGATTCATGCTATAAGTTGGGTTTCTCGGCCGAAACCAAAACCCGCGTTTGTTTGGAACACAAATGTATTCTGCCGCGAATCACTGGTTACATCAACTTAAATCTATTTAAGATCCTGTTAAGTAGTTGAGTATGAGAAAATTGATTGAAAACCTCAAAAAACTTGAGTTACTTGATATCAAGTCGGTAATGATGCTGCTGGTAACAGCTTTGCCTGCCTTGATTCTCAATTTACGCAAGAAGAATATATGGCTGGTCTGTGAGCGCATCAACGGTGCTGAGGACAATGGCTGGATCTTTTATCAATGGCTGAGGAAGAATCATCCCGAGAGAAATGCTTATTTCGTCTTGTCGAAAGGCGCACCAGGTTTTGACAAGAATGATGACCACATGTTAGCATGGGGTGGCTTCAGGCATTATATGTACTATCAGGTTTCTAAGATGCATGTCAAGGCCTTGTTTGTGTCGCCTCGTCCCACTCAGCGAGTGTGTTGCTACTACGAGAGGTTCTTGAAGAAAAGGATTACCACGATTTACCTGCGCCACGGCATCAGCGTCAGTGGCGTGGAGCACCACCGTTATGAGGTCATGGGAGTGAGGATGTTCGTCTGTGGTGCCAAACCTGAGTATGACTATATTAACCAGAATGCCGGTTATCCCGAAGGATATGTTCAATATACGGGTTTTGCAAGGTTTGACGAACTGCTTGAGAAACAGTCCGATGGCCGATTCATTCTTGTGATTCCTACTTGGCGTCGCTATCTGGTTGATATTGAGAAGAACGATGAGGAGAATAACAAGAACTTCTTAGCTTCTGCTTTTTATCGTCATTTCAATTCCTTGCTGGGCAATAAGGCATTTATTGATGATGTGGAAAGCATGGGCTATAAGGTCAAGTTTTGTATCCACGCCGAGTTCAGGCGATTCTTGCCGCTGTTCAAGGATATTGATCCCAGGGTTGAATTAGTCAAGAGCGGAACATCGATCCACGAGCTGCTGATGTCAACCAGCCTGCTGATTACGGACTATTCCAGTGTGTTCTTTGATGTGGCCTACATGAAAAAACCGATGGTTTACTATCAGTTTGACTATGATGAGTTCAGGACTAAGCATTTCAGCGAGGGCTATTTCAGTTTCGAGAGAGATGGCATGGGCCCTATTGCCAAGACGGAACAGGAACTGATGGACAGGGTAAAAGCATGCTTTGATGGCAAGAACTTTGTGAATAATGAGCTATACTTGCAACGTTGTGCCAAGTTCTTCCCCAATCACGATAACCACAATTGCGAGCGCATCTACAACTCCATCCGAGTAATCGAAGAAAACAGGTAACCAATGATATAATAAGGCAGGGTGACATCTTAGCCAATAGATTCTTTTCATGATTATGGCAAAACGATTAGTGGAATTTGATTTATTGAAAGGTGTCGGCATCTTGTCGGTAGTGCTTGGACATTCAGCCATCAGTGAGCCGCTTCATGAGATGATTTATAGTTTCCATATGCCTTTATTCTTTATGGTATCTGGGTTCTTTTTCTATGTGCAGCCTATGCAGTTGTATTGTAAAAAGATGTTTTTTAGATTGATTGTTCCATGGTTGTTCTTCGTTGCTGTGAATCTGCTGTTCTTTTTCTCGCTGAGTTTGATTACGACCCATAGCATTTCAGCTGCGCTGAACGTTTCTGTAGGAAAATTGGAGCCATTGAATGAAGACTGCAAGATTCTGTATCGATCCATCTGGTTCCTGATCGCCTTGTTTCTAACGGGCAATTTGTATAACTTATTGAGTAATCTGTTAGGACGAAAGGCAGTGAGTGTAGTTGTCCTAATTCTCTATTTTGTCGGCTATGTACTTCAGAGGATTTATATACCGTTCTTTGTTGATACATCACTCTCTGTTCTTTTGTTCTATCACCTTGGAAGCATAGCGAGGGAAAGTTATGACAAAGCTGAAAAGACAGGTTTTTTAAAACGTTATGATAAACAGTTGTTATTCAGCATGCTGTCACTGTTTGTAGTGCTCACGTGCTTTGCTGCGTTTTATAAACCCGATATTGATTTCAAGGCAAATACATATCCGATATGGGTGCCACTATTGTCAACGCCTATAATTATTGCACTGTACTTTATGATGAAGGCCCTCAGCAAACTTCATTCTATGAAGTTTGTAAATGCGTTTCTTGTCGAATGTGGGACATATAGTCTCTGCATCTTGGGGTTCCACCGTTTGTTTCAAAAGGTTTTCGATATCATATTCGTGAAACTGTCGATTAACGTTCCATATGTTCAGACGTTACTTTTCATAACCATTTCGATACCCTTAATTATATTGTTATCAAGGGGCTTAGAAAAATATGCCCCGTTGTTAATTGGTGTCAAGAGGTAACGTGGCAATGATTAGTGTCGTGAACATGCGTTTTGGTAGAATGTTGTTTTAAGCATTTTCAGTACTCCCGGTGAGAAAAGCTCATTTCATGAATTTTGTATAATCATTGAGAGAATATAATTATGTCTAATTTAAAGAGACAATCAGGAATGGAACTTCTGCGGATCATCTCTATGTTTATGGTGGTGATGTTGCATACAAATTTCTGGGCATTAGGAGAACCGACTTTAGATATGTGCCGACATGAGGCGATGAAAGCTTCTGCTCAATTCTTAGTAGAATCTATCGCTATCGTTAGTGTGAACTGTTTCATTTTTATTTCTGGATGGTTCTCAATTAAACTTACGTTTAGAGGGGTGGCGAATCTCATATTTCTTGTCGTTTTTTATAATCTGCTAATTTATTTCGTTTTTTTCGGATTAGGGTTGATAGATTTTGACCTTAGACGCTTTATTGCCCATTGCTATTTTTTACCCTATTATTGGTTTGTAACTTGTTATTTGGCTTTGTATCTACTCTCACCTATTCTGAACAAGTTTATTGACAATTCAGACCAGAATTTAGCAAGAAATACTATCCTTATTTTTGTGGGACTTGATGTAATCATAGGGTGGTGGTTCAATGAGTTGCAATTTAATAGGGGGCATTCATTGCTTCACTTTATGGTGGTTTATTTGATTGCACGCTATATCAGAGTTTTTGGAGGCAGACTATTCAATTTTAACAAGAAGTATGATTTGCTCATATATTTATTGATAACGCTCTTGACACCAATTGTGATTATGGTATGCTCGCAAGTGTCTCCATCTTTATGGGGAATTTACGACAGATTATTACGTTATAATTCCCCGTTGGTGATGTTGGCGTCGATATATTTCAGCCTGTATTTTACAAAAATGAAGTTCAAATCAACGGCTGTAAACTTTATTGGCGCTTCTTGTTTTGCTGTGTATTTGATTCACACGGATGCACTGATGCGAGGATATGTTAAAGACTATTGTCAAAGGCTATTTGCTAATAACGATATTTTTGTCTATTCTATTGTTATTACTCTCCTGATTATTGGCCTATTTGTCGTAGCCGTTCTCGTTGATCAATTACGCAAATGGTTATGGTCACGTATTCAAGTCTTTTTTCCACCCACTGTGAAAGCAAAATAGCTGGGAGTGTTGGAAAATAGAGAATTTGTTTTTCTGTATTTTTGTTTTTCCCAGTTTTGGGTACATGTGGCTGAAGTACTAATAGTTGTTAATGCTGGGAATAATTGAGCAAACTTTTTCTCAAATATTTAGTCTAAACGATAAAAAATCTTGCAAAAAGGGTTGACTTTCTAAGGAAATGTTGTATCTTTGCAGATTGAAACAGAACGAATACGTGAGATGAAGCGCTTATTGTACATAGCAATATGTCTGTTGGCAGTGGGAATGACTCAGGCCGTCCCGGTGCCCGACAACTTTTTGCCCCAGCGTGTTGAGACCACAGTGACTGGTCCCACCGCCCAGGGTGCTGAAGGGCGCATCGTCTTTACGACAGGCAATAGTGACGCAACATTTAACGTTTACTCTATCACTGGTCAGCTTGTCAAGGTGGTTCGTGTGAACGCGGATCAACGTGTCTCGGTGGATTTCCCCAAGGGGTTTTATATCGTGAAATGCGGCAATCAGTGGTCTCGCAAGGTGGTGGTGCGTTAAATGCATCGTGGTGGCATCTTGCCGATTGTTTTGTGTATGAGAGTGATGGGCGTGACTGTGTCACGCCGTTATTGTTTATAGTTAGTGCGATGATTGCAGATGTTTCTCGCTGAACTGTTCCCATATGCTGACATCATTTTCAGTATCTTGATGGTGCTGTATGCCCTCACTGTGCTTACAGTGATCATTGTTGTGCTCAGTGAGAACCGCAACCCGGTGAAGTCAATGGCATGGGTTCTGGTGCTGGTGTTGTTGCCAGTGTTAGGTTTGGTGATTTACCTCATCTTCGGCCGTAGCTTGAAGGGTATGAGTCTGACTTCTCGTTCCCATCTGCGCGAATTGCGTCGTATGAGTGATTTCCCTGATGCCGTTGAACATGAGGACGTTTTTTCTGACGACTCGCGCCAGATCATCTCTCTGGTCAACAAACTGGTAGGTCCTCATCTGTTTGTGGGCAATGGTATTGATGTGTTCACTGCGGGGACGGATAAGTTTGAGGCTTTGAAGCGGGACATCCGTGAGGCGCGTGAGTACATTCATGTGCAATATTTCATTCTTGAGAATGACAAGACGGGCTCAGAGCTGATACAGTTACTCATGGATAAAGCGCGCGAGGGTGTGCAGGTGAGGGTACTCTATGACTATGTGGGTTCTTTCTATATGAGTTCACGCGTGTTAAAGCAGATGCGTGCCGCTGGCATTGATGTACACCCATTCCTTAAGTTAACGTTGACGCAGTTTGCGTTTCGTGTTAACTGGCGTAACCACCGTAAGATTGTCGTCATTGACGGTCGTGTGGGCTATTTGGGTGGTATGAATATCGCCGACCGTTACGTCATTGGTGACAAGAAGTGGACCCCTTGGCGCGACACCCACTTGCGCATGACAGGACCGGCAGTTGCGGCGATGCAGTACTCGTTTGCCATTGACTGGGACTTTACAACCCGCAATCTGCTCACCTCACCGGTAGTGTTCAATGAAGGGGCACTTGATAGCCCTGACTATGTGGTGCAGATGATGAGCAGCGGACCCACTGGTCGCTGGAACAATATCTCGTTCGTCTTTTTCAAGGCCATCACGCTGGCCAAGCGGTGTGTATATATTCAAACCCCTTATTTCTTGCCAAGTGATGCGCTGCTCAAAGCTTTGCAGAGTGTTGCGCTGGCAGGCGTTGACGTCAGGCTGATGATTCCTCGACAGTCCGACTCTGCCATGTTGCGCCTGGCTACGGGCTCCTATATCAAGGAATGCCTGTTGTCGGGAATCAAGATATTCTTGTATGAGCCCACGATCTTGCATGCCAAGGTGTTGATTGTCGATGATGAGTTTGTAACGACAGGTTCAACTAACTTTGACTTCCGCAGTTTTGAACATAATTTTGAATTCAATACTCTAGTTTACGGTAAAGAGTTTAACCAGAAGATGAAGGCCACCTTTGAGGCCGATATGGGACAATGTACCCGTCTAACCCTTGCTCAGTGGAAAAAACGTCCGCTCGTGACAAAAGCGTTAGAATCCATAGTGCGCTTGATCAGTCCCATTTTATAAATACGATAACATGATTACCTTCCCGAACGCCAAAATCAATTTGGGTCTCAACATCGTGGAACGTCGCCAGGACGGTTACCACAACATCGAGACTGTTTTCTTCCCGATTCCTCTGACCGATGTGCTCGAGATTGTTCCCGCTGCAGCCGATGCTGAGGCAACACTCACTTGCTATGGCAATGCGGTGGATTGTCCAGCCGAGAAAAATCTGGTCATGAAGGCCTATCGCCTATTGCAGCAGCGCTACCACTTGTCGCCGGTGGCGATGCACCTGTACAAACATATCCCTGATGGCGCAGGTTTGGGAGGTGGTTCAAGTGATGCCGCCCATACGCTGCTGATGCTGAATAAGCTGTTTGAATTGGGCATCAGTGATGATGACTTGGCTGCAATGGCTGCCACCCTGGGCGCTGACTGTGCCTTTTTTATCTATAACCGTCCCATGATGGCAACAGGTATCGGAGACGTGTTGTCTCCTGTAGAAGTAGAACTCAAGGGGAAGACCTTGCTGCTGGTTAAACCGCCAGTGGGTGTAGATACCCGTACGGCTTATAGTCGGGTAGTACCAACTCCCTCCACCGTGGATTTGTCACACACCATAGCTCAGCCTGTCGAGATGTGGGATGGCGTGCTGGTCAATGACTTTGAACCTAGCGTGTTTGCTGCGCTGCCACAACTGTGGCTTATCAAGGCACAACTTCTTGATGCTGGAGCTCAATATGCTGCTATGTCAGGTTCGGGTTCAACCATTTTTGGCATTTTCAATAGTGACAAACTGGCAGAAGCCGCGGCTGACACTTTTGCCGATTGCGCCACCTTTGTCCTGCAACTGTAATGCTGATGCCTTGGACTGGTTTTTGCAGGAATTGGTAAGGTAAAACGAATTTAAACACAACTACAATATGTCAAAAAAGAACAAGAAAAATCAGAATGAAGAGCCTAAGGTTGCTCAGGAAGAAATCCTCAATGAGGAGACTGTTGAGCAGAACCAGGAGCAAGTGAGTGAGGAAAACGAAGACCCCGACAAGAAGATTGCCGAATTGGAGGCAGCCCTAGAACATCAGAAGAAGGAATACATGTTTCTTTTCTCTGATTTCGAAAACTTCCGTCGCCGCACGGCTAGGGAGAAGGGTGACCTCATCAGGAATGGTGCCGAGAAGGCCATGCTCGAACTCTTGCCCGTAGTCGATGACTTGGAACGCGCGCTGGATGCTATCAATAAAGGCGGCGACGTGGATAGCCTCAGGGAAGGCGTTGACCTGATTTATAATAAATTTGTGAAATACCTTGAGAGTCAGCATGTCACTGCAATTGACTCAACAGGCAAAGATTTTGATACCGATCTTCATGAGGCAGTGACCATGTTCCCTGCCCCAGATCCTTCAATGAAGGGAAAAATCATTGACACGACAATCAAGGGTTACATGATCAATGACAAGGTGCTGCGCCACGCCAAGGTGGTCGTCGGCAGTTGATGAAGCACTATGTGCTCACAATAGATAAGTGATATAGATATTAGTTTACAATATGGCTCAGAAGAGAGATTACTATGAGGTGCTTGGTGTGGACAAGAATGCCACGGCCGATGACTTGAAGAAGGCTTACCGCAAGTTGGCCATCCAGTACCACCCTGATAAACAGCAAGGCAAGAGCGATGCTGAGAAAAAGGCCGCTGAGGAGAAGTTTAAAGAGGCTGCCGAAGCCTATAACGTACTCAGTGATCCCGATAAGCGTGCCCGCTATGACCAGTTTGGTTTCGCTGGCGAGCAGATGGGAGGCGGCGGTTATGGTGGCGGCATGTCGATGGAAGATATCCTGCGCCAGTTTGGTGACTTGTTTGGCGGATTCGGTGGCTTTGGCGGCTTCGGTGACTTCTTCGGAGGTGGCGGAGGCGGTCAGGCTCAGCGCGTCAATCGAGGTACCGACCTGCGAGTGCGGGTCAAGATGAACCTCTCCGAGATTGCCAAGGGTGCAGACAAAAAATTACGCATTCCACGCATGAAGTCCTGTGACCATTGTCACGGTACTGGCGCCAAGGACGGCACCGCCCTCGAGACTTGCCCCACCTGCCACGGCAGTGGTATGGAAGTTCGCATGCAGCGCACGATGTTTGGCACAATGCAATCCCAGACTGTCTGCCACACTTGTGGCGGTAAAGGTAAGCGCATTAAGGAGGCCTGCCCCCACTGTGGCGGTAAAGGTTTGGTTCGCAAGGAGGACGTGGTGAGCATCAGCATTCCTGCCGGTGTTGCCGATGGTATGACACTGCGTATGGGACGCCAAGGCAATGACGCCCCTGGTGGCGGTATCCCTGGTGATCTGTTGGTTGTCATCGAGGAAGTGCGTGATGCTCAGTTGACACGCGATGGCAATGACTTGATCTACAACTTGATGCTTGATATACCCACTGCTGTACTTGGCGGTAAAGTGGATGTTCCTACCGTAGACGGAAAGGCTCGTGTCACCATCAAACCCGGTACACAGCCCGGCAGCATTTTGAGGTTACGCGGCAAGGGTTTGCCCTCGCCAGAGCGTTATGGAACGGGCGACCTGCTTATCAATGTCATGGTCTATATGCCCGAGAAGTTGAATGACAAGGAGAAAGAGGCGATTACCATGTTGCAGCATGCTGGGGAACATGTCAAGCCCAGTGATAGCGACAAGAGTCGCATCTTCTCCCGCTTGCGTCACATCTTTGATTAAAAACTTTAAACTCATATTCAGATAATGGCCAATCGTCGCCACGACCATCGAGTACCCCGCAACGATGACAAAGCTGTCATTCGCGAGGTCAAGCAACCAGACAAGCTGCTTAACTTTGTCATGAACTGCCTGGATGGCATTAGCCGCAATAAGGCCAAGTCCATTCTTGCTCACGGTGGCGTCACTGTTGATGACCACGTGCAGACTCATGTGGATTATCCCCTTGACGAAGGCAGCATCGTCAAAATCCATCGCCATGCACGTCCTTCGTCGGCCAACAACCAGTATTACCGCATTGTCTATGAGGACAGGTGGATTGTAGTGGTTGATAAACAGCAGGGAGTCTTGTCAATGCCTGTAGGTGCTGGTAGCTTGAATATGAAGACGTTGCTAGACCGTCATTTCATTGAAACGCACCAGCGCTGCACTGCCCATGTGGTTCATCGGCTGGATGCCCGTACATCGGGCCTCATGGTCTATGCCAAGAGCATAGATGTCCAGCAGCAGATGACTGCCGACTGGCATTCAACCATCATCGACCGCCGTTATGTCGCTGTGGTAGATGGTATCATGGAACAGCCGCAAGGAAGGGTTGAGAGTTGGTTGCATGATACTGAAAGCATGTTTGTCGTGAGCAGTCCTGTTGATGACGGAGGGAAATGGGCCGCCACCGAGTGGGAGCTCGTGGAGCAGGCTTCTGAGCGTGCCTTGTTGTTCCTGCATCTTCTCACAGGGCGCAAGAACCAGATTCGCGTCCACATGGCTGACATCGGTCATCCCGTTGTGGGCGATGGCAAGTATGGCCGTCAGGATGATCCCGGCAGTCGCATGTGTTTGCATGCCTTCAGGCTGGCTTTCCATCATCCCGTGACTGGCGAGGCACTCTATTACGAGACGCCCATTCCCCGCTATTTCGGTACTGCTCTTCACCACACATCCTAAAAGCCTAATTTCTCAATACGAGATATAAGGAAAAACAGTAAGTGCAATAAACACAATCTGCTGTACAACAGTTGTCTGTGTTTATTGCACTTACTGTTTTCCTTGTTGACGTGCCTGCTCGTCAGAATGAGGGAGCGTCGGTGGGACCGACTTCGGGGGTGTTATTGTCGCCCTTAGTGCTGATCTCCTCGCCACGCAACTGGCGCAGGCGCTTGATGTAGGCCAGCTCATTGATGGCGTAGTCGGCGTTATCTTCCTCATCAAGCATCTGGGTGAAGATTTTTTCAGCCTGGTCGAGCTGGTTGAAGTCGATGTAGGCGTAGCCGCGACGGCGGCGGATGAAGTTGATGAAATCCCTGATGTTTTCGGGCAGTTCTTCATTGTCGTCAAAGTTGCGTTTCACCTCGTCCATGATGCCCTCGGTATAGGAGAACAAACGCAGGTCCTTGCTGTTGGCCATGGAGTTGACCAGCTCCATCGTGTGGCGGATGTTGCCGTCACTGGCCATCAGGTCAAGGTAGTAGAAGGCCTGCTTGGGCAGTCCCAATTCATTGTAGCAGAAGCCCAGTTTGTAGGCGGCCTCCATGAAGAGACGCTTGCCTTCGGAGCCCATCTCAAAGAAGTCGCTGCGGTAGCTGTTGAACACGTTCTCCAGATACAGAGCCGCCTCATAGTAGTGTCCGCTATTGAACATCTGCACTCCCCAGTACATGTTGTAGGCCGTGTCGGCGACCCTGACTTGGCCCAGCAGCAGCTGGTCGTCGGTAAGGCTATCTTTCTCGCCGTTGCGGGCCTTGAGTTGGGCATCGGTCCACATGTAGTCAAACTCCTGCTGGCGCTGTTTCTCGTCGCTGCGGTCCAGGGCAATCAGCATGCTGATGCTGTGTGGCTGGCGGCCCTCGTTGCTCAGCGAGTTCATGCGGCTGGCGTTGCGGGGCACATGGGTGACGGTGATGCGGGAGTAGATGGAGTGGTCGTCCTCGCCCTCGGCAGTGATGGCAATGGTTGTCATCATGGGTTTCTCGTCAAGACCCTGTTTATAGTGCAGGTCAAGCACGGCATAGTCGCGCGTGAGTCGTGCCTGCTTGCCTTCTCCTTCTACGAGAACGTTACGCAGGTTGAAATTGCGGATTTCCTGTTCGTCTTCGATGCGTTGTTGTCCGTTGACGGTATTGACGGTCATGAACAGCAAGCGGGCAGCAGGCAACGGTGCAACAGTGTCAAGCATCTGCCACAGGGGCAGAGTGCCTGTACCAGTGGCGATGGCAGCAGCATTGCTGTCAAGCTGATGGCGTAGCTCCAGACGGCGCAGCATGAACATCTCGCGCTGATGCTTGTAAATCTCGCTTTCCAGGTCGGCAGATTCATAGTCCTTGCTGATGGATACCGCCTCGTCAAAATCACGTTGCCACTCCCGCTGGAAGTGGAAAGCGGCCTTCAACTGATGAACCATGTTCTCGTTATTGACCTGGTTGTTAAAGAAGGACATGTGTACGTTGACCTCGCCCTCCTCTTTATCGATGGAGTAAGAATACTTAAACAGGATATTGCTATTGTTGCGGTCATTGCATTTTGACCTGACGAGGGGCAAATGTAGCATGGTGGCAGTGGCGATGCAGGGATAGGTTACCTCAACGCAGTCGTCCTGCTTGCGGATAGCGGCAACAAAATGTCCCGCTTGGAACTCAAAGTTGAAGATTGTGGTGTCGTTGTCTTCCTTGTCAATCGTGTACGTACAGTTGTTGGCTTTGAGAAACTGCTCAAAGTCTGCTTTTACCGAGTTGTATTTTTTCCTGAAGAGCATAATGTTGATGTGTTAATTTGTTGTGTAAATCGGGTAAAATGTATAGGAATATTGCAATTATCGTGCCAACCGAAGGCCATGATGCTCTAAACTTTAAACTCTAAACTCTAAACCTCAAGTTTCTAAAGTGGCGCAGCTACTTTAGAAACTTGAATTAATTATCGTGTCAGAGTGGGGAATGTACCCCCAAAGTAGCGACGCTGCAGACCCAGGTAGGTGGTCGTGTCACGTTTCATCTGCTGGTGCCACAGGTTGAGGCTATCCCGCAGGCTCTGGCGGTCCTTGTCCACCATCCAGGACTGGAATTGTGACAGGCTGATGGCGACCGAACGGTCTAAGTTAGTGAGTCGAGTTGCCATGGCGCGCGCAATCGAGCGGTTGACGACAGCATAGCGTATTTCGCCTGCCGATACCATCATCATCAGTTGTTCGGGGCCATAGACTTCATCTACGTGAACATAAATAGTGTCGCCTATCTCACGACTCAAGCTGGCGATACGGCCCACCATGGGCGACCCCTTGACAACCCACACCGTGTCTCCCGCCAGCTCCAACTGTGAGTGGATGGCATGGCTGCCACGGCGTTGCACGAGCACTTGTTGGTCGATGTAGATAGGGTCGGTGAAGGCATAGCGTGCTGTGTCTTTTGCCGTCATAGGGAATTGTGCGACAACCACATCATAATTTCCTTCTTCAAGGCCCTTTAAGGCTTTCTCGAGGGTTACAACAGGATGAAACTTCATGGGACAACCAATCTTGTCAGACATCAGCCGCAACAGGTCATAGTTATATCCGCCCAACGTGTCATCATAGGTGTAGTATGTCACAGGCGAATACTCTATGGCAATGTCAAGCGTGTCGCCGCCGCTCGGATGTGCTCCGGAGGCTTCGACAGGGCGGTCACACAGGCTTAAGGCCACCATGCAAGCCACTACCACTGCGAGTAGTGCCAGATAGAGGATCATCTGTCCCCGCTTGGCGGGTTGTTGTTTCATCATTGCCATCGTTTTTCTTTTATTGGGGTGCAAAGATACATATTATTCCTGATAAATACAATACCGCCAGTCCCACATTGAGACTGGCGATATGATTATTTTTTAGCTTATGCCAGTGGCAAGAGCCCCAGCACAGAAGTCTAACGTCTAAAATCTAACGTCTAAAATCTAAATCCTTTAAATCCTACCAGGATAGGCCTCAAGCGCTTTCTCGAGCACTACCAGGGCACGCTTCAGGTCATCGATCTTGAGCACGTAGGCCATGCGTACCTCGTTCTTGCCCAGACCGGGAGTTGCATAGAAACCGCTGGCGGGAGCCATCATCACGGTCTCACCCTCGTAGTTGAACTCTTCAAGACACCAGCGGCAGAAGTCGTCAATGTCCTTCACCGGCAGCCTGCTCACGGTGTAGAAGGCACCCATGGGCATCGGGCAGAAGACACCGGGAATTTTGTTCAGACCCTCAACCAGGCAGTTGCGGCGAGCAATGTACTCGTCATATACGCCCTTGTGGTAGGCCTGAGGTGCGTCAAGCGAAGCTTCGGCAACGAGCTGGCCGATAAGGGGAGGACTCAGACGAGCCTGAGCGAGCTTCATGGCGGCAGCACGCACTTCCTTGTTGCGGGTGATGAAGGCACCGATGCGGATACCGCACTCGCTATAGCGCTTCGACACGCTGTCGATCATGATGACGTTATTCTCGATAGCCTCCAGATGCATGGCGCTGGTGTAGGGAGCATCGCTATAGATGAACTCGCGGTAAACCTCGTCGGCAAACAGGAACAGGTCGTATTTCTTCACCAGGTCACGCAGGCGCATCAGCTCCTCGCGGCTGTAGAGCGTACCGGTCGGGTTATTGGGGTTGCAGATCATGATGGCGCGGGTGCGCTCGTTGATCACCTTCTCAAACTCCTCGACGGGAGGCAATGCAAAACCGTCCTCAATGTGGGTCGTGATGGTGCGAACCACAGCGCCGGTCTCGCAGGCAAAGCCCATGTAGTTGGCGTATGCAGGTTCGGGAATGATGACTTCGTCACCAGGATTGAGGCACACCATGAAGGCCATCTGTACAGCCTCACTGCCACCGCAGGTCACGATGATGTCGTCAACACTTAGGTCGATGTTATAGCGCTTGTAGTAACCTACCAGTTTCTCCACATAGCTGGGGATGCCCTGAGAGGGCGAGTATTCCAGCACCTTGCGGTCCACGTGCTTGATTGCTTCCAGACCTTCCTCGGGGGTGTGGATGTCAGGCTGA
>JAEEGI010002546.1_pt1 | contig 44595 bp, 35 predicted proteins | sample 8958751 | NCBI WGS metagenome assembly JAEEGI01 (sample SAMN16246545, study PRJNA631951) | gut metagenome | biome: gut microbiome; feature: rumen; material: KS-attached | host: Bos | place: Iran: Karaj | collected 2018-10
TCCGTGTCTCAGTACCAGTGTGGGGGACCTTCCTCTCAGAACCCCTACGCATCGTCGCCTTGGTGGGCCGTTGCCCCGCCAACAAGCTAATGCGCCGCATGCCCATCCCGGACCGACGGATCTTTCATATCAAGGACATGCATCCTCGATACATATGGGGTATTAGGCCCAGTTTCCCGGGTTTATCCCCCTGTCCGGGGCAGGTCGCATACGTGTTACTCACCAGTGCGCCGGTCGCCGCCAGAAGTATTGCTACCTCCGCGCTGCCCCTCGACTTGCATGTGTTAAGCCTGTCGCTAGCGTTCATCCTGAGCCAGGATCAAACTCTTCGTTGTTGTATTATCGTTTCTTCTTTTGCAAGAATTATAATGAAAACGCAACACTCGACCGAAATTCCAGTTTGCTTCCCTGGCCTCTTATTCAGGGTGATTCTCGTATCTTTCTGCCTGATGTACATCGTTTTAAACGACTTGGAATCGACGGGAACAACTATTACATTGTCCCTTGTTCTCTTGTACTACTCGTTGCTGCAAACATGTCAAAGAGCTATTGTTTAGCGCCACACCTGTGGCGAAAAGCGGTGCAAAGGTACTGCCATTTTTTTAACTGACAAATTTTTTAGCAACTTTTTTTCGTGAAGTTATTAACAGTTTTTTCAAAAATCAAGTTCAACCACCTGTTATTCAGATGGTTGAACCAAAGAAAAAAATTCAAAAAAAATCTCAAACTAGTGGAAGCAAGACCACATTAAGGCATCATGCGGTAAACACGAACCCCAATATTGGTTTTAGAGCGTTCCAGATATTTATAAAGAGGTTTGGCCTCCAGCATGACTTTGCCACCAGACATGGATGCATCAAGCAGATAAGGTTCTCCCTTTTCCATAATGACAATACCGTTGTGCGAAACGTCAAGACCTTCATTCTTTGTCACCAGTGAAATGAAGTCACCTGACTTTAGCGCAGCTTTCACTCCCTTATCATTCAGCCAAGAGCGCTTGAGGTAAGGGAAACGATGATTGCGCAACTCGAAATGGCGGATCTTCTCTACCATGGCCGAGTCATTCTTGAGCTGGCGATACTGACTGGGGTGAGTCGTCATGTAGTCAATGTTCTTGACCATGAAATCGGCATGGGGCAGGTCGGGCGTTACCTCCACGAGATTCCCGCGCATGTGATTATCGATAATCCACTCGCTCATGTAGTGGATGCGACTCGAGTAGTCACCCATCTTGCCGCCGCGGTAACGGACGTTCTCGATGTTGTCAGCATAGTCACGCCATGAGCTTCTATTATCGAGCGTTGCACGGGTCAAGGCATAAAGCGTCTCGATAAACGTCAAGCAGTCCAATTCGTGAATGTTGATGGTGAGGACTTCCTCATCGGCCTCCAGGGTGTGAGCCACATAGGGTGTTCCCAACAGCTGGCGCGCATAGAATTCCACCAGGGCATTTGCATCAGACAGACCGCTTTCATGCCCTTTCTTCAACAAGTCATTGATGACAATCGTGTCGGCGTCACAGTGAAAACGCATCTGCGTCATGGTGGCGGCATTGGCCACCTGCTGGGTGACCTGCTTGGGTGTGCAAGCCAGCAATACAAGCGCTATTAATAATATAATGTGTCTCATAACTATGATTATTGAATTCTCAAGCGCAAAGATACTAAAGTTTCCAATTATTTTAGTCCCCTGTCCCTAGTTTTTCGATATAAAAATTTGGCACTTGCCGCTGCCTGACCGGAATTGACAAGACAGGCGGCCCGAATCAGGTCGCCTGTCTAGATTTTGTATCATCAATGCGTTATGACTCAAGTCCCAACAATATATCAATCAGGGTGGTCACATCAGTAATGCTGATGCCGTCGCCGTCAACATCGGCGTTCACTGCATTGAACGGTTCGGGTGCCAATCCCAGCAGATAGTCGATGATCGTGGTCACGTCATTGATATCCACGTCTCCGTCATCGTTCGCATCACCTCTCAGGACAGGAGTATGAGTCTCGGTCACGCTGATAACGAAAAGTTCCCACTTGTCGCTTACGGGCGAATGTGCAGCATCATCGGGGGTAACGCCTTGCAGCAGATTGCCGTCAACAGCCCTGACGATACCCGTCAAATCGTAGCCGTGATTCACCTGAATTGACGTCTCAGGGTTGATATCCTCCCAATAACCCTGCTTGACGACAGCCTTGAATGCTCCAGAGAGATTCTCGCTGTTGACATCGCCATCACTCTTGGGCATAGCCATGACAAAAGTGGTGTCGTTGAGCTGTTCGCGGCAAATGGCCCAGCTTATGTTCACAAACTCCTGCGCTTTGGGCTGAACCATGAAATAATCGGTCTGCTCAACAAAGTTAGCAGGCAAGAAGGTGTTGGGTGTGTAGGATGCCGTTGCAGCGACAACGGGATTCACCTGCAATTCAATGGTCGGATTGACACGGTCAACGAGTTTGCCAATTACCGTATGTCCCAACAACAACTGTCCTTGAAGAGCTTCATCACTGACTGGCTCCTTGAACGTGAGCTGTGCCCAATTGCTCTGGTCATAGATCACATCGCCATCAGACTCCGGCACGGGCAATGACTGCGTATTGACACTTGGATTGACGGCATCGCCGTTATTGTCCTTAACCCAGAGCCATTGGTCTTGATTGTTCATCCATATGCCAGTCAAATCATTGGCAATGACATAATCCTTGCCCACTTCACCCTTGCTGACGATGTCGGCAAGTGACATCACATTGCTTTTGACAACACCCACCAGTCCGCCGGCATTATAGTAGCCGCCATTGACAAAGACGAAGTCCGACGTTTGTGTCGACTGGTTACCATTGTCACTGAAGATCACATTAGCAGGCATTTCAGTCAGATCGCCATTGTAAACCCAACGGTAAACGATGTTTCCGTTAGCGGCCACTCCGACAGCAGAACCAAGCGATTCACCAGGCCAGCTGCTTCCTGTATAGATAGTCGTCTGGTTTGTCACCCAAGTGAATGGTTCGGCATAGTGGGCACTGTTCTCAAAATAGCAGTAAATCACATCATCGCCCAGACTTGTAGCACATGAAGGCAGCGCCGCGCCCTCAGGGCCATCGACACGCGTGTAGCCCGAATAGCCGTCATAGGTGAAGTAATGATCACCGGGAGTCAAGCCTTCGATGTTCGCCGATTGGGCACCGTTGCCGTTGTTGAAGATGATGTTCAGAGACGGAGCCTCCTGTGAATAGTGATACCATCCGTCTTCATTCTTTTCGGTCAGCTTCGTACCCGGCCAATCAACAGGAGCGACATTCTCGCCAGAAATCACTTCCCACGCATAGACATAAGGATCATTGTCGGCAGCAACGTAGATGTTAACCATGTTGTCATTGGTAACTGAATAGGTTCGGGCTACCTGGTTGATGACATTGCCATCCTGGAGCACTCCAGCGCGCAGCAGGTGACTGCCATTGGTCGAGAACGTAACGGAGCCCTGATAAGTGACTTGGTTACCATTGGTCAACGAAGGCACTGTTCCGTCGGTGGTATAGACAATCACGGCATTGCTGTTGCTTGCAGTGAGATGTGCAGTAATCGTTCCTGCATAGTCCCCACTCGCCAAATCGACAGAAACAGTCGGGTTATAGAGCGCTTGCATGTAGGTCGCTGTCACGTCATAGGCCACGCCATCGGAGATTGTGTAGAACACATCACTTGTGACACCATTGATGTCGGCGGTCTTGGACACGTCAGTGCCATAGCTCAAAACAAAATTGATTCGGCTGGCATTCAGCGAAGCATGAACCCAGGTCACACCGCCGATAATGACACGGTTATCGTAGCTGTATTGCCATCCCGGGAAGGCGCCGGTCATAGAGTTGCCGTCGTCATCAAAGGCATAAATCCAAGGCAAATTGCCCCCATCATACTTGACATAGACCATGATGTTTTCATCGTCCGTTCCATTGCCCAAGATATACTCACGGGTCACAATGCTGTTAGCGCGCACCTCGCCGTTGGCCAAAACTCCCACCTTGAGAGTCGTTGTCTGGTCAAACGAGAAGTTCATTCCGTCAACATCCGTGACTTGTTTGCTGTAAGCGTTGGGGTCCTTGCCATCGGTCGTATAAACCAGCACGGTTCCCTCGGTCGAGGGTTTCACATTCACCGTGACAGGCGCATTATAACTGCCACTGTTCTTGTCGATAACAGGATAGCCATAGACGAGATCTTGCTTGACATTGCCATCCACCTGATCGGCCAAAGCCGAGGTGATGCTCAAGCGGCAAGTGTTCTGGTCGTTGCACCACACCTGCGTGAAACCATCGGGTACACCGGCACCGACAGCCTCATCACCCAGCTGCAGATACAGCTCACCGTTTTCGCCTGTCACACGCCATGCGATGCTGTAGGAGCCAATCTCCTCGGGCGACCATGCGGTGCTCTCGTTGGTGATGCCTGCCGTGCGGCGAGCCTTGATGAAGCGAGCGATAATGTCATGCCACTGGGGGTGCATGAAATGAGGATAGAACAGGCACGGGGTGCCAGGCATGGCCAGAATGAAGCAGTTGGCTTCAACAATCTGGCCGTTGACGCGGTGCTGATAGTTGCTGTTGCTGGCATCTGTGGGCAGGTCCTTGAACGTGTCATGGTTGTCGATAAACGTCACTGCATATCGCTTGAAACGATAATCCCAAATGAGACCGTCGTTCTTGAGCGCACGGAAACTGTGCCCACTCAAATCATTGAACGCTTGCCTGATCTGCTCCTGCAAGGGGAAGTCAAATGCTGCACTCTGGAAACCGCCCTCGTTGTAAACGCCTTTAATCCAATCTTTGATATCGTCTGCTGTGCCCCAAAATTCACCAACCGAGAAGGTGGGCCTCACTACGGTGTTATAATAGGCGAAATGCTTGGGTTCAAAACCACGCGCGTAATCATAACGGAAACCCACATAACCCAACTCGTCCTTGAGATAACGCAGATAGGTAATCTCCTTCTGCTGAGTGGCCGGATTGTGGTGATCCACGTCACGGGCCCATGGCCCCTTGCCCGCGTCACCGCCGCAGTCGGCATTACCGCTTCCCATGCCGCTCTCGTCATCCCAACAGATGTCCCGGCACTTGCCGTTCTCGTCCCAATCCCACTGGATGCTGTAGGTCCTGCCGGTCGTGGGACCAATGACGTTGATTTCATCGACAAAGTCGGCAGCATACTGCACACCCTCATTCCAAGTGCTCAGACCGCCCTTGTGGTTGGCGACCACGTCTTCCATGGCAGCCGTTCCTGCGGCCTTATAAGCGCTGATGAGGTTGATAAGTTCGCTCTCAGTGCCAAAGTAGCTCTTCGGCTCCCATGTCGTGCCATTGACGTTATAGGTCTGTCCACGACCATGGTCAAGATAGAACACTGGGACAAAGCCCATGCAATCAGGATTGTTGATGGTATCACCATAACGGGTGCAAACCCACGTACCATTGTGACCTGCTCTCCAGGCCTCCCATTCGGTGGTGAAGACGCTCTTATCAGAGCACACAGTGGCTCCACTCTGCGGAAGCCACAACAAGTCGATAAAGGGTGCAATGTTGTCTTTCTGGTTTAACAATTCGGCCCAGGTGGTGACGGGCAGATACCACTCGTCATTCTCGCCCCAGCCAGCACCATACATGGTGGCCATCGTTTGGCCCGGGTGTCCGTCTGCTTGACGGAAACTGTCCCAGAAGAAGCCTTGCAAAGCCACTCCACCATAGCCTGCTGGCCATCCTTGGGCCATCAAGCCAGACGTAGCGAGTAGCGCTAATGAAAATAATGTAAGAAGCTTTTTCATATGGCAAACCTTATTAAATGATATTATTGAGAAAAGAATCTATTAGAGACGCAAAATTAAAAAAAAGTTCTAAATGTCATCATAATTATGTCTTAATTCTATCAAGAAATAAACGATTTTGGTACACAATTGTCTAAAAAAAGTGTAATTTAGCCGATTGAAAAAAAGAATATGAAACGACTGTTGATCACATTGACCGCCGCGATGCTTGTTGCCAGCGGCTTGTGGGCCAAGGATGACGAGGTCATCGTGACCCGTCAGTTGACCTCGGGACAGCGTAACGCGTTGCCCGAAAAGACCATATCAATTGACATTAAAGGTCTGATATTCAACAAGAAAGCTGATGCAGGGCTCGTCAACGCAATTATCCAAGTCATGGACACAATTGCCCAAGAGGATTACCAGAACCGCACCTTCGTGCTGTTATTTGAAGTCAAGAACGATGGAGCCATCTCCATTACCGCCCACAGTGATGACATCCTGACGCACGGCACTCAGACCCCTGGCCTCTATTATGGCTCGTTGGAGCACAATCGATACCACTTTGCCGTGCTTGCCAACAAGGCGAACGAACCGCTGTTTGAAAAGACCTTCAAGCGGCAAGGCAAGGTGAAATATGTGCAGGAGTTTGAGTTTGTGGACTTCAAGACACCGCTCTACCCCACTAACGTCATCGGCCAGTGGTCACCGCAGGACGGTTTCAAGTGGCTCACGGTCATCATCAACGAGGACCCTGAAAACGTCCGCGATTCGTTTGATCGACCAGCCACAGTCGAGAATTAACCTAAAACACTATAAAGATGAATCAAGACCTTAAAAACCACCGGAATTATGTTATAGCCATCGGACGCCAGTTCGGCTGCGGCGGCCGTGAGGTGGGCCAGCGCGTGGCCCAGTTGCTTGACATCGACTACTTCGACAAGCAGCTGCTGCTCGAAGCATCCAAAGCGAGCGGCATCAATGCCGAGATGTTTGAGGCGGTCGATGAACGCACACCCAAGTTCTTCCCCAGCCTGTGGCCACTGAATCTGGCGATGGCGGGCTCAGCCTTCATCAGCGAGACACCGATGAGCGACGACAGCATCTACAAGGCGCAGTGCCAGGTAATGAAAGACCTGGTGGATCGCAAGTCGTGTGTGATTGTGGGGCGCACGGCCGACTACGTGCTGCGCGACTACTGCCCCGTCATCAGTGTGTTCCTGCACGCCCCCATCGAGGTTCGCGTCAAGCGCATCATCGACCGCGGCGACTGCGACACACGTGAGGCCGCCGAGAAACGTGCCGACAAGGTAGGCAAGCTGCGTGCCGAGTACTACAACTTCTACACCGATAAGCTGTGGGGCCATGCCGACAGTTACGACCTGTGCCTGGACTCCAGCCTCCTGGGCATCGAAGGCACTGCCCAACTCATCGTCGACTTTGTCCACCGCCGCTTGGGGTAAACAACAGTTCACATTTTATAATAGGAAAACGATAAATGCAATAAGCACCTAATTGCGGTGCGGCATTCTGCGTTTTCACATCTTTTAGGATGGAAAGGTTGCGGGGGTCGCAGATTGTGTGTATCTTTGGCTTTCTTTTTGTGAAATTGAAAACTGAGACTAAAAATGACTGACAAAATCACCAATAAAATCACAAAGATTGTGTTGACCGGTGGCCCCTGCGCTGGCAAAACGACGGCGATGGCCAGGATCATCGAGCACTTCAGCGGACTGGGTTTCCAGGTTTTCGCTATTCCCGAAGTGCCGACGATGTTCAGCAGCGCCGGTATCAATTATCTGACACATAACAAGGCCCTGTTCTTTGAGGCCGAGAAATCGACGCTCAACATCCAGTTGGCGCTCGAGGACCATTTCGCCAAGATGGCGGAGCAGTGCAACAAGCCCGTACTCATCGTGTGCGACCGCGGCACGATGGACATCAGCGCCTATGTCTCGCCCGAGATTTGGGAGGCACTGACCGAGGAGATGGGCACCAACACGGTGAAACTGCGCGATGCCCGCTACGAGGCCATCCTGCACATGGTGACTGCTGCCGCCGGCGCCGAGCAGTTCTACACCAACGAGAACAACAAGTTCCGCAGCGAGGACGTGGAACTGGCACGCGAATTGGACCGCAAGGTGCTGAGCGCATGGACGGGACATCCCCACCTGCGCGTCATCGGCAACCAGACCGACTTTGACGACAAACTGCGCCAGGTGCTGAACGAGATTTCGACCGTGCTGGGCGTTCCCAGCCCCATCGAGCAGGAGCGCAAATACATCGTCAAGGTCACTGGAGAGATTCCCGACTACATCGAGAGCGAAATCACGCAGACCTACCTGCTGAGCGAGCCCGCTACCGAAATGCGCGTGCGCAAACGCGGCTGGCAGGGCAGCTACGTCTATTTCCAGACCATCAAGAAGACCGTCAGCAGCAACAAGCAGATCGAGACTGAGCGCCGCATCACGGCCCAGCAATATGTCGACTTGCTGCAGATTGCCGACCCCAACCGCAAGCCCATCAGCAAGATGCGCAAGTGCTTCGTGTGGAAGAACCACTACTTCGAGCTGGATACCTACATCGAGCCCAAACTGGGCATGCAGATTCTGGAGGTGGAAGGCATCAAAGAGGGCGACGAGGTGGAAATCCCGCCCTTCATCGAGGTGGTTGAGGACATCACCGGCAACGAGAAGTACTACAACTACCAGTTGTCGTTGAGGTAGAGAAGAACATCCTCTAAACTCTATACTTCATTATATAAGAATCCCCCCAAGGCAGAAGTCTTGAGGGGATTCTTATATACTGAATATTTAGTTGGCCCTGTACTTGTAGATGTCCACCAGTTTGATGTCAAAGACAAGATTGGAATAAGGCACCAACAAGTCGGACTTCTGCGTCGAACCATATCCTTGCTGATAAGGTACAATGATAGTGCAGCTGTCGCCCACATGCATGCGCGTGAGAGCAATCATCCATCCCTCGACATTTTGATTGACTACGGTGCGGTAAATACTATCGGCAGGACTAATAATATCATAAGACGAGTCCACAAGCGAATCATTATAGAGGCGCAGGCAATATTTCACGTCAACAGTCGAGGTGATGAGCGGCTTGAGGTTATCCTTAGTCTGCATCGTGTCATTATGCCAGCGGATGAGCGTCGTTGCCGAAGGGTCCCAAGGAGCGGTGAGCATTGTGTACTGACCCGATGCAATCTGGCGCTGATACCACTCGTCATTGGACTCACGCCAATCCTTGTATTCGTCATAGACACTCTTGCCCAGACAAGAGTCGAGCATCGTGATGGCCACAACAGCCATTATCACCGTATAGAAAAACTTCTTCATTCATTCTCGGCTTTTAGCTATTAGCCTTGAGCTATTAGCAGTTAGTAATTCTGATTACATGAGTTTGCGCAGAACGTTGTTCAGGCTGCACTCGCGAGCGAGGATGGCAGGCAGCTCGGCGATAGCGACGCGCTCCTGCTGCATGGTGTCGCGGTCACGCAGGGTGACGGTGTTGTCCTCAAGCGTCTGTCCGTCAACAGTGATGCAATAGGGGGTGCCGATGGCATCCTGGCGACGGTAGCGCTTGCCGACGGTGTCCTTGTCCTCGTAGTGGCAGGCAAAGTCAAACTTGAGCATGTTCATGATTTCGTGAGCCTTTTCGGGCATGCCGTCCTTGCGGACGAGCGGCAGTATGGCGCACTTGATGGGAGCCAGAGCCTTGGGCAAGTGCAGCACCACGCGGGTGTCGCCGCCCTCAAGCTGCTGTTCCTCGTAGCTGGAGCACAGCACTGACAGGAACATGCGGTCCACGCCAATTGAGGTCTCGATGACATAGGGGGTGTAGCTCTCGTTCAATTCAGCATCGAAGTACTGAATCTTCTTGCCCGAGAACTTGGCGTGCTGGCTCAAGTCGAAGTCCGTGCGGCTGTGGATACCCTCCACCTCCTTGAAGCCGAACGGCATCTTGAACTCGATGTCGGTGGCAGCATTGGCATAGTGGGCCAGCTTCTCGTGGTCGTGGAAGCGGTACTTCTCGTCGCCCAGACCCAGCGCCTTGTGCCAGCGCAGGCGGGTCTCACGCCAGAAGTCGAACCACTTCAACTCCTCGCCGGGACGCACAAAGAATTGCATCTCCATCTGTTCGAACTCGCGCATGCGGAAGATGAACTGACGGGCAACGATCTCGTTGCGGAAGGCCTTGCCGATCTGAGCAATACCGAAGGGGATGCGCATACGGCCGGTCTTCTGTACATTCAGGAAGTTCACAAAGATACCCTGAGCGGTCTCGGGACGCAGATACACGTCCATCGTCGAGTCGGCACTACTACCCATCTGGGTCTTGAACATGAGGTTGAACTGACGCACATCGGTCCAGTTCTTGGTGCCGCTCACGGGGTCAACGATCTCATAATCAACAATAATCTGCTTCAACTCGGCCAGGTCGTTGTCGTTCATCGCCTTCTCGTAGCGGGCATGCAACTCGTCGCGCTTCTTTTGGTTCTCAAGGACACGCGGATTGGTGGCACGGAACATCGCCTCGTCGAACTTGTCGCCAAAGCGCTTGGCAGCCTTCTCGCACTCCTTGTTCATCTTCTCCTCTATCTTGGCAATCTCGTCCTCGATGAGCACGTCGGCGCGGTAGCGCTTCTTGCTGTCGCGGTTGTCAATCAAGGGGTCGTTGAATGCGTCAACGTGGCCCGAAGCCTTCCAAATGGTCGGGTGCATGAAGATGGCACTGTCGATGCCCACGATGTTCTCGTGCAGCAGAGTCATTGCCTCCCACCAGTAACGCTTGATATTGTTTTTCAGCTCCACGCCGTTCTGTGCATAGTCATAAACCGCGCCGAGGCCGTCATAAATTTCACTCGAGGGGAACACAAAGCCATATTCCTTGGCGTGCGACACGATTTTCTTGAAAACATCTTCCTGTTTTGCCATTGTAGTATGTCTGTTATTCGTTATTGTTTTATTTTCAAGCTGCAAAGGTAGCATTTTTCCCGAAATGCCACAATGCTTGTGTGGATATTAGGGATATTTAACGGGCATCCGACACTTACTGAAAAGGTAAGGAAGAGCTGCGATGGTGGATCCCAACATCGCCAAAGCCATATCCTTTTGGGCATCAAACGCATCACCTTGCTGGCCATTGTAGTCCTCGGCATCCTCGGGCGAGAGCACCAGTGTCAGTGTCCATTCGAATAACTCGTAAATCAAACTCCCGGCCTGCACCATCAGCCACGCCACCAACACCGTCATCACTTGACGGGAAGTCACATGCCGACGCGAAAGCTCCACCAGTGCGGGAAACAAAAACACCCCAAAGAGCAGGTGCACCAGACGATCATAGTGATTGCGGGTCGAATGCAGCCAGTCCCAATCCCCCAAACCTTGCAGCCACTCTTGATAGGGCACATAGGAATAGATGTACCTGGCGCCTATCAAGTGGAGCACAGTAAACAGTGCTATGCCCAGAAAAGCCAGATTGCTGAACCATCTCTTGCGCAAATCAGCCAACATCAGCGCCACCAGCAAGACCGTCCCCGCCTGCTGCAAGAACTGCTCCTGAGGGAAAACCGGACTGATGAAGGTGACGATGGCTACTACAGCCAACACCGCCAGCACCAGAATTTTGAATCTATTGTTCATCAACAATCAGAACTGAGTGTATAGGAAAGGCTGGACGGTGGCGCTGGCAAACTGGAGCACCAATTGGATGGTAATCACGAAGAGGAGCAGCTTCACTATCCAAGGAACAGCAATGAAACGTTCACGCAGCTTGTCCCATATGCGGCAAGGCACGAAATGCAGACCATAGATGAGTACCAGCATCACACACCATGTCATGCGACGTTGCAGGAATACGGGCAAGTAGGACCAATCGAAATCCATGATGATTCCATTGATGATTTGCCCAGCGGCCTGGAACGTGCTGGCACGGAAGAAAATCCACAGAACGGCCACCAAAACGAAGGTCACCAGCCATGACAAGAAGCGGGTGAAACGTGTGCTGGAAATCTTGTCCAACCAAGGCTTACACAACTTGTGGACACACAGGGCAAGGCCATGACCGGCACCCCAAACGACAAAGGTCCAAGCGGCGCCATGCCACAAGCCTCCCAACAGCATGGTGACCATGAGATTGAAATATTGGCGAACTTTTCCCTTGCGGTTACCGCCCAACGGGATATACACATAGTCGCGCAACCATGTGGACAGCGTGATGTGCCAGCGGTGCCAGAACTCGGTGACATTCAACGAACGGTAAGGATAGTCGAAGTTAATGCCCAGATTGAAGCCCATGATGCTACCCAAGCCGATTGCCATGTCGCTGTAGCCCGAGAAATCACAGTAAATCTGCGCCGTGTAACCCAGCACTGCCATCAGCAGTTCAAAGCCGGTATAGCCTGTCGGGTTGCTGAAAACGATGTTATTATACTGGGCGATGTAATCTGCAAAGACCGCCTTTTTCAAGATACCCAGCATGACAAGCCACAATCCGCCGTAAATCATCTCGCGCGTGGCAGGCTTGTTCTCCTGCAACTGTGGCATGAAATCACGTGCCCGAACAATGGGGCCTGCTACCAAGCACGGGAAATAGGACAAGAAGAAAAGGTAGTCCAAATAGTCATCGGTAGGCTGAATCTTGCCCTTATAGACATCTACCACATAGCTGATGGTACGGAAGGTGTAGAACGAGATGCCTACAGGCAAGATGAGGTCCAACGGTTGGAAATTGCCTCCGATGAGGGCTTCGAGATTGGACATCACGAAGTTGCTGTACTTGAAAAACAGCAGCACACCCAACGACAACACAAGCGAGATGGTGAGTGCAATGCGGCGCTGTGTTCGGTTCTTGCTCGAATCGATAAACTGAGCCAACCACCAGTCAATGAGCGAAGTCACCACCAGCAGCAGGAAGTAAAGGCCGCTGTTCTTGTAGAAGAAAAACAGGCTGAAGGCGATGACAAACAGCATCATCTTCTTGCGGCGCGACTTGAGCAACGCATACAGCGGCAAGAAAACGATGAAGAGCACCCAGAAGAACCCACTGGTGAACAGTAGGGGCTCATCGGGGTTGAACGAGAACATCGACAACACCTGATTATAATCTATCATGTTCAAAACGCCTGCCATCAGATTCATTTAGGGGGTTGATAAACAACAATATGCGATGCCCTTCCAGACCCCACACCAGGATTGTCAAGACGGATGGGACGGGCACTGGTGTCTACAATCCATTTCGCGACACGGTCCATCCACAGAGCAGCAGATGGGCGCGTGGGATGTGCGCCGTCACGACTGCGTTCAAATTTATCGTTGGCACTCAGATAGAAACAGCCTTCATCGACTTCCTCTTCAATCAGTTCGTTGATACCGGTGTCTTCAGCCCAGTTGGGTGGGCCAATCCAGACATAGGGGATGTCGCCAATATCGGCAACTATCTTCTTCAGGAAATCACGTCGGGCTGATTTGATATTGGGAACAAACAACTCATTGGCACCCAGACAAACGACGATGTAGTCAGGGTGATACTCACTGATGAGGTTGGCCAAGCGATCTGATTCACCCCAAACCTTGGACGAACTGCTATACCAAATCACCTCCACCAGGGTGTGGCCATTCAGGGCGCAATACTTTGCGAGCCTCGGGCCCAAGCCTTCCAGCATCGAGTCACCGATAAAGAGGATGTTCTTGGCGGTGGTGTCCATGGGTGCCCTCCATCCCTTAGGATGTCGGCCATTGGGCAAGCGGCCGTCAGCATCAAGGCTGTCGGTAGTCGTTGTATCGGCAGGGGCCACGGTCAAATCCTTCATGTTTTGCGCAAATGAAGGGGTCTTGATGTCCATGCCGAACACCCGAAAGCCGCCAGGCCAATAAGACATGACGGCAAAGAAAACAAATGCCGCTAACAGCAGGGCCCAAAGTCCCCAATAATGTTTATTCATTCAGTTGTCTCTATTCGTCTATCAATTAGGCTGCCCGTGTGCGTGTTCACCTGCAGCAGGAGGTTAGGTTACTAGAGCAATTCAATGCCCAAGCCGGGGCGATCGTGCAGCGTGATTTTGCCGTTCTCGACGGTCATGCCGGTGAAGCGGTCGTTAGCGATGAGCAGGTTGCCGTCCAGATCGGCGTAGTCAACTACAGGCGACAGGTTGGCGGCAGCGGTCACGGCACAAGAAGTCTCGGTCATACAGCCGATCATCACCTTCATGTCGAGGGCACGGGCCAAGGTCACCATCTTGTGAGCCTCGTACAGGCCGGTGCTCTTCATCAGCTTGATGTTGATGCCGTCATACACACCCTTGAACCTCACGATGTCGGGCAGACGCTGGAAGGCCTCGTCGGCGATAATGGGAAGCGGGGAGCGCTCGCGCAGCCATGCGGTCTCGTCAATCCAAGTCTTATCGAACGGCTGCTCGACAAAAATACAGTTGTGTTCTTTGAGCCAGTGGCACATCTCCAACGCATATTCCTTGTTGTCCCAGCCCTGGTTACAATCGACGCAGATGGGTACGTCGGGCATCATCTCGTTAATGATGTTGATTGTTGCCTGGTCCTGATCCAAACCCATCTTTGCCTTGATGAGTTTGTAAGGACGAGCCTCTTCAACTTTCTGCCGAACGACCTCGGGGGTGTCGATACCAATAGTGAAACTGGTCACGGGCGTCTTTTCGGGATTATAGCCCCAAATCTTGTACCACGGCTGTCCCATGATTTTACCCAACAAGTCATGCAGGGCGATATCTATACTTGCCTTAGCAGCACGGTTATTCTCGTCAACACTATCCACATAGCTCAAGATGTCATCGATGCGGAAGGGGTCGTTGAACTGCTCCAGGTCAAGTTTGTTGAGGAACGTAGTCACACTCTCAACGCTTTCACCCAGATAGGGCGGCATTGAGGCTTCACCATAACCGGTAATGCCCTCATATTCCAGCATCACCTGCACGTCGGGAGTGGTGGTGCGGCTATAACGCGCCAAATTAAAAGCGTGGCGCAACTTGAGTTCATAGGGGAAGAACGAGAGTTTCAGTTTTCCTGTTTTGGGCACTTGGCTCACGCTGGGAACCTGGTTGGCTTTACTAGTCATGCGCTCCATCGCGCCGATTGAGACAGGTGATGCGGCAGCAACAGCTGTCAAACCCATACCTGCAATAAATTTTCTGCGATCCATATATTCTTGAGTTTTAAATTAGAATTTCTTTATTTGGCCGTAACTGGAGTCACGGCATTGACAACCGTTTTCACCATTAGAAATACCACGGGTGATTCTTGAGGGCGGTGATGCCCTTGGTGCCCACCATGCCATTGATGCGGCTTGCGCTCAGCGGGGAATAGAGGTAAGGATAATCGCTTGCTGTCGGAATCAGGCTGTTAATCTTGACCTGACCCGAGCAGTGGATATACTTGCCATCTCGCAAGTAGATGCCCACATGAGTCACACGGCCTGTCTTCTCGTTGCCAAAGAACAGCAGGTCGCCCGTCTGGTACTGGTGCCAGTCGGTGCCCTTCTTCATGATCTTTCCGGTGAGAGCCTGCTGCGACGCATCGCGTTGCAGGATGATACCGTTACTCAAATAGGCGACTTTTGTCAATCCAGAGCAGTCGGTTACCTTAGTCGATGTGCCACCCCACAGATAGCTGGAGCCCATCATGCGTCGGGCGGTCTGCTCGATCTGTGCGGCGCTGAACAACTGCTGGCTCCATTTCGATAGTTCGGCGACTTCTTTGGCTTCAACCCAACCCACTCTGCCGTCAGGGGTTGCCAATTGTATCCAACCGCCCATTGACATCTTGTACTCCAAGATATTTCCCATCACCAGATCGCTCACGGTTTCATCACCGCGCGCCTGAGTAACCAGACGTGAATCATAGGCAGTGACGATATATCTCCTAGCCTTGCGCCAGGTCTTCATCTGAGCCTCGGTCTTGAACGACAGCGAACTCTCGGGGACATAGGCGATATAATCATCGGCCATCTGCACGCGGTACCAGTCATCGCACTTCTGCAACACCTTGACCGGTGAACCCATGATGCCCTGCGTGGCAATTTCAGCACTGTGCTTGGGCTCGGTGCGCAAGGTAGCAATGCTCAACTTGATCAACGCCCACTTGCGTGAAGCCGGAATGCTGTTCTCCAGAACGGTAATGCGGTCGGTGAAGCCACCATAGCCGTTCTTGATCATGGTTGCCTGGATGGCTTTTTTCTGAGTCTGAGTGCCCACCGTACCCGTTAACACCCATCTGCCACCCTGCTGGGTCGCATTGACGTCCCACACAGCGGTACGCTTGTCAGGAGCAATGCGCTGCTTGAGGTCCTTGAGCGCCTCGACGGGGTTCACGGCCAATGCAGTAAAAGCCGTCATTCCTAATACCAGCGCAATGATGAATGATTTTATTTTCATTTCTTTTATCAATTTTCGGTTAGTGACTGACTTGCTGTTAGTGACTGAGGGGCGTAATTGAGTTGACTTTCAAGTGGCTGTCCCACTTGTCATAGAACAGGTTGCCCTTGCGCCATTCGACTTCGCCCGGTTGAAAATCAACGGTCTCGCTGCGGATGAAAGTCTTGGGTGGGCTCAACTTGTCACCCACGCCTTCATTGCTGGCCATGCGATACACATCGATGCCCGTGGCATAGTAATCGTTGAGCGGGGTACCCACGGCACTGCGGCCGAACGACGGGTCGGTAGGAATCCAACCGATGCCCTCAAAGTAGGTCTCGCACCAGTCATGCCAATTGATTTCATCAGGATGCAGCATCCAGCCGCTCTCCCAGCGTGCAGGAATGCCCAGCGAGCGCACCAGGGTGATATACAACAGGCCCACCTGACCACAGTCGCCGTGACCATTCTCAATCACGTATTGCGGGATATTGGCCAGCGTGCTGTATTCACGGGCGCCTGCCCACGGCAGATTGTAGCCAATCCACTCATAAATCTTGGCGGCCTGCAGCACGGGGTTGGTCTCGTTGCCCACTATCTTGCGGGCCAGGGCACGCATCTCATCGGTAATGATGACATGGCGTGGTTCGTCACCGGTGTAGCGCTTGTATTCAGCGCTGTTCTTGTCATACGGCTCGAGCATGGCTATGAGGTCCTGCTGGCTGTAGTGGCGCTCGCCCACGTCATAGGAGAAGGTGTACTCGAAGTGCGTCGGCTTACCCTTCTCGGCAACGGCCTCCATATAGACCGTGTGATGCAGGCTGCCCTCGCTGAAGGTAACGGGGCGGTTGCTGCTCTCGAGACGGATATTCTTCTGGCGCAGATTCTCATAGGGGAATGGCATCCACACGCGCAACGTTTCTCCAGCAGGCACGACATCGGCATCAACGTCTAGGGTGAACGTGATGTTCACGTGTCGCCAGTCGCGCACGTTGTTAGCATCTGCCGGTGTACGCATTGCTTCCAGATAATACTTGCGGCGGGTGAGAAAACTCTCGTGGTTATCAGCGGCATTCTGAGCAGCGAATTCCTTGCCCAGCAGCCACAGGTTGCCCACACTCTTGCGGAACCACATCTCCTTGCCGTCGATGTTCATCACCTCGAGGGCGCGGGTGTCTTTCCAGTGCTGGATTTGGGCATCGGTGGCCTCGGGCATCTTCTCGCGAATCATCTTCACACCCTCTTCGGGAGTGATGCGGAAGTCGGTACGGATGCGCTGCATGATGGTCAGCAACGAGTCGATGCGCACAGCATCGGCCTGGCGCACCTTCTTTGGCAATGATTTCATGACCTTCTCGGCTCGGGCAAACTCCCCCTGAGCAATCAACTCATCCACCTGCTGCTGCCAGTCTGGAGTAATTGCCAATCCTGTCAACGACAAAGCGCTAACAACCATTGCCAATAAATATTTTCTAGCTTTCATATTACGTTAGCTTTTGTTTTAACGAGCAAAAGTAATGAAAGTCAAAAGAATTGCCAAATTTTTAACATCAATTATTAGCAACAGACCTCAAGCAACCTCGTGCGGGGGCAGGCAGGATTATATCTTGGAAGTGATCTCACGGGAAAAACGGCACGGTTTTTGCTGTGCTAGATGTAAAAATAAGTAAAAAAATGCCATTTTTGGCAAGGATTATTAACAATCAAAAAAAACACAACTATGTGTGTAATAATTGCTTTCACCACTCTGATCGCTACAGCAATCATTAGCCTGAAATAGGGCCGCTGAACATTTCCTCAACTTTACACCATAGAGGTGTGGACACGACAAAAGGTGCCACACCTTTATTTTTCTAACTTCAAAAATTTATAAATTCAATATTTATCACCAGTGCATTAATAATAATTAACAATTGACACTTTGTACCAAGAGATTTATTTCATAATTTTGCGCCATACTAATTATTATAAACATTTGGGAACATGGCTATGGATGATGTGTTGTAATTATTCGCTAATACAATAACAAGCCACCCCAATCATTATTAATCTAAACATTACTGGTAAGATGGAAAATTTATCTCTCTACACGTGGTCTAGACGGCTGCTAATTGCACTTTTTACCGTCTCTTCTCTTTGTTTTTTCGGTTCATGCACCAATGATGACGAGCCCGAAGTCGTCATCAACTACTACTTGAGCATCCAAACGAAAAACAGTATCTATCGACGCGGTGGGCTCCCACCCGAGTCCAAACTTGACATGATCGGGAAACTCACGACAAAAATGAAAGCCAGGATTAGGGAAGTTTACCCAAATCCTGACTTAGAGGGGAATGATGCCGCTGTAATTGTCGCTTGTGATGAGATTTACAGAGAGTACCTCGAAACTGGCTTAAGAGAACATGTGGAATGCGTGGCAATACTGTATCGGGCCAGGACGTCGAACTCAATCATCAAACAATGCACCCCGGTCAAGAACTACTATTTCTGACCAAGACAAGAAATCATTCTCGTCATTTCTTTTCCAACAGGGTGACGTTCTCGACATGATGGGTGTGCGGGAACATGTCCACGGGCTGGATTTCCATGACAAGGTATTTCTCGTCGAGCATGGCGATGTCGCGTGCCTGCGTGGCAGGATTGCAGCTCACATAGACGAGGCGCTGCGGCTCGGCGTTGAGGATGACCTTGACAACGTCTTCGTGCATGCCGGCACGGGGTGGGTCGATAATCATCACTTCGGGACGGCCGTGCACAGCAATGAAGTCGTCGGTGAGCACGTCTTTCATGTCGCCGGCATAAAATAATGTGTTTTCGATGCCATTGACACGGGAATTCAGCTTGGCGTCCTCGATGGCTTCGGGCACATACTCGATGCCGATGACCTGACGGGCCTGGCGAGCCACGAAGTTGGCGATAGTCCCAGTTCCGGTATACAGGTCATAGACGAGTTCTTTGCCCGTGAGGGCGGCCATGCGGCGCGCCACCTTGTAGAGTTCGTAGGCCTGGCGCGAGTTCGTCTGGTAGAACGACTTGGGGCCCACGCGGAATTTCAAGCCTTCCATCTCCTCCTCGATGTAGTCACTGCCGCTATAAGTGATGAACTCCTGGTCGGCCAGCGAGTCATTGACCTTGAGGTTGACGACGTAAAGCAGCGAGGTAATCTGCGGGAAACGGTCGCGCACGGCGCTCATCACGTCCTCGACAGCAGCTTGATTGTCCTCACCAAAAACGATAACCTCCATGACCTCACCCGTGCTTGCGGTGCGCGTCATGGTCATGCGGATGAAGCCTTGTTGCCCCCGGATATCGTAAAAGGAGTAACCCTTCTCAACACAGTAATTTCGGATGAACAGACGCATTTCGTTGCTGATGTCGTCCTGCAGCCAGCATCGCTTGATGTCAAGCACCTTATCAAAGGCGCCAGGGATGTGGAACCCTGCGGCATTGCGATCGGGGAACTCGGCTCCGCTGTCGAATTGCTCACGGGTGAGCCAGCACTTGTTGGAAAAGGTGAATTCCAGCTTGTTGCGGTAGTGAGTTGTCGTCGCCGAGCCCAAGATGGGATTGATGGCGGGAATGGGTACTTTGGCGATGCGCTCCATGGCATCAACCACTTGCTGTTGCTTGCACTGCAGCTGGTACTCATAGGGCAGGTGCTGCCACTTGCAGCCGCCACACAGGCCGAAGTGCTCGCACATCGGCTCCACACGCAGCGGGCTCGGCTTCACCAGTCGTTCAATATGTCCCTCGGCATAGCTGTGCTTCTTGCGGTCGATTTTCAGGTCAATCACATCACCGGGAGCGCCATAGGGCACAAACACCACTAGGTCATTCCAGCGCCCGAGGCTCTTGCCTTCGGCCGCCACGCCCGTTATCTCAAAATTCTCGATTACAGGAATATCTTTTTTCTTTCTCATCGTGCCTGCAAAGGTACAAAGAATTATCAAACAACCTCTACAACACACCAACAACTACAACAACTTTTTCACTTGTTGTGATGGTTGTTTGATGTGGTTATTCTCCGAGGGATTGGGTAATGTAGTCGCGACTCAGGCCGAGCGAGACTGCGGTGTTGATGTCACGCTCCATGTCTTCGCGCTGAAAGCGGAGCTTGTCCAATTTGGCCCTCAACAAGTACAGGTATGGGTCATCGGGAGCCATCTCGAGGGCGGTGCGGATGTCATCGGCGGCATCGTTGAGGTGTTTCATGGCCAAATAGCAGTCAGCTCGGTGGCCCAGCAGTTGAACGCTGGGCTGCACCTTGATGACCTGTGAGAAAAGTTCGGCGGCACGCGAATAGTTGCCGTTGCGCTTGTGCAGGAGTCCCATGCCCTCGTGATAGAGTCCGGAATTGGGATTGATGCGCTTGATCTCATTAAACAGGTCCTCGGCACGTTTGGTGTCGCCGCGTTCCTCCATCACCAACACGCCCAATGAATAACGCGCTTCGGTGTCATACATGTCAAGTTCGCACACGCGCTCATAATCGTCTATCGCGCGTTGCACACTGTCCATCTCGACGTAGAGGGCAGCGCGGTTGAGCAGCAATGTCACGGCAAGAGGCGTCATGTCGAGGGCCAGTGAATAATTCTTGACGGCATCAGCCAGTTTGCCCTGATAGCGTTGCAGGGTAGCGATGTTGCTCAGCACCATCGAATTGCCTGGATTGTCAGGGTCTGCCTTAAAAGCTTTGAGCAACCACTGCTCAGCAATGGGCCAGTCATGGCTGTAGATGTAGGTTTGGGCAGAATCAATACACTGGAAATAAGGCGTTTCGGTGTCAATATCGGCAATAATGCGCGAGTCCGTCTTGGGTTGCGGTTTCAGCCCCTGTTCCACCTTCATGTTCTCGTCACCAATGGAAGTGATCACCTGCGACTCAGCCTGTTGCCATACCAACATGGCAATAACCACAAAAAGCAGTAACTGTGATAACTGATTCTTCATTTTCAACTACGATTTACACGAACTGTTGACATGGACATCCATCTGCGGGAACGGGAAGCGAATGCCATGCTGTGGAAACTGCTTGTAAATCTGCTCATTCACGCTGTAGAGCACATCCCAGTAGTTGGCGATTTCGGTCCATGCGCGCACGATGAGCGTCACCTGGCTGTCATCCAGACTCTCGACATTCACGCTGGGTGCATAATTGGGTTTAGGAATCAAGGCGGCAAGACGGGCTTGCTCGTTCTCACGCAGTTCCTCGGTGCGGCGGCGATGCCAATGGAACAAGCGTTTCCACCAGGGTTCTACCACATTCTCTTCGGCAGGGGAATCCTCAACAACCTGCTCAGTCTCCTTGACATCGGTTTCGGTGTGGACGATGCGGGAATCTGAAGCGAGGATGTCAAGGGCCACCTTGCGGGCAGTGTCCACGTTGTCGCCGTAGCTGATGCCAACGCGCCACTCCACGCGGTGGTAAGGCTCGGCGCTGAAATTCTTCAACGAACTGGTGGCAAGTCCGCCGTTAGGAATGACGATGCGGTCATTGTTATAGGTGTTGATGACCGTATTGAAAATCTGGATTTCCCTGACCGTTCCCTTCAGTTCACCGAACTCGATATAATCACCTACCTTGTAGGGCTTTAACAACAGGATGAGCACGCCTCCGGCAAAGTTCTGCAACGTGCCGCTCAGTGCCATACCGATAGCGACACCGGCACTGGCAAAGATAGCGATGAACGAGCTGGTCTCGATGCCCAACACGCCGATTACCGTGATGATGAGCAGGAAGAGCAGTGTGATTTTGATGAACGACAGCAGGAAGGATATCAACGAGCGGTCAAAGCCCTTGCGAACCATCAAGGCTCGAGCCACACTGTAAATCTTGTTGATAATGAATTTTCCCAAGTAGAAAATCAGAATGGCTGCCAAAATGCGCAAACACAAGGAGATCAGCTGCCCTGACAACGAGGTCACCAAGCTGCCTATATCCAGATACTTGAACTGGTCTACGATTTTTCCGGGAGTCATCGACGCTATCGAGTCGGGATGCAACTTGTTAGCCAACGAGTCCACCCGAGAAGTAACCACATTGGTCATCTCCTGTATTTTACTGGCCGCCACTGTATCGGGTGTCACCGGTATCTGCATGAGTATCTTGTTCAAAAGCATAGTCTTGATGATTGGTTTCTTGAGGGCAAAGGTAACACCATTACATCAAAAAAAAGCTTAATTCTCCGCTAAATAACGTCAACACCTGCAAAAAAACGTCCCCCACATCCCCGTGGCAATAGGTGCTGATATTCAATCGGTCCGATTTTGGGGCTGCGTCATCATTCACACCAAAACTTTGATCGGCCTTACGGCCGAGAAATTAAACACAATATAAATAAAATTTAAATAGATATTTTTTCATATTTGATTTTTATACAAATTTTTGCTTAATTTCTCCGTGCGTAGCACGGATTATATTACATGCCAAGAATTATGACACAAGTCCATGGCTAAAGCGTTAATTCGATAAATTGGCGTTTGCATCGCAGGGGCATATCATTGTATAAAAAGTGGCGTTGCTCATCGGGGTGAGAGAAATTTTGATGTACCTTTGCCGCAAAATATTTTTATAACTACCAATCATCAATCATGAAAAAGAATTTTGTTTTAATGCTGGCCACCATCATGGCCGCCATGACTTTGAATGCACAGAACGAAGTGCAGCCTTATCTCACTGTAGATCAATTACCTGACCTCATCAAGTGCTTGCCGGCACCTCCCGCATTCGACAGCCCTGAGTTTGCCAATGACATGATGCGTTTCTCGTGGGGCAAACAGCAGCGACTTGACCCTGAGCGCGCCGAGATTGCCAAGCGCGACGCCGTGTGGTCCTACGAGGCACTTCTCGCCGAGTTTAACATACCTTTCGGCTTGACTATCTCGCCTGAAAACACGCCTGAAATCTGGAAACTGATGGTGACTAGCCTAACCACTACCGACGCTATGCGTGTCGCACCCAAAGCCTTTTATCACCGTCAGCGCCCCTTCGAGCGCTTTCAGGATAAGATGCTCACCGACGAGGAGGCTGAGTTAGCCGGTGAGGGTTCCTATCCTTCAGGTCACACCATGCGCGGCTGGGCTGCAGCCCTGCTGCTTGCCGAAATCAATCCTGCTGCTGCGGACACCATCTTTGCCCGTGGATGGATGTATGGCGAGAGCCGCGTGATTGTGGGTGCCCACTGGCAGAGCGACGTGGATGCCAGCCGCGTTGCAGCCAGTATCGGTTATTGCGCACTGCACGGTAGCGCTGAATTCCGTGAGCAAATGGCCAAGGCTCAGGCCGAGTTTATTGAGAAAACAGGGCAAGGATCGTTTATCGAAGATGTGATCGCCCCCGCTCCCACAGGCACCGACCGAGCTTATCGCATCGATGGTGCACAAGCCACCGACGAAACCCGAGGCATCGTCATCCAAAACGGGAGAAATGTGCTCAGAAACTAATCATACCGACATCATCACCCCCGACTACTGGTGGTTGACGCAGGTTTTTTAACAAAAAAATGCCTGCATCAACCACCAATTTATTAACAATGTTTTTCAATCCAATAAAAATAATTACCTTTGCGGCCATATTTGGACAATTACATTATTTAAAAAATGAAGAAATTCAACGAATATAACGGATTTAACCTGTCAGATATCAACAAGGAGGTCTTGCAACAGTGGGACCATGAAGATGTGTTCGGCCGCAGCATCAGCGAGCGTGATGGCGCTCCGACTTATGTATTCTATGAGGGTCCTCCCAGCGCCAACGGCATGCCGGGCATTCACCACGTGATGGCCCGCTCGATCAAGGACATCTTCTGCCGCTACAAGACCATGCAGGGCTACCAGGTTCCCCGCAAGGCCGGTTGGGACACCCACGGTCTGCCCGTGGAACTGGGCGTGGAGAAAGCCCTGGGCATCACCAAGGAGGATATCGGCAAGAAAATCTCGGTTGATGACTATAATGCCACCTGCCGCAAGGAGGTGATGAAATACACCCGCGAATGGGAAGACCTGACTCACCGCATGGGCTATTGGGTGGACATGAAAGACCCTTATATCACATACAAAAACAGCTACATCGAGAGCCTGTGGTGGCTGCTCAAGCAGCTCTACAACAAGGGCCTGCTCTATAAGGGTTACACCATCCAGCCTTACTCGCCCGCTGCCGGCACCGGTCTGAGTTCACACGAGCTGAACCTGCCGGGTTGCTACCGCGACGTGAAAGACCAGACTGTGACTGCACAATTTACCGTGCTGAGCGGTGACGAGCACCCCGTGATCAAGAAGATTCATGAGGTTGCCGATGAGGGCTTCAACGAAGCCTACTTGCTGGCATGGACCACCACCCCGTGGACACTGCCCAGTAACACCGCGCTGTGTGTGGGCGGCAAGATTGACTATGTCGCTGTCGAGAGCTTCAACCCCTATAACGGCAAGCCTGCCATCTACCTGCTGGCCGAGGCCCGCGTCAATGCCTATTTCAAGGCAGACGGAAAGGACCAGCCGCTGGAGTACACCGCCGGTGCTAAGGTGGTGCCCTGGAAGGTGATTGCCCAATTCAAAGGCCAAGATTTGCTGGAGATGCGTTATGCCCAGCTTTTCCCCTGGGTGAAGCCCGTGGACAAGATTGACGGTAAGGTCGTGGGCAACGACAACGGTTTCCGTGTCATCCCCGGTGACTATGTGACCACCGAGGACGGTACCGGTATCGTCCACATCGCGCCGACCTTCGGTGCCGACGACGCCCGCGTAGCCAAGGCTGCTGGCATCCCCGCCCTGTACATGATTAACAAGAAGCTGGAAACCCGCCCCATGGTGGATCTCACGGGTAAATACTACCTTATCGAGGACCTTGACGAGGACTTCGTCAAGAGCTTCGTCAACGTGGATCTCTACAAGGAGTATGCTGGCCGCTGGGTGAAGAACGCCTACGACCCGCAGTACACCGTCGGCGGCAAGTTTGACGAGGATGCCGCAAACAAGGCCGAGGACCTCAACATCTACATCTGCATCCGCATGAAGCAGGAAGGCACCGCCTTCAAGATGGAGAAGCACGTCCACAACTATCCCCACTGCTGGCGCACCGACAAGCCCGTGCTCTACTACCCGCTCGACAGCTGGTTCATCCGCGACACGGCTTGCCGCGACCGCATGATCGAGCTCAACCACACCATCAACTGGAAACCCGAGCACACGGGCACAGGTCGCTTCGGCAAGTGGTTGGAGAACCTCAACGACTGGAACCTGAGTCGCAGCCGCTACTGGGGCACCCCGTTGCCCATCTGGCGCGACGAGGACGGCGAGGAGAAGTGCATCGGCAGCATCGAGGAACTCTATAACGAAATCGAAAAAGCCGTTGCTGCCGGCGTGATGAAGAGCAACCCCTATAAGGAAAAAGGCTTCGTTCCCGGCGACTACAGCGAGGAGAACTATGTCAAGATTGATATCCACCGTCCCTATGTTGACGACATCATTCTGGTGAGCTACAGTGGCAAGCCCATGAAGCGCGAGCTGGACCTCATCGACGTGTGGTTCGACAGCGGCGCGATGCCTTATGCCCAGCTGCACTACCCGTTCGAGAACAAGGATGCCGTGGATAAGAACGGCTTCTTCCCCGCCGACTTCATCGCCGAGGGTGTTGACCAGACGCGCGGCTGGTTCTTCACGCTGCACGCCATTGCCACGATGGTATTTGACAGCGTGGCTTACAAGAACGTCATCAGCAACGGTCTCGTCCTTGACAAGAACGGCAACAAGATGAGCAAGCGTTTGGGCAATGCAGTTGACCCATTTGGTGCCATTGAGCAATATGGCAGCGACCCGTTGCGCTGGTACATGATCAGCAACTCCTCACCTTGGGATAACCTCAAGTTTGACGAGGCCGGAGTGATTGAAGTGGCCCGCAAATTCTTCGGCACCCTGTATAACACCTACTCGTTCTTCGCCATGTATGCCAACATTGACGGCTTTGACCCGGAGGCTCCGCAGGTACCTCTAGCCGAGCGTCCTGAAATCGACCGTTGGATTATCTCAAGGCTCAACTCGCTCATTGCCGAGGTGCAGGCCGACCTGGAGGACTACGAGCCCACCAAGGCCACACGTGCCATCAGTACGTATGTAAGTGATGACCTGAGCAACTGGTACGTGAGGTTGAACCGTCCTCGTTTCCGTGAGGGTAAAGAATTGACTCAAGACAAGCTGGCGGCCTACCAGACGTTGTACCAGTGTCTGACCACAGTGGCTCTGCTCATGGCTCCCGTGGCACCGTTCTACAGCGACCGCCTGTATCGCGACTTGACTCACAGCGAGAAGTCGGTACACCTTGCCATGTTCCCCAAGAGCAATGAGGCCGTTATCGACAAACTACTGGAAAAGCGCATGAAAGCCGCCCAAGATATTACGACTTTGGTACTCTCACTGCGCCGCAAGCAAAACATCAAGGTACGCCAGCCCCTGCAAGCCATCATGGTGCCTGTGCTCGACGAACAGCAGCACGCAGATATCGAGTCTGTTGCCGACCTCATTAAGGGCGAGGTCAACGTCAAGGAACTCAAGCTCGTGGGCAATGATGCCGGCATTCTGGTCAAGCGCGTGAAACCCGACTTCAAGAAACTCGGTCCGAAATACGGCAAGATCATGAAGGCACTCGCTGCCAAAATCACTGGCCTGTCGCAACCCGAGATTGCCCAGTTCGAGAAAGACGGCAAGCTGGATATCGATGTTGACGGACAGTTAGCGACTGTGGAACTCGCCGATGTGGAAATCATCAGCGAGGACATCCCCGGATGGCTCGTCGCCAATGACGGCAACCTCACCGTGGCGCTCGATATCACCATCACCGATGAGCTGCTGCAAGAAGGTATCGCACGCGAACTGGTGAACCGCATCCAGAACCTGCGCAAGAGTAAGAAATTTGACATCACTGACCGCATCAACGTTGTCATCGCTCCCGATAACCGCACCGATGCCGCTGTGCAGGCCTTCAGCGACTACATAGCCCGACAGGTGCTCGCCACCAGCATCGCTGTGGCTCCCGTCGATGCCACCAATGCCGATGAACTGGACATGGACGGTTGGATGCTGCCCATCCATGTCGAGAAAGTATAACCACCGAATTATAACATTCAACAGATACACAACCAATTATGGCTAAAAAGCAAGAAAAGACCAGGTATAGCGACGAGGAGTTGCAAGAGTTCAAAGAGCTCATTCAAGCCAAGATCGAGCAGGCTCAGGAGAACTATGAGCGCCTCAAGGACACCATCATGGTGGACGAGTCCAATCCCACCTTCAAGCTGATGGAAGAGGGTGCCTCAACCTTGCAGAAGGAAATCTCCAGCCAGCAGGCTCAGCGCCAGCATGACTTCATCCGCAAACTCGAAGCCGCCCTTGTCCGTATCGAGAACAAGACTTATGGCGTGTGCCGCATCACGGGTAAGCTCATTCCCAAAGAGCGTCTGCTTGCCGTGCCTCACACCACCTTGTCCATCGAGGGCAAAGAGATAGAGGCACGCAACAGGAAGAAATGATATTGACGCGCGCACAAGAGAAGTCTTGTCTGATGAAAATCTCTAACGGAAAACTGGCAGCGCTAATCATCGCGCTGGTCATTGTCATCGACCAAGCCGTCAAGATTTGGGTCAAGACCCACTTCTATTATGGCGAAGAGGTTGAAGTGACCTCTTGGTTCAAACTCCTGTTTATCGAGAACAATGGGATGGCTTTCGGTATGGAGTTAGGCAGCAAGCTGCTGCTCACGATATTCAGGATTATCGCGTCGGCGGCTTTCATCTGCTACCTGTGGCGACTGCGTAACCGCGCCGATGTGCCCAGGGGCTATGTCATCTGCATCGCTTTGATAACGGCCGGAGCGTTGGGAAACGTCATTGACTGCATCTGCTATGGGCTGATCTTCAATAATCCCATCCCCCCTCAAGTGGCTCAGTTGTTTCCACCCGATGGCGGATATGCCACACTGTTCAACGGCAGGGTTGTGGACATGCTCTACTTCCCGCTGTGTGAATGGAATTGGCCGCAATGGATGCCTTGGGTCGGTGGAAACCATTTCGTGTTCTTCCAGCCCATCTTCAACATCGCCGATGCTGCGTTGAGCGTGAGTGTCATCGTGCTCATCCTGTTCTATGCCCGCTATCTGGCCACCGTGACAGGCAAAGAGAAAAATCAGGAAATGAATAAAGAGGACATTGAAGAGCAACATCAAGAAAATGATGACCTTCCTGAGTGAGGACAATAATCACGTCATGCGCCGCATCCTTCTCCACATATCACTACTGATTTTTGCCGTGTCGATGCTGTCCTGCGACAAAACTCCGCGCGGGGTGCTCAGCGTGAATGACATGGCAGACCTCATTGTCGACCTGCAGCTCGCCAACTCCTATATAGAGAGTAACATCAATGATTTCACCACCGACTCCAGCAAGCAAGTCTTGAGACAATCGGTTTTCAAGAAACACGGTATCACACAGCAAGACTATGACTCGTCGCTCGTGTGGTATGCCCACAACATGGAGGATTACGTCAAGGCCTACGACAAGGCTGTCGGCAAACTAAAAGACAAATACGAGAAACTGCAAAAATCCAATAAAGACAATAACGGGCCCAGTGAAATCTTCGCCGAAGGTAACATGCCCGGTGAACCGACACACAACCCCGTCCCGCGTCCTGCTGGCGGCAAAAAGCTGAAGCGGTTAGACAACCCCAGCAATGCCAAAGCCGACAGCATAGACATGTGGAAAGGTCAGCGCAGTTACTGGCTCGCCCAGGGTGCACAACAAGGCTTCATCACATTTGACCTGCTGCCCGATGCCGGCCACAAACCGGGTGACCGCTATCAACTGGCCTATAAGCTGATGCGCGGCGGCAACGACTTTAAAGTGAGCCTTAATGTGGATTATTCCGACGGATCGACTTCCCAAATGGCCCGTGGCACTAACAGTGACGGATGGGTTCTCATCGACGTGCAGAGCGACTCGACACGCACGGTGAGACGTGTATATGGCTATGTGAGCTATAACATCAAGCCCGGACACACGGCCTATGTGGACAGTCTGATGCTCATGCGTACCCACCTGAACAAGGGCAATTATGGCATCATCCATGCCCAACGCCACTTCGAGCGCAGCAAGCCTTAATCTCAAGCAAAAGTCGAAATTCTGATGTCTAACCTCTATCTGCAACTGTTTCTCACATTCTGCAAAATCGGAGCTTTCACCTTTGGCGGCGGCTGGGCGATGATCAGCATCATCCAGCGTGAGATTGTCGAGAAGCACAAGTGGATTGCGCTTGAGGAGTTTTTAGACCTGCTTGCGGTGGCTCAGTCGATGCCGGGTATTCTGGCAGTCAACATCAGCGTGGTTGTCGGCGACAGGCTAAAAGGGTTGAAAGGCAGCATCTGTGCCGCAATCGGCACCATCCTGCCCTCTTTCCTGATGATTCTGGCCATTGCCATTTTCCTCACACCCGAGACCATCAAGAACAACGCCATCATCAGTCGCATCTTCAAGGGCATCAGGCCTGCTGTGGTCGCACTTATCATCGCACCGGTGCTCACCACCGCCAAGAGTGCCGGCATCAATTGGAAAACCGTCATCATCCCTGTCGCTGTGGCATTGCTCATCTACAGCAAGATTCCCTATATTTCCAACCCCATCATCTATATCGTGTTGGGAGCCATCGGCGGATACATTTATTATATGCACTCCCTGTTGAACGGGAAGAACAGAAAGGAGGCCCAAGATGCTTGACAATTACTTGAAGCTCATATGGGCCTATCTGAAAATCGGCCTGTTCGGTTTTGGCGGCGGCTATGCGATGCTGTCGCTCATCCAACGCGAGGTGGTGGATTCAGGCTGGATCACCAGCCAGATGTTCACCGACATCGTCGCCATTTCGCAGATGACCCCAGGCCCCATCGGCATCAACAGTGCCACCTACATCGGCTATGTGGTAACAGGCAGCGTGCTCGGCTCGATAGTCACAACGCTCACCGTCGTGTTGCCGCCATTCATTCTCACACTCATTGCCAGCCACTACATTCAGCGCCACAAGCAGAGTCCGTTCATCAAGGGCGCTTTCATGGGACTGCGTCCTGTTGTTGTGGGATTGATTGCAGCGGCCGCTTTGCTGCTGATGAACAGTGAGAACTTCGGTTACCTCATGAACGATCGCCTCATTACCATTGCCATCTGCATCGTCTCGTTCTGTATCGTCTATTTCACACGCGTCCACCCCATCCTGGTCATCATCCTCGCAGGAATCACAGGACTGCTCGTCTTTTGACACGCATCTGGACTTCTCACTTGAAGCACATCAACAATTCAGGCCGCAAACCGAGAGAGTTTGCAGCCTGAAAGATATTGCAAGAGTTGAATTATCTGATTAATTGCAGCCTAATAAAATATCAATCAAGTCTGTCACATCATTAACGTCAACCACACCATCATGGTTGATGTCGGCAGCCTCCAAATTGATTTGGCCTTCCCTAAAACCAGTGGCGACGCCCAACAGGTAGTCGAGAATTAAGGTAACATCATTGATGTCGATCACGCCGTCACCATCCACATCGCCCGTCTGAACCTCAGGCTCCGGAGCATTGCCGAGATACACAGCGGTCACTCCGTCCAAATCCAACCCGTCGAGACTGAGCCATGCGGTATTAGCATCCATGTAGGTGCCTGCTGCCTTCGGGAAGAAGCCCAGCTGACCGTTATCATTAATGCCCAACGCCAGATTGCTGGCACTAGCAAGTGTAGCCTGACTGGGGATGTATTCTTTCATGGCATTAATATCACTCGGACTGGAATGGTTGTAAAAACTGCTGAAATAGTTACCCCTCAGCAGGTCATTGACCAGCGGGAAGGTAGTATTATTGGCGATTTCACCAACAGGCAGCAACTTGTTTCCGCTGGCATAGGCTGACTGGCACTTGAGCAGTACCGGAGTGGCAGCAGGAACCGTCTCGCCTTGACCGTAGACCTTAACGGGAGCTGCATAGTAGAAACCGTCTGTGCCCTGCTTGACCTCGGTCACAGTATAAGCACCCTCGATGCCGCCATCAACAGGCAGCAACACGGGGAAATCACAACACAGCGAAGTCCAATACCACCCTTCGGCATCCTTAACGTCCTCGCTAGCGGGCTTTACTGCCAAATATGATGTCTCCATCGACTCCTCGTTGACAGGCTCTATCCACCAACGTGACTGGGTATTGTCACTGCTGCCTGCGCACAGGCCAAAGCCTCCATCCCTGAAATAACACTTGAAGGGTCTGCCTTGAACTTGAACTACGGTTACTGCAATATAGGTATCCCTGCCACCCTCATTTACCTTGGCAGGGCTAACATCCATGTAAAGATTAGTCAGTTCATAAGTACCCACGCCCTGAGCACGCAGACTGGTCTGCTCCAGCCCTGGAATGTAGATAATCGAGCCCGGATCAGTCACCTGAACCGAGTCCTGCAGCATGAGAATGCAAGGCCAAAAAGCATCAGGGTCTGAAGACCACACAAAGTGGGTGCCCTTGATGGAAATGTAACTATCGGTATTCACACTGTGAACACGATAAAAACCTGGTGTACTGTATTGCGCATTCATTGCTATGGACACCAGAAGGCTCAAAATAATGGTTAATTTCCTCATATTCGTTGGTTAATATTATGATTATCACTAACTTATACTAGTACATCCCGTACTTTACAATCGATATTCAACACGTTATTTATGGTTAAACATGAGCTTAAATAAAGTGCTAACATCCATGTAGCCGGCAAAGTTATAGACAAATTTAGGATTTTGCAACATTTATTATAAAGTTTTTGGGATTTTTACTAAAAACCTCAGGTAACGGCAATAGCGGCAAGCCTGTATCGTAATACTGTGGCGCTTATCACCGTTCAAGCGGCAGCGGCAGTTTTCTCAGAAAAAAGTTTTAACTTTGCCGACGATATAAAGACATGTTAACCCTATCAATATGAAATACCGACGACTGCTTCTTTTTGTGACAGTGATGGTGATGGGCTTCACTTTTGCCCAGGCCGAAGGATGGATACGCATCAACCAGTTGGGCTATCTGCCCCAGGCGACAAAGGTGGCTGTGCTCATGAGCGAGGAAGATGTGGATATCACCAACTTTGAGCTGGTGGATGCATACACGGGCCAAACAGCCTACCACTCGACTGCCACCCGCGCTATGGGACCATGGGGACAGATGAAGGCAACTTGGCGCCTGGATTTCAGCAACGTCAAGGGAGAAGGCTCCTACAAGATTGTGGCGGGCGGCATTGAATCCCCTGTATTCCCCATCAACAATCGCGTTTGGGACGGCACAGCAGACTTCGTGCTCAACTACATGCGGCAACAGCGGTGCGGCTTTAACCCGTTCCAGCGCGACAGTTGCCACGTCAAGGATGCATACGTGCGCTACCACCCTGAGAAAGAGGGGCAGCACATCGACGTGCGTGGCGGCTGGCACGACGCTGCCGACCTGCTGCAGTACACCACCACGAGCGCTAATGCCATTTACCAGATGATGCTTGCCTGGCAGCAATGCCCGTCGGCCTTCGGTGATCAGTTTCAAGCCAACGGCCTCAAAGGCAAGAACGGCATTCCCGATATCATCGACGAGATTTACTGGGGTTTGGTGTGGCTTGATAAGATGAATCCAGCCCCTGGCGAGCTCTACAACCAAATTGCCGACGACCGCGACCACATCGGCATGAAGCTGCCCAAGGACGATCCGGCAGACTACGGCTGGGGACCTAATAACGGTCGCCCCGTCTATTTCATCGACGGCAAGCCTCAGCAACGCGGCAAGTTCAAGAACGCCACCATGGGCGCGGCAAGCACAGCGGGCAAATTCGCTAGCGACTTTGCCTTGGGGGCACAGGTTCTGGAGCCTTTCTATCCTGAGTTTGCCGCCAAAATCCGCGCCAAAGCAGCCAACGCCTATCAAGTCGGACTCGACAAGCCTGGCAACACCCAGACGGTGAGCATCGTTTCACCCTACATCTACGAGGAGGACAACTGGGTGGATGACATGGAACTGGGTGCCATAGAACTATATCATGCGACAGGAGATCTCCGGTACTTGACTCAGGCAGTGGAATACGGGCGCCGTGAGCCCGTTACCCCGTGGATGGGCGCCGACAGTGCCCGCCACTACCAGTGGTACCCCTTTATGAACATGGGTCACTTCCGTTTGGCTCAAGAGACCGACAGCAATAAACGGCTGCAGACCGAATTCATCCGCAACATCAAGGCGGGCATCGAACGTGTCAAGGAGCGGGCCGAGCAGACGGGCAACCCCTTCATGTGGGGTGTACCGGGCATCTGGTGCAGCAATAACCTGACTACGGCGATGCTCACCCAATGCATCCTGTATCGCCAGTTAACGAATGACAGCCAATTCGAGGAGATGGAAGCAGCTTTGCGCGACTGGTTGTTGGGCTGTAACCCGTGGGGGACCAGTATGATTGTGGAATTGCCCCGCAGCGGCATCTACCCGCATGCTACCCACAGCAACTTCGTCATGGAACGCGTGGGCATGCCCACAGGCGGCCTGGTCGACGGGCCGGTCTATGCCACTATCTTCAACAGCCTCAAAGGCGTGAATCTGTCGAACGACATGCTCAATATCGAGGGCAACACCTATGACCGTTTCCAGCCCGGCGACGTGGTTTATCACGACAACACCCATGACTACAGCACTAACGAGCCCACTATGGACGGCACAGCTTCACTCACGTTCCCGTTCTCGTTCTATGAGACCGAGGGCCATGGCGCGAGCGGCAATTTCTTGTGGGACGAGGGAGCCATTGTGCGCGGAGACGCCACCCAAAAACAGATTTGCCTCGTCTTTACAGCAGACGACCGTGCCGATGGGGCCGAACGCATCATCTCGACCCTCAAGAAAAACGGTATTAAGGGCGCCTTTTTCTTCACGGGGCAGTTTTTTGACCTCTACCCTGACGTGGTGCGACGGCTCGTGAATGAAGGTCACTACGTGGGCAGCCACAGCTATGGGCACCTGGTGTATTGCGCTTGGGAGAAACGCGACTCGTTGTTGGTAACCAAAGAGCAGTTCCGCGACGACATCATCAAGAGTTTTGGCAAACTGGCCGAGTATGGCATCACGCCGCAGGAGGCACCCTACTTCATCCCACCCTACGAGTGGCATAATGCCACTGTCGCGGCTTGGGCAAGAGAAATGGGGCTGCAACTCGTCAATTTTTCACCAGGCACCGCAAGCAGCATGGATTATACCTATCCCGGCATCACGGGTGGTAACCCCTACCGTGACAACAAGTGGCTGTGGGACCGAATCATGCGCTGCGAAAAGGAAAACACCCTCAACGGACACCTGCTGATGATTCATTTCGGCACCGATGAACGCAGGACGGAAAAATTCTATGACCGCCTGCCCGATTTAATCAAGACGCTCAAGAAAAAGGGCTACTCCTTTGTTTCTCTCCCTACCCTTCTTGATAATCATTGAATCTTGACTGCACATGAGACGTGAAAACACCAACTTGTCGATTTGCAAGGCGATAGCCATCATCCTGATGTGTGCGGGCCATGCCGAGGGCCCCACAACGCTGGTGACCTTCATCTATTTGTTCCACATGCCAGTGTTCTTTATCGCAGCGGGGTATTTCTTTGACAAGAAATACCTGACTGACCCGTGGACTTTCTGCAAAAAACGTTTCAAGGGCTTGTATGTGCCTTTTGTCAAGTGGAGCCTGTTTTTCCTGGTATTCCACAACTTGTTTTTCAAGATAGGACTAATGAACGAGCAATTCGGCAACTGGTCTGGAGGAGTCACTCACCCCTACACATGGCATCAATTCTGGCAACGGCTGGTGTACATCATCTTCTCGATGGCCGGCTATGATGAATTCCTTGCCGGTGCATTTTGGTTCTTCAGGGCGCTGCTGGTGTCGAGCATCGTGTTCCTGGTGTTGTATCTGCTGCTCTATAACCGTCACAAGTGGTTCAATCACGACACTGTGCCCGTGGTGATTGCGGTGCTGGCCATTGGCTTCGCATGGTTCAAAGTAGCCAATGGTCTGACTATTGTCACCATCGTGCAAGGTGGCATCCGCGAGTGCTGGGGTGTGCTGTTCTTCAGTCTGGGCGTACTCTATCGCCGCCACGAGAGCCGCATCCGTGAGCACTGGGCGCTCACATTGTTATATGCCGGATTGTTGCTGGGTGGCGCCTTACTGGGATTCCAGGGCATGGCCTTGAAAGTCGAACTCCGCACCGTTGCCACTCTACCCGTCACCGGAGCCATCGGTTTCCTGATGGTGCATCACATCGCCTCTTGGCTTGACCGACGGGAAGGTATCGTGAAACGTTTTATGGTCTTTTGCGGCAACAACACGCTTTACATCTACGTGTTCCATATCATCTCGTTCAAGATTGTATCGGCCATCAAAATTATGTGGTATGGACTCGATTGGGGCCAGATTGGTTGCCACATGGTCATTCACGAGAACTCCACGACCGACCTTTTCTGGGTGCTCTACACCATCGTCGGCACCGCAGTTCCCCTGCTCGGCATCACCCTCTACCGTCGCCTCACAAAGGCTCACAACAAGTTGCAGAGTTCTTAAGCAGATTTCCGCGTCCGTTTCGTCCACGCATGCACGAGCGCGGATGCATCACAAGTCAGTTTGCTCAGCGTGTTTTTTCTTCTTGGGCTTGCTGATGAAATAGCTGATGCTCAAAATGGCGACAAGGAAAGCGAGGGCCGTGGGAACGTTGAAGAAAAACTTCCAGGCTTCATCCACTTGTTGCTCACGAAGCAAGTGGAAGCCGTAGTTTGTGTTTAACAACATTGACAGCAAGGTATAGCCGCACACAAATGCCAGAATCACGCGCCACAGGGTGCCCCAAATGCCATATCCGAACAATTGTTTGTAAGTAATGAAAACCAACACTGCCCCCAGGATGAAGACGAGCCAGCCTTGAGAGGTGATGTCATACAACATGTTCAAAATCAAGAACAATGCGGTGCTGAACACTTGGATGAAAAAGCCTTGGGGAAGCGTGTGCCGCGGCAAGCGTGGGGCAAAACGGAAGATAATATAGATAGGGATTATCAGGAATGAAAGCAGTATCAACGATAACACATCTGGGTGGGTGTTGAGCCACATGAAAACCTCGTTGAGGTAATCGCTGGGAGGAGGGAATGCGCCATTGAGATGGACATTCAGCCATTCGAACACATCTGAGACGTAAGACATCTTTTCTCCGGCGGTTGTCTTTACCATGCCGTGGATGGCACCTGTGAGGAAGTCGACAATCACACCCAGCACGGCGATAATGGCCAGCATCTTAACCGGAGGGAAACTCACCTGACGCTTGCCGGTGATATAGTCGCCGATGAAATAGCCTGGACGCAGGAACAATTGTGCCAGCGAGTAGAGTAACGATCGGTTGTGCATGCCCCATACCTCGGCAATGCTCTTGCCCACGCTCTTCCACGTGATGGGGCCCAAACCCGACTTCTGCGAGCAGTAGGGGCAAAAATTGCCCACAAATTCATGCCCGCAATTGTTACAATGCTGCGTGTCGTTGGAGCTGAACTCGTGCTCACGTGGGTCCAACTGCCACTGCCTGAATCGCCGATATGCCGCTTTGATATCCACTGTTAGTTTTGAGGCCTAAGGTTCTCAACGCTGGGCCGTCTTAACGCCTGCGAAGTTAAGCAAAATTTTTTGTTTAATGATATTACTGATGGTATTTGATTTCTCATGCGGAGCGCAATTACGCTTGCTGCAAATAGAAGATGAAATGACCTGTGTCTATACGTCTGAGTTGGTCAACATCCTTTTGAGCAACTTTATAAAGAGTTTAAACCCATCGACAAAATTGTAATCGCCTGTCTGTATCATGTGAATACTGAAGTCGATTCCCAACATGAGCAGCGCCAGCAAGTGGGCGCAAAGCAAAGCCAAAACCACGCGCCACAATGTACCCCACACGCCATAGCCAAAGAGCTGTTTGTAAGCGACATACGTCCAAATATTTACCAACACGAACGAGAACAAATGCCAGGATGTGAGATCATCAAACATGTTGATGATCAGAAAAGTGATGGCCGTAAACACCTGGATGAAGAAGCCCTGCGGCAGGGTATGGCGAGTGTTGCGCGGGGCATAGCGGAAGATGAAGTAGTTGGGGATAATCAGGTAGGACAGCAAGATCAGCGACATCACGTCGGGGTGGAGGTTCATCCACTCGAATGCGTTGTCGATGTACAGCATCTTGTCGCCTGCAAAATCGAAGTCATTATTGAATACACCGCCGATTGGGCTCCCTATAAGATAATCGACAAGGAGGCCTAGCACCGCGATAATCGCGAGCATCTTGACAGGCGGGAAACTCACCTGCCGCTTGCCACTGATGTAGTCGCTGATGAAGTAACCCGGGCGCAAGAACAGCTGCACCAGTGAGTACACCAACGAACGGTTGTGCAGGCCCCACACCTCAACGATGCTCGTGGCCACGCTCTTCCACGTGATGGGGCCCATGTCCTGGCGCTGCGAACAAATGGGACAGAAGTTGCCCACGAACTCGCTGCCGCAGTTGTTACAACGGTGCGTCTCCTGGCTCTTGGCCCTATAGCTAAACGGGTCAAGCTGCCATTGTTTGAATCGCCTGTATGCTGCTTTTAAATTCATTGTTTTTTAAAAGGCTTTAGGTGTTAGGCTTTAGGCTACAGCGAGTAACCGCCACCTAATACCCAACACCTAAAGTCTAATGCCTATAAATACATTAATCGTCGTAGTCCATGTCGATGACCTGGAAATTGCGGTTGAACTCAATCTCCATGCCGTTATTGAGCTTAACCTCATAGACGCTGCGGTGGCGCTCCAGCTTGATGATTGACTTTCCAGGGTAGTTCTGGCTGATGTAGCTGCTGATCTGAGCAGGAACAGCCTCGTTGGGCACCTTGCCGTTATAGCACTCGATGTCCTTCCAGTCGCCAGACCTGTTAAATTCAATCTTCTCACCGCTCTCGTAGCGGATGGTAAAGTCATCCCAGTCGGCGGTCACCAACAGGGGCACCTTTGTGGCAAAATGCGACTTAAGGAATGTCTGCGCGGCCTGAGGCAGCTGGTCGAAAGTGATGACACGATCATCGTCATCGGCACTCATCGTCAGGCTCATGGTCATGACCATAGCCATCAACAGTAAATACTTAATCTTCTTCATAAATATTGGTTTGATAATTATTTGTTTATAGTCTCTAGTCACAAGGCGGATGCCTCTCTAATCACTAATCTCTAATCTGCGAGCAATGCGAGCACTAATCGTCCATCTCCATCAAAGCGCCCTGCTGGTTGTATTTCAACTCCAAGCCGTTGGCCAACTCGATTTCATAGCCACCGCGCTCCTTGTCAATCTTGAGAATCATCGCATCGGGGAAATTGGCCCGCAGGTGGGTCACAATCGGTGCGGGAATCAGGTTGACAGGCACCGGATTAGTCATCGGAGACTGGATCTTGTCCCACATGTTGTCGGTATCAAAGTCAATCTGGGTGCCGTCGGCAAGCACAACATCATACTGCCAACCGGTGAGTTCCAGGTCCTTCTTGGCAAACGTGATTGTCTGGCCGGGGAAGTTCTGCTGGATAAATGCTGTAATCTGCGCAGGTAACTGGGCAGGAAGGACAGGCTTATCGGAGCAGCCCGTCATCAATAATCCTAAGACAAAAATGCCTAATACAATAAGTTTCTTCATAATAGTAATATTTTTGGGAAACGGTGCAAATTTACACTTTTTTCTTTGATAAAAACAAGAAATGCCAGAAAAATCAAGAAGACCCTCTTCGATTCACGTGCAGCGCTCTGCTCTAGCCGATAACATCTTCGATATTCTTCCCAGACACTGATGGTTTTTTGCACAAATTCCTTGCAGACTCGAGAAATGTTGTAACTTTGCCGCGAAAACAGATATTATTCACTCTATCATTTATAAATCATGAAAAGTATTAAAGCTATCATTCTGTTAGTTGCTATGCTGGTGAGTTTCAACGCCAGAGCCGACCATGACCAGGTCATCACTTTCGACCAGATGCCCGAGGTTGCTCAAGCGTTTCTTAAGCAATATTTTGCCGACAAAGTCCCCATGGTGGTGACAGTGGATTGGGATGACTACGCCATCCGTTATAACAGCGGAGAGAAGGTGGAGTTTGACAAGCAAGGCAACTGGAAAGAGATCGACTGCCGCTCTTCACAGGTTCCCACAGAACTGATTCCCGAGGAAATCAAGGCAAACATCAATGCCACCTTCCCTGGTGCCATTATCCTCAAGATTGACCGCAATCGTCGCGGCTATGAAGTGAAACTCAACAATGGCCTCGAAGTGGAGTACAGCCCCACATTCCAAGTCATCGATATTGACGATTAGTTTTTTAGGCATTAGGCTTCATGCCCTGCCGAAAACCCCAAAAACATAAAATAGAAAACTAAAAATGAACAAAATGTATTTTAAAGTATTGTCTGTCGGCGTAATCATGTTTGCGCTTTGGTCCTGTTCCGGTAACAATGATACCAATCAGCAACAAGTCGCTGTTCCCACTGTTCAAGAGCAACCCGTTCAGGCCGCTCCTGCAGATTCAACCATGGCACAGCCCCAGGCAGCTGCCCCCGCTGCTACGGCACAAGCGTTGCCCGAAGCCATCACCACGTTCCTGAAACAGCATTTCCCCAATGCCACGGTTTCAGGTGTCGAGCCCGATAACGAGCATGGTGGACTCGAATATGATGTATATCTCAACGACGGCACCCAAGTCGATTTTGATGTCAACAACCAATGGGAAAAAGTGGAATCGATGAAAGGCGTTCCCGCTGCCCTCGTTCCCAAGGCTATCGCTACCTATGTGAAAGGCAACTATCAGAACATGACCATCACTAAAATCAATAAGGAGTACAACGGTTATGAGATAGAGCTCGCCAACGGCATGGACCTGCAGTTTGACGGTACGGGCCGCTTCATGGGCATGGACGACTAATCGTTCCCTTGAGGTGCATGCACTCGTTGGCCTCACGATAAGGCGCCTGTTAAAGGCGACTTGAACAACATGACAACAAGGACAAGTTTTTTAGGCTTGTCCTTGTTTGTGTAGGTATCGGTCACTATAGACAACGAATAATTTGGGTGGCACCGCATTCCAGGCTACAAACCAGGCCACTGATAGTAAAAGGAGAACAATCAACATCACGGCATCAGGCGGGGATGAAGCTCTAGCATCAATCATTATTTTGAGAATGAGGTAGAGTTTTTCGATGTAAAAATTTGGCTGTTTGGTTGAGGCATTACTATCTTTGCGGCCAGAATTCAAGACAACAATTACATGAAACGGCTGTGCGAGCAGCCCCACATGGGATTGTTGTGTTTTTTTATATACAACAGTTCCAATGAGTTAACAAACTGACGTTCTTTAATTTATTGAGATTGTTATGGCAAAAGAAAATTATTTTGTCAAGGTGTGCAGTTGCACATCCCGTGGAGACCTCTGCATCGTGGATCTCCAAGTGTTGAACCAAATTGTCCGTGACGAGGAAGTCTCCATCTCCCAGGAGAAAAGCACACGCAGGATGGTGCGGAGGGCTTTGGCGCTGGGCGACATCTGCATGGCAGCAGGATGTCCCATCAAGGCCATCAGGATTTGGCGAAAGGCGGCTCGAAGACTGTTGGCGATGGATTACTACTGGGTCGACGTCCCCTGCTACTACGAAGCATACACGAGCTTTGACAACCTTGTCTCGGAAAAGGAAGGCATCACCCTGGGCCGACGCATCGACAAAGCCTGGCATATGCTGGGCTATCGCGAAATGGCAACATGGGCTCGTCACATGCGCATCGCCTACAGCAACATGTGGCTCGACAGGTACTACGAAGCCCTGCCATGAGCAGCTTGAATATGTGCCCTTGCGGGCACTCCCCTTGATTTAGAGGAGTGAGGTTTACTTGTAGTCAAGGCAGAGAGATCGGCACTTGTCAGCCTGGTGCCAATCGTCATGCGTTGCAGTGACGTCTGCTATGGTAATTGGTAAATAATTGTCGTTTTTTTTGAGACAGGAAGTTCTACGATAGAGGTTTTTGGTTTTTTTTGCACAGACCAAAATTAAGTGCCAGACGCAATGAACTTGAAACAACTCAAAAGAGATTTCGTGCGCTTTAAGCGCTGGGTTCGGCGAACGCCACCGTTCCGTCCTATCAGCGAAGAGGAGCATCGCTGCCAATGCTGTGGTCACCGTTACCGCGGGAATTATTGTCCACGCTGTTCCCAAAAGGCTGGGCTTGGGCGCATAACCTGGCGCAGTGTCCGCAATGGCATAATGGACGTCTGGGGTCTGGGCTCACGTTCGATGCCTCTGTCTGTCTGGCAGCTTTTGTATCGTCCGGGATATTTCATCGGTGACTATATCAGCGGCAAGCGGCAGTTGAGTTTTCCGCCTGTCAAGATGCTGTTTATCATAGCTTTGATCTATGCCAATGTCCTCTTTTGGTTTTTCCCCGAGGTGCTGAGGCTGCCATTGGAGGAACATGATGCGGTAGAGTACAAAATGTGGATCCGACAACATTATAGTCTTGCCATGCTGGTCATGTCGGCTTTAGCCATCCTCCCCACATGGGTCATCTTTAGATACTCGCCACGCAACTCTCACCACACGATTCCTGAGGGCTTCTTCATCCAAGTGTTGTTCCAAACGCTCACTATCGTGCTGTCATTATTGACAATTCCGCTTGATTTTATACAATCCAAATTCAGCACAGCCGCTTACGACTTGTTGATTATGGCCTATTATTTTGTCGGTTATAAGCAATTATTCGGTTATGGGATATGGGGAACCCTCTGGCGCCAAACTCTGGTTTCCATCTGTGTCCTTTTTTCCTTTATGTTATTGATCTGGATATTCTACCCCACGATGATGGACACCTTTATAGAAGTGCTGGACGTCTTTGGCTATTATACCGAATATATCTTATAAGCTTGGGAATGTTCAATATAATCACTGCAAGAGTGTTTAATCAATAAGTAACTAAGTACTATATTAACTTCCTTACGGACGACAAGCGCCGGGGCGTTGGAGCCTCGGCGCTTGTTATATTGACAGATGTGTTGTCGTGGGGATTACTCGTCGTCGCGACGGTCATCACGGCGGGGACGACGCGGGCCGTTGGGACGAGGACCGCGGGGACCATTGCCACCGGGACGCGGGCCGTTGGGACGAGGACCACGGTTGCCACCGTTGCCGCAATTGCCACCGGGACGGGGACCACGATTGCCACCCTGGCGACGCTCATCATAACCCTCGGGCTTGTCCTGCAGGGCACGCATCGACAGGCGGAACTTGCCGGTCTTCTTGTCAATCTCGATGAGCTTGACGGTAACCTCATCACCCTCATGCAGGCCGCTGGCCTCCATGTTCTCAAGGCGATCCCAGCTGATTTCGCTGATGTGCAGCAGACCGTCACGGCCAGCCATGAACTCAACGAAGGCACCGAACTCAAGGATGCTGACCACCTTACCGGTATAAACCTGACCCTCCTCGGGGACAGCGGTGATGGCCTTGATGCGGGCAACGGCAGCCTCGATGCTCTCCTTGTTGGCGGCTGCGATCTCGACGATTCCCTTGCCGTCAACCTCCTCGATGCTGATGGTGGTACCAGTCTCTTCCTGGAGACCCTGGATAACCTCGCCACCCTTGCCAATAACGGCACCAATGAATTCCTTGTCGATAACCATGGTGACAATGCGGGGAACGTGGGGCTTGTAGTCGGCACGTGCCTCGGGGATGGCCTCGTTGATGAGGTTCAGGATGTGGAGGCGGCCTTCCTTAGCCTGGTGCAATGCCTGCTCGAGAATCTCGTAGGGCAGACCGTCGCACTTGATATCCATCTGAGTGGCGGTGATACCGTCAACGGTTCCCGTCACCTTAAAGTCCATGTCACCCAGGTGGTCCTCATCGCCCAGGATGTCGCTCAGCACGGCATGCTTCACGTTACCCTCGTCGGTGATCAGACCCATAGCGATACCGGCAACGGGCTTCTTGAGCTTGATACCGGCGTCGAGCAGAGCCATGCAACCAGCGCAAACGGTAGCCATCGAAGATGAACCGTTGCTGCTGAGGATGTCGCTGACGATGCGGATGCAATAGGGATTATCCTCGGGAATCATGCGCTTGAGGGCGCGATGAGCCAGGTTACCATGACCGATCTCGCGGCGGCTCACGCCACGGGGTGCGCGGGCCTCTCCCGTCGAGAAGGCGGGGAAGTTGTAATGCAACAGGAAGCGCTCGTTCTCGTGACGCAGAACGTCATCGATGAGCTTCTCGTCGTCCTTGGTGCCCAGCGTTACGGTAGCCAGGGCCTGGGTCTCACCACGCTTGAACAGAGCCGAGCCGTGGGGATAAGGCAGGTAGTCGGGCTCACACAGGATGGGACGGATCTCGTTGGTCTTGCGGCCATCCAGACGGATGTGCTCGTCGAGGATGCAACGGCGAACGGCGTCGCGCTGCACTTCCTCGTAGTAGCGCTTGATCATCGGTTCCTTCTCCTCACGCTCCTCCTCGGGGATGGTCTCCATGAAGTCGTCGTAGGCCTTCTGGAAGGTCTCGTTGCGCCACTGCTTGTCGGCCTTGCCGGCCTGAGCCACAGCGTAGCACTTGGGATAAATCTCCTTGCGCACGCGCTCGTGGAGCTCCTCGTCGTCGGTCTCGTGGCAATACTCGCGCTTGGCGACGCCCAGCTCCTTGGCCCACTCCTTCTGGATCAGGCACATGGGCTTGATGGCCTCGTGTGCAGCCTTCAAGGCAGCAATCAGGTCATCCTCGCTCACCTCGTCCATTTCGCCCTCGACCATCATAATATTATCGTAAGTCGCACCTACCATCAATTCCATGTCAGCTTTCTCAATCTGCTCAAACGTCGGGTCGATAACGAATTGGCCGTCGATGCGAGCTACACGCACCTCGGCAATGGGCTCTTCAAAGGGGACATCGCTCACTGCGATGGCAGCCGATGCGGCAAGACCTGCCAGGGCATCGGGGGCATCAACACCGTCGCTCGAGAACATCAAGATGTGAACGATGGTGTTAGCGTGATAGTTAGAGGGGAACAGCGGCCTGAGCACACGGTCAACAAGACGCGCGGTCAGGATTTCATAGTCGCTGGCGCGGCCCTCACGACGGGTGAAACCGCCGGGGAAACGGCCATAAGCGGAGAACTTCTCCTTGTATTCAACAGTAAGGGGCATGAAATCCACGCCCTCGTCGGCCTCCTTGGCCGAACATACGGTGGCCAACAACATCGTGTTGTTGAACCTCAATTCAACAGCTCCATCGGCTTGCTCAGCAAGCTTTCCAGTCTGCAGAGTGATCTCACGTC
>JAEEGI010002548.1_pt1 | contig 44569 bp, 44 predicted proteins | sample 8958751 | NCBI WGS metagenome assembly JAEEGI01 (sample SAMN16246545, study PRJNA631951) | gut metagenome | biome: gut microbiome; feature: rumen; material: KS-attached | host: Bos | place: Iran: Karaj | collected 2018-10
GAATTAACCAAATTTTTAAGCGATTATTTTCACTGAAAATCGAATTTTTTTGAGACTGAGTTTTTCACTTTTTCAGTTTTTCACTTTTGACATTTGTATTTTCGATTTTACCAAAAGGAAAATTTTAATATTATATATTATATTTATATAATATATAATATTAAATATATATAGAGATATAATTTAATGATTACCCTTTAAGCTACTACTAGGTTTTCTTATAGTAAAAACCTAAATGTCAAAAGTGAAAAAGTGAAAAACTGAAAAAGTAGAAAAGTAAAATCTTATGTTACTTATAGAGATAGAGATCGGTGGGGGCAGGTCATTGATCTTCAAAAAGAATCAATTCAAGAGAATGGCACTGATAGTTTAGATTACTTCGCGATGCTGCGAGGGTGGGAACTGGCGCGTCCTTCGGCAGGCTCAGGAACCGTAGGGTGAGTGCGACAGGCTCGGGAACTTTATAGTGAAAATTACGATATTCTTTTGGTTCTTCCAGAAGAATATCGTATCTTTGCCTGCGAAACCATATTCAAGAGATAGCGATATGAAAAGATTTCTCGTTTGTTTGATCAGTATGCTGGCCTTGGATGCCAGTAGTGTGAAAGCGCAGACGCTGGACAATGCGGATGTGAATGCCCAATGGTTTAAGACGACCATTCCTGTGGAGAATGGCGGACAGGCGCCTGACGTGGTGAAACTGTTACGTGCCTTCCACGAGGCTATGCCCACTTGGGTGACAGGTGAGGTGCTGGAACAGGCAGACCATCCTGCCAAGGGGACGCGTCTGAGTGGTACGGCGTCGATCTGGGACGGTAAGGAGGACGACGACTTCCGTATCCTCGTTGACAGGAAGAACGGCTATGTGGATCTGGAGTCGGAGACGGACATCGACCAGATGTCGGCCTGCGTGTGGCGTAAGGACAACGGTCACAGGATCTTCGCCATCAGTCTCTACGAACAGCACGTGATGCCACAGAACCTGCTGTGCTGGTATGACTACGACCCGAAGACGCAGAAGATGACTCCTGCCAAGGGACCGCTGGAGGAGTTTGTTCCCAGCATCAAGGATGCGGATATCGGATGGAGTCTGCCGATGACTGGTACGGACTTCACCCTCACAGAGTACTACGTGGGATTTCCTGGCATCACGCATGTGTATAAATGGGATAGGAAGCAGTTTAACTTCGACCATATTGAGATGCCCGATTTCGAGTATCGGCCAGCGGTTGACTCGAAGGCTATCCAGCATATCAGCGAGGGCAATGCCTGGACACACTACTGTATGCTGGATCTGACGGGCAAGGGTAACCCTTTGTTGGCCTTCTGTAACTTCTACGACGGCGAGATCGGCGACATGATGCTGATCGGCGAGTTCAAAGGTGACCTGGTGTCACTGGGTACGATGACACAGGACGGTGAGAAACTGAATGTGTTCCGTGGACCTAAACACCGCAACGGTGAGGATCAGGTGATCGTGGTGCACCGCGACATGGCGGGCGGTCTGTGGTATAATGTGGTGCTGGGTAACCTAGTGCAGTATCAGGTGTGCGACCTGCCCAATTTCTCCGAGGCCGACGCAGGGCGCACGGTGAAGGTCACGGCTGGGTTCGGTGGTGAGACCACGGACATCATCGGCGACCTGGGAGAGTGGATTGACCTCTCCAAACTGTGGCAATGGAGAACCCTCGAATTCAGAGAGGAATAAAAAGAGAGGCACTCGATGTTGAGTCGGGTGCCTCTCTTGATTTTGTCAGTATGCTTAATAACTGCGGGCGATGATGACGCGGGCCTTAGCGGGCTTGCCGCTGACCATATCGACACCGGGTGTCTGTTCTACGCCGAAGGGCACGCAACGGATGGTGGCCTGTGTCTCTTCCTTGATTTGAGCCTCGGTCTCGGCAGTGCCGTCCCAATGGCAGAGGAAGAAACCGCCGTCCTTGACCTTTTCCTTGAACTCCTCGTAGTTGTCGCACTCGTAGATACGGGCGTCGCGATAGGCCTTGGCCTTCTCGAAGATATTCTTCTGGATGTCCTCCAATAACTGCTCTACATATTCTACGATACCATCGACGGGGCGGGTCTCCTTCTCAAGGGTGTCGCGGCGCATCACCTCAATCGTACCGTTCTCGAGGTCGCGGGCACCCATCACCAGACGTACGGGAACGCCCTTCAGTTCGTAATCGGCGAACTTGAAACCTGGACGCTTGTTGTCGGCATCGTCGTACTTCACGGTGATACCTGCCTTGCGCAGTTCCTCAATCACGGGCGTGAGGCGCTCGGTGATATGCTGCAGGTCGTCACCCTTAGAGATAGGTACGATGACAACCTGGATCGGCGCGAGTTTCGGCGGCAATACGAGTCCGTTGTCGTCGGAGTGGGTCATGATGAGGGCACCGATGAGTCGGGTAGAGACACCCCAAGAGGTAGCCCATACGTACTCGGGCTTATTATCCTTATTCAGATAGGTGACCTCGAAGGCCTTGGCGAAGTTCTGTCCGAGGAAGTGGGAGGTACCGCTCTGCAGAGCCTTACCATCCTGCATCATGGCCTCGATGGTGTAGGTGTCGAGGGCACCGGCGAAACGCTCGGTCTCACTCTTCACACCTTGGATTACTGGTACTGCCATCCACTCTTCAGCGAACTTGGCATAGACCTTCAGCATCTTCTGTGCTTCCTCTTCGGCTTCCTCACGGGTGGCGTGAGCGGTGTGGCCCTCCTGCCAGAGGAACTCTGAAGTGCGGAGGAAGGGACGGGTGCGCATCTCCCAGCGCATCACGTTACACCACTGGTTGCACATCAGGGGCAGGTCGCGCCAAGAGTGGATCCAGTTCTTATAGGTGTTCCAGATGATGGTTTCTGAGGTAGGACGAACGATGAGCTCTTCTTCAAGCTTTGCAGCGGGATCTACCTCGACACCGCTCTTATCCTCTTTAGCACGCAGACGATAGTGAGTGACCACGGCGCACTCCTTGGCGAAACCTTCTACATGCTCAGCCTCACGGGAGAGGAAGGACTTCGGGATGAGCAGGGGGAAGTAGGCGTTCTGAGCACCCGTCTCCTTGAACATCTTATCCAGTTGCTGCTGCATCTTCTCCCAGATGGCATAGCCGTAAGGCTTGATCACCATACATCCACGGACGGCAGACTGTTCTGCCATATCGGCCTTTACTACCAAGTCGTTGAACCACTGGCTGTAGTTATCGGCCCTTTTCGTTAGTTCTTTTAATTCTTTTGCCATTGTTTTTTTATCGATTTATCAATTTTGCGTGCAAAATTACACAAATTTTTAGACATAAGGACATAAGAACATATAATTTTTTAGTTTCTTTTGTTCTTTAATCAAAAAATAATTTGTATCTTTGCAGTCAAATGAACGTTTAACAATCAAAAAATGAAGAGAATTATGAAAAGTTTAAAGTCAATTTGCGTAGCACTGTGCGCAGCATTAGTGCTTTCTGGATGTAACTGGAATAATACGGCGAAGGGTACTGCTATCGGTGCTGGTGGTGGTGCTGCCCTGGGTGCCATCGTTGGTGCATTGGCAGGTAACACTGCTATCGGTGCAGTGATTGGTACTGCCGTAGGTGCAGGTGCCGGTGCGATCATCGGTAAGAAGATGGATAAGGCTAAGAAGGAGGCCGAGGCCATCAAGAATGCCCAGGTGGAGGAAGTGAAGGATGCCAACGGTCTCGACGCCGTGAAGGTGACTTTCGATTCTGGTATCTTGTTCAGTTCAGGTAAGTCAACACTGACGGCATCGTCGAAGGCGTCTCTGTCGGAACTCGCCAATGTACTGAAGAACAACAGCGACTGTGATGTGGCCATTCAGGGCTACACCGACAATCAGGGCTGGAAGAACTCTACCGCTGAGCAGAGTGCCCAGAAGAACCAGGCACTGTCACTGGATCGTGCTGCTGCCGTTTCTTCTTACCTGCAGAGCCTGAGCGTTCCCACTGCTCAGATCAAGAGCGTGGACGGCTTCGGTGAGCAGAATCCTGTGGCTTCTAACGCTACGGCTGCCGGACGTGAGCAGAACCGTCGTGTGGAGGTTTACATGTACGCCTCTCAGAAGATGATCAATGAGGCTAACGCACAGGCACAGTGAAAATCATTAAGAAAACATTGAAATGGATAGTGGTGGCATTCTTTGCCTCCACTATTCTTTCTGTTGTAGCCCTGCGTTTTATGCCAGTGGTGGTGACGCCTTTGATGTTGATCCGTTGTTATGAACAGGTAAAGGCGGGTGAGGAACTGAAACTGAGCCACGACTGGGAACCCCTGACGAATATCTCGAAAGACCTGCCCATCGCCGTGATGGCCAGTGAGGATGCGAAGTTCCTGGATCACCACGGGTTTGACTATGAGGCGATCGAACATGCTGCCAAGCGTAATCGTCAGCATCCTGAGAAACGGAAACTGGGCGCCTCGACAATCTCTCAGCAGACGGCAAAGAACGTGTTTCTGTGGCCGGGACGCTCGTGGGTGAGAAAGGGTTTTGAGGTGTATTTCACGGCACTTATCGAACTGATGTGGCCCAAGGAGCGTATCATGGAGGTGTATCTGAACTCCATCGAGATGGGTAACGGTATCTATGGTGCCCAGGCCGTGGCGGAGGAACACTTCAATACCGATGCCAAGGACTTGACGAAAGCCCAGTGTGCCCTGATTGCCGCCACACTGCCTAACCCCAGAAAGTTCTCAAGTAAAAATCCCTCAGCATACATGCTTAAAAGACAAAAGCGTATCCTGAGGGAGATGAAGTATGTAGAACGGATGGCTACCAGCCGTACTGCTTCCAACTGATAGGACCATTCCACTGCAGTTGCTGGATGGTCTTGTTCCAACTCGGATAGACATTATTATACTGCTTCCCCGGGAAGAACATACTGAGCACGCGATGATCGGCGCTGATGCCGTCGAAGACCTCGGTCATCGGTTTGTGAAAGGATGTATAAATCGAGTACCAGCGGGCCGACATCCGGTAGTAGGGCACAGCCTTCTCGAAGGCTGGTACCCAGGCGTTGAAGTCGGCGGCAGCCGTGTTCATCTTCAGGGTCTTATACATATCGTAGTTGAGTTTCATACCATTATTGATGGAGAAATAGATCACCTGGCTTAAATCAAGGGTGCCTGTAGGCTGCAGTTTGTCAGAAATAGTGCTGAGCAGGGAAGCGGTGGCTGTTGCCAGGTTCTCGAGTTCTGAGGTCTTGATGGCCACGAGGGGTACGCTATAGCCTGCCAGATCGCCAGGATCATAGATATAATAACGAGAACTCCCCACAAACGCCTTGAAGTAGAAATCCCAATATTTGTCGATGATCTTCTGATAGAAATTGGAACTGGTGTCGAAGAGGTCGGTGAGATCCTCATAGTAGGCACCTTCTCCAGGAATCTCGGCAGGTGAGGCGATGAGATAGTCGGCGACGTTACGCAGTTCATAAGCCACCTCTACACATCCGATCTCACAGCAGTCGCCAAAGATATAGGATAGTTTCGAGCCGTTCATGCCGTTCTTGATGGCACGGGCCATCGAGGGGAAGTTCATATAGGTGTCAGGACTGGTACTCTCATCATAACCATAGGCGCGGGTCTTCGCATAGACGATGGAGTCGCTGCGGATCAGCCAGCCGTTGGCATGTCCCCAGAGCACAAGTCCATAACTCTTGGCGGGATATTTCTCGCACATATGGCTCAAGGCCTTTTCAAGGGCAGCGGGATCGGAACTGACAGAGCCTTCGACAGTGGTGGATTCGACCACTTGTCCGTCCTTAAGACGTGCCAGATAGGGTTTCTCTGTGGCTGTGCCAGACTTATTCACATAGACGATGAGGTTCTGATTGGCATTGATGGTCTTAGAGCCTTTCTTCATCTCTTCGAAATCAGCATCAAAGAGTCCCTTTCTCGCCAGATCACTGTTGGCTGCCATATAGATCAGTACACTGCGCTCACTCTGACCAGTGGGCGAGGGAGGATCAGGCGGTGTGGGCGAAGGACTTGGATCATCACTCCCACAAGCGGCAAAACAGATAGCCAGAAGGCTTAAGAGTATCTTAAATTGCTTCATCATACAAATATTTTTGGCAAAGGTACGAAAAAAATGTGAATGGATGAGAATATTTGGCTTTTTTTTAGTAACTTTGCCACTCAAAAACAGGAAACAATGAGAATACTTACCATATTATTTGCCCTGCTGATAGCCCTGACTGCTGTCGGCGAAACTGCTTCAAAGCGTCCCAAGCGCGGCAAGAGATACGAGAAGACTCGTCGTTCGGCCAGACATCTCAAACATCATAAGAAAGCGAAGATCAAGGTGGTGAGGAAGATCACACCCATCGACCCCAGACTGAACGATCCCGACTTTGACCCCTTCCTGCAGTGTGAAGACACCTGCTCTCACGTGCATGGCATCGACCTGTCGCACTATCAGGGAAATGTGTTCTGGGAGACGGTCGGCGAGAACACGAAGATGGCGTATGTGTATCTGAAGGCCACGGAGGGTGGTGACAGGGTGGACGACCTGTATGAACGGAACATCCAACTGGCGCACCGACATGGTTTGAAGGTGGGCTCGTATCACTTCTTCCGTCCGAGGACTCCGTTGAAACAGCAACTCGATAATTTCCGTGTACAGTGCCGTCCCGGTGAACAGGATCTGATTCCGATGATCGACGTGGAAACGACAAGTGGACTGCCTACCGAGGAGTTCTGTGACTCACTAATCACTTTCCTCGGGATGGTGGAAAGGGCGTATCGTCAGGCGCCGTTGCTCTATACCTACCGAAACTTCTACAACAAGCACCTGGTAGGTAAGGTGGACGACTATAAACTGATGATTGCGATGTATCTGCCTGAGGAGCCGGTGCTGGCCGACGGACGCGACATCACCATGTGGCAATATACAAGCAAGGGACAGATCCTGGGTGTGAAGGGCTATGTGGATAAGAGCCGCTTCATGGGCAAACACGGGTTAAGGGATATCAGATTCAAGCATGTGCACCTCAAGGGTAGCGGTACCGATCCCGACGCTATTCCTCGATATGAGAAAGAGAGTGCACAAATGACGCGAAGAAATTGGTAAGGCCCTCGGAAGGATAGTAACGGAAATAACGGCTCGAACGGCGTACGTGACTGAACATCGCCGACGAGTTGCTGTTATGCACGAAGATACTATCGTCATCCTGTGAGAAATACCAGTCGTGGGAACGGGTGTTGGTGAACTCCAACAGTTCCTGGGCTATCTGTGAGGTCCGTTTACTCTGACGGTCAGACATAAACGGCAGATCCTCCGCATGAAATCCGAACAACAAGATCAGACATTCGCCTTCGAGTTGGCACATCTGTGTCAGACGGAGGCGTTTGATCCATTGGCGTAGTTGGTCGTAGTTGATCTGCTTGCCGTGCTGATGGAGCAGCAGTCCTAATTCCAACAGTTGACGGATGGGCATGCCCTCGTTGAGGATATGGCGCACCACACGGACGAGTTGCAACAGCACCTGACGTGAAATGATGTCGGAGTGCTCATCGTCGAGGATATCCTGAAGTTGACTGTTGAGGACGGGGTTCGTCAGGGTGTCAGCACGCAGGAAAGTGTCTTCCTCTTCCTCCGTCTGGTGGGCAGCGATCTCGTCGTTGGCGCGTTTCCAAGTGAGTTCCTGTTTGTCGGTGAGTCGCATGAAGAACTGGGAACGACAGTTGGTGATACCCTGATAGGCGTAGGGAATCACATCGTGGAGCATCGCGATCTGATAGAGTCGTTCCCACTTGAAGGCCGACATGGGCTCGATCTGCTCCTGGGCGCCAAAGGCCCCGCTGCGTAACAATCGGAAGAGGTTTCGCTGTATGATGTCCATAACTTAAGAGTATCTACGGGGGTAACGGAATACGATAGAACCGATGGCTACAATACCTAATGCGAAGGGATAGTAGAGCCAGGGGATGATGCTGACGGGATTGAGGGCTGCCAGACCTGCAGCGATGAGGAGTTGGGCACCGTAGGGGATAAGGCCCTGAACGGTACAGGAGAAGGTGTCGAGGATAGAGGCACATTTCTTGTTGTCAACGCCATAGCGGTCGCCGATCTGTTTGGCGATGCTTCCGACAGTGAGGATGGCTACCGTGTTGTTGGCGGTACACATATCCACGAGGGAGACGAGGGTGGCAATGCTCAGTTCTGCGCCCCGTTTGCTATTCACATGACGGGTGATGATGCGGATGAGGAAGTCGATACCGCCCTGTTGTTTGATGAGTCCCAGCATACCTCCTGCCATCATCGTGACGATGATCAGTTCTCCCATCGAGAGGATACCGTCGCCCATCGCCCCGAACCAGCCATAGAGGTCGAAGGCACCTGTTAAGATACCGATGACGCCTGTCAAGATGAGTCCGAGAGTGAGCACTGCCATCACGTTCATACCGAGGATGGCGGTGATAAGTACCACGAGGTAGGGAAGAACCTTCACCCATTCCACGGCAGGAATCGACTGTGGTGCGTGGATGCCCTGTCCCATGATGAGATAGACGATCAGGATGATCAGGGCTGCAGGCATCACGATGAAGAAATTTACACGGAACTTATCACTGAGGCGGCATCCCTGTGTCTGGGTCGCCATAATCGTCGTGTCGGAGATGAAGGAGAGGTTATCGCCAAAGAAGGATCCCCCCACGATGATAGCCGTCATCATAGCCACATCGGTATTCGTCTCTCCAGCCACGCCTGCGGCAATGGGTACCAAGGCGGCAATGGTACCGACACTCGTACCGATGGAGAGGGAGATGAAACAGGCGGCGAGGAACAATCCTGCCAAGATCATCTGCGGCGGCAGAAGTGAAAGGGTGAGGTTGACGGTGGCGTCGATGCTTCCCATCATCTTAGCGGAATGGGCAAAGGCGCCTGCCAGGATGAAGATCCAGATCATCAACATCATCTGTTCGGTGGCTGCTCCCTTACTGAAGATGTTGATACGCTGCATCAGCGGAAGTCCGCCGGTGATGATCACCGCATAGGCACTCGACACCATGAAGGCCACTGTGATGGGTATCTTGTAGAAGTCACCAGCAATGATGCTGGTGACTAAGTAGAACAGGATAAACACCACGAGGGGTGATAATGCGATGATTCCTTTTTTCAATGCTTTATACCTATTTATATATTATAGGGTGACGCCATTCTTGAAAATGGCAATCTCCCGATAGCCGTTAACCTCGTTCTTGGCAGGTTCACCGCTGGCTACAGAGAGCACCTTATCGATGAACTCCGGTACGAGTTCCTGCATGGTGCGACCCTCCACGAGTTGTCCGGCAGAGAAGTCGATCCAGTTCTTCTTACGGGTAGCCAGATCGGGATTCGTGGCAATCTTCATCGTGGGGACGAAGGTGCCGAATGGGGTACCGCGACCTGTGGTGAAGAGTACGAGGTGACAGCCGCAAGAGGCGAGGGCTGTAGCGGCGACGAGGTCGTTGCCAGGTGCTGAGAGGAGGTTGAGACCTGTACTTGACAGACGGTCGCCATACTCCATCACACCACTGACGGGTGCCTTACCACACTTCTGGGTGCAGCCCAGTGCCTTATCTTCAAGGGTGGAGATACCACCGGCCTTGTTGCCCGGACTGGGATTCTCACCCACAGGTTCTCCATGAGAGAGGAAATACTCCTTGAAGTTATTGATCATCGAGACGGTCTGGTTGAAGAGCACCTCCGTACGACAACGGTTCATGAGGATAGTCTCGGCACCGAACATCTCCGGGACCTCTGTCAGCACCGATGTGCCCCCCTGAGCGACGAGCCAGTCGGAGAATTCACCCACGAGCGGATTGGCGGTGATGCCAGAGAAACCGTCGGAGCCACCACACTTCAGACCGACACGCAGTTTCGATACAGGAACCTCAGAGCGCTTGTCCTGCTTGGCGATGGCATAGAGGTCGCGGAGGATCGCCATGCCAGCCTCCATCTCATCTTCAACTTTCTGAGTGACCAGGAGTTTGATGCGGTCCTTGTCATAGTCGCCCAGCATCGCCATAAAGTCATCGGGCTGGTTGTTCTCACAACCTAGGCTCAGCACGAGTACGGCACCGGCATTGGGGTGTAAACAGATGTCACGCAGAATCTTACGGGTGTTCTCATGGTCACCTGAGAGCTGGGAGCATCCGAAGTTATGATGCCAGGCATAGATGGCGTCGATGCCTTCTTCGCCTGTCTCTTTCTTCAGTTCACTCACCAGTCGTTCAGCAATGCCATTCACACAGCCGACGGTGGGTACGACCCATATCTCATTACGCACACCCACATCACCGTTCTTGCGGACATAGCCCTTAAAGGTGCGGTTCTCCTGTGGGATGCTCAGTTCTTCTTTTACAGGGTTATAGGTGTATTCAAGGGTACCGGAGAGATTGGTCTTCAGATTGTTCTCATTCACCCAGTCGCCTGCCTTCAGGTCGGCTTTGGCATGACCGATGGGATAGCCATACTTGATGATGTCAGTACCTTGGGGGGCATCCTTGATCAGGATCTTGTGCCCTGCTGGCGTGTCTTGGTTGACGGTAATCTTCAGTCCGTCAATCTCAATGATGTCACCCTTCTGTTTCGGCTGCAGACAGACTACCACACTGTCGGCAGGATTAATTTTTAAAAATGTAGCTTGCTCCATAATTCAATTGTTTGTATTTGTTTTAGTACTTAAATAGCCGTACGGCGGTAGAAATCCACATTCTCCTTGGTAAGGATTTCTATAGGCATGTAGTTGACAGGGTTTACCTCACGCTTCATGACAATAGCGTTGAAGAGGGCATCGACACTGGCGTAGCCCTGCTGATAGGCATGCTGGGCAATAAGGAAGGAGATGCTGCCATTACGCACGCATTCTTCATTCTTCGGCACCATATCGTAGCCCATGATCTGGATGTTTCGACGGTTGGTGCGCTGCAGGAATGATCCCACGAGATGTGCCTTCGAGTTGAAGGTGATGCAGTGATGCACCAAAGGATGCTCCTTAAAGAATTTCTCAAGGATGCTGTCATATTCCTTATGTTCTTCATCGAGGGGCAGATCCACCTCGGTAATCTTGATTTCAGGGAAATGATCCATCATATAGTGACGGAAGCCTGTCTCTCGGTTGGCCTGCTGTTTGGAAGCCACCTTACCATCACGCGTCTGCTTGACGAGGGCCACCTCTTTCTCACGACCAGCGATCAGCATCAGCATTTTTGCAGCGAAGTAGCCACTGGCGAAAGAGTCCTGTCCGAAGAAGGATAACGGTTTAAGATCAGGCATGTAGGAGTCGAGAAGCACATAAGGAATCTGACGATCAGTGAGCTTCTCTGTGAAACGGGCTGTCTGTTCGAGAGTGGCAGGTACGATGATGACACCGTCGATCTTGGCTGTCAGGAACTCACGGACCATCTTTGTGAAGGCGGCAGCATTGAAACGCTCATAATAGACGAACTTCAACGTGATACCGAAATCACGACGGAACTGGCAACAGGCCTGGGCACCTTCTTCGATCTCGTCCCAATAGGCATCCTGTTCGTGCTTGGGCAGCACCACATAGAAGGTATAGGTCTTATTGTAGGCGAGTGCAGAGGCGTACATATTAGGACGATAATCCAGTTCTTCAAGAGCCTTATTGACTTTCTCTAAAGCCGACTTACTGACATTGGGACGCTTATGCAATACACGATCCACCGTACCGGTTGATACACCAGCACGGGCTGCAATGTCTTTGATGGTAATATTCTCTTTTGCCATATCTTGCGATTTTTCGGCAAAGGTACAAAGATTTTCTGATATAAACCAACATCTTGATTAAAATAATTGTATCCGAAATCGTTTCCGTAAGTTTTTTACCTAAATTCCGCATAAATATTTGGAGTTCTCGGAAATTTTGTCTAATTTTGTCCTCGCAAACGAAAGATCATTTGTAATCTATAATTTAAAACAATAAAAAATGGCAAAAATTGTAACTTTAGGCGAGATTATGCTCCGCCTTTCCCCACAGGGAAACGACCGTTTCATTCAGAGTGAATCATTCCGCATCATCCCTGGTGGTGGTGAAGCAAACGTTGCTATCTCAGTAGCCAACTATGGTCATGAGGCTTACTTCGTTTCTAAACTCCCAAAGCATGAGATCGGACAGATTGCAGTCAACGCACTGCGTCGTTATGGTGTCAACACCCAGTTTATTGCACGTGGTGGTGACCGCGTAGGTCTCTACTATGCAGAGACTGGTGCTTCCATGCGTCCGTCGAAGGTGATCTACGACCGTGCTCACTCTTCTATCGCAGAGGCTGATCCTTCTGATTTCGATTTTGATGCTATCATGGAAGGTGCTGCCTGGTTCCACTGGAGTGGTATCACACCGGCTATCAGCGACAAGGCTGCTGAGTTGACCAAACTCGCCTGTGAGGCTGCCAAGCGTCATGGTGTCACCGTATCTGTGGATCTGAACTTCCGTAAGAAGCTGTGGACCTCAGAGAAGGCCATTTCTATCATGCGTCCTCTGATGCAGTATGTGGATGTCTGCATCGGTAACGAGGAGGATGCAGAACTCTGTCTTGGTTTCAAGCCCGATGCTGACGTAGAGGGTGGTAAGACTGACGCTGCCGGTTACGAGGGTATTTTCAAGCAGATGAAGGCTGAGTTCGGCTTCAAATATGTTGTCTCTACACTTCGTGAGAGCTACAGCGCTACATTCAACGGCTGGAAGGCACTGATCTATGATGGTAAGGAGTTCTATCAGAGCAAGCGTTATGAGATTAATCCGATCATCGACCGCGTAGGTGGTGGTGACTCATTCTCTGGTGGTCTGATTCATGGTCTGCTGACAAAGGCTACTCAGGGTGAGGCTCTTGAGTTTGCAGTTGCTGCATCTGCCCTGAAGCACACTATCAATGGTGACTTTAATCTGGTAAGTGTTGATGAGGTAGAGTCTTTGGCTGGTGGTAATGCCAGTGGTCGTGTTCAAAGATAAAAAGGTAAAAAATGGCAAAATTTGATAAATTTCAGGTGATGGCAAAGATTGCCGCAGCACCTATGGTTCCTGTTTTCTACAACAAGGACGTTGAAGTTTGTAAAAACGTAATTAAGGCTTGCTACGAAGGCGGTGTTCGTGCTTTCGAGTTTACCAATCGTGGTGACTTCGCTCACGAGGTATTCGGAGAGTTGTCAAAGTGGGTTCTTACAGAGTGCCCCGAACTCGCGCTCGGTATCGGTTCAGTAGTAGATGCCCCAACAGCATCTCTCTACATCCAGTTGGGGGCCAATTTCGTTGTGGGTCCTCTTTTCAACCCCGACATTGCTATCGTCTGCAACCGTCGTTGCGTAACATATTGCCCTGGTTGTCTGACACCATCTGAGATTGGTAAGGCACAGGAGGTAGGCTGTGACTTCACGAAGGTATTCCCAGGCGACGTCGTTGGTCCGAACCTCATTAAGGGTCTGATGGCTCCGATGCCCTGGTCGAAGATCATGGTGACTGGTGGTGTGGCTCCTGAGGAGGAGAACCTGACGAAGTGGTTCAAGGCTGGTGTCTTCTGCGTCGGCATGGGCTCTAAGCTCTTCCCCAGTGATAAGGTAAAGGCTGGCGACTGGCAGTATGTGACTGACAAGTGCAAAGAGGCTCTTGGCTACTGTGCTAAGGCTCGTGCCTAAGAGACTTTCCCTCCCGTCGATAGTGGCGGGAGGGATCTTTTCTAACTATCTATGAAATATTGGCTATTCATTGTATCAACCATCCTTTTTTCGGCTTGTACGCGTCCTGATAGACAGACCGTTGATAAGCTGAATCTTCAATCTTATGCCTATCATTACAGGAACATAGACAGTACACTACATCTGGCGCAAAGGGCGTATCAGATGGCAGAAGACTATGATGCAGGAAAGGCAGAGGCACTTAACAACCTGGCTTTCGTGCATATCGTGAAGATGGAATACGATGAGGCAGAACGACTGTTGCAAGAGGTGACGGAGGTGACTGACAACCAGTTGCAGTGTTTTATAGCCTATGTCCAACAGATGCGTCTGTGTCAGCGCCGATCGAATAACAGGGCATTTCATGAGTATCGTGAGTTGGCAGATCTGGCGATGCGCAGGATCAATGAAGAGCGGGAACAACTATCCCCAGCCGAGGCCAGGCTTCTGTTATACGCGGAGACGGAGTATGCCATCGTGAACTCGACCTACTACTATTACGTAGGTCTTGAAAGACAATCTATTGATGCGCTATTGGCGATTAATCCTTCTGAAATTCAGAAAGATACAGCGCAATTCCTCAACTATCTCTATAACATCGGTGCAGGTGGTATCCTGACAGAAGGGACACAACAGACCATCAATCAACAGGAGTTTGATCACCTGATGCGTTGTTTCCTGATGGCTCGTGACGGCGGCTATCCTTACTTCGCTGCCAATGCTCTTGAGGCACTCTCTGAACATCTGATGGATGCGGATACCCGCAGACAACTGATCACCGATAATCTGCCTGCCCTGACGTTTATCAATCCTGAGAATGTAGAGGAGGATATGTTAGCCGGTTGGTTGGCTGAGACTTCATTAGACATCTTCCACGAGTATGGTGATGTGTATCAGATTGCCGGCGCCTATCGTACCCTAGCGTCTTGTTACCGTCAGATCGGCGATTATGAATCGACACTGTTTAATCTCGAGCAGGCCCTCTCTGACTCAATCATTAATCAGGCCCCCGACCTGGTGGCCAGTATCCGTGAGCAGTTGAGTGTGGCGTATGCGGCGATAGATGATAAACCGCAGAGTGACTTCAATCGTAATATCTATCTGGATCTGCAGGAGACAACCCGTCAGGATCGGCAGTTAGAAGCCCGTGCCAGTCAGTATGAGAAGACTGAGGTGCAGTTGAATATCACGCTGGCAGCCGTGATAGGCGCCATCCTATTGCTGCTGTTCTCGCTATGGCTTTTCAATCACATGAACCGCAAACATAATCATGAGGATGTGCCGGATGATCTCTTTGAACAGAAGAAAGAATTGTTGGCAGCCTGTCAGTTGCGGGTGGAGAATAGCGAAAGAAGGAATCTGGAACAAAGGGCGAAGGTATCGCTGGTTAATTCCATTACACCCTTTATAGACCGTATCCTCTATGAGGCCAGTCATTCTGGTAAACCCAATATCTCCTATATCCAGGAACTGACAGATCAGATCAATGCCTATAACGATGTGCTGACCTATTGGATCCAGTTGCGTCAGGGGGAACTGAGTCTGAAGATTGAGAGTTTCTCGCTGCAGCAGTTATTTGATATCATCAGCAGAGGCAAGACAGGTTTCCTGATGAAGGGTGTGGATCTGCAGGTGGAACCTACTGAGGCTGTGGTAAAGGCTGATCGAGTGCTGACGCTCTTTATGTTGAATACCCTTGCCGACAATGCCCGGAAGTTTACCGAGAAAGGCGGAGAGGTGAAGGTGTCTGCCACGGAGGGAGAGCAATATGTGGAGATAGCGGTGGAAGATACCGGTAACGGTATGACTGAAGAACAACTGGCTCATCTCTTTGATCATAAGATTGTGGAGGGTCATGGCTTCGGCTTGCTGAACTGCAAGGGTATTATTGAGAAATACCGTAAGATCAGTCAGATCTTCTCTGTCTGTAGCATTGCCGCTACCAGTCAGTTGGGCAAGGGTACACGTCTCTTCTTCCGACTGCCGAAAGGGGTGCTGCGTCTGATTCTGCTGCTGTTGTCGTTTGGTAGTTTGACGGTACAGGCACAAGGACTTACGCCTTTGGAGAAAGCCAATGCCTTTGCAGATTCTGCCTATTTTTCGAATATTAATGGTACGTTTGAACGTACGATGCAGTTTGCCGACTCCTGCCGCTATTACTTGAATGTCCATTATAAGTCCTTGAATCCGAAAGGGCATGACCTGATGCTGGCAGAGGGTGATGCCTCATTGACTTTCCCTGAGATCAAATGGTTCCACGATAGTGTGAAGACCAACTACACTGTGATTCTCGATATCCGAAACGAGAGTGCTGTCGCAGCCTTGGCCCTCCATCAGTGGCATCTCTATAACTATAACAACCGTATCTACACCCAACTCTTCAAGGAGATGTCGGCAGATAACTCGTTGGGTGAATACTGTAGGGCGATGCAACAGTCGCAGACCAATAAGACGGTGGGTGTCATCCTGCTGGTGCTGTTGTTGGTATCCATCGTACCAGCCTGGTATCTGCTCTATTATCGTCATCGTCTCTATGACAGATTTATGAAGGATCAACAGCGTGAGATGGAGTTTGAGATGTTGGATGATGAAATCAGACGTCTTGAGTTGGAAGACAACAACCTGCACGTGACGAATGCCGTGCTCGATAACTGTCTCTCGACCCTGAAACACGAGACGATGTATTATCCCAGCCGTATCTGTCAGCTGTTGGATGCAGGTGATATGGCATCATTGGCAGAGGTGGCCACCTATTATCGTGAACTCTATGGTATCCTCAGTGCACAGGCGATGCATCAGGTGGCGCCGATAAAACTTCATCTGAAACCCCTGCAGCATGGGATTCTTGGCGACGAGAATCTCGTACGTTACCTCTTTGAGATCCTGAAGAAGCAGTCGGGTGAGAAACATCCCGATATCCAGTATCTACCACAGGACGGTCCCTATGTGGAGATCCATATCCCCATGCCTCAATTGAAACTCACTGAGGCAGAGGCACGTGATCTATTCACTCCCTCAAAGGATCATCTGCCATATCTGCTTTGTAGGCAGATTATCAGGGATCATGGCGAGGCTACTAACAGAAGAGGCTGTGGTATCTATGCCACCTTAATAGAAGGAATAACAAATATGATCATAACATTACCAAGCGTATGGAGAAATTCAAAGTAATCATAGTGGAAGACGTGCCCCTGGAGTTGAAAGGGACACAGGGTATCATCCGTAACGACATCCCCGAGGCAGAGATCATCGGTACGGCAGACAACGAACAGAGTTACTGGCGCCTGCTGAAGCAGCAGATTCCTGACCTTGTATTGCTCGACTTAGGTCTGGGTGGCTCTACCACTGTCGGTGTGGAACTATGCCGACATACCAAGGAGTCGCATCCTGATGTGAAGGTGCTGATCTTCACGGGTGAGATCCTGAATGAGAAACTCTGGGTGGATGTGCTCGATGCCGGGGCTGATGGCATCATCTTGAAGACTGGAGAACTTCTGACGAGAAGAGATGTGTCAGCCGTAATGGATGGGAAGCAACTGGTGTTCAATGAGCCTATCCTTGAAAAGATTGTGGAGCGTTTCAAGGCTGCCGTCAGTGGACAGTTGGTGAAACAGGAGGCGCTTGTGAACTATGAGATCGATGAGTATGATGAACGTTTCCTGAGACATCTGGCCTTGGGCTATACCAAAGAGCAGATTACCAACCTGAGAGGTATGCCTTTCGGTGTGAAAAGTCTGGAGAAACGTCAGAACGAACTCATCCAGAAACTTTTCCCAGAAGGAACAACAGGTGTGAATGCCACACGACTGGTGGTAAGAGCCTTGGAGTTGCGTGTCCTGGATATTGACAACCTCGAACCCGATGACGAGTAAGTACCACCAACGACTGGGCTGGCTATGTCTGGTGACAGTGATTGCTGAGACATTGCTGGTGATTCTCTCGTGGCTGTTGTCTGCCATGCGGGTTGAAGGGGTGCGCTCGTTGCTTTCCTCAGAGGGTATCAGGTGGTTCTTTAGTTCGTTTAACGACCTGATAGCCTCTCCGGTGTTAGTGTGGCTGCTTGTGTTGATGTGTGCTTTAGGGTGTCTGCAGAAGAGTAGGGTGACTACCATCTTCAGTGGGAAGAAAAGCATCAACTTCCGTGATCGCTTGGCGCTCTATGTGGCATTGGCGTTCCTACTGATCTATGTTGTCATCATCATCCTGTTGACGCTGATGCCTCATGCCATCCTTCTTTCTGCCACAGGTCATCTCTTCCCCTCGGCTTTCAGTCGTAGTCTGGTACCTATCATCGCCTTTGGCATCTGTATCTTCAGTGTGGCCTTCGGACTGATGGCAGGTGTGATGCGGAATCTGTCGGATATCCTGCAGGCATTGTCCTTTGGTATCGCCAAAGGGGCACCGCTATTGGTGTTCTATCTCTTTGCAGTGCAGTTGGTGGGTTGTCTGCGTTTTGTCTTCGGCTAACGCGTCAAAACAAGACAAGCCCACTGCTGATCCTCTTTCTGCTGTTGCAGTGTGAGTCCTAACGTTTGGGCCTTTTCTATCAGGGTCTGACAATCGTCCGTATAGAAACCGCTCAGAATTAGCGTAGCATCAGCGTTCATCTTCGATACAAACTGAGGCATGTCGTTCAACAGAATGTTACGGTTGATATTTGCCATCACCAGATCGAAGGTGCCTTCCACCTTATTTAATATAGAAGCATCGCCCAAGAGAGATGTGAAGCGGTTATCTATCTGGTTGATGACGGCATTGTGGCGTGCATTATCTACCGACCACTCATCGATATCATAGCCGACAGCCTCCTGTGCACCCAGTTTGAGGGCACAGATGGAAAGGATACCCGTACCTGTACCACAATCGAGAACTCTGCCTTTTGGTTGCAGTTCCAAAAGGGTAGAACAGATCATCCTTGTAGTTTCGTGAGTACCCGTGCCGAAGGCTAACTTTGCATCGATCTCAATAGAAATGTCTGGTGTGCTGTCAGGCAGATGACGCCCATCATGGATAATCAGGTTATCAGAGATAACAATCGGTTCAAAGCCTTCTTGTTCCCACTGCTCATTCCAATCGCGATCCTCTGCCTCCCGAATATCATAACTGATGGTGGTATCCTCAAAGGGGAAATCCTCTAAGGCTGTCTTGAGTACTGATACGTCAAAAAGACTTTGTTGGACATAGCCCTTCAGGCCAGTTACCGTTTCTTCAAAAGTCTCGAATCCTACTTCTCCTGCCATTGCGGCAAGCACGTCACTTGCATCGACAGAATAGGGCGAAATGGTAAAATCTACTTCGAAATACTTCATAAGATGTTAATTTTTAGCGCAAAATTACAAAAAATAGGGAAATTCCTCTCATAAGTTAGGGTTTTTCCCTAATTTTGCACTAAAATTCGTTGTATTTTTGCAACGTGAATCATTAAAACGACGAAGAAGATGAAAAAACTGTTATTAATTTCCATGCTTGTCGGAGCCATGCCGTTGGCAATGATGGCTCAGGATGATGACCTCTATTTCGTGTCGAAAAAGAAAAAGTCGGCAGTGGTAGAGGAGGCGCAGGATCAGTTCGGCATGCCGAAGGATACCTATTATGCTGGCAGTAATCGTAGTGTGGATGAATATAACCGCAGGTTCAAAAGCCAGGTGGAGCAGATTGACTCTGTAGATTCCCTCCGAGAGGACTTCCAACTGACGAAGCGAATGACCCGCTTCGATGAATATCAGTTGGACAGTGCTTATTGGGCAGGATATAAGAATGGTCGTGAAACCTGGTGGGGTTGGCATTCTCCTTGGTATTACAGCCGTTGGGGATGGTATGACTCTTGGTATGACCCCTGGTATTCGCCATATTACAGTAGTTGGTACTGGGGCTGGTACGATCCTTGGTATTATGGTTATGCCGGTTGGTATGATCCCTGGTATTATAGAGGCTATTGGGGCTGGCGTTATCCGTATTATCGTCCCGTCGTAGTGATAGGTGGTGGTGGCGGGCGTGCGCCTCGCACCATCGGCACAGGTACGATCCGTCGTGACGGTTCAACGCGTAGCTATCGTCATGGTTATACCGGCTATAGCAATATGCAAAGAAACAGTAGCTTGCGTCAGCGTGCCAATGCCATGAGTGGTGGCAGAACCTACAGTAGCGGTAATAACATCCGCAGTGGTAGTGGCAACTTCAGCGGCTATCGTGGCAGTGGTAGCTACAGCGGTGGTGGCAGCTTCGGCGGTTCTCGTGGCGGAGGCGGTAGCTTCGGCGGTGGTGGTTCCCGCGGCGGAGGCGGTGGCTTCGGCGGTGGCGGCGGAAGTCGTGGCGGTGGCCTCGGTGGCAGAAGATAGGATGTATTCACTTTGGATAATTCAACATAAATAAGAATATGAAGAGAAAATTTTGTTTTGCAGCCTTAGTGATGGCAGCTATTCTGCCCGCAGCTGCACAGGATACATACGAGAGTGCCCGTTTGCTGGGTAGCGATCTGAATGGTACAGCCCGTTATGTGGGTATGGGTGGTGCGATGGATGCCCTTGGTGCTGATCTCTCCACCATCTCTACAAACCCTGCAGGTATCGGCTTGTTCCGCCATTCCCATGCCAGCATCAGTCTTGGCTTTGTCTCTCAGCAGGATGTGGAGAAGTTTGATAACAAGAGCAAAACCACGATCAGCTTCGATCAGGCAGGATTTGTCTATTCTTCCAGAGTAAGCCGTTCGTCGTTCATCAACTTCGCCTTCAACTTCCATAAGAGCAAGAACTTCAATCAGATCATTAATGCGGCTAATGCGTTGAAGGGCTGTTCTCAGAATGGTCTGACCTATGCGAAAGCTGCCTCTGGTGTGTATTACTTCGATACGAATATGCAGGATGAGGCGATTGGCTATTATGGCGCTAATGATCGTTCATGGGCTTATAGTGAATCAGACTATATGAATGCCAATGTGCTGATGTGTGATGTGGAAAAGCATCTGCAGGATCCTGCTGCCGATTGGGTCTATTATAACGATGCCAATGCCTATACATTCGATAGAGCTCATCGTGGTTGGATCAACAACTTCGACTTTAATGTCAGTGGTAACTCCAACGATCGCTTCTACTGGGGTCTCACCGTTGGCGTGAAGAGTGTGAACTATCGTGGCTATAGCGAATATGCTGAGACACTCGTGGATATCAACGACGATCCCATCGGTTCTGTGGCTGTCTCTGACGTGCGCCGCATCAAGGGTACAGGTCTCGATGTGACGGCTGGTGTCATCTTCCGTCCCTCTGCAGAGTCTCCCTTCCGTATCGGCCTGTCTATCAGCACACCGACTTGGTATGACCTCAATACAACCAACGATAGCTATATGCTGAATAACAGTCAGACGGGTTATTGGGATGACGGTCAGAGCCATCAGGAATACGACTTCAAGTTATATACCCCTTGGAAGTTCGGTTTGAGCCTGGGTCACACCATCGGTACTCAGCTGGCACTCGGCTTCGGCTATGAGTATTCTGACTACAGCAACGCTTCCAATCGTGTGAACAAGGGTGATAGTTATTGGTATGATGACTACGGCTATTCTCCCTCATACACCGACGATGCGATGAATGCCAATACGGATAAGTCGCTGAAAGGTGTCCACACCTTGAGAGTTGGCGCAGAATACAAGCCAGTATCTGACTTTGCCATCCGCCTCGGTTACAACTATGTGTCTTCAGGCTATGAGGAGAACGGTGTGCGTGATATGACGATTGAGTCGCCTGGCGTATCTTATTCTTCTACCACCGACTATGTGAACTGGAAGGATACCCATCGCATCACCTGCGGTCTCGGCTATAAGGTAGGCGGCGTGAATATGGATCTGGCTTATCAGTATAACATGACGAAAGGTGACTTCCATCCCTTCCAGCCTTATGCAGGCTACTCATCGATCGGTATGAATACCGGTGTGAAGGAAGTGAAGTTCAATCGCCACCAGCTGTTGCTGACGGTTGGATATACATTCTAAATTGAAACAATTCTGTATATAAATGCGGCTTTATGCAAATAAGGCCGCTTTTTTTTGTTTATTCAACTGAAAAGTAGTAACTTTGCGCAAAATTTTGTATAAACATTATTAGATATGAAAAAACTGTTATTGGGAGATGAGGCCATTGCTCAGGGTGCCATCGATGCAGGCCTGAGTGGTGTCTATGCCTATCCTGGAACACCTTCGACGGAGATTACCGAGTATATTCAGGACTCACCCGTCGCCAAGGAGAGAAATATCCATCGCCGCTGGTCAACCAATGAGAAGACCGCTATGGAGGCTGCCCTCGGTATGTCGTATATGGGTAAGCGTGCGCTGGTGTGTATGAAACATGTGGGATTGAATGTCTGTGCCGATCCGTTTGTCAACTCAGCTATGACGGGTACGAACGGCGGTCTGATTGTGCTCGTGGCTGATGACCCGTCGATGCACTCTTCACAGGATGAACAGGACTCTCGTTTCTACGCTAAGTTTGCCATGATTCCTACCTTTGAGCCCAGCTCTCAGCAGGAGGCTTACGACATGATGGGCGAGGCTTTCGATTTGTCAGAGCAGCTGCATCTGCCGATTCTGATGCGCGTCACCACCCGTATGGCTCATAGCCGTGCCGTTGTGGAGGTTGCCGACGAGCCCCGTCAGCAGAACGAACTCAACTACGATGCTCAGGCCTCTAATTGGGTGCTCCTGCCAGCTTTCGCCCGCAAGCGTAATGTGGTTGTCACTGGTCAGCAGCCCATCCTTGAGCAGATGGCTGTCGATTCCAAATATAACAAGTATATCGATGCCGCCGATCATAAACTGGGTATCATCGCCAGTGGTATTGCCTACAACTATCTGATGGAGTGCTATCCTGATGGTTGTCCTTACCCTGTGCTGAAGATCTCGCAGTATCCGATTCCCAAGAAACTCATCCGTCGCATGACCGACGATTGCGAGTTTGTGCTGATTGCCGAAGAGGGGCAGCCGTTCATTGAGGATCAGGTGCGTGGCGTGATGCCTGGCAATGCAGTGATCAAAGGTCGTCTCACGGGTGAGCTGCCTCGTACGGGTGAGCTCAATCCTGACTTCCTGAAGAAAGCCTTGGGCATCGAGAGCTCAGAGAGCTATGCCCCATGCGAGGATGTCACCCCGCGTCCGCCTGCACTTTGTCAGGGCTGTGGTCACCGTGATGTCTATACCGCTCTGAACGAAGTCCTGAAGGAGTATCCCAACGCCCGCGTGTTTGGCGATATCGGTTGCTATACCCTCGGTTTCCTGCCGCCTTATAAGGCTATTCACTCTTGTGTGGATATGGGTGCTTCGATCACGATGGCGAAGGGTGCCTCTGATGCAGGTCAGTGGCCAGCCGTAGCGATTATCGGCGACTCCACCTTCACCCATTCTGGTATGACGGGCTTGCTCGATGCCATCAATGAGAATGCGGATATCACCGTCATCATCTCTGATAACCTGACAACAGCCATGACGGGCGGTCAGGATTCGGCTGGCACGAACAAGTTTGAGGCTATCTGTAAGGGCCTCGGTCTTTCTGAGGATCACCTGAAGGTTGTGAACCCCATCCCCAAGAATATGCCTGAGATTACGCAGGCCATCCGCGATGAGATCAACTATCATGGTGTGAGTGTCATCATTCCGCGTCGTGAGTGCATGCAGACATTACAACGTCATCTTAAACAAAAGAAAGCAGCAAAATGAAAACAGATATTATTCTTTGCGGTGTAGGAGGACAGGGTATCCTCTCTATCGCCACGATTATCGGTGAGGCTGCCATGAAGGAGAACCTCTACATCAAGCAGGCAGAGGTTCACGGCATGAGTCAGCGTGGTGGTGATGTGCAGTCGAATCTGCGTATCTCCAGCAATCCCATCTCCAGCGATCTGATTCCCTTAGGTGGTGCCGACGTGATCATCTCTATGGAACCCATGGAGGCCCTGCGCTATCTGCCGTTCCTGGCTAAGGACGGTTGGATCATCACTTCCAGCACACCCTTCATCAATATCCCCAACTATCCCGACATCGAGACGATCAAGGCCGATCTCCAGAAGATCAGCAATGTGATCATGCTGGATATCGAACAGGCAGCTAAAGATAATGGTGTGCCCCGTTCTGCCAATGTCATCCTGTTGGGTGCTGCCCAGAAGGCACTGGGTATTGAGTATGACAAGCTTGAGGATGCCATCCGTCGTGTCTTCGGACGCAAAGGCGAGGCCATCGTCGAGGCAAACATCAAGGCACTCGCCATCGGCCGCGAAGCTCAGAAGTAACAAGAATAAATCAATGGAAACTCCGATTAAGAAAGAAATCGTTGACGGACTCGTGGCAGAGCTTGGCATTAAGGACTTTGCCAAGGCAACGATCCGTGAGGTGAAACAAGTGGCTGCCAAATCCGAGAAGGCGAGTGGGGTAGAGTTCATCAAGATGGAGATGGGCATCCCTGGTCTGCCTGCGGCTCAGGTAGGTGTCGATGCACAGATTCAGGCATTGAAAGACGGTATCGCCCATTCGTATCCCGATATTCAGGGTACGCCTGTACTGAAAGAGGCTGCCTCTCAGTTTGTGAAGGCCTTCATCGGTATCGATATCAAGCCCGAGGGCTGCATCCCCGTGACTGGTTCGATGCAGGGCACCTTCGCCTCGTTCCTCACCTGTTCACAGCGCGACAAGCAGAAGGATACCGTGTTGTTCATCGACCCAGGGTTCCCTGTGCAGAAGATGCAGCTGGAGGTGATGGGTGTGAAATATCAGACCTTCGATGTGTATGATTTCCGTGGTGAGAAGCTGGGCCCGAAGCTCGAGAGCTATCTCTCTCAGGGCAACATCTGCGCCATCGTGTATTCCAACCCCAACAACCCCTCGTGGATCTGTCTGCGTGAGGAAGAGCTGAAGGTGATTGGTGAGCTCGCTACGAAATACGATACCATCGTGATGGAGGATCTGGCTTATTTCGCCATGGACTTCCGTAAGGATCTTTCAAAACCGTTTGAGGCACCTTATCAGGCTACGGTGGCTCGCTATACCGACAACTACATGCTGCTTATCAGCGGCTCTAAGGCGTTCAGCTATGCCGGTGAGCGTATCGGTGTCACCTGTATCTCCGATGCCCTGTTCCATCGTCATTTCGATGCCCTGTCGGAGCGTTATCAGGGTCTGCCGTTCGGTCCTGTGTTCTCCACCCGTATGCTTTACGCTTTGAGCTCAGGTACGAGCCACAGTGCCCAGTACGCCTTGGCCGCCATGCTCAAAGCCGCCTACGAAGGCAAATACGACTTCCGCAAGGAGGTCAGCGTCTATGGTGAGCGTGCCAGAAAACTGAAGGAGATCTTCTGTCGTCATAACTTCTATGTGGTGTATGATAAAGACCTCGATGAGCCTATCGCCGACGGTTTCTATTTCACCATCGGCTATCCAGGCATGACCTCTGGTCAGCTGGCGCTTGAACTGATGTACTACGGTGTGTCGGCCATCTGTCTGATCACCTGCGGTTCTGAACAGGAAGGCTTGCGCGTGTGTACTTCTTTCATCGAAGATCATCAGTACGATCTCTTAGAAGAACGCATGAAAATTTTCGAAGCAAACAATCCCCGATAAAACATCAATTCCCCAACCACTTCAAAAATGGTTGGGGAATAATTTTAATGTTTCATGTTTAATGTACTAATCCCATGCAGGACGTCGTTCCCAGTGCAGTCAGGATTGCCGATGCAATCGAAATGATGATCTGCGTGATGAACTTAATTGTTTCCTTCTTCGTCATAATAGCTGAAATTTAATCTTTTAATGTTTCATGTAAGCGTCGGGGCCGAAGCCCCAGAACGCTAATCTTTGTCGAGGTCATCACCTCCGTCGCCGCCACCGCCAGTGTAGCCACCGCTGTCGCCACTTCCGCTGCCTGAGCCGCTTCCGCTACCGCTACCTGAGCCGTTCTCGGTGTTGCCACCGTTCTCGTTGTCCTCGATGTCACCGCTGTCGCCAGAAGTCACGCGCTTCAGCACGTTGCCATCCTCATCGAGACAAGTGATCTGAATCGAGGTGTTCTTCAATTCGTCCTTCACATCCACGGAGGGCGTGAACACGATGCGACGGGTGGTAATCAGTCCGGTCTTCACGTCTTCGAGGTCTTCTACCGCCTTCGAACGCACACCGAAACGCATGGTTCCCAAGCCCGGCAGAGGTACGCTGTGACCCTCGGTCGCCCACGTGCGGATCACTTCGCCTGCGGCATCCCAAGCCGCCTTGATCACACCAGAGGAGATGCCCGAATGGGTGGCTGCCTCAGCAAATACCTTCTTTTCAGTGAGCGAGGTGTAAAGCTCAGGGCGCATCACGAACTTCTTCGCCCCTGGATTCTTGCCGATCTTCAACACTCGGCGCTGTGCAATTACTCTAATAGCCATAATCTTAAATGTTTAGTTTTTGTGTTGGTTGTTAAAAATTTTATTAATACTCTCTATGTCGCCTTCAAGTGTATCGACTGAGGCAGATTAGGAAAACAACTGCTACTATTAATGCGCGCAAATTCTAGAATTAATTCCCGCAATTTTCACCCTTAATACCCGCTGTATCCACAACTTTCATTTGACACTGCAAAGGTACAAAATTTTCATTGCGTTTCCAAATTTCGAGGCCTCTACAACGTGAAAATCTGTTAAAAGTTTCACGTATTTCAAACCGTCCCGCGTCCCAACGTCCCAGCGTCCCATTAAGCAGATTGCAAAACAGCACCAATGGTAGTTATTAAATATTATTATATTATAATATAATAATATTCTTTATATACTATACTGTCCATCGCCACCACTTCCCATCGACCTTAATGGGACGATGGGACGCGGGACGATGTGACGAAAATATACCCCTTTAAATTTGGAAGTTTCAGATTTTCTCCTTATATTTGCAAGCGGAAACTATCTGAAAAGATTATGAGTACGAAGGCAATGATACAGTTGATAGCCGACTATTTCAAGACGCAGCCCGTTTTGAAAGCATGGATCTTTGGCTCTTTTTCCCGTGGCGAACAGACGCCCGATAGCGATATCGACATATTGGTGGTTCTGGATGAAAGCCAGCATGTAGGTATGAAGTTCTTCGGCATGTACGAAGATCTTAAGGCATTACTTGGTCGCAATGTCGATTTGGTGACAGATCGCTCTCTTGCACCATTTGCCCGCGAAAGTGTTGATCGTGATAAAATTCTGATTTATGAGAGAGCCGCTTAGAGACAAGGAACGTTTAGAACATATGTTGGCGGCTGCAGATCGTGTAATACGCTATACTTCAGACAAGACTTATAAGGATCTTGTTGCTGATGATATGATGTATTATGCCGTTGTTAAGAATATCGAGATTATTGGTGAAGCAGCCAATCTATTATCTTCTGATTTTATAGACTTCCATCCCCAAACTCCTTGGAAACAAGTCAGAGGTATGCGTAACTATATTGTTCACGAGTACTTTCAGATAGATGATGTAGTAGTATGGGGTGTTGTAAGCACAGATATTCCAGTCTTGAGAAAGCAGATTCTTGAGTATCTGGAAGAATTTTAATCATGCTTACATGTCAAGCATATTTTCACAAAGGTCAAAACCAACTTCTCAACGTAAAAAGTAACACTTATTATTTTGCATATGATTTATCTTACCCCTTTTAACGTCCCTATTGAAAAATATGAGGGACTTGTTGCCCAAAGAGAATACTGGGATGATTGTGGTGATGAATGGAACTATAGTTCCATCGAAGAGAAAATCGTTCGCCTTGCAGAATTCGTTCAACAAGGCGGAAATTTGAATAAGATTATAAATCGATACGCGAGGGAACATGACGAAAAGTATCGTCGTAGAATACAGTATTGTGTAGCATCCTATATTTTGAAAATCATGTTCGGTAATTTGTTTGTGATTAACGAAGATGCCCCTTTTGTGCGACGCATTAAACGATTTGACAAGAACGAACTTGTGAAACTATTATCAAGCCAATTGAAATCTAGTGTAACAAAAAACAGCGTATTAGATAGTGACTATAAGGAACATGAGAATTGGATAATTAAGTACAATGGCAAACTAAGCCCAGACGAACTGCTTGACAAAATAGAAAGCAAATACTGGAAAGATTACACAACTTATGATAGTAGGGCAGATATTTGGTGGGACGAATATCATAGTTTATGGTAATATGAATAATGCGCGAATAGGCAATATTGGCGAGCAAATGGTAATCGTCAAACTGATGGAATTAGGCTGGGACGCTTTTAATGTGAATCAGGTTTTCAAGAATTATAAATCAGTTGATATCATTTGTATGAATCCCTGTAATGGGAAAACGCAACAGATACAGGTGAAAACAGGAAGAGGCAGTAACCCTTTTCCAACAGGCTTTTATTCCGATAATAAAGGGAACATAGATAATTTTGAGATAAAAGGTCCTTGGGTCTTCGTTCTTGCTACTGGAGAAGGAATTGATATGAGTTTTAGATTTTTTATTCTTTCCAAGTCAGAGGTTGAGACGCTGATACAGACAAGCAACAACTGGTATATGAATGAATATGAACGTGAAAACGAAATCAGTAACCATACTCCAGTTGGTATTAAGTTGAAATGGCTGCAAGGCGAAGGCGAGAAAAACACCTTGAATGAGAATTTAAAAATACGCCATGCTGCATATGTTAATCCATTGCAACATAACTCAGAGAATTGTTGGGATAGAATATGGGAAGGTTAATATCTGGTGGGGGCAATCAGAGTTGGCATAATTTATAGAAGAGATGCGAAACATTATTGATTATATTGAAGAGCCGAGGTTCAAGAGTTTGATGCTTGAACTCAGTATGTCGAATGGTGATGAGGTGGTCAATGAGATCATTAGAAAATATAATGATGTAAATGGCAATATGAGTGATGCGGAAAAGGAGTTATATGGCTCAAATGTTGCCGCAGATATAGATAGAGTCCTTAAGATTATTGACGAAGATCTCCATTCATAAGCTAGAGACGCGAAGAAGTTCTGCAAAAATATCAGAAATATCCAATAATATTTGCTGGAGAATTTCTCAGAAGAGAAGTTCAATGAATTTAAGGAAGAATAAAACTTAGAATTATACAATATGAAACCAATCAAATTCATAGATAATCTTTCATTCTCTCCTGATGGAGAATTAGTTTCTGCTGGTAGTAGCTATAGAGGCTCAGCAATCTTTATGCGGCAAGGCGATCTTGATGGTGCTTGTGCAATATACTCTTTGATGATGCTGCTGATAATGAATCATCGTATTAACCGGCGCGAGCTTGTTACTCGCGATAAGAACCCAGGATATACATCTACAAAACGCTTACAAGATGAATTCCTTGGAGATTTGCCTGGTCTGTATAAAGACGGTTTCTTTTTCAACGACTTAGGCGATAAACTAAGCTCTTCATATAAAAAAGTAGCTAGTGCCATTACTTTCTCAACAATTCCCAAAAGAGAAGATCGAGTAAGCAAAAAGGAATTGGACAATAAGATTCGCGAAACTCTTAAAGCAGGATTCCCTGTTCAAGTAGGTTATACTTATGAAAGAGGTGGAGCTCATTCAGTTGTTGCCATTGGATATCAGGAATTTCATAATGGATGGGATTACTTGCGTCTGTTCTGTCTTGACCCTGCACACGAACTCCCTAAACAAGCTTTTTGGAATACAATTCTTGATATCAAGCTTGATTATGGTCCAAGATTAAAATATAGATCTCACGACTACAGCACCTTTAGGTATTGTAATGTTGACGAAATACTAATTATAAAATAGCCACAGGAATATAAATCGTTTTTTTTATCTAAACGTCTTAATTATGGATATAAAGTATAAAATCAAACTCATAGAAATATTGAAACTAAGACCCGCTGATTTGGATGTGTTAGATTCTGTTATTCTTTCAGATTCGTGCTTTGAAGCAATGATGAAGGATGACAGGACGGCACTTGACAAAGAGCTTGGAGCTATAGCTGCCAATGAAAACACAGATGAAAAGACGAGATTGGTTGCGGCAAGTTTGAAGTCGCTTTTGCTTTGGAATACTGCATCAGACGAGCTTGATAATGAATATGAGGCTATGATGCTTGATGATTCTGAACTTGATGATTTCCCTGCGGAAGAAACTTGGGAATCTAAAATATACAAGGAGAAGCAGGGTAATGCTAAAGAACGTGAAATGGCATTCAAGGAAGGAAAGAAACTGCTAGGTGAATTAAGTATTGAGGAATTGACCAAACAGTATTGTGAGTATATCATGCAGAAATACCCGCAATTAAAGGATGGCTTTGACAATGGACTCTACCGGATAGGGATGGCTGACTTCCATGAACATTTGGGGCTGAAAGGGAAAGAATACCTATTACCATCAGAACTGAATAATAAGGCCTACATGGCTCGAAGGGGCGTTATGGATGGACTGAATAAGTTGATCGATGAGATTTTTATAAGCGAGCTAGATTATTGGAAGCAGGAATACAAAACGTGGCTTGAGAATCGTCATGAGTCACGCATCTCTAAGAAATCGCTTAAAATGTTCTTTGAGGAGAAAGGAAAACATCCTTCAGACAAAGTGCTTGACAGAATGAAAATGGAATCTTAGTTGAATATGAGATTAGGAGTCAGAGTAACAAAAGGCATTTGGGTTAGCGTACCCTTTACCATTATGGGGTTCATGATGGGAGGATTTATTGTGGCTATCTTGATGTTCTTTCTAAGTTTCTTCCTGTGGCCTGCTTTTATAGTTGACTTCATGAAGGAAGAAAATGGAAAGCTTTTCCTAAAAGTATGTGCATGGGGATATCTGTTGGTTGGATTGTACGGACTATTCTTTGAACCTCTCAAACAGGCGACTTCCAATATGCCTGGATACGAATATACAATTTGGTATTTCATATCCGTTCTTTCACTAATAGTATGTGTGGCCTATTTTGTAGTAGGATATGATATAATTGGCGAAAAACAGGAGAAAGGTAAGACAAATAACATTGTTGAGACTCCATTCAATAACATCCAGATAATGCCATTCGAAGAAATGTGGGAGAATTACGTTATCCCTCTTTCTGGACAAACCATATCAAATGGCACATTGACAAATAAGATTATTAGTGTAGATTGCCAGGGGATAACACGTCAAACCTCAACAGGGAGGATTGGGAAAATCGCTATTAAGGATTTCAAATTTGCCTATAGTCAATTGGCACAGCATGGATATGTTGAGAGAGAATTTATCAATCAACATGCCAACCGCTGTTCTTCAGGAATTGTGCTAATCTTGTCGCAGGTTCCTTTCATCGAAGTAAAAGATAAGCCCAGAAAGGCTTTGTATGTAAAAACGAGTATCTAATATTCAATAATATGCAGAAAATTGATACATATCTCATCAAATGGTATGGCCCATTCTCTTCACGGAAGAAATTGAAAGATTGGGAAGATAAGCGCCATGAAGTTTTTAATCTATATGCTTTTCAAGCTAAGCGTAAGGGTATAAAGGATAAATACTACTGTGGAATGACATTTAAGCAAACTGTAGGGAAACGCTTGAGTAATCATGACCATCATATCCACGACTTTGAAGATGAGAAAACAAAGCTTCAAATATGGATTGGCACAATAGCTAACGTTAAAGCTAAAGAGCATGATGTGAGAGTTTGTGAGAACATCATAACAAGCGAACTTGCTAGATTAAGCGTTGGAGAAAGACACCTTGAAAATCTGACAAACAAAATCCCACCAGCTAATAACGTATATATTATACACGAATGGTGGAATACCGACGGTAATGAAATTAAGCGCAGGATTCGAAATAGTGTTCCTTCCGTTATTCCTGAGGTGATGGAATATTATAGTGAAACAAACGCTTTATACGGAGTTCATAAATTGAAACATCTTGGTTATTTGTGACAATTAATTGTGTCTTTGCAACAAAAAAATCTCATTATGTTCATGAACAAAGAAATAAGTGAAATCTACTATTACAATCCTTCTGATTTCAATCAAGATGGAAGAAGGAAATTGGATGGCAAAACATTCCGTGATTATATCAAAAAATGTGAAATAGATTTTCACAACCGTCATTCCACTTCGTATGCATATAACTTATATGCAAATTCACAGACGATGGCACTTCTGGCTCGTTCCAATAATGCTGCCCCATTCCTTATATATGGTATGGACTTGACGCAAGGTTTCTCTTTTGACCCAATAGGAGACCCATATGTCAACCATGAAATGGACAAGGCAAGCAAGAAGGTCTATGTTTATGGCATCGATTCTGCCTTCATGACAGAATTTGATGAGTACGGTTATCCAGTGATAAACGATGATAGTGAAATATTTCCACTCACATTGCTTGTTGATGACAAAATGCCAAACAATGAGTTCCGTTTGTCTGTGCCTTCAACTGATGATGGTGATGAATCGGAAGAAGTTATTATAAACGTACCCAAATTTGAATATGCTTGATGGAAACCAAGGATAAAGATAATAGTTGGCACCTTATTCGTAATGATAATGGCGAATGGATTTGCGATGATAAAGTTGTATTCCTGACCCGTTTTGAGGCTGGCATTCTCCAGATTCTAGCTGTACAAAATGGAAAGCCGTTCTCTATACAACATGGCCCAGACAATAGTATATGGTGCTATAAACATGAGTATGAAAACATTGATTCCCAGAACTTTCATAAATCACAAGTAAGTCCTAGGACATTAAAAATTAAGAAAAAATGAAGATAAATATGAACACTACTGATCCCAAAACTTATAAAGGTGACAAGCCCTTTAAGAGAAATGCACGTACTCATCAATCTGACTTCAGAACAAACTTTCTGAAAGTTCCATTTGATCCAGATAATAAATATGGGAAATATGGAGCTTTCCTTATGCCAGATGATGCTAACGCAGGACTCAATTTCTGCGAAGAATTCAGACGAGAAATTCTTGATGGAATACGAAATCGGTATCCTTGCCTAACTCCTACAAAACATGATGGTTTGTATGCCAATATGTTGCGCAGTGAGCATATACCCTGGAATGTGTTTATTCCCATGAAGCAAGATCCCAATGCCACAGCACAGGTTTTCAACAAAATTCTTGGCGTAGATGAGATTGACAAAGTGAACAAAGTCATAATTGAATGGGCACCTGACAAAACAAAATGTCTGAATGACAATACCTCATTCGACACATATATAGAATATTTGCATAATGGTAAGACTTGTGGTATCGGCATTGAAGTAAAATATACCGAAGAAGGTTATCCCTTCGGAGTAAAGGAACGTCATGAAGAAATGGAAAACGAGCAGTCGAAATATGCTCAAGTCACAAAATCATGCGGTTGGTTTATTTCGGAGATTGCAAATCGACCCATCAGAGAAACGCCTCTCTGCAATGACGAGTATCGTCAAATATGGAGAAATCATATTCTTGGTGCTAGTATGGTTCAAAACAAAATAGTTGAAAAGTTCCATAGTATAACGCTCTATCCAAAAGGGAATCCGCATTTTGGCGAAGTTCTACCTGCATACGAACAGTATCTCACAGATGAAGGACGCTCAACATTTGGATACATAACGATAGAGTCTCTTATTGATTTACTCGATCAATACTTCCCCCAAACCAATAAAATTCAGAATTGGATTCAGTATCTAAAAATCCGCTATCCATTCTAAGATACTTTTATGAAATTCGTGTCGATCTAAGTAAAAATATCTAAAATTCCCGATGATCGAAGCTGTCAAGGGACTCTAATTTTGCACTCTGATAAAATATATCAGTGAAGAATTTGCTTAATCCCGGCCAATTCCCTACCTTTGTTGTTAAAAGCTGTCAAGGGACAGGTACCTGACATCTGGCGACCTGACAAGGGACAGGTTCGTGGCAGCCTTTGTTATGCATAGAGCGCAAACGCCTCGGAGAAGACTAGTTCTTTTCTGGGGCGTTTGGTTGTTTTTATCACATTTCTGTTATTTTTATCACGTTTTGTTTGGTGGAAAAAAGAAATTTCGTATATTTGCAGGCAGTATTACGCCTCCAAACGAGGTGCTGCATTTGAAGGCGCTAAGGCTGGCACATTTCATCCCGTTACAGTTGACACATCGATTCTGCTATTTACAATTTTAATATAAGAGGATATGCGTATTAACTATTTGCAGTTGAAATCTGGTAGGAGAATAGAATTACCTCATAAGATTTCGGTCTTTGTGGGACCGAATAATGCAGGCAAGTCTCAGACGTTAAAAGATATTAGATGTATGATGGATAGAGGGGCATCTCCGATTAAGACACCAGTCATACTTCAGGATGATAATAGATGCTTTGATATTCCACATCTAGATGCGATAAAAAGAGACATTGATATTTTCAATAGTAAAAGAAATGTAAATCACTATACTATTCAGGCTATTGGTAGTAACTTGTTCGGGAAATCTGATTTTGATATACATATACCTCAGTTGAATAGCTATAACAATCAAGATGATAATGCTAAACGTGACATGTTCTTTAGCTGGTTTTCGAAGCATTACATAGCATTAATGGACGCGGAAACTAGATTGAAGTTGTCTTCTGAAACAAGTTCGTTTATTCCTGGTGAAACAAGTCCGGAAAACCTTATACAGGCTTTATTTAACAGCCCAGAGTTGGAAGCTGTATTGCAATTAGCTTTTCGTGATGCATTTCAACAAGATATAAAACTTGATGTAAGTCAGTTGATGAAGCTCTGCATTCGAGTAGGTGATAGAGTGAACCAAATTCCTACTGACGCAAGGTTGGCATATAATATTGCAAAAGACATACCCAAGATAGATAGCCAAGGAGATGGATATAGAAGTTTCGCAGGTATCATAATAGGTCTGCTTATATGCAAAAATAGAATCATTCTATTAGATGAACCGGAGGCATTTCTACATCCAGCTCAGGCTTATTTCCTAGGGAAATGGATAGGGACTCATCAGGATTTGTTGGGCTCTCAATTGTTGGTATGTACGCATAGCTCGAATTTTCTTAGTGGTATACTTACAGGAACACAGGAGTTAAGTGTCATAAGGCTGCAAAGAGAAGGTAATACCACAAATTATAATGTTCTTTCGTCTGATATATCTAAGCAGTTGATTGGCAATCCAATCCTTTCTAGCCAACGAGTTGTTGAAGGTATATTCCATAAAGGAGTTGTAGTATGTGAAGCAGATGCTGATAGGGCTGTATATCAGGCTGTAGCTTCTATTTATCACAACTCCAACCGAGAAATTCTTTTTATACATGCGCATAACAAACAAACACTTGCTTTGGTTGCTCGTATTTTAAGAAACACAGGAACGCCGGTTGCAGTTATTGCAGATATTGACATATTGCGACCAGGTAAAGATTTGGAAGATGTGTATTTAGAATTAACAGGTAATGAATTAGATCAGAATTTGAGAGATCGTCAAAAGGTTTTGAATGATTTTATAGATAGTAGACCGGAGAATGAGGTTCTTCAAGAATTGAAGCAAAATGTGGAGTGTTTCTTAAAACAGCTACAAGATGGTGATCATAATTTGGATGGGGCCAAGGGAGCATTGTCGCGGATAAAAGGTGACACTTCAAAATGGTCTGTTATTAAGCGCGATGGTGTAAGAATTTTGGAAGGGCTACAAGCCGATAATGCAAATATTCTTATATCAGAATTGTGGAAGAAAGGTGTGTTTGTGGTTCCGGTAGGAGAATTGGAAGGCTGGATGGATTTAGGAACTAATAAAAAGAATAAATGGATAATACCTGCATTAGAAGCAATATATCAACATAATGCAACGGATAAAATTGTGAATTTTGTTGGGAATGTTCTGGATTTCTTTAAATAGATGTTTCTTTCAGAAAAGCAACGATTGACACAATAAACGATCTTGCATTGAAAATGGTGGTTCAGGTGCGCCAGGCACCTCAGAATGGGGCGCCCTGCCAGGAGCCAGGTACGTGGTATCAACAGCCAAACGCCTCGGAGAAGATTGACTCTTTTCTGGGGCGTTTGTCGTTTTTCGCTATATTTCTGCTTTTTTTCGTGCGTTTTGTTTGGTGATAAAGAGAAATTTCGTATATTTGCAGGCATAAAGGTGCTGCACCCATTAGCAACCCTGTGTATATGAATAGAAATAAATTTTTAAAAATATGCAACGTATTGAAACTTAGCTGATTAAGATATGTCTTGCGGTAAAGAAGGTTTGTTCCGTTCGCCAAATGTTCGTTTGGGGATGGCAAGGGATAAGGTTCATAACATCAGGTTCGTGGCATTTAGCAAAGGCATACAAATGATGGTACGCACTGTGCTAATAAAGAAAATGCAATACGCTGGTGAGGTGATATAAGGATTGCTTGATGCCAAAGGGACGGGGTTATGTGATTGTGAATTAAAAATACAAGGAATCTATGTATATTTCAGAGATTAGCATTTCTGGATTCAGAAATTATAAAGAGGCGAGAATTCCATTCCACGAAGGTGTAAATGTTATTATAGGTCCAAATAATACAGGTAAAAGTAATTTGCTTAGAGCCATGGCATTGGCTCTTGGCTATAATAACAGTCGCATGTTGAAGGTTAATGACCTATTTTATGAGACTGATGTGGCTATATTGAAAAAACATTCACCCAAGATTGTTATTACTCTGACTTTCACTCAGAGTCAAGGAGAACCAGACAACACAGAGGAGGTGCTTATGTTTAGTACCTGCCTGTTACAACCCCAAGCTCCCTGTGTAGCGACAGTGAACTATGAATTTTCACTGAATGATACAGAGGAGGGAAACTATCAGGCTGATGTACAGAACCTAAGTACAGCCAAGGACATCTGGAAAGTACTAGAGCATGATTATTTTATTCTATATAATAGTACGAGATGGGTGGGGCATGATCATAGCGTAAATATTAGACAGCTGATAAGAAGATTTGACTTTCAATTTCTTGATGCTATTAGGGACGTTAATAGAGACTTGTCAGCAGGCTATAATCCGTTGATGAAGGAAATACTGACTTTCTTCATTGATTACGATATAAAGAAGGATGAGGAAAAAAATGATGACGAGATAAAAGCGGAGTTGAAAGAAAGAAGAGACTTATTTCTGCAGCACTCCGCACCTCTTTTACAAGAAATGCTTACTCGTCTGAATACTGGTAAGGATGAATTCTTAAGATATGCGAAGGATGCCGGAGCTACATTTTATGGAGCAAACCCTGACTTTGATGGAGAACTGACGGAAGCTGGATTATTTGCGGCATTAAGGCTTATTGTAACATATGAAACAGGTATAGAAGTTCCTATAGCCTATAACGGATTGGGATACAATAATTTGATATATATGTCGTTGCTTTTGTCTAAGATGCAGGCGGAATCGGATTTGAGTTTTATGAAGAGGAATACTCTGCTAATGCCAATATTAGCAGTGGAAGAGTGTGAGGCTCATTTGCATCCAGCAATGCAATATAAGTTCCTAAAATTCTTGCGAGATACCAAAGTGAATAAACATATAAGACAGGCATTTATTACAACGCACTCCACCCAAATTGTGTCTGCAGTGACTATAGATGATCTTATATGTTTGAACTTACCTCAAATTGGGACACTTAGCGTAGGTTATCCACGCAAAATATTCAGTGATATGGAAGAGGATGTGAAATCGAAGAACTTTGTTCAACGATTTCTTGATGCTACCAAGGCAGACATGTTTTTTGCAGATAAATTGATTTTTGTAGAGGGGATTGCTGAGGAACTATTGCTACCTGTTTTCGCCAAGTATTGCGGTTATGATTTGGTAGATAGACATGTGCTGGTAGTGAATATGGGCGGACGTTATTTTAACCATTTCTTAAAGCTATTTGACGGAGAACAATATCATATCTTTAAGAAAGTGGCTTGTTTGACGGATATAGACCCCGTAGTGAAACATAACGGCGAAGAAGATTATGAGAGGTGCTATCCATATGAATTTGGAATTGATGATCAGGCTGAATATAAGCATCATGCAGATGATGAGATGATAAAATATGCTGCACACCAAAACATACAATTCTTTAGGCAGGATATCACATATGGTAAAACGCTTGAATATGATTTGATGTTGTCAAATCCTAAGTCAGAACTACTACTTACACCTTCGGTAAGAAATAAAGCGGAATTGAAACGAATGATGAGCAAGACGACTATTACAGAGATGATGGCTGAAATGCGACATTCGGCTGAGAACGATAGAATAAAGGAGGCCATTCAAGATTCAATTTGGGGCGAAGAAGATAAATGTAAGGCTCTTGTGGCTTCCAGGTATTTGAATTCTGTAAGCAAAGGGGAAAATGCTCTAGAGTTGAATGTTGCTTTGATGGCGAATCTTGAGAGTCCCCTTAGGGAACAATTTGAAGCCCCCCAATATATAAAGGATGTTTTCGCATGGCTGTTTGCATAGATTCAGAAACATTAATTCCTATAGATGAACCATTTAAAGTGTCGGCTGGTCCAGGTGCTGGCAAGACACATTGGCTCATTAGACACCTAAGGAATGTAATGACACATTCCAAAACGCTTGGTGTCATTAGAAAAATCGCTTGTATCACTTATACAAATGTAGGAACAGAAACGATTGTAAAAAGACTTGATGCAAAAAACGATACGATAGAAGTCGCGACTATTCATGCTTTTCTTTATGCTAATGTTGTCAGACCTTATATCAGACATATCGCAGAAGAGATTGGGGTGAACGTAGATAAAATGGTAATAGTAGATGACTCTAATTTTCATACAATAGGGGTGGCTCAAGAAATTCTTAAACATAACGGAATCCTATGGAAAATAGAGCCGGAATGTTATTTGGCTGGATTGAAAGATACTGCTCGATGGTTTTATGACGGGAGCAAATATACAGTATTCAAACCTTCACATCCACACAAATCCAAAGACCAAAAGGGGGCTTATAATATAAGTAATGCGTCATATCTGTATTTTAAAAAATGGATGTGGGAGAGAGGGTATGTGTCGTTTGATGATATTTTGTATTTTTCATCATTGTTGTTTGAAAAGTTCCCTCATATTATGAAAATATTGGTTGGAAAGTATCCGTATTTTTTTATTGACGAGTTTCAAGATACTATTCCATTCGTAGTGAATCTTATAGGTAAGATGGCTAGAAGTGGCGCTATCGTAGGTGTTGTAGGTGACAAAGCACAATCTATCTATGAATTTGTAGGAGCATCGGCAGAGCAATTTGATAATTTTACAGTTGATGGCATGCACGAATATGAGATTCATGGAAACAGAAGATGCACCAAAGAGATTGTTGATTTATTGAATGCTATCAGAACAGAATTCAAACAAGATCATTTGAATGGGAAATATGGCAGCGTTCCAGTGTTGTTGGTGGGTGATAAACTTGTGTGCTATCAGAAATGTTTGGAAATGTGCGGAACGGAAAATGTGCAGTCGTTGGCATTTCCGAATATTATCGCAAATTCGATGCGTACCAATAATAATTCTACTATAGACAGGAAGATATTGGATGAGGATTTCGATCACAATCGGGAAAGAAGTGTTGTCGTAAAATCTCTCATAAAAGCACTGGAGTATGCTAAAATGAATGATCTGAAGAGTGCATGGTATGAGCTTGATATTGTGGACCAAGATCGTATGAAAACCATTTCGATGCTTAGAAAAATGCTGAATAAATATAAAGAGTTGTTTGATGGAACGCTTTACGATTTTTATTTGTTTGTATGGAATGATCTAGAAATGAAAGATAGATTGAAAAAACTGGTGAAAGGAGAAATAAAGACGTTCTATGAAACCACCAGGTATAAGGATGCTGCACTGAGCGTGAAAGGGGCAGATTCAGATACGAAACACAAAACGATACACAAGTCGAAAGGCGAGGAGTTTGATAATGTATTCGTTGTGCTTGGAGCTGAAAAGGATTTAAACTTTATGACGGATCCAGATTTGAAAGGCAATAATACTCATAGAGTATACTATGTAGGGGTAAGTAGGGCCAGACAAAACTTATATATCAATGTGCCGACATTGAACACGGAAGTGAGAAATAAAATGGGGAAACTACCGATAAGAATAGAATATGTATGAAAAAGACGGGGATTTATGATGTCGTTTCATATTGAATCTTTAAGTTTGTGCTCAACTTTTCTGGATTCACTTTAGTACGTGGCATCGGTATCTGTTTTCATTGTAAAACGGTCCTGTGTTCCATATGGGGCTCGAACTTAGGCTAGGCTCCCTACCAACGTCGTGCGAAATTCAATCAGAAGTATCGGCCAGAATCTGTCGTCCACGAGTCTGTTATCTATTTCCAAAACGCTCTTGAGAAGAGGAACTTTTTTCAGGGGCGTTTTGTTTTGGAGAAAAAGTGCAGAAAAATCGATAAATAGTTGTGTGAATATGGTGTAATTAAAATAATATTCGTATTTTTGTGCCGTAATAATAAAACTCTGTGGTGTCATGGGCCCTAGAGTTGAAGTCATAAAGCGACTGAAGATCTGAGTGATATATAAGATATGGATTCTATTATTAATGTTTTAGATGAATGGAGTATTATTGATTATGTAATTGCAGGTTTGATTGGGGCTGTAATTGCATTCTTATTTAATATGGTTATTTCTTTTTTTAGTATCAAAAGAAAGAAGTATAATTTATCAAAAAGCCTAGTTTCATCTTCTGTTTATGAACAAACGGAAGAGGATGGTTTGAAGATAAAAGTATTGTATAATAACATAGAAGTTGATGGCCCATTATCTATCATGAAAATCTGCATAAAAAATGATGGCATGGAAGATTTAGTCTATTCGAAAAGAATTAAGAATTTGTTTTTGAAATTTGATGATATGGATGTATTGTGTGTATCTGTATCTTCAGAAGTTGTGGATGTGCTGCCTGTTGTGATTCCAATTGACGCAGATAAATATGAGATAAAATGGGATTTGCTTAAATGTGATGAATGCATAATGATTAAGGTGGTTGCAAAAGGAAAAGAAATAGATTTTTCGAAGATAAAATTTGAAATCAGGGCGGATGGGATAAGTAAAATTAAAACTCCAGAATACAAAGTAAATGAAGTTATGAGACCTATTTTAATAAGTGATATACTCATTGTTGTCCCCATCTTGTTATTTTATCCTTCTTCAACTTCTTTTATTGGGATAATGCCAATGAAAGTATTTATGTTACTAATCTTATCCATTATGACGATTATGCTTTGGGTAACTGCTTTACTGAAAAGAATAAAATGGTTAAAGGAGCAGTAGATAGTAAATAGTAATATTAAAGACGGAAAGGGAATAGTACGTGGCTTTTCTGAAGGGCTGATATGGTAAATGAAAATATGGTTCTATGACACAAGATGAGAGATGGCAGGCAAACTACAATGAGGTAAGGGCCTTCATAGAAACGAATTGCAGGAATCTTTCCAAATATGATTTGGAGGAAAGACGACTGTATACGTGGATGAAGCATAATAGGAAGCTGATGAATGCTGGGGGATTGAGGCCTGAGAGAGCAGCTGCGTTTAAAGAACTGCTTGCGTTGAGTGAACAATATAGGCGTAAGAATCAATATGAATAGATCTGAATATGTTCGATGTGGCTAGTTAGTGAAGATACTGTAGTGGAATGTCAAGGGAATGGTGAGTGGTATCAAAATAAGACATTATATAAAAAAAACAGCCTAAAAGTTCTATCGTATTAAAAAAAAGATTATCTTTGCAACCGAAATATAGAATGAATAATGAATTTTACGGAAGCGCTAGATTTGGTTAAACTACCGAAATGGGTAGTGAATGAGGATGGGGACATCGTCGAAGAAATGACGATGGAACAAGAATTTCCCATGCGTAAGCGCTTGATACTTACTAATACTGAAGGTATAAAACGTGATTTTGTGCTGGATGTTAAACAAAGCGAGAAGTTCGGGATAAGGCTCAACTTCCAAATGATGGATGATATGAATTGGGGACTTGCGCGATTGGATTATAATAGTAATCATAAGAATCCAGATATTTTATCAGAAGATGTTCCTGAAATATTTCATTCTCATGTATCAGAATTCTTTGTAGGTAAGGCACACTTGCATTATCATGTGGACGGCTATCCTCAGCTGGCCTGGGCATTGCCACTCGATGAGACAGAGATTACTACGAAGGATGTAACACCAGATGATATGATGCAGGGTTTTGTGGATGCCTTTGAAAGTTTTGTAAGTTATCTGAATGTTCAAACTAAAATTGTAATAAATAGAATGGCTATATGAACTGGCTGAATGAAGGAGTGAACGAGTATTACGAATGGTTGAAGAAACGAACATTTGTACAGAAAGACGGTACAACAGGATGGAGTGTTGTATCAACTCCATTTGTTGGCTTGTTTAACGATACCATTGATTTGTTTGTTAAGTTACAACCAAATGGGAATGTGCTCTTATCGGATGATGGTAATACATTGAGTAATTTGGAATTGCTTGGAGTAAACTTTAAATCATCAACAGGACGTAGGGATATTTTGGATCGTGTGAAGCTAAATTACGGAGTTAGCGTTGCTAAGGATGGTGAAATGTCTAAAACCGTTGTTAGAAAAGACTTTGCTCAGGGTAAGCATGATATGATACGCGCTATTCTTGAACTCTCGGATATGGCTAATATGTCGACTCATCGTATTGCTTCAATCTTTCGTGATGATGTGAAGATTCTTCTACGTGACCATAAAATAAATGTTACTCCGGGGTTTATAGCGTCAGGTCGTTCTGGTCTTCGATTTACTTTCGACTATATGATTGCAAAACCTGAAGCAGAAATAGTTCTTCAGACTTTTAATCATCTGGATCGTCCAAATTTGGCAACCTTCTTATTTGGTGTGGATGAGGTAAAGCCTGTTCGCGAACAGATTTCGGAAAAGAAATTCCAACCGGTAGCAATTATCAATGATGAGGATAATAAAATTAAAGGAGAATATCTAGATGCGTTGCGTAATCGTGAGATTGACTTTATGTTGTGGAGTAAACGCAATCAGGAAGGATTTATGGAAATGATTGCTTGATAGTTCACAACGTTGTTATATACAAGCGCCTGGTGAGTAGTGTTGAGGCTACCATCAGGCGCTTAATTTTTTGCTTTTTGGTGTGATTTAAACATTTTTTAGAGGAATTTGCTCGAAGTTTGGTTAAATAATGGAAAAATTTTTAATGAAAATTTAATTATTCGAAAAATTTGTGCTAACTTTGCCGCCAGTAACTTAAAGCATAAACTACTTTTGGGATAAAATGAGAAGTAATAATCAATCTAACGAATTAATCAAATGGTTGGTGATATTAGGCGACTTTCTGTTGCTGAACGCCATCATATTGGCAGGAGCCTGGAAGTCGTGGTCGGTAGGGCACTGGCCTGACAGAGGCTTGGAAATATTTATCCTGGTGAACAACATCGGCTTGATATTGAGTCAGCTGAAGTTTTATACCATTATTCATCAGCGACTGGTGAGTAGTGGAGAAATCGTAGAAAGAACAGTAGGTTTGTCGGCACTGCAATGCTTATTTGCTTTTGTGCTGCTGAGGGTGTTTGACTACCATCTGCCTGTAGGATGGTTGCAGTTCTGGCTTGGAACGGCCTTCTTTGTATGTCTGCTTTTTAAACGATTTGCAGAACGCTGGTTTGTGAAGTTATACCGCCAGGCGGGTAGAAACACCAGAACGGTGACACTGGTGGGTAACGACCCGGAACTGGTGAACCTTTACCAGAAGCTGATAAGTGACCAGACCATGGGATATAACGTGCTGGGCTATTATGCCGATGAGCCATTGGGTGACTGGACGCATTCGCACCAAAAGGAGCATAGAATAGAGGCGGATGAAAAGGCCGTAGTAGAGGAGGATGAGAATAAGACGCTGGCACATCTGGGCACGCTGCAGGATTTTATGCGACTGATGAAAGAGAACCCTGACGAGCTGAAGCTGGGCGATGAGATGTACGTGAGTCTGTCGCGACGCGATCGAGATATCATCAAACGTATCTCGAGATTCTGCGACCATAAGGTGATCAGGTTTTATTATGTGCCCGTGAGCGTGGAGTATATCGGCTTGAACCTGAAACGAGAGATGCTGGATGATATGGAGGTGTTTACCACCTACGAGAATCCGCTGGAGAATATCTGTAACAGAGCAGTGAAGCGACTGTTTGATATCGTGTGCTCGCTGGTGTTCCTGATTCCAACGGCAGTGATGTTCCCATTTATCTGGCTGATCATCAAGATTCAGAGTCCTGGTCCGCTGTTGTTTAAACAGGCACGTACGGGTATCGACGGCAAGACATTTATGATGCTGAAATTCAGATCGATGCATGTGAATAAGGATGCTGACCGCCTGCAGGCAACGAAGAACGACCCGCGCAAATTCCCATTCGGCAATCTGATGCGTAAGACGAACATCGACGAGCTGCCGCAGTTCTTGAATGTACTGAAGGGCGATATGAGTTTTGTAGGTCCGCGTCCGCATATGCTGGCACATACAGAGCAGTACTCGGCACTGATAGATAAGTATATGGTGCGCCACTTTGTAAAGCCTGGCTTGACAGGATGGGCACAGGTAACGGGATTCCGCGGCGAAACGAAAGAGCTGTGGCAGATGGAAGGTCGCGTGAAGCGTGACATCTGGTATATGGAGCACTGGAGCATCTGGTTGGATATCCGCATCATATGGTTAACCGCAAAAACGATATTTATTCATGATAAGAATGCGTATTAAAATAGGATTGGTTGCACTCGCTTTAGTAAGCGGTGCAACCAATGTTCGTTCTCAGGTGTTTGAGCCGGCGGAGGAGCCCAGAACGGTGAGAACGGAAGGGTTCTGGGAGAACTGGTTTGTGCAGATGGGACTGG
>JAEEGI010002549.1_pt1 | contig 44564 bp, 40 predicted proteins | sample 8958751 | NCBI WGS metagenome assembly JAEEGI01 (sample SAMN16246545, study PRJNA631951) | gut metagenome | biome: gut microbiome; feature: rumen; material: KS-attached | host: Bos | place: Iran: Karaj | collected 2018-10
TGAGGATCACGATCTCATCCTTTATATTGTTCTTTCTTGCTGCCGTCGTAAGAAGATGAGGCAGGATAGAAAGTGCCATGTCCTTAAAAGCAATGGTCTTACCATGCCAAAGTTCAAGGAACCATGCACCGTTTGCTTTGTGAAGGTCCGCGATGTCGGGCACTTCAAACTTTTCGTCGTAAGCCGCATCTATGCACGCTGTGAGTTCTTCCTTTGTGTAATCCGTAAGGAAGAGAGACATTACCTCATAGGCAACTTCTCTGTAAGCCATGGCAGAAAGTTCCTTAAGGCTTTTCTTAAGTACAGGCATCGTTTCGGGAACGAAGAGACCGCCGTCCTCCGACAAGCCTTTAAGAATGGCTTCCGAAGCCTCAACTTTGATCTTGGAGTTTCTTGTGGAGAGATATTTCATAAGTTTGTCCTTTCATCCGGAACGAAATTTCGGATGCTCTCCGAAACACGAACCTTATTTAATAGTGCAACATACTCTATTTCTGAGATTCCGTCAAGATAATTTTGACCGAAATTGATCCCAACGCCTTTTCTTTTTAAAAGAATGGCAGCTTTGTTGTAGGCTGCGGCAGCCGTTACTTCGTCATTGTACCTTCCGACGATGATGTCTCCGTTAACATGGATCTTTACAATGAAGACTTCCCTTCCGTTTTTTATTTGCTTTGTAACACCCTTGTAGCGGTTCACCACCTCGATATTGGTGTAGCGGAGATCGGTTTCGTCTCCGTTTACGAAGAGGAAATCACGTCCCGGAACAGAATGGGGTTTGATGCCATAGCGGGAAAAGACATTTATCTGGCTGCCGTAATCCGCCACGAAAAGATGGGAGCCACGTTTCATGATCTTGTGATTGGAGTAGTAGAAAAGGTCGTCTATATCAAAGGTGTAAATGAATTCGGGAGAATAGAGATAAAGAAAAGAACGTTTTTCAAGATAGATGGGTGTTTTAATGTACACCCCGTTGTCTCTTAAGTTTATAAGGGTCACGGTCTTCTCAAAGGGAAGAGGATTTTTCTTTCCTTCTTTATAATCATCCACAAAAGAAAAAAGGTCTTTTTTTGACTTCAGGATGTCATGGGCCTTTACGTAGGCAGAATGAGCCAAAGCCTCGGAGCTGAAGCTGCCGAGGCTTATGTGCTTTTCTTTTACCGTTATTGAGGCCCGGTAGAGGACCGAGCCGTCTTTTTTCGGAATAACGTAAACTCCTGCTTTCATGGATCCACCTGTGTGAATGCGGATTCTGATCCGCCCTGTGGGGATTTACAATAAATTATGAGTGGCACTGTAAGCCGGGTTATGTATCAAGCGATCATCTTTCTTGACTGTACGTTACCGCACAGCTCCCATACGGGGTTACCCCCGCATGACGCAACCGACCCGAAAGCACGGCGGGCAACCGTATCGCTTTCTGCATGGTTTTGCTTCGGATGGGGTTTGCATTGACCCTTCGTGTTACCACGAAGGCGGTGGTCTCTTACACCGCCGTTTCAGCATCACCGCTTGCGCGGCTGTTTCTTTTCTGTTGCACTTTCCTTCAGGTCACCCTGACCGGCCGTTAGCCGGCATCCTGCCCTGTGAAGCCCGGACTTTCCTCTGTACCCTAAAGCACAGCGATCGCCTGTGTCACTCATTGTATCTGCTTTTATTAAACGGGGAAGTAGCTTCCTCCGATGAACTCTCTTAAGATGGAATTCTTGGGCACATCCTCAGCGGGAGCGCTTAAGAAGAAATCCAGGAACTTGAGAAGCCTCTTGGCTTCCGGATACTCTTCGCTGTCCTCGGGAACGTTAAAGAGCAGTGGCTCTGCGTAGGTCTTAAGCTCAGAAAGCTCGTAGATCAGCGCTGAGTTAAAGAACACATCCGCACTCTCCTGGAAAGGGAAGATGTTCTCTTCTTCGCCCGCTCTTACGGAAGGCCACATGGAAATGGTCTTCTGAGCCGATGCTCCTCTTGTCCTTGCATCTCTTACGATACGACGGAGAAGTCTTGCATCTGTGGTGGGAATACGGTTATGTTCATCAAGGTTCAGCTGTGTAAGAGCCGAAATGTAGATCTTGAATTTACTCTCTACCGGAAGCTTGTAGGAAAGTGCATCGTTGAGACCATGTATGCCTTCTATGACAAGGATATCCTCGGGGCCCAGCTGCTTAAAGTCGCCCTTGTATTCGCGGTGGCCGGTCTTAAAGTTAAAGTGAGGGAGCTCCACCTTCTTGCCTTCAAGAAGAGCGGACATGTCGGCGTTGAACTGCTCCACGTCGATGGCTTCCAGGCATTCAAAGTTAAAGTTGCCGTCCTCGTCCCTGGGGGTGTCTTCGCGGTTCTTAAAGTAATCGTCCACTCCAATGGGGTGAGGGGTCATGCCCAGAGTCCTGAGCTGGATGGAAAGTCTGTGGGAGAAGGTGGTCTTTCCCGAAGAGGAAGGGCCGGCGATCATTACAAACTTTACACCGGGACGGGCCTTGATCTCAGCGGCGATGTCACCGATCTTTTTCTCCATGAAGGCTTCCTGCACAAGGATGGTATCTCCCAGCCTGCCCTCGCGGATGGTGTCGTTCATCTGGCCCACTGTGGAGATGTCCATGATCTTGCCCCATTCGTCGCTTTCCTTAAGGGTAGCGAAGAGGTGGGGTCTGTCATCGTAGGTGGGAACGGTGGTGGGTGCATCCTTGGTGGGCACCAGGAGCATGAAGCCCCTGTCGTAGGCAAAAAGGTCGAAGACCTTAAGGATGCCGGTGCTTCCGGGCATATAGCCGTAGAAGTAGTCCTCATAGTTCTCTATGGAGAAAAGGTTCATTCTGGATGCACGGCGGTACTTGAAAAGATTCTCCTTATCGTTCATGCCTCTTTCCAGAAAGAGCTTTCTTGCTTCCTTGGTATTTACGGAGCGCTTGTTGATGACAATGTCTGCGTCGATAATGCGCTTCATCTCATCCTTTATGGCTTTGATGTCATCCCCGGACAGAGAATCGAAGGCCTCGATCTCGCCGTAAACACCGCAGCCGATCTTGTGCATGATCTTTACGCTTCTGCCCTTCTTGTTGCCGTAAACATTGAAGATGGCTTTAAGGAGCACGAAGATCAGTGCTCTGCTGTAGGTCTTGTTGCCGGCGCTTGTGGACACATCCACGAATTCCACTTCATCTCCGTTGTTGGGAGTCTTAAAGAGCTCCCTTAAATTCCCGTTATTCTTGGCAAGAATAATGGGATACTTGTATTCCCTCTCAAAATCCTTCGCGATCTGTGCGAAGGTGGTTCCGTATTCATATTCCTTTTCTGTTCCGCATACGGTTAATTTCATCCTCTATCCTCCTGATCTCATTATATATTTCATCCCTGCGGGCAACGGCCTTCTCTCCGTCATCCGTTTTTATCTTTTTTAGGATCTTTTCCTTGTTTTTGATCTCATCCTCAAGGTATTCAAGCCAGACGGTGGTGGGGGTGGGTGCAGGGGAGTCATCTTTGTTCGGGCTTTGGGTGGGGGCTGTATCCCCGGCCGCTTTTTGAGCGGTGGCTGCCTTAAAGATGAAATAGTATTTATCATCCTTTACAATACGGATGTCGGTGATGATAAAGCCCATGTTTTCAAGTCCCTTGCGGAACTCAGGCAGGTCAGACTGGGGCGACAATACCAGTTCTTTGACGTTTTTTGCCTTTTCGAGGTTCTTTTCAAGGATCTCCAGGATGAGAGGTCCTCCCATTCCGGAAATGAGTATGGTATCGACTTCGCCCTCTCCGAGGGCGTCCAGCCCGTCGGAGAGTCGAAGATCTATTCTTTCCTTAAGTCCTGCTTCCAGCACGTTTTCCCTTGCTTTTTCAAGAGGCCCTTTCCTAAGGTCCATGGCCAGCACCTTAGGGGAGATCCCCGCCTGCACCAGATAGATGCCGGTGTGAGCGTGGTCACAGCCCACGTCCGCTGTCCTGTTTCCGGGACTTACAAGGGAAACCACTGTCTGTAATCTTTTACTTAAATGTATCATGTGTGATCCCGAGCTCTTTTTAAGAGCCTGTTCTTAGTCCAGATAATCTCTGAGTTTCTTTGCTCTTGTAGGATGGCGAAGTTTTCTCAGCGCCTTTGCCTCGATCTGACGGATACGCTCACTGGTAACGTTAAACTCCTTACCCACTTCTTCAAGAGTGCGCTGTCTTCCGTCATCAAGACCGAAACGGAGACGGAGCACCTTCTGCTCACGATCTGTAAGTGTTCCGAGAACTTCCCTGATCTGCTCCTGAAGGAGGGTGAATGCCGCTGCCTCCTGAGGAGTGGGCATGTGATCGTCTTCGATGAAATCACCGAGATGGGAATCTTCCTCTTCACCGATAGGGGTCTCCAGAGATACGGGCTCCTGGGAGATCTTCTGGATCTCACGCACACGCTCTACGGGAATTCCCATTTCCTTTGCTATCTCCTCCGGTCCGGGCTCGCGTCCCAGCTCCTGCAAAAGCTGTCTCTGAACACGGATCAGTTTATTGATGGTCTCTACCATATGCACGGGGATACGGATAGTTCTTGCCTGATCCGCGATCGCACGGGTGATGGCCTGACGGATCCACCATGTGGCATATGTGGAGAATTTATATCCCTTACGGTAATCAAATTTCTCAACAGCCTTTAAAAGTCCAAGGTTACCTTCCTGGATCAGATCCAGGAACTGCATTCCGCGTCCGACATATCTTTTCGCGATGGATACAACGAGTCGTAAGTTGGCTTCCGCAAGTCTGTTCTTGGCTGCCTTATCGCCCTGTTCCATCCTCTTGGCCAGTTCAAGCTCTTCCTGTGCCGAAAGGAGGGGCACTTTACCGATCTCCTTCAAGTACATTCTTACCGGATCCTCAAGAGAAACTCCCTCGGGTACGGTGAGGTCGATCTTGGAAAGGTCTTCGATCTCGTCCAACTCGGCAACAATGTCGTCGGGCTCAAGAAGGTCGTCCTCTTCTCCCCCTGCCAGGCTGTCGTCCATGATCCTGAGAACGTCTATGCCTGCTTTATCAAGAGCGTCATATATCTTCTCGGTGCGCTTCTCGTCCAGCTCAATGTCTCTGAAAGCATCGTTGATCTCCTGCAGTTCAAGAGTGTTCTTCTTCTTTTTGCCGGCAGCGATAAGGGCGTTGATCTTCGCTTCAAATTCCGCTGCCTTGGGATCGTTTTGTGCTTCGCTTTCCTCGTTCATCCTTAACTCTTTGTCTTCGTTGTTCATAGAATTTTATCCTCTCTCATAATAGATTGGTATTCCGGTTTTTTAGTGCCGATTCGGCCTTCAGCAATTCGTTTACAAGCTGTCCGTTCCCCGCTTCTATTGCGGCATTGATCTTATCCTCGATGGAATTAAGCTTGATTTTTCGGACAGTGTCTTCTATTGCCTTGGCCCTTTCCGCGTCATTTACCTTTCCGGGCAGATCCGTCTGGAATATGGCACCTGCTTTCTCCTGATCCTCTTTTTCTTCGAAGCAGCTGACTATGCGTGCTGCATTCACCTGCCCCGTATCCCTGCAAAAGTCATAGGCGAGCTCCGCCACTTTTCTGTAGAGGCCTTCCGTGAAGTCCTCCGGTTTCAGAACTTTTGACAACCTTTCGTAGAGACTTGGATCATCGGAGAGACAGGTCAGGAGCAGTCTCTGGGGCTGCAGGATCTTATCATCCTTCTTCTTTTCAGCCGCATTGACATATTTCTTTTGGGGCGCCCTTTCACTATCGTCGGTACGATAGGCAGGTCTCGCCGGTCCCTCCTTGCGAGCTGTTTCTATTACCAGCTCCCGAAATTTTTTCAGATCGACATTATAATGAGTGGCAAAGGCTTCTTCATAAGTACTTCTTTCCAGTTCATTCGTGAACTCCAACATTCGCCTTGCAACGCTCTTATAAAAGCCGTTTTTCTCATTGGGATCTTCCATTTTAAACCGGGATGCCATGATCCTGAGTTCAAAAAAGAAGCTGCTTTCCGCATTATCTATACGCTTCTGATATTCCTCGGCTCCCAGGGCCTTGATGAATTCATCCGGGTCCTTGTGGGGCTTCATGTTCACCACCTTTACGGTGATGCCTCTGGCCTCCAGCATGGGAATTGCCCTAAGTGTGGCTTTGGTACCCGCGCCGTCGGAATCGTAGGTCAGATAGACCTCCTTCACGTATTTGGAAATCTTTAATGCGTTTCTGTCGGTAAGTGCCGTTCCCAGCGATGCCACCGCATTGGTGAATCCCGCCTGATGGAGTGAAATTACATCCATATAGCCCTCGCAGAGAAGGAAATACTTCTGTGTCGAGTGTCTGGCGTAGTTCAGCCCATACAGGTTATAGCCCTTATCGAAAACCTTGGTCTCGGGAGAATTCAGATACTTGGGTTCTCCGTCACCCATGATCCTGCCGCCGAAGCCTATGACCCGGTCACGTTCGTCCATAATGGGGAACATTGCCCGGTTCCAGAACTTGTCCATAGCGCCTTTTTCATTGATGCTGACCAATCCGGATTCCTTAAGGAACTCGTCGTTATAGCCCTTACTTTTCAGGTATTTATACAGATCATCACTGTAGGCCTGAGAATAGCCCAGTCCCCAGTGCAGGATCGTCTCGTCCGTAAGTCCTCTCTTTTTAAAGTAATCGATGGCCCTCTTTCCTCTTTCGGTCTTTCCTGCCAAAAAGAAGTACTCCGCTGCCAGCTTGTTTACCTCAAAAAGTCTCTGGACCAGGTTCCTGTTCTTCTTATCCTCTTCCGTTTCCTTTACCTCGGGAAGATCCATTCCCACTCGTCCCGCGAGAGTCTGTATGGCCTCGGGGAAGGTAAGGTTCTCGTACTCCATAAGAAAGGTGATGACGCTTCCGCCTTTATGGCAGCCGAAGCAATAGAACATCTGCTTTGCTTCGTTTACGCAGAAAGAGGCGGTCTTCTCCCCGTGGAAAGGACACAGCCCCCAATGGTTGTTGCCTTTCTTCGTGAGATGGACATACATTCCCACAACATCCACAATATTGTTGCGTGAGACCACTTCTGCGATTGTGTCATCGGAATAGAACATGTAAACCTCGTGTATTAGTTTTAGGAACTTTTGGGGAGTTTAATATACATCCCAGCTGAAGGGGACTTTGATGTCCTTGAACTTATTTACGGCGTAGCGGTCGGTCATGCCCGCAACATAGTCGCAGACCACTCTTTCCACTTTTTCCTCGCCGCTTTCCAGCATCGCCTTATAGTCCTCGGGCAAAAGCTCGGGATGCTCCACATAGTGCATAAACAACTCTATTACCAGCTCCTCGGCCTTCTTTTCCTGTCCCTTGGCCACGGGGTTGGTGTAAACATTTTCAAACATCCATGCCTTCAGGTCCATCAGGATCTCGTTCATCTCTTCGGACATCCTGACGTCGTCGGTATCTATGCTTGTTTTGATGATATCGTGTAACTCGGTATTCAGACGACTGGTGAGGGAGTGACCAAGCACATCCGTGAAGCGCTTGGGGATGTCATCGTCGCTGATGATGCTGCCCCTGATGGCGTCGTCTATATCGTGATTTATGTAGGCCATCTTATCGGAAAGGCGCACTGCTCTGCCTTCCAGTGTGGCGGGGATAGTCTCCACCTGATGGTTCAAAATGCCGTTTCTTACTTCCCAGGTCAGGTTCAGGCCCTTGCCGTGCTTTTCTATAACGTCGACAACACGTATGCTTTGCTCGAAATGCTTGAAGTGGGAATTGCAGGTTTCCTGCATGATGCGGTTCAGCGCGCGCTCGCCTGCATGACCGAAGGGTGTGTGGCCCAGGTCGTGGCCCAGCGCGATGGCTTCCGTCAGGTCGTCGTTAAGCCGCAGGGACTTGGCGATGGCCCGGGCGGTCTGCGCCACCTCGAGGGTGTGGGTCAGGCGGGTACGGTAATGATCCCCCTCGGGAGCCAGGAAAACCTGGGTCTTGCCGTTCAGACGCCTGAAAGCCTTGGAATAAAGGATCCTGTCTCTGTCACGCTGGTAGCAGGGGCGAAGGTCGCATTCCTTCTCTTCCTTCATCCTTCCTCTGGTGGAATCGGAAAAACTGGCGTGGGGGGAAAGCACCTCATGCTCTCTCTCCTCCTGGAGCTCTCTGATGGTCCTGTTGTGAATTGGAACGAGTTCGATCATGTTAATACTCCTTTCCCATTCTTGGAAAATATGCACCCGCAATAGTTCTGTCTGTATAAGTCGTATTCTCTGGATAATTCTATAGAACGTTGGTAACCGCCCTTTTTCTTGAAATCCGAAGGAAGCCAGCAAACGCCTTCCTCCCTGCAGACTCTCTCCCCTATCTCGTTTAAGAGCTTGGCATTCTTAAGCGGTGATATGGTAAGCGTAGTGGTGACCAGATCTATTCCTCTTTTTTTGGCTTCTTTTGCTGTCTCTCTTAAGCGAAGCTCAAAGCACTTGGCACATCTGTCTCCGCCCTCCGGGACTTTTTCCAGGCCCTTGGCGGCTTCAAAAAACCTTTCGGGATCGTAGTTCCCTTCCGTGAATTTAACCTCATGTTTATGAGGCTGAAGCTCGATCAGCTTCTTTATTTCCTTAACCCTCTTCTCATACTCTTCTTCAGGATAAATGTTGGGGTTATAGTAAAAATCCGTGATGGCAAAGTAATCCGAAAGGTACTCAAACACGTAGGACGAGCAAGGGGCGCAGCAGGAGTGCAAAAAGAGGGCCGGGACTTCTCCCTTGGCCTTGAGCTCTTCTATAAGATCATCCATCTGCTGTTGTATGTTACGTTGTTTTGCTTGCATAAACGAAAAAGTTGAACTACTGATACCGTCCGAGGGGAAATTTTCAGGGAACACCCGGCATTTTCAAAGTGAACCCATAACCCCGTCCCCAAAGTGTCATTTTTCCATTTTGTTACCTAATACTGCTATAATCTATTGTTTTAGGTAACAAATTGGGCTTGTTTTTGCCAGGAAACCAGGTTTCTAATGCGTGTAACACCATAAAATCTTCACTTTCGAGCAAAAATACATGAATCTTGCCTTCGTCTTGCTTTTTCTTTTACCTAAAACCATCAAAAACCTTCATCTTAGGTAAAAAACAAGATTTTTAGGCTAAGGCGGAGGCTTTCGCTGCCTTTAGCTTACTTTGGGACAAAAATGAACCTCTAACCCCGTCCCCGGGGTTCATTTTAGGATATCGGACAGGGCGGCGTAGAGCTTTTGCATCTCTTCGTCGGTGCCTATGGTAATGCGGAGGTAGTTGTTGATCCTGGGCTTATCGAAGTAGCGGACGAAGATGTGCTTCTCCCGGAGCTTCGTGAAGATTTCCTTGGCAGCCACGGTTTTGTGGGTGGCGAAAAGGAAATTTGCCGAGGAGTCAAGGCAGGTGAAGCCCAGTTTTTTAAGCTCGGGGACTGCCTTTTCTCTTGTTGCTGTGATCTTATCCACTGTTTTGCGGAAGTAGGCCTTGTCTTTGATGCTTGCCTCTCCGCAAAGAATGGAAGGTGTTGTCATTGTATAGGAATTATAGGAATTGCGGACTGCCATCATATAGGAGATAAGCTTTTCCGAGCCGATGGCGAAGCCGATCCTCATGCCGGCCATGCTCCTGGATTTAGAAAAAGTGCGGATCACCAGAAGGTTTTCGTACTTTCGGGTGAGTTCCAGCGCTGTCTCGCCTCCGAAGTCAACATATGCCTCATCGACGATGACTACGGAATCTTTGTTGTGTATAACGATGTCTTCGATGAAATCCAGTGGTTCAGCGATGGTGGTAGGTGCATTGGGGTTGGCTATTACTATGCCTCCGTTGGGCTTGTAATAGTCCTCTTTTTTGATCCTGAAATTCTCGTCAAGAGCGGGAGTCTCATAAGGAATGTTATAAAGCTCCGCCCATACAGGGTAAAATGAGTAGGTTACGTCCGGAAAAAGCACCGGAAGCTTTCCTTTAAAGAAAGTTAAGAATGCGGTTCCGAGAACGTCGTCAGAGCCTACTCCCACAAAAACATTTTTAAAATCCACACCGCAGTCTTCAGCTATTGCCGCCGCCAGTTCGTGGGCGTCGGGCTTGGGATAAAGTCGGAGCACATCGGTGTTCAGAGCTTTAAGTACCTCAGCAACTCCGGGTGCGGGGGGATAGGGATTTTCGTTGGTGTTAAGCTTGATCATGTCAGGGTAGTGAGGCTGCTCGCCGGGTACGTAAGGTACCACCTTCCTGACATTGTTCTCCCAATTAGACATTTATAGTGCACTCCTTATATAACGTTAAAAAAAAGTATATGGTTTCAAAAAACAAAAATTATTTTAAATTTTTTTTATTAAATTCTGCAGATTAAAATTTCTCAGGATTTTATACAGCTTTCAGTACAGTAATAACCTCTTGGAACTGTATGCAATAAAACTGTAATTCAATATTTCCGGGATCTCTATATCCCGGAATTTTGAAAACCTTTATTTCACAAACACAGGATTTGTGATGGCTTCGGTAACGAAATCGTCGCCCAGCAAACGGAAGATGAACCACTTCTTGCCTTCTTTGTTCAGGTTCACGGTGCAGGAATAGTCCCAGCCGCCGTTAACCGCTTCAGGATCCGCCAGCTCGAATTCTTCCATGTTACGGCCGTTACTGTACACCAGCAGGCGGCTTAACGGTCTGTTGGAAATGATCTTGAGTTCTGCATCTCCTTCGGCGTTGAGCTTGGCTTCGATGATCGGTCCGTTGGTCAGGAAGCTGTGACCCAATTCCAGGTTTTTAAGGATGTTGGCGGGAGTTCTCTCTCCGGGCGCCTTAACGTAGGTCCTTACGCAGCCGCTGGAAAGGTTCACCTTTGCCCAATGCTTCACAAGAGGGAGTTCCTCCGTCAAAAGGTCGACGAAATATATGCCTGTTTCAAGAGCTTCACCCTCCAGGATCACGCCCTTGGGGTTCTTGGCTTCGAGGGTGTTGTCCACGGCTGCCTTTACAGCATTATAAAGACCGAAAACATAGGCCAGCGAGTCGAACCAAAACTCGCAGGTGATCTCATGGGTGTCGGAACCGGTGGTCGCGCCGAGGCGTGTGCCGTTTTCGAGGCAGTCCAGCCAGAGCTGCATGGCGTTGCCGTTGGTGCAGCCTTCAGCCAGAGGATGAGAGCCGTTCCAGATCTCGATGGTGTTAAAAATGTCGATCATGTCCGTGAATTCCGGCGGGAAGGAAATGGCCTTCTGCATATCCCTGGGATGGTTGATCTGGGGATGGCCGCCGTAGCTCCTGATCTCGTCGGTGATACGCCTGTACTCGGCACGCATGACCTCAGGGGTCCTGTCCTTTTCTTCGGGTATATGGTAGATCACATCCGGATCCGTGTTCAGCTGAAGCACGTGTCCGTTGGATGTGGATATCTCTTTTGAAAGGATGGGAAGGAAGTCGGGTGTGACCAGCTTCTCCCATGTTCTGTGGTTTAAAACGTTGTGGTGATCCGAAAGTCCGCCGAAGCTGAGGCCCTTGGCCCGCATGGAGTTTTGGATCATTTCCGGAGTGTCGTAAACATAGTCCGTGCCCTGAGGCGGATACAGAGGGCTTGAAAAGACGGAATGGTGGTGAAGATCTCCCACGTACCAGTCTTCCGAATTCATGTCCGTAAGCCTTCTTAAAGTAACTTCTCTGTTGCCGGGAACAGTCACGGATGTCTCTGCGATCTCGTACTCGGAACCCTTGTCGCACACCAGAGTATAGGTGCCCTTGGGGAGGATCTCGGAGAATTCACCCTTTTCATCGGTGGTGCGTCTGAAATAGTCATACCAGACATAGTCACTGTCGGTGTCCAGAGGATAAGGCCCGCCATAGATCTCGGTAACTATGTCCTCAATGTCCTTTACTTCCCTGTCATTGGTATACCCCCTTGAAACACCGGCCTTGGCCGCCCTGTCCCTGGGGTAGAGACGGATCTCCGCAATAAGGGGATCTCCGTTTTCATCCTTTATCCTGATGCTGAGCCTGTCTGTGGGCGTGTGGTAATCGGGATCTTTTCTCACCTTTCCCATGCGCTCATAGTCCTTAAGGCGAGCTTCTCTTTCCGGCGGGAACACGTTTTCGCGCCTTCCGCCCCTTGCACTGTAGCCCACAGCTTCATCCAGCATTTTCATTGCTTTTTGGAGGTAGGGGTAGGTGTATTTCTCGTCCTTAATGTTTCTCTGTCCGGAATAAAGTCCGGTGATAGTGGAAGAAAGTTTTGATACTGACATATTTATACGCTCCTGTTTTTGAAATTGCTGCCGGATCTTAAAATGATCTGAGGCGCGCCGTGATTTGCCACGTAGTCCTCGGTAATAACCACTTTCCCGATGGAATCGTCCTTCGGGATCTCGTACATTATGTCTAGCATGATCTCTTCTATGATAGCTCGAAGAGCTCTTGCGCCTGTATCTCTCTTAAGTGCCTTCTCGGCTATGGCCGAAAGTGCACCGTCTTCAAATTCCAGTGAAACCTCATCCATGGAAAGCAGCTTTTTATACTGCTTAAGGATGGCATTTCTGGGCTGAGTGAGGATCCTCACCATATCTTCCTGCTTAAGTCCGTCCAGTGCGAAAACCACAGGGAGACGTCCCAAAAACTCAGGGATCATACCGAACTCGCGGAGATCGGAAAGTTCTACTTTTCCCGCAATGTTCTTGTCATCGTCATATTTATCCGAAAGTTCGCCCAAAAAACCGCAGGCCGAGGTCTTGTTAAGTCTCTGCTTGATGATCTTATCCAGTTCGGGGAAAGCTCCTCCGCAGATGAATAATATGTTTGTGGTATCCATGGTGGTCATGGGAACCATTGCATTCTTGCTCATTGCGCCTACAGGCACTTCCACTTCCGCACCTTCCAGAAGTTTAAGGAGTCCCTGCTGAACGGATTCGCCGGAAACGTCACGGCTGTTGGTGGTGTGCTTCTTGGCCAGCTTATCTATCTCGTCGATAAAAACTATGCCTTTTTCCGCACGCTCCACATCATTATCGGCAGCAACCAAAAGTTTCGAGAGTACGCTTTCCACGTCATCTCCGATGTAGCCGGCCTCAGTGAGGGAAGTGGCATCGGCAATGGCGAGAGGCACATTCAGGAGCTTTGCCAGGGTCTTGACCATGTAGGTCTTGCCGCAGCCCGTGGGACCGATCATCAGCATATTGGATTTCTCCAGCTCGATGCCGTCCTCGTTCTTGTCGAACACTCTCTTATAATGATTGTAAACAGCCACGCTCATTACTTTCTTGGCATGTTCCTGACCCACAACGTAGTCATCCAGCTCGGCCTTGATCACGTGAGGGGGTTTAAGGTCCTTAATGTCAAACTTAGCCTGAATGTCATCCTTCCTGGGCTCGGCCTTCTTTTTCTTAAGGCGCTGGTTCATGGGAACCGTGGGGAGATCTCCGAACAGGAAGTTTGAAAAATTGGAAATATCGCCAAGATTTGCCTTGATGTTTATATTCTCGTTATTGTTCTGATCGTCATTAGAATTTCCGTCGGAACCTCCGGGGCTCTTGGGTGCAAGGCCCAGGATCGAAAGGGAACCTCCGCCCGAAAGGGTGTCCATGGTCTTTTGCATGCAGTCATCACATATGCAGAGGCCGGGATGAAGCTTGAACATCCTCTTTACCTGAGACTCTGTGCGACGGCACATGGAACACACTTCTTCTCTTTCTCCGGGGTTCTTACTGCTCTTGTCATTCTTTACCGGAGAGTTCGAAGTGGGTGCGTCGGATCCGTTTGTTTCGTTTGTTTCATTTGTTTCACTGTCGTAAATGTTTTTGTCGAATTCGTCACTCATTTTTAATACCTTATATTAATGAAAACCAAATTAAAACTGTTGTGTTAAACGCCCGTTTTTCATCCGGGTAATTTCGGGTCACATGCTAGTACATCGGTTATTAAATAACTGGACCGAATGCTTGCCTGCTTACCCGACTGCCCGTACATGAAAGCCTCGGAGTAGCCCGCTACACCTGCGTTTTCACGCACGAGCATTCGAGCAAGCATTCTGCGCATTAGTCCATTTATTTTAAAACCGATGTACTGGTTTTAATCCGGGTTTCTGAAATCCAGAAGATCTTTCACCACTTCCGCCGCTATTATGAGCCCTGCCACGGCAGGTGTAAAAGCCATACTGCCCGGTATTGCCTTTCGTACTTCGCATTCCGCCGCCGTATCCGGAGGACAGGTGCAATTGTTCCTGCAGCTCATCTCGATCTCTGTTTTAGGAGAAAGAGGTTTTTCCTTTGAATAAACCACCTTGAGCTTTTTTATCCCTCTCTTTTTAAGCTCTCTTCTCATCACCTTTGCCAGGGGACAGACAGTGGTCTTGTATATGTCCGCCACCTCAAACTTTTCCGGATTTATCTTATTTCCCGCACCCATACAGCTGATGATCGGCACTTCTGCCGCATGGGCCTGCATCACCAGTTCTATCTTTCCCGTAACAGTATCTATGGCATCCACCACATAGTCAAATTCAGTAAGATCAAATTCTTTACAGGTTTCGGGCATATAAAAAGTCTTATAGGTGTGTACGATTGCATCGGGATTAATGTCTTTTATCCTTTCCTTGGCCACATCCACCTTGTATCTTCCCACGGTACTGTGAAGTGCGATTATCTGCCTGTTAAGATTTGTCGGAGATACTTTATCATCATCTATGATGTCAATGCTGCCCACACCGCTTCTGGCAAGAGCTTCAACCACATAACCTCCCACTCCTCCCACACCAAATACGGCAACACGGGAATTTTTTAATCTATCCATATTATCCTTCCCCACAAGGAGACGGGTTCTTTGAAACTGATCGGGCATTTTACACCTCCGGAGAGTATTTCTCCCACTTTTACATATTAAAAAATCTTTGGATATTGTAGCAAAAAAAATAAGGGTATGCAATCGCTTTGCTCTATTGCCGGTGAAGTGGCCGGAGTTACTGCCGGCTGTAAATAACCGGAAATTATGTAGTCATTTTAGGATAAAACGATGATTTTAACCATATTTTTTAGTATCAGTATAGGTTATAATCTTTAATTGGGGTAAAGTTTAATTATTGATACAGCTATCGTATGATTTTGGGAGGTATATGACATGCCCGTTATAATATATAAGATCCTGCTCATCCTTGCCCGGATCGTGATCGCAGCCTTTGGGGCAGCGGCCTTATGGGTCGTATTTCTAATGATAAATGCGATCCTTATAAGTCCCAAAAAAATCTACACCAAACATTCCCGATATCACCGGTTCTTACTTAATTTTTCAACGGTTCTGGCTCTTCCAGGAGCAGGAGTCAGGCTCCATGTTACCGGTCTGGAAAAACTTCCCGCCGAAGGACGATTCGTACTTATGGGTAATCATCGTTCAAAATTCGATCCCATAGTTACCTGGCGGGTGCTGATGGACAGGGATGTGGCCTATATCTCCAAGCCCGAAAACTTCAAGGTATTCTGTTTCGGCCGTATAATAAGGAAGTGTTGTTTCCTTCCCATTAACCGTACAGATCCCAGAGAAAGTCTTAAAACCTTCATGAAGGCAGCCGAACTTCTTAAAAACGATACCGTATCCATGGGTATATATCCCGAAGGCACCAGAAGCAAAACGCTTGAGCTTCTCCCTTTCCACGACGGAACCATGAAGGTTGCTCAAATGGCCAAGGTGCCCATTGTGGTGGTGACCACCAGAGGCACCGAGAATATCGCCCACAATTTCCCTTTCAGAAACACTGACGTGTATGTGGACTTTATCGAGACCATACCTGCCGACTTTGTGACTTCCAATTCATCTCATGTTATTTCCGCAAGAGTAAGGGAAGACATGGAAAAAGTTTTAGGAAAAAGTGTTCCCAAGGAAAGCGGTATCACAAACACGATCGTTGCCTGAAAAGGCTTATATAAAGGAGAGGAATTTATGAAGAACGTGATCTTATATAACCCCTATTCCAACAATAAAAGGGGACAAGAGGCAGCAAAGGAAGTCGAAGCTTTCGTTACCGGAGAAACAGTCTTTGAAGATATCACAAAGATCAAAGACATCCTCGGATACATTAACAATGCGAACGCAGAAGACAAGCTCATCCTTGTGGGTGGAGACGGTACCATAAACCACCTGGCAAATGACCTTAAGGGCACCGTTCCCGATAAGGAGATCCTTCTGTTTGCCGCAGGTACGGGAAATGATTTTAAGGCAGATATCGCTCCCGCAGAAAATGAGCACTTTATTTCTTTAAACAAATATCTTTCCGATCTTCCCACCGTCACCATAAACGGAAAGACAACTTATTTCCTGAACGGCATAGGCTACGGCATTGACGGTTATTGCTGTGAAGTGGGCGACAAGCTCCGCGCCGCTTCCGATAAACCCGTTAATTACGCAGGCATAGCAATAAAAGGCCTTCTCTTCCACTTTAAGCCAAGGAATGCTACAATTATCGTTGACGGCGAAGAAAAGACTTACAAACATGTATGGCTTGCCCCCACCATGAAGGGGCGTTTCTACGGCGGAGGCATGATGGTGGCTCCGGAGCAGAACAGGCTGGATCAAAGCAGAGAGGTTTCCACGGTTGTAATGTATGGTTCCGGAAAACTCAAGACCCTCATGGTCTTCCCAAGCATCTTTAAGGGCGAGCACGTTTCCCACAAGGAAATGGTGGAAGTCAGAAAAGGGCACAATATAACCGTTAAATTTGATACCCCCTGTGCGCTTCAGATCGACGGAGAAACTGTTTTAAACGTATCGGAATATACGGTACAGGCTAAATAAACCCGTGTTTTATCAAAGGGAGACTCTTATCAGTCTCCCTTTACTTTTTCACAACATCTGCACCATTTTTTCATAGATAAATCACAAAAATATGCTATAATCCGAAATATAAGAAATGTAAGAATACTCTGACAATTACTTTTGTCAGGACAGATCATTCATTAAAAAGAAAAGGATCAAGCCTATGAAGAAAACAAGATTATTAGCTGTAATTGCATGCCTTTCCCTTGTTATCGCCGGTTGCGGCACATCCACAAGCTCCGACAACACTTCAAAAGACAATTCCGGTTCCGCTCAGACCACTCAGGCGGTATCAAGTGACTCGAGCAGCGCAAAAGCCACTGCCACACCTACAGTTGCTTCAAACAGCACCTCGGCAGAAGCCACCGCTACCCCTGCAGCCTCCTCCGAAAGCACAGCCGCTCAGGCTCCCACTGCAGTTCCCACAGCAGCGCCTACCGTAGCTCCTACCACTGCTCCGGTTCCTGCGGCAGATGCTTCGGATAATTCGGAAACCATATCCGAAAGCTTCACCATCACCACAGAAGACGGCAAGTTCACAAAGAGCGGAAAAACCTACACCATTACGGCAGCAGGCACCTACACCCTCACGGGTCTTCTGGAGGAAGGCTGTATCATTGTAGAAGCGGGCGACGACGATAAAGTAAATCTTGACCTTAACGGTGTTAAGATAACCAACTCCACCACCGCTCCCATCATTTGCCAAAACGCCGACAAGATTAAGATCAAATCTGTGGAAGACACCTACAACGAGATCATAGATTCCAGATCTGCCAAGTCCGACGACGCAGACGATGACGAAGGAAACGCAGCCATCTATGCGGAATGTGACCTGGATCTTACAGGTAAGGGATCCCTCGTCGTTTCTTCCACTTACAATAACGGTATCCAATCCAAGGATTCCATCGAGATCAAGAATGTTACCCTTAAAGTTACCGCTGTCAATAATGCTATCCGCGGTAACGATTCCGTAGATATCCTTTCCGGAAATCTCATTCTCATCGCAAAAGGCGGCGACGGCATCAAGACCTCCAACAGCGATGTCTCTTCCAAGGGAAATCAGCGCGGTATCGTTACAATTTCCGGCGGCAATGTGGATATATATGCCTGCTGCGAAGGTATTACCGCAGCCTATGACGTGGTGATCTCCACTGAAGGCAACATTAACATTTACACCGATAAGTATTCGGATTACACATCAGGTAAGGTAACTTCAGGTTCGGATTTCTACATTGTACTTCCCACCTCGATCTACACTTCCACTTCCGAATTCTATGCATATTTTTACAATGATGATTATGAATCCGGCGTATGGGCAAAGGCGACCTATGACTCCATGATCTCCGGCGGACGTACAAGATATTACGGCTTAAAGCTCTCTGCTCCTTCCGGATACGCAAATGTACAATTCTTCAGATTTAAGACAGGATCCACCCCCAGTACCACTTCCTACACAGGAGTTACTACCGGAGATATCCTGAACACCTCCAAGAATGCCTTCCTCATTACTGCCCTTGACTCTTCAACATCTGTCATGACCGGTGACTACACCCAGATCACCATGAGCAGCAATAACAGCAGTTCCAAGAGCGTTTACTCCACAAAGGGTATCGTGGCCGACAACGCCATAACCATTTCAAATGCCACCATAAACATTTACTGCTCCGACGACGGCCTCCATGCACATCATGACGTACTTCTTGAGACCAAAGTATACGGCGTGGGCGACATCACCATAGACAGCGGATCCGTTACCATCAATGCCGCAGACGATGGCATACATGCCGACAACATCGTTACTGTTAACGACGGTACAATAAATATTGTTACCTCCTATGAAGGCATCGAAGGAAACATTATAATCATAAACGGCGGAAAGACCTATGTATATGCTACCGATGACGGTCTCAATGCATGTGCGGGCAATGTGACACCAATGATCAACTTTAACGGAGGCTACATCGACGTTACCACTCCTTCCGGAGATACCGATGCGGTAGATTCCAACGGAAGCGTTAAAATGACCGGTGGTCTGGCCCTGATCAAGGGAGGCAATTCAAACGGCGGTATGGCAGGTTCAGTGGATGTGGACGGAACCATCACCGTAACAGGCGGAACCATCATCGCCCTCGGCGGCATCTGCTCCGTACCTTCCAATTCCGTTAACGGTTATGTAGCTACTTCCACTTCTTTCGGAAGCGGTACCTACACACTTAAGGATACATCCGGTAATACCATTACGGGCTTTACTCTCAACTCAAGCTACTCAAACTGTTGGATCACATCCGACAAGCTGGTTACCGGAACCACTTATACATTATATAAAGGTGATTCTTCAGTCCTCTCCTGGACCCAGACCTCAGGCATCATGAACGCCTCTTCCGTAAAAACCGGAATGGGCGGCTTCGGTGGCGGCGGCAAGGGCGGCTTCAGATAGACTGCCGATAAGAGCAAAAAAGGGCTTTGCCGTTTGGCATTGCCCTCTTTATTATTTAAAGAAATCCTTAAGTTCTTTTATCCTTTCGGGAGATGCCACCTTGCTCCAGATCACCCTTCCCTCCGGCTTTACATCCTCATAGAATCTGGCCGTCTTGTCCCTGTCCGTGTCATTCCACTTATTAAAACCTTCGGTTTTAATATGCTTTCCGTAAGTGCATCCCACAAATGTGGAAAGTCCGTAGTCCCTCCATGGGCGGGCCAGAAAAATAGTATTCTCTCCCACGCCTTCATCTGCCGTCAGGTCGCAGTTCAGGAACAAAAATCCGATCTGCTGCTCAAGTCCATGGGCAGGAGCAGCCACGTAACCGCCTCCTCTGGCATCTACACGGGATCTTATCTCACAATTATCAAACAAAGCATCTCCGCAGCCGAAAATAAAATCCACGGTTCCGGAAATAAAACAATCTTTAAATATCTGTTTCATGGGCTTAAAGATATTAAGTTTTTCCTTAAGAAATCCCTCATATCTTTGAGTAAGATCAAAGGGCAGAGGGCCTATAAAAAGCGTGTCCTGAGTGGATTTCAGCTTTACCCTTTCCGCTCTGAAATTATCCTCGTATACGGTAAGTGCCACTTCCTGACCTTTTTCTTCAGGATAAAGAGAATCATTCTCTATTGTAAGATCCTCCATGGTAACATTCGGCGCACAAACAGCAACGGTATAGGTCCTGAAGGTTACCAGCTCTTTACCGTCTTCTCCGATCTTTTTTGCATAGTCATCGTAGACTATCACGGTTTCATCTGCTCCGCTTCCGGAAATAAAAAGTCCGGGCGTGTTGATCTCCACCTTCTGTCTATAAGTTCCGGGAAGCAGTCTGAAGTGAGTTCCCGGCTCAGCTTTATCAAACCTTCCCTGAAGATCATCCTGTGAATTCAATTCTATGTAGTTCATATTTTCTGTATTTTTACCTCCAAAAAACCGTAATTATATCCTGTCGTCATAAATAAAGTATAAGCCCAATTCCCTAAAAAAACAACCATAGACATTTAAATTGCAAATCTTGTTTTCATTGTTAATCTTGTGAAATATGTACAAAAAAAATGTTGTTTGCCCACCCTCTTATTGACATGATTACCAAAAGAAGATATACTTTCGCCATATAGTAAAGCATGGGGAAAGCCATGAAAAACAGACAATTGACCTTTAAACAATACAAAAGTGCAGATCTGATTTTTTTGACTGCACTTTTCACAATATCTGAATACATTGTGACTCTGGCGGCGACAAAATGGTTTCCGGGACAACCATATGTTTTTTCACTGTCACCACTTTTTATTGTATTGATATTGATGAGATGGAACCTTTACGCAGTGATCCCCGCCATAGCGGGAGCAATATCCTATTGCATAGCTTCAAAAGCGGGTTATCAGCATTATTTCATATATATAACAGGCAACCTTACAGCACTTCTTTCCTATATATATATCAGATTCCGAGGAAAAGACAATGTGCGTAGGGACCCAATCCGATCGGCGGTTTTTGTTATCCTCACCTTTCTGTTCATGCAGGCGGGAAGGTCGGCAGTTTCTCTCGCCTTCGGCGGTGAACTTAAGACGTTTATCCTTTTCATTACCACCGATTCCCTTTCTCTTTTGTTCGCTTTGATCGCTCTGATACCTTTAAGGAGAGCGGACGGGCTGTTCGAAGATCAAAAAAGTTATCTTTTCAGGATAGAAAAAGAAAAAAACGAAAGCAATACATTTCAGTGATTTCAAGAGGAGACTCAAATGAAGAAAACTATCGCATCAGACTATCTTATCTACGACGAGGCAACAGGGACTTACAAAGAAGATCCCGAACAGGCTGTCCGTGATGATGTTGAAAAACATCAATGGGCGGGTGTTTTGCATATAATCTTAAGAGACTGGCGTCTCTATCTTATGCTGGTACCTATGATACTCGTCTTTCTGTTTTGGCGTTATTTTCCCATGTACGAGCTCTTGGGATGCTTTAAGATCCAGGATGAAGTAAAGCCTGTGGCAGAACAGTTCTACAAGGGCTTTTCCAACTTTAAGCTCTTGCTTTCCGGTTCCTCCAGCATGTCCACCGATTTCTGGAGAGCCATGAGAAACACTTTCCTGCTCAGTTTCTACGGTTTGTGTTTCGGCTTCCCCATGCCCATAATCATCGCTCTCTTCTTTAACGAGATCAAATCAAACATTGCAAGAAGCGTATATCAGGTTATGACCTATCTTCCCAAGTTCATGTCCACGGTTGTCATGACGACTCTGGTAACAATGCTTGTAAAGCAGGGTTCACTTACTACGAACATGGGTATCCTTTCCCAGCTTTTCGTAAAGCTCGGTCTCATCACCAGCGAAGTGGGAAATGCAGGTCTTTTGAACTCTCCCCAGTTTTTCCGTGCCATCTATCAGATCAGCGGTATCTGGGAGGGAGCAGGCTATGATTCCATAGTCTTCTTTGCGGCGATCATAGCAATATCGCCTACCAGCTACGAGGCAGCCCAGATCGACGGTGCAGGAAAGCTGGCACAGATGAAATACGTTGTTCTTCCCAGTATCCTTTCCACCATCGTCATCATGCTGATATCCAGGATCGGATCTCTCTTGAACGTCGGTTATGAAAAAGTACTCCTTCTTTATAATAAGGATACTTACATCACGGCAGATGTTGTTTCCACCTTTGCACAGCGTTACGGTATCCAGGGTTCACTTAAAGGTATAGCCTCCGCCGCGGAAATGATGAACAACGTTGTGGGAATGCTGCTCGTTATAAGCGCGAATACAATAGCAAGAAAAGCTTCAGATGTTTCGCTTTATTAATTCTTTTGGAGACCTGACATGAAAAGAAAATTGGAAATTTCAGAATTAATATTCAAGATAATCAGCTATCTTCTGCTGACCATATTTGCCATCAGCTGCCTTTATCCTTTTGTATATGCCATATCGGCGGCACTCAGCGGCAGAGCGGCCGTAGAATACAGCAAGGTTGTTCTCTTCCCGAAAGAGGTTCAGTTCGACGCCTTTAAGATCATGTTCTCGGACAACCTTTTCTGGAACTCCTATGCGAATACCCTTTATCTTACCTTCTTCGGAACCATTTGGGCTCTGGGTGTTTCCCTCCTGGGTGCCTATGCCCTCTCCAAAAAAAGGCTGCTCTTCCGTAAAGGCTTTAACTTCTTCCTGGTGTTCACCATGTGGTTCTCCGCAGGTATCGTACCTCAGTACTTGAACTACTTGAACACCCAGAGAGTATTTAACGCCGTGGGGATCAAGGATGATAAGTGGCTCGTCATCATAGCAATGGGTATGGCCGCAATGAACATCATCCTTTTAAGAAACGCTTTCGAAGGTGTTCCTTCCGAGATTGAAGAAGCTGCAATAGTAGACGGCGCTACGGAATTCCAGATCCTTAGCAAGGTCTACATCCCCATGTGTAAGTCCACCATAGCCACCGTTGCCCTCTTCTTCGGTATTTCAAGATGGAACGGTTACTATTGGGCAAGACAGATGATCTCCAACCCCAATGAAAGACCTCTTCAGGTTTTCATCAGACTTAAGCTTGAGGAATATACCGATCCTGAGGCAATGGCAGGATGGAACGAAGTATATGCTTCCGATTCCATCATATACGCTCTCATCGTTTGCTCGGTAATCCCCATCCTTGTGATCTATCCTTTCATCCAGAAGTATTTCGCCAAAGGCGTAAATATGGGCGGTGTTAAGGAATAACAGCGGTTATTTCCGGCATATGAGCCGGTCATAATAAAATATAATAAGAGGAGAACTATAGTATGAAAAAGAAAAAACTTCTGGTGTCTCTGCTTCTTTGTGCAGCTATGTTCGCAACAACAGCTTGCGGCAACAAACTGCCCGAAACAACAGCTACACCTACCCCTTCCACCGGTACTACCACCAACACCAACAACAATGAAACTGCAAAGGCTACCTCTACACCCACTCCTGAGCCCGTAAAGACCGTCAGCGATCTCTATGCCGCAGGAACCACTCTTCGTCTTGCCTGCGGTTACAACAGCGCAAAGACAGGTATCTCCTTCTCAGCCGATATTGCAGGTGAAGGTATCGCTCTTCCCGACGGAAAGACCTACCATACCGGCGACTTAAAGCCTACCTGGGCAGAGTTCGAGAAGATCCTCAACGTTAAGTTCGAAGACAAGTATCAGGGAAACAACGCTACGAAGGAATTTGCTTATTGGAAAGAGCAGCTCGATCAGGTAGATATGGTTACAGGTAATGCCGGAACCCTTACCGAGTACGGTAACAACGGACAGCTTGTAAACATCGGTAATTATCTTGATAAGATGCCCAACTTCAAGGCTTATCTTGATGCCAACCCCATTGTTCGTCTCTCCATCACCGGTTCCACCACAGGCTCCAACAAGGGTGCTATCTACTTTGCTCCTTACTTCGATGGTGTTAACGACATCGAGCGTATGCCTCTTATGAGAACAGACTGGGTAGAGAAGCTCCTTGACGGTAGCGGCAAGTTTACAGCTTCCTCTTCCAACACTGTTGCAGCTGCTGTGTACACACCTTATATGCCTTCCATCGGTTCTGTATCCGTTGATGTAGTTAAGGCAGACGGCAAGTCCACAGAAAAAGTAACAAAGGATTACGATAAGGCAGGCAACATCGTAGCAACAATGAACGCAGCCCTTGCAAAGGGTAAGCTTAGCGGCGTTGACGCTGTTAACATGCTTCGCGATTACATCGACAAGGCATACAACGGCTACTACGGAACAAAGCGTTCCGATCTCTTCATCGGACAGAACGCAGCATGGGATGCAGATGAGCTGGTAGCTCTTCTCCGCTGCGTAGTTGCTAACCCTCAGACTCTTAACGGCACAGATAACGTTGAAGGTATCTTCTCAAGAGAAGATGCCAACAATCAGCGTCGTGTTGACCTTTACAAGCTTGCAGGCATCCTCTTCGGAGTACGTGGTATGGAATCCAGATCCGATTACCTCTATGTAGGTGCTGACGGACAGCTTCATGATGCTCGTCTCGACGAAGAAGCATATGTTGCACTTGAAAGGCTGAACGCTCTTGCTAAAGAAGGTCTCATCTCCGAGTCCTTTATCAACAGCTCAGCCGAAACAAGTTCCACAATGCTCGAAAACGATCTCGGTTTCATGAGCTATGACTATAACCAGACACAGACTATCATGAACGAGACCAAGCTCAACAAGAACGGTCAGACAGGCGAAAAGTACATGGCAGTTATGGTTCCCGTTGCAAGATGGTTCGACGGAACAGATGCAAACGGCGTTTATATGAGATTTACAGAGTCCTGGCGTTCTGTTAAGACAGATGCATGGGCTATCTCCGTAAAGGGTGTCGGCAAAGACGAAAACAAGCTCTATGCTGCTCTTGCACTTATCGACTACGCTTACAGCGAAAAAGGCCAGATCCTTATGTCCTACGGTCCCGACGCATTCATTAAGACAAATGCTGACGGTTCCTATGTAACCTTCTCCTTTAACGGTAAAGACATGCCCGTTATTTCAGATGCTACATACGATGCTCTTTGGAAGCTTGCTTCCGGTAACTATACAAACTTTGCACGTCAGTATCTCGGATCCACTCTCTCCTTCGTAAAGAGCCAGGCATTCGAGTATCAGTGCACACATGAAGTCGGCAGAGAAGGTGCTTCCAAGATCTCCACAGCCATCGGCCTCGGAACCATCAAGCATCCTGAACTTGCCATCACTTCCAACCCCTGGTACACATCCGTTCCTACCGTCCTTCCCAATACAACGGTTGAAACAGATCTTCTTAATTCCTACACCGAGATCACAGATGCCGCAAGCGGATACTTCGGATCCGGTAAGGGACAGAATAACCTTTTTGTAAACATCATTGCAAAGGGTTATGCAGGAGATTCCTTAAGCACAAGAGCCGATGTACTCAGCACCGTTACCAATACCTGGAACGGAAAGACCTATCTTGCTCTTAAGCAGCAGGCTTGGAAGAGACTCACTGATTTCTATAACAGCGATATTAAGTAATTTAAGCCCTTAAATTTTTACACTCTCTGTTCCGTGGCGGTTATGGCCGCCACGGAACAATATTAAAAAACTCAATCGTGGAGTAAAACAAAATGTACAAAGCACAGATGAAATTCCAAAAAATAATATGCCTTGCTACTCTCGCGGCAAGCTTTATCGTATTTATATATTCCCTCGGTATCATGACGGATATATACGACTGCTTCTACGCCACGATGATGGATCCCGAAGATCCCACCCTTACATGGGTCCCCGGCTCGATCATATTCTATGATATGCAGCCCTTTAACTACAGTCTGACCAGGATAGGCATCGGCCTGATCCTTATCTCTCTCACTCTTTTTGTGACCGGCACAAACAAGAGAAGACGTTATTATATAGGAAATATCATAACCATAACTTTGAATATCATCGCCGGTATCGCAGCGGCTGTTTACAGTCTGTCCAAGGTACAGGCATTTAAGATACAATTCCTTACAACAATAGATTTTGAAGCTCTTAAGACTTTTGCGGAGCTCTTTAATTCCACCTATACCGAATCCACCTTCTGGTTTGATGCGGCCTACTTCGTCTTCGGACTGCTTTTGGCTGTTGATGCTCTTCTGCTCATCAATGCCGTCTGGAAATTCAGTCTTATGAAGTCAGAACAAGAACTTATACAAAAAGGAAAGGAGGCTTAAATCTTATGGATGCATCCACAATAAGAAAAGACAGGATGAAATATTCCAAGAATAAACTTTCTTCAGGTTTCGCCCTTCTTTCAATACTGTTCAATGTTTTTTATTTTGTAAGTATCTATAAATCCGATGTGGGGAACTTCTACTACTCCATCCTCATCGGCGCCTCTGTCATTTATAACCTGCTGTTCATGCTCTTCGCCTTCCTTTGCTCGGAAGGTGTAAAGAAATACAGTCTCGGTTATTCCATAATACTGGTAGTAATAGGAGTTTTGCAGATAGGTCGTATCTTCTATCTTCCCGCCAAGGCTCACTCCACCGTCATCACTGTAGGCGGAGTTGATAAGGTGATCATGGAAGACGGACAATATGCCCGGGTCATCTTCTTTCTCCTTGTTTCCGCCGCCTTTGCCCTTATGGGTGGAGTCATCGGTATAATCAAAAACAGAACCCTTACGGCTTATACAAAGAGCAGTGCTACAAATTGATCCGGAGAATAACTTATGGCAGAGCTTAAATTACAGAACCTAAACAAAATATACGACAACAAGGTCCAGGCTGTTTACGATTTCAACCTGGATGTTAAGGACGGCGAGCTCATAGTTTTAGTCGGCCCTTCAGGTTGCGGTAAATCCACTACCCTTCGTATGGTAGCGGGACTTGAAGACATCTCAAGCGGTCATCTGATCCTGGACGGCAAAGACATTACCACCATGCCTCCCAAGGACAGAGACATGGCCATGGTCTTCCAGAACTATGCTTTGTACGGACATATGACCGTTTATGAGAATATGGCTTTCTCCCTTAACTTAAGAAAAGAAAACAAAAATGTCATCCATGAAAAAGTGCTTGCCGCTGCTGAGATCCTCGGTCTTACGGACCAGCTGAACAAGAAGCCTTCTCAGCTTTCCGGCGGACAGAGACAGCGTGTAGCCATGGGTCGTGCCATTGTTCGTACCCCTCGTATCTTCCTGTTCGACGAGCCCCTTTCCAACCTGGATGCAAAGCTTCGCGGATCCACAAGGCGTGAGATCCTGCTGCTTCATAAACGTTTAAAGGCCACCATGCTCTATGTAACCCATGACCAGACAGAAGCTCTCACCCTGGCAGACAGGATCGTGTGCATGTCCATGGGCCATGTTCAGCAGATAGGTACACCTCTTGAGCTTTACGATGATCCCGCAAATATCTTTGTTGCCAGCTTTATCGGACTTCCTCCCATGAACTTCTTTGATATGAAGGTCACCGGAGACACCCTTAAGGGCAGCGAATTCAATGTTCCTCTTTCACCCGAGCAAAAAGCACTGCTCTCTTCCTACGAAGGAAAAGAGATCACTCTGGGCGTTCGTCCCGAGGATATCGATGAAGGCGGAACCATAGATCTTTCAGTTTTCTCCAACGAAAACCTAGGCCAGACCACTCTGGTACACGGCTACTCGGGCAAGATCAGAATGACCTGTAAATTCCGTTCCTGGTGCACCTATAAAGCAGGAGATAAGATCAAGGTCCATTTCACAAAGATGCATTTCTTCGACAAAGAAACAACAAATGCTATAAAATAAGAAGTCATAAAATAAGGAGCCTTTCCGGATGAAAAACAATAAACCAAACAAAGGAATAAAAGAATCTTTCAGAAAATTCCTTGTTTCTCTGAAAAGAAATCCCCAGATCATACCGGGATGTTTTTTGGTAATTGCATTTTTGTATTACGCATTGAACCTTACCTGCATATCCGACACGCTTTCAATGATCCAAGGCAGCATGATGGGCTTTTGTGAGTTTGTAACAATGCTCTGCTCGATCCTGGTGTTCGTATGCTTCCTGAATTCCTATCCCAGACGTCAGAAGCCTCATATCGGTTTTATCATTTTAACCTATATAATGCTGGCAGCCATCATCGTTTCGGATATAACCTTCCGTTCAAGAATATTCACGGCAGTTACCAGAGAAGCCAACAGCATTCAGCTCACCGACTATATCACCAAGGCCTATTCCGTGCTTTTCACCCACATCATCCTGGTGATCGTAGCTGCGGCGCTGAATATCACTATGCCTGTATACGGCAGATTCTTAAAGAAGATCAATACCTCCATCGAAGTTGAAGGTAACAACGACATGGAAGCCATAGACCTTTCGGAGGATTAATTATTTAAATGGGTAAGAAACAGTCAGTAAACCCCAAGGAAAAGGAAAAAAAGGTTGAAGACTATTACAAACTGAATACCGGAGCCGTAGACCGTCTGGTAAACGCCAATGCCTCCACCGCTCCCGAAGTATCCGACGAAGAGATAAGAAAATATACGGGCAAAAAGAAGTTTCGTATCCCCGGTATTGTAAAGGTGCTTTTCACCAAGTTCTGGTTTAAAGGAGCAGCTTGTTTCTTCATCTTTTGGGGTCTTGGAACCTACCTGGACAGCCTGGATCTGATCTTTGTTTTCGCCTTTGCCCTGGGTGTTATCACCGACCTTTTGGAAAATAATTTTCTCAGATTCTTTGACAGAGATATTAAGGATCCGGATCGCTATATCATGTTTCCCAAGAAGGGACTGCCCTCTCTCTTCTTAAACATTATATATGCCTTTATAGTATTTGCTTTTGTAAGACAGATATATAATCTCATAAATATTGCGGCTATGTCCGTAACCGGCAAGACAGATGAGCTCTTTCTCGGTGTCGAGCCCCTGCTTTTCGGTCTTTTTTATCTGATAGTGGATATGCTGTTCATAACAGTCAGGAATACCTTTAAAAAGATAATAAAAGACGCTGTAGATAAACAAAAAGGAGTCAAATAATGATCAAAAGTCTGTATATCAGTTCTTCTTCGGGATGTTTTGAACTTCAAAACGATCTCCCCTTTTACAATGATACCGAATACGATATCATTCTTAACGGAGAAACTGTAAAGACCGGTTGCAGGGAGAATGTTTTTTCTCTTTTTGACCTTAAACCCAATACTAAATATAAGATGGAAATAAGCATTTCAGATGAAGCCTTTCAGTTTAAGACTTTGCCTGAAAGCTGCTGTATAGATGTTAAGGCCTTCGGAGCAAAAGGAGACGGCATATCGGATGATACCGTTGCCTTAAGGACAGCCATCGCCTGCCTTCCCAAAATGGGCAGACTCTATTTTCCCACAGGGACCTATCTCACCGCTCCCCTCTTCCTTAAGAGCCATATCACCTTGGAATTTTCCGAAGGTGCAACTCTTCTCGGAAGCACGGATAAGTCTGTTTATCCCGTTATCCCCGGAACCGCGGCAGATCTTGATAAAGCCTGTGATATCCCTTTTGCCACCTTTGAAGGCGAAGAAAAGGCAATGTATCAGTCTTTGATCCATGCGGAATACGCGGAAGACATTAATCTCATCGGCCGCGGTACCATAGACGGAAACGCTCAGAACAGCACCTGGTGGACAGATTTCAGGGATGATCCCATTGCCCGTCCCAGACTGGTTTTCCTTAACAGATGTTCTAATGTTACGCTTCACGGACTTGTTATTCAAAATTCTCCTTCCTGGCAGCTTCACCCCTATTTTTCCGAGAAGGTGAATTTTTACGATCTTTCAATAAATGCGCCCAAGGACAGCCCCAACACGGATGCCTGTGACCCGGAGGCCTGCAGCCGTGTCAACATCATCGGCTGTCGCTTCAGCGTGGGTGACGACTGCATAGCCATAAAGTCAGGAAAGATAGATGTGGGTCGTAAATATAAGACTCCCGCCGACAGACACACTATCCGCAACTGCCTGATGCAGTTCGGTCACGGAGCCATCACTCTGGGCAGTGAAATGGGCGGAGGCGTCACCAACCTCACCGTTAACCGTTGTATCTTTAACAGCACCGACCGTGGTCTTCGTATCAAGACAAGACGCGGACGCGGTAAGGATGCGGTTATCGACGGAGTTCTTTTTGAAAATATCAGGATGACGGACGTTCTTACTCCCATCGTTATGAACATGTGGTACAACTGCTGTGATCCCGACCGTTTCACAGAGTATGTATGGTCCAGAGACAAATTGCCTGTGGATGACAGAACTCCTTATCTCGGTAAATTCACCTTCCGCAACATGACCTGTGAGAACTGCCATGTATGCGCCTGCTATTGTGACGGTCTTCCGGAAATGCCCATTGAAGAGATCACGGTTGAAAACATATCCTTCACCTACTCTCCCGATGCGAAGCCCGGAAAGCCTGCAATGAGAAACTACGCCGAAGAATTCCTTCGCGGCGGTATGTATTTTGATAATGTAAAGAAACTTAATATAAAGGATGTTACCGTTACCGGTGCTGATACCGACCCCCTTATAGCAAAAAATGTGGAAAAAATAAACAATAGGAATCTTATATGTACGAAATAATAAACAACTACCTTAAAAGACTTTTAAAGGAGTCGACTCCGGACGCACCGGTCTGGAACATAGAAAGCATACGTCAGGGCAAAAAGCCCCACTGGAATTACATCGACGGATGCATGATTACCGCTTTAAATCTGTTATCCTCCATTTCCGGAGATGACAGCTATGCCGGGTTTGCCGAAGACTTCATAAATTATTATGTGGATGAAGAAGGCAATATCCTGGGTTATTCCAAGGATAAGTATAATCTGGATGACATAAATGAAGGACGTGTACTCTTCCCTCTTTACGAAAAGACAGGTAATGAAAAGTACCAAAAAGCCATAGAAAACCTTCATGAACAGCTCCTTAGTCAGCCCCGCACAAAAACCGGGAACTTCTGGCACAAACAGATCTATCCTCATCAGATCTGGCTGGACGGCATATATATGGCCCAGGTTTTCTCCGCTCTTTACGAAAAGAACTTTGGCCATGGCGACTACTCCGATATCGTAAAACAGATAACGAACGTTGAAAAACTTATGAAGGATCCTGCCACAGGCCTTTATTTCCACGGCTGTGACGTGAGCAAACAGGCATTTTGGGCAGATCCAGTTACAGGCTGCTCCAAAAACTTCTGGCTCCGTTCCATCGGCTGGTTCCTTATAGCACTCTCCGATCTCGCAGAGATCATGGACAGCCCCTCATCTGAACCTGTTAAGCGCATCCTTAAGGACCTTATCATCAGCATCTCCAAATATGCGGATCCCGAAACAGGAATGTACTATCAGGTAGTTAATAAGGGAGATCTTACCGGAAACTATCTTGAGACCAGCGGAAGCGCCATGGTGGCCTATGCCATGTTAAAGGCCGCAAGACTTGATATCGTAGAGGAAAGATATGCCGGGATGGGTCAAAAGACCTTTGACGGTATCTGCAAAAAATATTTAAAAGAGACTCAAGAAGGGCTCTCTCTTTCGGGCATATGTCTTGTGGCCGGTCTCGGTCCCGAGAATAACCCCCGTCGTGACGGCACTTTTGAATACTATATTTCCGAACCTGTGGTGGAGAATGATGCCAAGGGAGTCGCTCCCTTCATCCTTTGCTATACCGAAATCCTGAGGCGGATCAAATGAGTGATACTTTAATATTTGCGGCTAATGCCGTACTCCCCATTGTCTTTCTGATGGCTACGGGCTATGTTTTAAAAAGGATCGGCTTTATCAACGACAATTTTCTTGCTCAGGGTAACAAGCTGGTTTTCAGGGTTTTACTTCCCATAATGCTTTTCTTAAGCACCTACAGGATAGAAACTCTTGAAAGCATAGATTTCGGCTTTGTGCTCTACAGTGAACTGGCCTTGGTTGGGATCTTCATTCTCGGTATCCTGCTCACCATCCCCTATAAGGATCGTCCGGGCACAAGAGGCGTGCTGATCCAGGCAATGTTCAGATCCAACTACGCTCTTATAGGGCTTTCCCTTGCTTCCTCCCTTTTCGGGCAGGAAGGAATGGCTACGGCAAGTCTTCTGGCGGGTATCTTCGTTCCCACCCTGAACTTCCTTGCGGTTATCACCCTCACCATCTTTACGGATGATCGTGAAAAGGGCAAGGCAGATGTTAAGGATATTCTTCTTAAAGCTGCAAAGAATCCTCTTATCATAGGAGCTTTGTCCGGAGTCCTGGCAGTGATCCTAAGAGGTTTTCTGGTAAAGGCAGGCATAACCTGGCGTTTATCGGATATAACGCCCCTTTACAAGGCAATGGAATCCCTTGAAAAATGTGCCACCCCGGTGGCTCTTCTGGTTCTGGGCGGCAAGTTTGAATTTGCTTCCGTAAAGACCAATTTAAAACCTATAATCTTCGGAACGATCCTCAGAACAGTGCTCGTTCCCGCGCTTACACTATCCTTTGCATACTTTGTTATGCATATGCACAACGGTGCTCACTTTGCAGCCTATGTAGCAGCTTTCGGAACTCCCGTTGCTGTTTCAAGTGCCATTATGGCAGGTGAAATGGGCTGTGACGATAAACTTGCGGGACAGTTGGTGGTATTCACCTGTATCGCATCCATATTTACAATGTTTTTAACCATTGCAATCTTAAGATATGTGGGAATTTTCTAACCTAAAGGAGAAAAAGAATGGCCGAAAAAGATACTGCTTATCTCTCATTAAGGAATATCAATAAAATATATCCCAACGGCTTCCATGCCGTCCACAATTTCAACCTTGACGTAAAAAAAGGTGAATTCATTGTTTTCGTAGGTCCTTCCGGCTGCGGAAAGTCAACTACTCTTCGCATGATCGCCGGTCTGGAAAACATCAGTAAGGGCGACATGCTGATAAACGGAAACCTTGCCAACGAAAAAGGTCCCCGTGAGCGTGAAATAGCCATGGTTTTCCAAAGCTATGCACTCTATCCTCATATGTCCGTCTATGACAATCTGGCCTTTGGCCTGACACTGCAGGGCGTGGATGAAGACGTTATCGAGCAGCGTGTAATGAAAACCGCAAAGATCCTGGGCTTAACGGATTATCTGGACAGAAAGCCCCGTGCTCTCTCCGGCGGTCAGCGTCAGAGAGTTGCGGTAGGACGTGCAATCATCCGTAAAGTAGGCATATTCTTAATGGACGAGCCTCTTTCCAATCTGGATGCCAAGCAGCGTGTTACCATGCGTTCCGAGATCACCCAGATCCATCGTGAGACCGGTGCCACCACCATCTATGTTACCCACGATCAGACTGAGGCAATGACGATGGCCGACAGGATCGTAGTAATGAAGGAAGGTTATATCCAGCAGATCGGAACTCCTTACGATCTTTACTTTAATCCTGTAAATACCTTCGTGGCAAGCTTCATAGGTGAGCCTCCCATGAACCTTATAAAGACCGTTATAAAGGACGGTAAGCTCAGCATAGGCAAAAATATCCTGGACCTTAAAGAAGCCGTAAAAAAGGATGTTCTGGACAAATACAACGGTCATGAAGTCTTCTTCGGTTTCAGGCCCGAAGCAGTTGCTCTTATCCCCGACAGTTCAGTGCCCTCTTTCACTCTTAATTGCGATGTGGAACTTACAGAACTTTTGGGTGACAGCGCAAACATATATATAAACATCGACGGAGAGCAGGCCATCTTAAAGATCGATCCCCATCAGATGCCTGATTCGGATAAGCTTGAGTTTTATCTTCCCACAAAGAGCATGTATCTTTTTGACAGTGAGACCACACTCAGTATACTTTAAAATCCATGCGGACAGAGTTGAACCTGTCCGCTGTTTTTATAGCAAAAAATAACCGTACAGCCAAAGACTGTACGGTTATTAAAATTACCGGTTAATTCAACCGACCCCTGCTTATCTGCGTGTAAGCTTGGATACTGTGAAGAATGCTGCTGTACCTAAAGCTGCGATAACTGCAAGGATACCAAGAACATCGCTGTCACCTGTCTTAGGTGTGGTATCATCTACAGGCGCTACTGTAGGTGTTGCTGTTGCAGTTGCTGCAGGAGCTTCTGTAGCTGTAGGAGCTACCGTAGGAGCAGTTGTAGCCGTAGGCTTAGGAGTAGCTGTAGCCGTAGGTCTGGGTGTGCTCGTAGCTGTAGGAGCAACTGTAGGAACGGGAGTGTTTGTCGGAGCCTTTGTCGCAACAGATACTGCAGTTGTGGGTGTAGGTGTAGGAGCAACCTCCTCTTCTTCCTTACCGCAAGCTGCAACTGCCACAACATTCATTACCAAAAGTGCGGACAAAACAACTTCCATAATCCTTCTCTTCATCTTGTTTTTCATACCATTTTGCCTCCTTTCGATGGCTTACGCGGCAATTGTATCATTTATCCCGAATAAAGGCAATAGGTCAACTCCCGCATAAAAATGATTTGTTTATGAACTCAATAAGAGTATAATAAAGTAATGTGTCAAAAAAAAGACAAATGTGTTAAATTTATGAGTCAATTTCTCAAATCTTGCTATTTTTATGAGCGAGGCGCCAGTCTATACATCTCTTTAGATAATCCACATACTCGGGATTTTTGCACATTCCCTTTCCGTCTATATCCGATATCTTAGCCACATCCATACCGTTGCAGGCTGTGGTCTTCATGACAATGTTCAAAGCTTCCACATCGGTATCGTTGGCAATATATGTACCTATTCCGAAGGCTGTTTTTACCTTGCCGTCAAAATAGGAATGGATCTTATCCGCTCTTTCAAAGTCCAGACTGTCACTGAAAAGAAGGGTCTTGGTCTTGGGATCTATACCCAGCTTCTTATAGTGCTCTATCATGGTATCTCCCCATTCGAAAGGATCTCCGCTGTCGTGTCTTACGCCGCTGAATAGGGTGGCAAAGGTCAGCTGGAAATCCTCCAGGAAACATTCCGTGGTAATGGCATCCGTAAGAGCGGTTCCGTTAAGAATACCGTATTCCTTTACCCAGGCATCCATGGCAAACCAGTTGGAATAGGCGGGATTGTGCTTGTGTGTGCCCTGTCCTATGCACATGATCCATTCATGGGCCATGGTTCCCACAGGTGTTACCCCGAATTTCTTTGCAAGATATACATTGGAAGTACCTACGCAGAACGAATCCTTATATTTATGACCGCAAAGTTCTTTAACAGCCAGTTCCTGAGCCTCTCCCGACAATCTTCTTCTTAACCCGAATTCACTGAAGGCCCCCAGCTTGTATTTTCCGTCCAAAAGCCAACTTACCTTCTCGTTAAGTCTTCTCTTAAAGCTTTCAAAAAGGGTTGAGTAATCATATGCCATACGGAAATAAACTTCATTTACAATGGCCAGGGTGGGTATCTCGTACATAGATGTATTGAGCCAGGTTCCTTTGGTCTCTATGGCGAGCCCGCATTCGGAGTCGGTTCCTATCTCAAAATCAGCGTATCTGGGCTGCCAGAGCCTTAAGAAATCCACGTAGGAGCCCTTGATCCACTTGATGCCGTTCAGATACTCCAGCTCCTCCTCCTTAAAACGAAGTTCGCAATAAAGAAGGATCTGTCTTCTTATCTCGTCCACCATTTCCTTCGTGAAATGAACGTTCTCATTTCTGCATTTAAAGCTCCAGGTGGTCTTGTAATCGCTGAATTGATGATAGATGGCCTGCCCCATTGAAAACTTGTACATGTCCGTTTCCAACAGACTGTGAATGATTCTTTCCATTTTTGTCCCTTTCTAATTTCAAAAAGGCCTTACCGGCCTTTTAATTCTCTTTGTCATCTCCTACTGCCGCAGGCTTTTCTGCTGTATCGGAAGCTTCCTTCCTCAGGTTTTCTTCTTCCATGGCTGCCTGTTCCTTAGATTCCATTACCACTTCGCTTAAATTGATAACGGCCGGATCTTCCTTACCCTTTTTATCTTTTTTGGCAATCTTCTTCGCAAGTTTTGCCTCCCTCTTGGAAAGCTTCTCCTGCATAGCTTTTTCCTTCTCTTCTACCTTTTCTGCCTTTCTTATCCTTCTGAAATCGGCAACAAAGGTGAACACGGCCGCAATATCGCAAAGACCGTCAACCGCCAGGAATATACCGGTAAGACGGATCATGGTGTTCTGTGCAGCCTCTCTCTCCAGGATCAGAATGATACCCAATGCCAAAGAGATCATGGATAAAACAAGGTTTATACCCCACTTGGGGCTTCCGGAAAACTTGAGTTCATAAGCATATTGTGTCTTAAAATAGGAATTCATGATTATGCCTATGCCTATGAACACCCAAAGAATATCAAATACAAAATCGGCCCCGAAGATAAACAAAAAGCCCACAGCCATTGCCATTGCCGCAGCTATCACCCTTAAAGTAAAGGGCTTCGCACCTTTCTGAACCAGCATACTCAACAAAACAAAACCGCCGGATACCACAAGAAGTGCGCCTATAACATAGCATATGACCTTGCTCACGGTATCGGGATAGATCACCATAACTGCACCGATCGCTATACTTAATATACCCAGAACAAAGAGTTCTTTCTTTATGCTTTTAAACCATCTGATAAGATTTTTCATAAAAAACACCTCCTTAAGAGCTGTCCCTTCACAAGTTATAATAGCAAGTATACGCTCTTAAGGAGGATTTGTAAAGTAATACGGTCCTGTAGGACTACAGGATGTAAAGTGATCCTCTGTTGTATAACTGGGCATCAAATACATCTTTCATGCTGTGCCCGTCTATGATATCGGAGTTGGTAAGGATATCCATGAACTTATCGATATCTCCGGTCTTATCCACCAACAGTTTGTCATTTCTGGATATCTGCCTTCCTTCCATGGTGTAGGTGATGGCATAATCCGTGTTATCCATTGCAAACTCGATCTCTCTGCCGTTGTAAATGTCCTTTGTCAATTGACTGAAATCATACATCTTTTTTTACCTCTTTTTAAGCCCTTGATCTATTCCCCTATACCAAAACATCCCCTAATTTACGTTTCGGTACATAATGCACATCATTTTCGTCACGATAGTACTTCGTACTGCCGTCTTCACCCACATCCACCAAATTTACTTTCTCCAATGGTTTTCCTATGGCCAAGGCCAATACCGGAACATGGTTTTCTTTTTGACAGAAGATCTCGAAGGCCTTTGCCTTATCGAAATTTCCTATCATACAGCCACCCATTCCTTTTTCAACCGCTCCCAAAAGGATGGTCTGAGCAGCGATACCCACATCGGTATCGGCTTTACCCGGATCCTTACAGATGTCTGTATCCACAACCATAAGAATATAGGCTGTGGGATATTGTCCCGGATGCGGAAGTGTAATCTCCGTCAACATCTTTCCCCATCTGGTAAGGCCGTTCATCTTTTCAACTTCTTTTTCACCGGTGATCAGATGATATTTGATCGGTTGCAGATTCGCACCCGAAGCAGTAAGTCTTGCCATGTCCACAAGTTCTTTAAGATCCTCTTCACTCACCTTAAAGTTCTCATCAAAACCTCTGTAGCTTCTGTTCTTTAAAACCAGATCTCTCAGCATGGCTTCCTCCTTTGTTTTGGTCTTACGTATTTTATCATAATTTTATAAAAATTTAAATGAGAAAATCGTTACAGTTCTGTGAACATATTCAAGGTAATAATGTGCCAAAAAAAAAATTCAAAAAATCAGCCTATTTACGGTTGATTTTTTTTAGTTACAATGGTAGCATGCTAACGAACTGAATTATTTTTTCACGCAAAATATTTATATAGGGCAAAACGAATCACTCGTTTGTTTTCATCAAAAATAAGAGAGAATCAAAACGATGCACGCGTAGTTACACAAGACCACTTGAAGATGCTTACAAGAAATATGATATGTTTTTCCGGAGGAGAGATCAAACGCCTATCAATAGCCCGAACCTTGTTGAAACAAGCGGACGTATATATTTTTGACGAATCATTTTCTTGTATTGATGAAGAAACAAGATTACGTATTTTTGAAAAAATATTAAATAAACTTAAAGGGAAAATTATAATAGTGATTTCACATGATGATTCAATCGAACAATAATTTAATGTAAAAACAGTTTTTATATAAAGGAGCAACCCAATGAGGATTGAGGCAAGTAATCTCGGAAAAACGTATAGAAAAGGAAAAAACAATATAGAAGTTATCATGGATTTCTGTCACACATTTGAAGCAGGTAAAATGTATCTTCTTAAAGGAGCTTCGGGCAAAGGGAAAACAACTTTGCTCAGCATTTTGGGCCTTTTAGATGACCCGACATACGGGGATCTGTCGATTGATGGAAGAGATTTGGATTTTTCGGATAAAAACACTCTTTGCAGTATTCGTAAAGAAAGATATTCTTTTGTGTTCCAGGACTATGCTCTTTTTGAAAATCTTTCAGTCTTTGAAAACCTTAAACTGATATATGAGGATACTAAGGAAAAATTTGATGAAAAGAAGATTGATGATCTTCTGCAAAAGATGAACCTTGCACACAGAAAACATCATAGAACAGCAGAATTGTCCGGAGGTGAGAAACAAAGGCTTGCGTTTGCGAGAGCGATTTTGAAAGATGCGGAGATTTTCATTTGTGACGAACCGATTTCCAATGTAGACGAAGGCAATGCACAGATCATCATTGAATTACTAAAGGAACTGAAAAAGACAAAATTGGTAATAGTAACCTGCCACACATCCGTGTTTGATGATATTTGTGATGAGATTGTCGAATTATAGGAGGGGAAAGAATGAAAACCAAGCTTTTTGCCAAAGAGTTGTTTGGAGGTATGGGGAAAACCGTCTTTTTCGCGATAATGACTCTAATATCCATGTTTTTGATCTGCGTTCTATTAACTTTCACGTCCGAAAGATCATATGCTAAGCTTTCTCCGAATGTCATATTCTCAGGACAGGCCAGCAGGAGTTTCTCAAGAATGTATGAGGACATTTCACCCGATTTTGCCAAAGATCTGAGATCAAAGCTTTCAAAAGATTCTAAAATATATCAACTGACATCGAGGTACTCATTATCCATAACGAGACCCGGGCAGCTTACGGGGGATGACTACATAAGATATGCCTGCGAGCACGAATTTCTTGAAGAGGTTATGAAGGAATTTATCCATGAAGGTCGTATTCCCGAAAAAGGTAAAAACGAGATACTTGTTGGCGGATATCTTGCAAAAGCAGCAGATATCAAGGTAGGGGATACGATCTCACACATTGATTTCGGAAAAGAGGTTCGCGGTGGACTAATGTATTTTGATGTTACAGGTGAGATGACCGAAATCCCCTATGAAGTCGTTGGAATATTAGACTCTGCAGGCGCAAAATTTGATTATTCTGTGATTTTTGAAGCAGAAACACAGGAAAACACTGTTCCAAACGTTGTTTGGATCTACCTTCCTACAAAGGAAGCAGAGGAAAGCTACAGTGCTATCACGTCAAGTATTAAACTTTCGGATTATCAAGTAGTCGGGTGCTCAGAAAACTTAGGGATGTCAGGAACCAAGGGGACTCAAAAGGTAATGCCTGTATTTGTTACTGTTTTTGCAGTGGTATTGGAAGCTCTTCTTCTTGCCTATGCTATGAAGGGCCTCTCAAGAAAACTTGGTATTCTTAAAGCACTGGGACTCAGAGATCAGTACATTTTGGGTTGCTATTTGGGTGGGGTTGCAATTATCCAGTCTACTTCTTCTATCTTGGCTGTTATTGTTACAAAAATAATCTGTACTATGATTAACAGCAGATTTTCCGAAGAGATAGGCTTCCCAATCTCAGTATATAACGTATCTTTCAGAATAGTCCTTCTTATGCTGATGATCACTGCGGTAGTTCTGATCGCAATTACCGGGATCCTTAAAGTAAGGATCAGTTCAACCAGCCCCAAGAAGGCAATGATATCATAGAACGAAATAATAAGATGAAAAAGAAATGTTTGACCTTGTTTATCTTGATAACATTATTGGTTCAAGGATGTGCTGAAATATCTGTTCAAAAAGATCGGTGTCTTTAAAACGGCGAGTATAATTCTTGCTAAAGGTTGAAAAATGGGGAACCTCTTCATACAGTTCAAGCCCAAGAAATTGCATTTGACGGCAAAAAAAGCAAAGCCCCGCACTATTTTTCTGCGAGACTTTGTCGACAGTCTGAAGTTTCAGCTCTACGCTGAAACTTGACCATGGCTACAAGGATTCGAACCTTGAAAAGACATAAGTCAGAGTCCGAGGCAAGAAACGCTTGCAGCCCTTGAAAATACAGCATTTCTAACGACTGATCTCGTTAGTTTTACCAATGTATTTAACTATGGTGCTACTTGCTTATTGTTTTAACTCTGCACGAACAAGTATTATTTTTCCTCTTGAGTGTGATCTGAAGTTGAGTCTGTAATCACAGAATTCCAAAACAATTAAGCTTAATAGAAACTATAGTAGGAAGGTGTCACGATAAGATTGATGTCATAAACGGCAGTGCAAAATGTTCCGCGAACTTCAAACTGAAAGCCACTGGTGTAACTAACCGAGCCATCTGTATTTACAACGCTGCCATACACAAAATCACTTGAACCATATCCGGACGCAGTACTCTTGCCCAATGAATAACCCGCTAAATCTACTTTACCCGTCGAATAATACCAAACCTCGTAATCTTCATATACATTTGCAACGAGATTGCCATTTCTGTAATACGATCTGGTATTGCTAAGAATCGTAGATGTATAATCGGACTTCGTCATGTTCTTTGGAGCAAATGATTCATGATAGACAAACTCAATTTCACTCATACCCTCAGGTAACTCTTCATCATAGGCGCCAACACCTATCTTCTCAACTACCGTACATTCATCGCCATTGACATTGTATATTGCCTTTTTGATACGCCCCACATAATCGCTTGCACTGTCTGTCAGAAATGCCGTAATGTTCTTATCCATAACATCTTCGGCAAGTTGTCCCGCAGGCGTTGGTTCCGGCGCGTTTTCTCGGTGTCCCTCTACAGGAGACAATCCTTCAGCATTAACCTGTGTGATCGGCTGCATTACCATAAGAAGTGCAAGAATAACAGCAAGTCTCTTGAATCTCTTCATTTGAATACCTCTCTTTCGTTTTTTTGTAAATTTTTTTATGTAAATAAGAACCGGTTTATTATTTACACCGATAATACGAACGAGCCGGCATTTTGTTTCATTTTTTGTGCCATCTTTTAATAACAAACAGCAATCTGTATTATTCTCAGCTCATCTCCCATGAGCACCCCCTCATCCGGCACCTTGACCGTCGGTTCGATCAGACGGATAATACAAACACTTTTTCCTTCTTGGATTTCTTTAAATTTTTCAGCCTCTGTAAAGTCTCCCGTAATCGCATCATAATAATAATCCACATCATAACCAACGGAACCTTTGTATGAATGCACTGCTATTGACGCCTTGCTGATGTCTACATCAGTTTGATCGATGATCGATCTTAAAATGACCATAACGGTCGAAAGATCGATAGAATCCGGCTTTTGATCTTTTTTTGTTTTCGGGACGATCTCTATGCGAATACTATCGGGATGCTCTTTGTTTTTATCCCCGGAACTGCTTATATTTTTATTATCCACCTGATAATATCGCTCTTTATCCGCATCATATATCTCAAAAAAATGATTGTTGTAATCTATGATAGAACCGTCTTTTTCTGCCACCACCAGCGAAATCTTCGAGTTAGGATCAGAGTCATAAAAACTGTCAAGGATCGCCTCAAATACTACAATAGGATCTCTTTGGCAATAGATCGTTTTCCCATTTTTATAAAGCAAGTATTTTACCAGAAGCAACGCAATTATAATCATAACAATGGTAACAGACAGTATTATCATCGCATTTCGTCTTCTGTTAAAAGCCTTGATCTTCTTAAAAGGGTTGATCTGTTTGGCATCCGGCAAGTCAACCGGCATTTGAGGCAATCCCTTTGTCATTTCCTCATATTCCTTTTGGCACCTAGGACATTCTTTCAAGTGTTCTTCTACAGACGTCCTTACTTCATCGCTGCATTCATCCTCAATGTACATCGGCAATAATGCCTTAATCATTTCACAATCAGTCATATCGGCATCTCCTTTATCTTCTTCTGAATCATTTTTCTGCTTCTGTAATAGACCAGCCGCGCCCATCCTTCTTTTTCCCCGAACAGGTCCGCTATCTCTCCGTATGAAAAGCCCATACTGTACCTGAGAAGAAAAACCTCTTTATAGGGCTCATCAAGACTGTGTACAAGTTTCAAGATATCATGTACGGAAGGATAATTGTCGGTATTGTGATTCTCCTCCGCCTTTCCCAGTGTTTCCGAAACCAGGAGGTCATCCGGTATCTCTTTATTTTTATGCTTACGTGTGTGATCAATATACAGATTCTTTGCGATCTCGCACAGCCATGTGGACATTTTCCTGTTTTCATCATATTTTTCTATATTCTTGTATGCTTTAAGAAAAGTATCCTGTGTCAGATCTTCTGCCAGATGACGGTTCTTACACATAGAATAGAGAAACGCGTAAACCATTTTTGAATATTCTTTATACATTTCATCAAGGTTTATCGTAATCACCACCACCTTTCAATTAATATTATATCAATAATACGATCGGATCATAGGGTTTGTTTCAACTACCAGAGCCGATCTTCCGGATTTATCCATCTTTTTTAAAAAAGGATCGTCTCCTCATCAGGAACGACCCTTTCATGCTCATATCGATATTACACTCGGTTCCGAAATCAATCTGTATGCTATGATACTCATTTTTCTCTTCTCACATTCAGAACAGAACTTTTTTCCTGCAAAATACAGCAATAGTAAATGTACCGGATAGAACAGATAAATAAAATGCTTCGGGAAGTTGTCTTCCCTTCGATCCATTATAGAAGCAGATCAGCAGAACCGCAACCACGGCACCGAGCATAGTCTTTATCATTCTGACCACAGCATCATATTTCAAACCGGTCGGTAAACCGGAGTCAATGGGGACGTTTCATTTTGACTCGCCCTCGGTGAGTCAAAATGAAACGTCCCTGTTGGCTCACCCATTGACTCCCATAACACAAAAAAAGCTTAAAACTTTATGTCTCAAGCTCTTTTATCTTACGCAGGGCTACAAGGATTCGAACCTTGAAAAGACATAAGTCAGAGTCCGAGGCAAGAAACGCTTGCAGCCCTTGAAAATACAGCAGTCGAGACAATTGATGGCGGGTATATTACCTATCCGTTTACCTATCGTAATATCCCGGTGTAGCATATACTTCTGAAACACCTTCTCCCTGCCGCCATATCGTTACATCTTTACAGGAATAGTCATCCATAGAAACCAGCAGCTTTGTGGCATACATGCCATATGAGCTTCCTTCCTCCCAAAAAACAAAGGTTCTTGATCCGGGTTCGGCAAATAATTCCAACACATCCAAAGGATAATCGATATTAGAAGCCTCCTCAGCACTTATATACCTTATTCCATCAAGAATTATGTATCCGGAGAGTTTGTCGGGTTTAAAGAACGAACGCCAGGCCTCTAAGTTCAGACTGGCGTCAAATTCCACCCCATTCTCATCAAATACATGGAGCGATCTATGGATAGGCGTTTCAAACCTTATCATGCCAAATACCATTATCATCGAAAGCAGGAATACCAATGATATTACAGCAATTATACATTTACTCTTTTTTTTCATTCTTCTTAACCTCACAATCAAAAATGTCCTGGAAGTTCAACAAAACATGGTTTGTAGGTCTTCTTCGTTGTGAACTACTCCGACTTAATGCTACGCATTTGAAGTCGGAGCTTCCTGCTTCAACCACTACTGCATTGGCTACGATGATACGCAACTCAATGTCTTACACAATGTCCACAGGCGTATAAGTTAGGGCTATTCCATCCCTACTGTATATCTAGTTTTTAGGCCACTGCAAAAGATTCGTTTAGTATACGTAATCCCTCACGTAAGATATTGATAGCAGCGTTCCGGTCACGGCTTATTACAAGACCGCAATCACATTTCATTGTACGAATTGTGATATTTTTCATCTCAGGATGTATCTTTCCACAACAATGACATATCTGTGATGATGGAAACCACTTATCTACTTTTACAAGATATTTGTTTCTCTCTGATAACTTATATTCAAGCATCGACAGAAACATACCGTATCCGTTATCAAGAGTAGCTTTGCCGTTACCAAAACCTTTATTTGACATAGATTTCATATCCAGAGATTCTACACATACAACATCATACAAATTGGCTATCTTTGTCGATATTTGATGTAGGTTATCAAGTCTCTGATTTGCTATGTGCCGATGGATTTTATTTACTTTACGGAGCTGTTTTATGTAATTATTGGACTTGGCTTCATGCTTTTTCGAGCCTTGCCTACGTGATAGTTTACGTTGTGCTTTGGCAAGTTTACCATGGCTTTCACGATAGTATTTATGGTTAGTCCCTACGTTACCATTATTATCTACATACAGACCGTCAGAAGCATAATCCAGACCAATACAGTTATTCGTGTCTGCTACATAGGTATTTATACTATCTGCAACCTCAAACAATACGGAAATATAGAACTTTCCATCAGATTCCTGTGATACAGTAGCTGATTTGACTATCCAGCTATCATCAGGCTTACGATGGATAACTGTCTTCACATGACCGATTTTAGGGAGTCTGATGCTGTTATCAGTAATGGCAACCGTACCATGCTGATTATTTGTAGTATATGACTTACGGCTGCGTTTTGCAGATTTGAATTTAGGAAATCCGTTGTTTTTCTTACGAGATTTGCTAAAGCGGTTCTTGAAAGCGCTTTGTAGGTTTAGTTGTACATTCGCTAAAGCAAGACTGTCTACTTCCTTGAGATATAGATAATCCTTTTTGTATTTGGCAGGTGTTACAGTAACAA
>JAEEGI010002550.1_pt1 | contig 44535 bp, 29 predicted proteins | sample 8958751 | NCBI WGS metagenome assembly JAEEGI01 (sample SAMN16246545, study PRJNA631951) | gut metagenome | biome: gut microbiome; feature: rumen; material: KS-attached | host: Bos | place: Iran: Karaj | collected 2018-10
CCCATGGATACAGAAACACCGTTTCTATATCGAACATGAGGAACAAGATGGCGAAGAGGTAGAATCCCACCGTCATAGGCAACCACGAGCTGCCTCGCGTGGGGATACCACTCTCATACGGCTCACCTTTCACCTTCGCGTAGGACCGCGGTCCTATCAGCTTGGCTACAACATAAGCCGCCACCACCAATGTAATAGCCGTCAACAAGACGGTAATTAACAAAGCAAAGTTCATAAAATAAATATAATGTTATAACAATATTGTTTCTTGGTGCAAAGGTAATAAAAAGTTTTGAGATAGCAAAACAAAAATTGGCAAAACTTAATAGAATTACAAAAAATATGCGTACTTTTGCAAAGTCAAACTAAAACTTCTGGAGAATTGTGAACAAAAACGCCTATAGAAAGCCATTGAAGATTGCAGGCTATACATTAGCAGGCATCGTCAGCTTCTTAATGATCATTACCCTGATCATCAATTATGGTCCTGTGCAAAACAAAATAGTAGAAGAAGCAAACAAAGCACTTCAGGAAAAGATACCAACAAAAGTGAATATCGACCATATCAGGGTGAACTTACTCTACCAGGAAGTCAGCATCCATGGCGTTGAGATTGAGGACTTACAGAACAGGAAAATGCTCCAATTAGATAAGGTAAGTGCAGATATCAAGTTCCTTCCTCTCCTTTCTGGCAAGATTGTACTCGAAGGTGGTGATGTAGAAGGCCTGAAGGCACTCATCGTGAAGCCCTCAAAGGAAGAACCTGCTAACTATCAGTTCCTGATTGATGTTTTTCAGAATAAAGACAATAAGGACAAATCAAAGAAAGAGACAAAGAAAGACAGTGGCAAGCGATTTGCCGTTGACCTGAATCATATTAATATCTATGATATCAATGTTAAATACAATGACTATGATATCCAATTAGAACGCGGGAACTACACAAAAGAGTTACAAGGAAGCCATTTCGTCATCCTGCAGAACGGTAAAGCCAAGTGGGAAGCAACAACTAAAAAAGGGAAAGAGTCAAGGGTTGTAGGTATTGGACTCCTGTCTGCAGTTCTCTCAAGCGAGGGAGACAAGCTCCTTACACTTAGAGATTTCAGATACCAGACAGACAATCACAAACCACGCAAAAATGCCAATAAGCCCAAACGCGGATTCTTCGACATGGGACATCTCGACATAACAGCTGACTTAAAAATGACCCTGAACCATATTAGCAAAGATTCCATCAATGCCACCATCACCAAAGGATATGCATCGGACTCCATCATGGGTATGGACATCAAGGATCTTAGATTCACCGTGGCAGCCAATAAGCAAAAAGCATATATCACAGACTTGGCTGTTCTTCAAAAGAGCACTAGTATCAGGGTGCCTGAGGCCGAGATCAACTTCCCAAATAAAGAAAAAGGTACAGGACTAACCTACGTGGCCAAGAATATCACAGGAAAAGCCTTCCTGACAGATATTGCACGTCCGTTTGCGCCTGTCCTCAGTAACTTTAAACTTCCACTTCTGCTGAATCTGAAACTGACTGGTACAGACAACACGATGGAATTCAGAAATATCAGAGTCTTCACGGAAGACAGAAAGTTCGTCTGTGCCAGCACTGGTATCATGAGGAATATGAAGGACGCCAAGAAGCTAACCCTCCATTTCGAGGTAATCGACATGGTAGCCAAACCTGGAATCAAGGATAAAATCATCAACCAGTTCTCCGTCAAGAAGTTTATGATGAGACAGCTCTACGCTTTGGGAACCATCAGATATCACGGAAACTTCGACATCCTATGGAAAAAGGAGCAATTTCGCGGCAGGCTCAACACTGAGGTTGGTAACATCAATTTTGAATTTGCCGTTGACAATGCAGACAAATATCTCACCGGCTCCATCAACACCAATGACGTGATCATGGGGAAACTGTTTGAAGTTAAAGACTTAGGGGCTATCGACTGCACAGCAGATTTCAAGATAGACATCTCCAAGCCCAGGACATTGAAGATGCGTCAACAGAAAGGCGGCAAATTGCCTATTGGCACTGTCGAGGCACAAGTGAACGACTGTGTATACAAAACGACACACATCAGAGATGTATACGCTACCATCAACAGCGACGGTGCTCTGGCTGATGGAAATGTGGAGGTAAGAGGAAAGCACACTGCTCTGGTTGTGAATTTCTCACTCACAAATACAGAGCAGATGTCTAAAATGAAGATTAAGCCTGGACTAAAGTTCAGGGAGATGGCTCAATAGAGTTGCTCTGAACGCTCGATGATTTCCAGACACATGCGACTGTTATGATAAGGACATTTCCAAAAACCGGCCTTATCGTCGACTGTATTCAGTGAACCGTCAGGATGACGGCTCCAGAACCACTCGCCATTCTCCCAGTCGATAAGCTGATCCTTAATGTAGTCCCAGCAACGCTGAGCCTTCATAAAAGCGGCCTCATCTCCAAAATGCTGATAGAGATTAAACCACCCCACAACATTCTCAGCCTGAACCCACCAATGCAGGTCGTCATCCGTATGTCCTGTATCCAGATTAGCCTCATGAATCATGGAGCCATCAGGACGGAGGCCCTTCTCTGAGGCTTTTGCCACCTCACGGACAACGGGTTCCACTTTATCTATCACCTTTGAATCATCGAGCACCAAAGCCGCCTCATGCATCAGCCAGGAACATTCGATATCATGTCCATAGCTTTCCAGGTGGCCTGCTCCACGTGTCCAATCCATATCGAAGAAAAGATCGAGATGATGTGTCTCTGGATTTAGAATCTTATCAGTAAAAATGCCGATAATATTGCGGAGTGAAACTTCGAGCTCTGGAGATTTCCATATACGATAGAGGTTCGCATAAGGCTCAATGATATGAAGATGCGTATTCTGCGATTTGGGGTAGTTCGCGTCAAACTTGGAGAGACGCATATCATCCATCTTCCCCCACTCTCTCGTACACGCTTCAATATAACCATTATGCTCTCCATCAAAAGCATGTTCCTCTATACAATGATATAGTTGAATGGCACAGTCGAGAGCTTCACGATCACCAGTAGCTCGCGAATATTCCGACATGCCATAAATGGCGAATCCTATCGCATAGAACTGCTTTTTCGTATCAAGCGGACGACCTTTACAGTCCACACTCCAATAGACTCCCCCATATTCTTCATCAATGAAATGTTGGAGAAAATACTCCTTGGCACGGGTTGCTGCCTCCAGATACTCAGGATTACCAAGAACACGATAGGCAGCTGAGAACGACCAAAGGATCCGTGCATTGAGAATGGCACCTTTAGCAGCTTCTGGATGAAGTACATTCTGGCCATCTATACGGCCATAGAACCCTCCATTTTCATGGTCTGTCATTTTGTCAAGCCAGAAACGCAGGATGTTGTTTTGAAGAACATCCTGCATCTCGCTTCTCATTTTATTAATTTCTATCTGATTCATTGTTTTGGCCAATAATTTATTCTATCGCTCGTACCTTCTTCAATTCTCCACTGATTTCATGGATACGCTTGGTCGTCAGCGGATAGAACCACACAACGACAATGGCCAGAGCTGCAACGGCAGCTGGTATAAAGCTCATCAGCCATCGGAGTACCAGAAGCGCACTCTCGGGCTGAGTAGCACCTGCGTCGAGCTGGGCACTATCGGTAATATAGCCGAAGCCTGAGAGCAACCAGAGAACAGCAGCGCCACCGATAGCTCCACCAAACTTCTGAGCCATAGATGCGGAAGAGAATATCAGACCCGTAGAAGCTGTCTTGAACTTCAATTCAGCATAGTCAGACACATCAGCATACATACTCCAAATCAATGGTGACATAATACCCGTAAAGATGGAGATGACGATTTGAAGAATCAACATCGTCCAGAAACCTGAAGGTGTGCAAGGTACAAAGAAGAAAGAAATACTCAGCACAACCAACGCAGCGTTCACAAGAATGAACGTCGTCTTCTTACCCAGCTTATTGGCGATGGGTACACAAAGGGCTACACCAGCCATATTCGACACCTCACCAACTCCAAGGAACAGTCCAGAATAGAATAGGAACATAATTCCAAAGAGCGACAGACTCACATCAGAGCCAATAATATCGAGGAAGAAGTAAGCCACCGTCGCACCGCGTACAGTATTAAAGAGATTTGAACATAAGGCTGCACCAATCAACAACCACCAAGGCTTATTTGACAACAGTGACTTGAAATCGTTACCTACACTTACCGTTGAAACGGTCTTTAGATGTTCTTTCGTAAGCAAGAAACATAAGATAAACATCACGAAGCAAGCAGAGGCAATGACAACCATACCCCAGAACCAGCCCTCAGGTGTCTTATAGCCACCGAACATGTTTGTCAGTGGTTCCCAAAGGAACAGGGCAATGAAAGAACCACCATAGGCAAAGAACATACGGAAGCTGGAGAATACCGTCTTTTCATTGGTATCATCAGTCATCACACCCAACATCGCACCATAAGGCACATTGATTCCTGTATAAACAGTCATCATCATGATATAGGTTACATACGCCCAAATGAGCTTGGCTCCATATGACCAGTCTGGAGTGGTAAACAGAAGAATACCACAGATAGAGAACAGAGGAGCCACCCAGAGTAGATAAGGACGATACTTACCCCACTTGGTATTGGTACGGTCTGCAATAATACCCATCATTGGGTCAGAGACAGCATCCCAAATACGCGTTACAAGGACCAATACACCTGCATCAATCAGTGAAAGTCCGAAGATGTTAGAGTAGAATATTGGAAGATAGTATGAAAACACTTTCCAAAATGTCGATGACGACATGTCACCAAAACCGTATCCGATCTTCTCAATTAATTTAGTTTTAGCCATAATTATGCTTTTTTATTTTTTACAATAAGTTTTTTGATAGTTTCAACTGAAGCTGCCGTGTAGAGGCCGTCCTCTGGCGTGTTCATGCAGTAATCGATGAGTTTATCGATCGTCGACGTCGCCACATGCATGCGGGTGTCGGCAGAGGCGTAGTAGATAAAGACCTTTCCATCCTCATCCGCAATCCAACCATTGGCAAAGGCCACGTTCATCACATCACCCAAATACTCGTCGCCCTCCGGCACAAGGAAATAGCCACCAGGACGGGCAATCACTTCCGTAGGATCATCGAGGGCCGTCATATATATATAGAGTACATAACGCAGACCGTCGGCCGTAGCCCTTACGCCATGAGCCAGGTGCAGCCATCCCTTCGGGGTCTTGATGGGATGCGGGCCCTCACCGTTTTTCACCTCTGTAATCGTGTGGTACTTACGCTCGTAGATAATCTTCTCATCCTTAATCTCAGCATGTGTAATATCATCTACGAGAGCCCAACCGATACCACCTCCAGAGCCTGTGTCAATAAAGCCATCCTGAGGACGGGTATAGAAAGCGTACTTTCCATCCACAAACTCAGGATGGAGCACCACATTACGCTGCTGACTCTTAGTCTTCAAGTCGGGCAGACGATACCAGGTCTTCAAGTCTTTGGTACGGGCGATAGCTGCTGTTGCCGTGGCTGCAGAAAGATTACCAGGCTGCGAATCGTCGTGGCGCTCGGCACAGAATACACCGTAGATCCAGCCATCCTCGTGTTGTGTAATACGCATATCATAGATATTGGTGGCAGGTATCACATCGTCGGGCATGGTGATGGGTTCATCCCAGAAGCGGAAATTATCGATGCCGTTAGGTGACTCTGCCACTGCAAAGAAACTCTTACGATCTGCTCCCTCCACACGAACCACAAGCACATACTTACCTTTCCACTTGATAGCACCTGCATTCAGCGTGGCATTGCACATGATGCGTTGCATCAGGTAGGGGTTATCCTGCTCATTGAAGTCATACTTCCACTCCAAAGGAATATGAGCAGCTGTCACTACAGGATACTTATATTTATCATAGATACCATTACCCCATTCTAAGGGCTCGTTGTGACGGATAAGCAACTCCTCGTAATGAGTACGCAAGGCTAATACTTTCTGTTCAAATTCTGTCATATCTTTTGTTATTTCAAACTGATTACTCTGTTATTTCTTTCAAGAACAGAGTTTTATCATTATTATAGAACTCCACGAAATAGGGAGCATCCGGTTTCGATGTAGATGGGCCGAACCACTCTTCCTTGTAATTACGCCAGGTGAGTAGATAACTGATAGGGAATTTCTCAACAGCTGGTAAAAGGGTAGATGTCCACCATGTAGGTTCTGACAGGTTCTTCATGCCCGTCTCTGTAAGAGCAGGAATAAGTCCGTGTTCCTTGGCTACCTCACAAAGCACCGACAGGTTCTGCTTGGTTCGCTCAACGAAGGCTTCCTTCTCTTCTGGCACCCACTGATAGCCATCAAGACCAAGCATATCCACACGATCGTCGCCAGGATAGCGATCAAGAAGACGCTCTGCCGTCAGATTATCCTGACAGCCAGGAGAATATGCCCACACCAGATTGTCAAATCCATCAGCAATAAGTTTGTCTTGTAACAAATTCCACAAGGCTTTGTACTCTTCCGCAGTACATAGTTTCTCACCCCACCAGAACCACGAGCCGCTGTTCTCATGCCAAGGACGGAAAATCAATGGAATCTTTTCACCATCAGCAGTCTTCAATGAAGCAAGGAAGTCGGAAACGCGCTGGATCCATGTCTGGAAGATGTCATATCTCGAACCTCCCTCAAGGACGTTCTTCACGACAGTGCTGTCCGACACATCCCATGCAGTACCCTCAGGAAACTTCTGTCCTGCATTGCCACCGCCCTCGATAGTAGTAACAGGGTTACGAGGATGCCAACTGATGGTGATGATACCACCACGGTTATAATGATTAAGGATCTCCTCTCTCATACGGGTGAAGGGTACGCTGTCGAGATTCTTCTCGTCACCCATCTCGATGCCTCCGAGTTCAAAACCCATCACGGCAGGCCAGTCGCCACAAACGTTCTTGACGTCACTTGAATCCTTGTCATATTCCCAAGTGAGTCCATAGAACGGATCGTCCTGATGCCCATACATGATTCCTTTCTGACGGAGAGTGTCAAGACGTTCCAACAACTGCTGAGCTTTGGTCTTTACGGGCTCAGCTTTCTTTGTCGTTGTACAGGCTACCACTGTTACAGTGGCTATCGCCATTGCAAAAATTTTCTTCATATCTGCACTATTTTGTCAATTCATTCATACGATCCACTTGTGACTTGATGATCTGGAGCGTGGAAGTATCACCCGCAAAAACAGAATTAAGTCCCTGGGCCTCCTGAGCCGGGTCTCCTGTGTAATCATCGCCAACCTGCCATTGGTCAGTATGTTTAGGTTTGGCAAGGCCACCCCACCCCCAGAAATTACAGCCAGCGAAGTATCCACCCTGCTCAGCATTATCACCTACGAGCGAGAACACATACTCATAGAATCCGTCACGTCCTCTCGTTGGCGTTTCCAACTCGAATTTGAAATCATCTCTTGGATAACCAAACTCCTCCATGACGAGTGGTTTCTTAATTCTCTCACAGATGGCAAGATGGCGGTCAATATACTCTTTCGTATTCTCTTTGGCACGCGGCAGATTATCTATCAACGAGTCAGGCTTTGCCCACCCCCAATTATAAGGCCAAAGGTGAATGTTGGCATAGTCGATATTGGTATCTGCCGTGATACGCTCCCAACAGGCAAAATCACCTTCACAGCCCCAGGCTCCTTCAGATCCGATAGAGATCAAATGGTTAGGATCAAGACTACGGATAAGTGCTGAAGCCTCTGCTAACCACTTCTCGAAGGCGGGCAGAGCCTCTGTCGAGAAAGCACGGGGCTCATTACCGATCTGCCAGGACATGATGGCAGGGTCATCCTTGTAGGCAAGACCAGTATAACGGTTAGTACGCCCAAGGATGAAACGGACATAATCGTAGAACAACTCATGTGCCTTTTGGTTTGTGGCATATTTGCTCATTGCCTGCATGAAGGCGGGATACCCATCTTCATTGGGACGAGGCTGCTTGCCCGCGCCAGCATGTTCCAAATAGAAGCCATAACCACCGCTCCATTCCCAAGAGTTATTCAAATAAAGTACGGCTACCATCTTGCGTTTTCCCATTTCCTGAAGGAGGAAATCAAGACCAGCCAAAATTGTATCGTTATATTCGCCTGGAGACACCTGAAGTGTCGGTTCCACCTTCGTGGTGACACCACGCACGCCGTCAGAACCTACAAGCACACGGAGATTATCGATACCCATTCCTTTCATCAAGTCAAGTTCCTTGCACAAACGTTCACGGTCTCCACCCTGTCCTTCAGAACCGAGAATAGCGCCGTACCAGAAATTCGTTCCTACATAATAGTACGGCTTTCCATCACGCACAAAATGTCCATTTTCAACCTTAACGAATGAAGGAGATTGAGTTTCCTGCTTTTGTTGACATGCCGTGACAAGCACCGCCCCAACTACAGCCATGAAGAGTTTCAATTTCATTGAAATTTTAGCTTTTTAATTATTTCGGTGCAAAGATACAACTATTATTTCAAATTACCAAAATGTTTGCAAGAAAAAACACGCGAAACTGACAAATTGATAAGACACACACAATAAGCGCCACTTATTACGGAATAAATGGCGCTTAATTACAAATAAGTGTATCTTATTTTTCAATAAGACTATCTTATGAAAAGTAATCTCAAATCTGATGATAACGGATAAGACCTGCAAGCGGTGTCTTGATAATGGTTCCCGTATGACGGCCGATAGCGGCAACTGCCTCACGAAGCTGGTCCTGATAATGGAAGGCTACGCTGCCAACGAACGAAACAGGAAGATCCTGACGACCATAGGGCGCTATATGGACACGTAAGAAATCGGTAAAATTCTGTACAACGACATCATGGACACCCTGGTTATCGAGGTGGCCGCTGATAAACTCAGACAAAGAAGCCAGGAAACGGTTGGCAAGAGGCTGACGGTATACACGATTGATTATTTCGGGCAGTTTCAGCTTCGTTTCCGACTCAAAGGCATGCAACACATCTTCAGAGATCACGCCACAATAAAGATCGTGAATAAATCTTTTACCAAGGGCTGCGCCACTGCCTTCATCGCCCAGAATATACCCCAATGCAGGCGTATGCTGTACAATGCCATTACCGTCGTAGAGGCAAGAGTTGGCTCCAGTACCCAGTATACAAGCAATACCCTCTTTGCGACCACAAAGAGCACGAGCAGCTCCAAGCAGATCACTATGAGCCTCGACAACCGAAGCCTGAGGGAAGAGTTCACAGAGCAGAGAGGACATCAGCTGTTCCATTTCTGGGCGTACTCCGCTGCCATAGAAATAGACGGCATAGGGGAAATCTGGGGTAAGTATGGAAGAGCTACGCAATTTCTGAACATCGGGATGGGACCCCATGCGGCCCATAAACTCCTCGCGAATGATCTGGACAATCTGCTCACGCGACTGATGGATGGGGTTAATGCCCTGAGTAGTGAGGACTACGGGTTGATGACTGGCTGTGACAATCGTCCAATCGGTCTTAGTGCTTCCACTATCTGCAATTAATATCATAACTTCGTATATTTTTAAGTTTTCGACTGCAAAAGTATAAAAAAAGACTTAATCATGCAAGAAATTCAGTTTTTTTTCTTACCTTTGCACTACGATTTACAATGTAACAGATGAAACGTATTCTTATAATAATTGTCCTCCTGGTGGGCATCATCTCTAAGACGGATGCTGTCCTGAAGGAGAAAGACCTGGAGCAGACACTGACAATTCTTCAGGCCGAACTGGAACAGTACAACAACGAACTGAGCCGTCGCTCTACCATGCGAAAAGAGCGCACGAAGCAACTCATCACACAGTTGCTGCTGACCATGAAGCAAGCCGACCAGAATGCGCTGATGCTCTATTCTCAGCATCAAGAGAACGTATTCGACATGACCTATGCTTGTCATGAAGCCACCAAACTGTACCGCGATTTCCACAAACGTCAAATACCTTTCACAGAGTTTCTGGAAAAGAACGGAAGGGAGTTAGCTCGGTATGACAGTCTCATCACACGTCTCGAGGCCATGCCGGAAATCATGACCACAAAGTACGGCAAGTCGAAACGAGACTCTTGTCTAGCACTTGCCAAAAGCATCCGTCGCATGCTGGGCGAAAGTGAATATCAACTGAAACGGAATATACATCATTATAATCACACAGAACAAAGACTGAGCGAGTTGAACAACTATGCCCAGAAACGCTATAGCGACATACAACAAAGCATCTTTATCAACGGCGACGAGAGCTACCCCACCCTGCTGAGTCATTTCAAAAGACGTTGGAGCTCAATCACAGAAACTATCCAAAAAAAATATACAACCGGATCCCCATCCAATTCTCAATGGAGCGGCAGATGGATTATATTCACATTCTCTGCCATTCTGTTTTACATCATCATCGCCATTGTCCTAAACCAGCTGTTCTTCCGATTCATGATGCCCAAGCGGCTCGATACCGAAGAATTCCGAAAGAAACGGGCCTGCATCATCATGGCCACTACGACCATCACCTTCGCCATTATCCAGGGAGCCATCAGCGTCATTGGCACAGGGCAGAACTATCCATTCCTCTATATGGCGTCGAACTTGCTGGTGGAGTATGCCTGGCTTCTGGGTGTCATTCTGATTTCATTGCTATTGCGCGTCAAAGGTGAGCAGATTGGCAGTGCATTTCGCATTTACGCGCCGCTGATTGTTGTTGGCTTTATAGTTATTGGATGCCGTATCATTCTGATACCCAACGAACTTGTTAATTTCATTCTACCACCAGTTTTACTGATATGCGCAATCTGGCAATGGATTGTTATCAGACGTCACAACTCAAACATTCCACGCTCAGACATTTTCTATACTTACGTATCACTTGTGGTGTTCGTTGCTGCTGTCTGTTGCTCGTGGGCAGGATATACGTTACTTGCTGTACAACTGCTCATCTGGTGGATCATGCAGCTGACTTGCATTTTGACCATTACCTGTGTCAGTCAGTATCTCAGACTCTATGCCGAACGGAAAGGATTTGATCAGAAGCCCATCACCCAGACATGGGCCTACAACTTTGTCGAGAAAGTGGTGATGCCTGTATTGAGCGTAAATTCTGTCATGCTGAGTATCTACTGGGCAGCAAAGGTATTTAATTTAAGCGAACTATGCTGGAAGATTTTTAAGTACAATTTTATTGACATGGAGAATCTTCAGGTTTCCGTCTTGAAACTCTCAATGGTCATTACCATGTGGTGCCTCTTCCGATGGATCGCCCGCACCATTCTTGCCTTGTTGCGCGTACACTACGAGACCAGTGATCCCACAACTGCAGCCTCAAGGGAAGTCATGGGAAAGAACGTGATACAAGTCTTTGTCTGGGGTGTGTGGTTGATGATTTCGCTCTCACTATTCCACATCAGCGTCACTTGGCTGCTCGCCATTTCTGGTGGTCTATCCACCGGTATCGGTTTCGCATCAAAGGATATCATTGAAAACATTTACTACGGCGCCTCACTGATGGCAGGTCGCATCAAAGTTGGTGACTGGATAGAGATTGACGGACGCATGGGTAAGGTGATGAGCATCAGTTACACCTCGACCGTAATAGAATCACTTTATGGTGAGGTAATCACCTTCCAAAACGCACAACTCTTCGCGAAGAATTATAAAAATCTGACGAGGAATCACGGTTATGTTCTGGCCGTAGTACCATTTGGAGTAGCCTATGGTTCTAACCTAAAACAGGTCACGGAACTCATAGAGGGGGCACTGAACAACATGAAACACCAATGGATAGACCGCTCAAAACAGGTGAAGTGTGTCGTTTCTGAAATGGCTGATTCGAGTGTAAACTTCAATCTTTTTGTCTGGGCTGATGCTCCCAAGAAATCGTACGTGGTCAGCGACGTTTTGAAGTGTGTATACGAAACACTGAACGAGCATAACATTACTATCCCGTTCCCACAAAGAGACATTCATGTCATTAAAGATTAAAAAAATTGTATTTTTTTTGGTTGTTTTGAATAAAATGCGTATTTTTGCAACATCATTATGAGTAGCAAAACAACCATTATAGCTGGTCCATGTGTCATCGAGTCGGCAGAACTGCTCGACACAGTGGCGCGTAAGTTGGTGGAAATCAACACCAAACTAGGTACCGATATCATTTTCAAAGCCTCGTTTGACAAGGCGAATCGTACATCAATCCATTCCTTCCGAGGCCCAGGACTTGAACGTGGACTGCAGATGCTGGCTGACGTGAAAGCCAACTATGGCCTCAGGATTCTAACCGACATCCATGAGAGTTATCAGGCAGAGCCAGTCAGTGAAGTATGCGATGTGATCCAGATTCCAGCCTTCCTTTGCCGTCAGACTGACCTGCTTGTCGCTGCCGCCAAGACTGGACGGACAGTGAATATCAAAAAGGCACAATTTCTTAGTGGGCTCGACATGCGTTATCCTGTTGAAAAAGCTCTTGATTCAGGTGCGAAGGATGTCTGGCTGACTGAACGCGGCAATATGATGGGTTACAACAACCTTGTGGTCGATTTCCGTAATATCCCCGATATGTTGGAGTTGGTACCTACGGTTATCATGGACTGTACACATAGCGTACAACGGCCTGGCGGGTCTGATGGTAAAACAGGCGGTGATCGGAGATTTGTACCACAAATGGCAATGGCGGCAAAAGCCTTTGGAGCTAATGGATTTTTCTTTGAGGTACATCCTCATCCAGACGAAGGTCTCAGTGATGCTGCAAACATGTTGGAGCTCGACCATCTGGAAGCTCTGGTTGAAAAACTGATTAAAGCATGAAGGAAGCTAAAGAATACGCTATACAATGTTTCAAGGACGAAGCAGAAGCTGTGCTGGGCCTTGTCTCACAACTTGATGACAGTTTTGACAAAGCTGTTGAATTAATGTATGGGTGCAAGGGGAAAATCATCGTCACTGGCGTAGGCAAGAGCGGACACATCGGCGCAAAGATTGCCGCTACCCTTTCAAGCACAGGCACACCATCATTCTTCATTAATCCACTCGACGTGTTCCATGGCGACTTGGGGGTAATGACTTCCGACGATGTGGTGCTGGCTATTTCTCATTCAGGACAGACTGACGAGCTTCTGAGGTTTATACCAATGGTTTTGCAGATGCAGATACCCATCATTGGCATGAGCGGGAATCCGCAGTCACTTTTGGCTAAATATTCGACTTGTCACCTGAATGTGTACGTCGAAAAAGAAGCCTGTCCGATGAACCTCGCTCCTACAAGTTCCACCATGGCACAATTGGCAATGGGTGATGCTTTGGCAATTGCGTTAATTGAGAAGCGAGATTTCCAGCCCAGGGACTTCGCACAGTTTCATCCTGGTGGTGAACTCGGAAAACGACTGTTGACGACAGCACAGGATGTGATGTTTAAAGATGACCTGCCCGTACTCCCACCAGAGATGCATTTAGGCGAGGCTATTATCCTGGTGAGCAAAGGAAAACTCGGACTGGGTATTGCTGAGGTAGATGATAAAATTGTGGGACTGATCACTGACGGTGATATCCGTCGCGCTATGGAGAAGTGGCAGGCGGAATTCTTCAACCGAACGGTAAGCGACATCATGACACGCACTCCCAAGACCGTCAGACCAGAGACAAAGATTACGGAAATTCAGAGAATCATGAATAAATATAAAGTACATTCGGTGTTAGTGATCGATGAAGAGAACCACCTTCTGGGGGTAGTTGACCACTACTCGTGTATGATATAAAAGATTGAAAGCAAGGCTTTATGAAGACTATAAAGAAACTATTGATTGTGTTACTGCTCACTCTGCCTCTGGTTGTGGCAGCTGACTATCTGTTTAAAACACTGGATGCACGCGACGGTCTGACATCCAGTCAGGTGAACTGTATATTAAAAGATTCGCGGGGATACATCTGGTTTGGTACTCCAGCAGGGCTCTATCGCTACGACGGTTACTCGTTCAGGAACTTCCAGAGTGACTCACAAGATGGTTCATCACTTAACGACAGCTATATCAATGCCATCCAGGAAATGCTCGATGGTAACCTATTAATCCAAACCTCTTCAGGCTATTGCATCTATCACCCTCAGACAGAAACGTTTGAGCGCGATATGAAGCAGACTTTTGCACGCATGGGTATTGAAACGATTCCTTCCATCGTATACATCGACAGACATAAAAATCTCTGGGGAGCCATTCCCAACAAAGGCGTTGTGTGTTACAACCAGCAACAACAGCTACTTTACGAATTCGGCTATACCGATGACGCACACGGAGTGCCTCAGGGGGTTGTGTGCTCCATCAGCGAATGCCGAGATGGTGCCATTATCGTATACGATGACGGACGTATGGTCTGCTGTGATGTAATGCATCAGCAACATACCGTGTGGGCTGCAGAAGGTATCCCTACGCTGAAACGTCACAGATCAAAATCACTTAGAGCATTCTCTGATCAGATGGATAATATCTGGCTCTATGGACAGGGGACCTTATATATGTATAACAAGAGTTCCGACGCCTGGGAATCATCTATCGGTGAACAGTTAGGACTGACGAATGTTGGTGTCGACCGTAATATCAATAGCATGGCTGGTGACCGTAACGGCAACATTTGGATAGGCTCTGACCAGCTAGGCCTTTTGAAGATGGATGTCAACACCCACCAGATTGAAAACGTACAACCTCGTAATATCAATGATAACCAATTGGCAAAGGATAATATAGGAATCCAGAGCGTTTACGTGGATGACACGGATCTACTATGGGTAGGAACAGAAAAATCTGGCGTAGCTTACTCTGGTGACTATATCTATCGTTTTGGTTCCAACCTTTTAGGTGATATCACAGCGATGACACAGGATGCCAATGGTAAGATTTGGTATGGTACGAGTGATCGTGGCATCATCGACTATACGGGACAACTTGCTAGTTTGAAGGTTTCTTGTATGGAGACTACACCTGATGGCAGCCTTTGGGTAGGTTCCAAACGCAATGGACTGACCAGGATCAATAATAGCGGCTCTACGATCTTCTCATTAGCGAAGGATAGCATCAGCACCCTGATAGATGATCATGTAAACGACTTGTGTGTAGATAAGATCGGAAATCTGTGGATTGCCACCAATGGAGGTCTTCAGGTGTACAATCCGAGAATGAACTCTTTCTCATCCTACACCCGAGAGAACGGCAAGCTAAATACTAACAATATTACTTGTCTCTTCTATAACAAGAACGGCAAAGAGAATATTATGTTTGCCGGTACAGCTGAGGGACTAGTCATCTTGAATCTGTCGAATACAGAGAAGAAGGTGGTAACAGGAAACTCCAACAACATCAAAACTTTCACGAATAACTATATTACACAGGTATTCCAAGACTCAAGAGGGTTAATTTGGGTAGGAACACGCGAAGGTTTGAACATTCTTAATATGGATACCGACGACCTTGACTATCTGACAGAGAAACAAGGTCTTTGCAACAATAACGTCTGCGGAATAGCCGAAGACAAGAATCACAGTATCTGGGTAACCACCAGCCGAGGTGTGAGCCGCATCGTGGTACAGCGTAACCATGAGGATGGCACGAACAACTACGGTCTGTACAATTACAGCACCTCTGATGGCCTTCAGAGCAATGAGTTCAATCACGGTTCTATTCTGACTCGTGACGATGGTAATGTTCTACTGGGTGGTCTCTTTGGCGTGAATTGGGTCATCCAGAAAGGCAACGACGATAACGACGCCCTGCCCCGTGTGATGCTAACCCAGTTGTATATCGGAGAAGAGGAAATCCTCACTGGCCACGAGTATGGCGATAGAGTCATACTGCCACAGGCTCTTAATGAGACTAACAAGATTAACCTGGGCCATGACCAGAACACCTTCACTATCAAGTTTGCAGCAGGAAACTATAACCAAAGTGAGCGTCTGCAATTCATGTACTGGATGGAAGGAAAAGATGAGGACTGGCGTAATGGTAATGCCCTTACCCACGGAGTGACATTTAAAGATCTCAGTAGTGGCAAATATACCCTCCATGTAAAAGCTATCAGTGCCGAAGGTGCTGTCAGCAACCAAGAACGTGTCCTGGAAATCGCGATTGAGCGTCACTGGCTATTATCATGGTGGATGATTGTTGCCTACATTATCCTGGCTGTAGTCACCATTTACTTCTGGCGTATCGGACTTAAACAGATCAAGGCTATTCGTCAGAGAAAGAATGCGGTCATTAACGAACTAAAGTTGCAACGCGAAGAGATTAAGGCTGCCAGTGATGACCTTCGCCAGCCTATGGCCCGCATGACCTCAATCATTGGTAACCTGTCAGAGAAAGAAACCACACTTGAGGAGAAGGAACAACTTAATGCTCTCCACTCTCAGATGCTCCAGATCATCACTCGAGTGGCCGATATGCAGATGAACCTGGAGAATCCTGAAGAGAAAGCCAAGAATACTGTTCAGGATCGACTTGAACTCAATGGAAAGGGTGAGATAGAGTTGCCTGAAATCGGTGACACCTTGACTGCTGAGAGTACACGTTCTAGAGCTGCCCTTGATTCACCAACCGCCAAGTTCACCGTTGTCATGATTGATGATAACGAGGACTTCCTGAAATTCGCCTCAGCTAAGTTGAAATACGTCTACGATTTCCATATCTACAATGATATCGAGAAAGCTGCAGATGATTTGGAAGAAATGAAATGTGATATCGTAGTATGTAAACAAGAGATGAGTCCTATGACTGGTAGCGATCTCTGCAACCAGCTGAAGACAAATATTGTCACTCAAAAGATGAAGTTTGTGCTGATGACTGATGGTGTGCTAACACCTCAGGACATGCGTTCTAAGAACATCACTCTTTCTGCCGACGACTATCTCGCAAAGCCGTTTAACATGCAAGAAGCATGTATGCGTTTCAATAAAGTTCTTGGTTTAGGTGCCATCAATGTAAACAGTAACCTGATTGAAGGTGCAGAAACCCGTATGCTGGAGGAACGTAACACAAGTATGACGACTGCTACTGAGAGTATGGGACTTGAGGTCATCCAAACTGATACCGATACAGAGACGACGAGTGATGACCCAATGAACATCGTCGATACAACTATCGTCAACAAGAACCAGTTGGCTCGCAAGGGTAGTAACTTGCCAGAGGGTATCTTGCCCGAGTATGAGAAAAGCGAGGAATCGACATCCGACTACTCAATGCTCGACGAGATGGATCAACAGCTGTTGAAGAATATCGAGCAGTACGTGATGCAGAACATGAGTCGAGGCCAGATTAGTCTTGAAGAAATGGCCAGCGCCATGGGTATGGGACGTGTTCCCTTCTTCCACCGCATCCGAAACCTGACAAATAAGACACCTGCAGAGGTCGTGCGCGATATGCGTCTGAAACATGCTTGTATTCTTCTGAAACGTACCAATATCAACATGAGTGAGCTGGCAACAAACATTGGTTTCCTGACAGCAGAGAATTTCATTAATATTTTCAAGGAGAAATTTGGTATGACACCCCTTGAATACAGATTAAAACACCGCAAATGACAAGCAATAAGAACCAATTAGCAGGAATAGTCACCATACTATTCCTGCTGATTTCTCTCTATACTAAAGCACAAAGCAGCGATTCGCTTACCATCAGTCAGATGCAAGAGATGGGCATTGTTTTCTCAGAGAACAATAACGTAGAGCTATTGATGTCGGGCAAAGAAAAGTTTGCAAGACTATTCGAGGACATCCGCCAAGCCAAACAAAGCGTCCATCTGGAGTATTTCAATTTCAGGAACGACTCTATCGCATCCTTACTCTTCGATATCCTCAGGGAAAAACGCAAGGAAGGCGTAGAGGTAAGAGCAGCTTTCGACGGATTCGGAAACGACTCCAACAATCAACCATTAAAAAAAGAACATCTTGACAAACTACACGCTGATAGCATTGATATCTACGAATTTGATCCCATCAGATTTCCATGGATCAATCATATCTGGCCACGTGACCATCGGAAGATTGTTGTCATCGATGGGCATATCGCCTATACTGGTGGAATGAATGTGGCTGACTATTATATTGTGGGTACAGAACAGGTTGGTGAATGGCGGGATATGCACTGCCGCATTGAGGGTTCGGCCGTTAACGATCTGCAGAAAATATTCGTCAGATTCTGGAAGAAGTTGGCAAAGGAGGAATTGACTGACCCGAAATACTTCCAGGGAACGACCGCCGGCAACAAGATGGTGGGTATCGCCAACCGCGAGCCTCGTACGTCGAATGAGATCATGCGCCGATTCTATGTGAATGCACTCGACAACGCGAAGGACTCGGTGAAGATCATCAATCCCTACTTCATGCCTACAAACAAAGTCATCAAAGCCTTGAAACGATGTGCTGAACGCGGTGTAAAAATGGACATCTTGATTTCATCTAGATATGACGAGCCGTTGACACCAGACATCGTCATGTACAACATGAAGAAACTGATTAAGCGCGGAGCCCATGTATGGCGTTACCGTCCTGGTTTCCACCATTCTAAGATTATGACTGTTGACGGTAAATTCTGTACCGTTGGCAGCACAAATCTTGATGCCCGCGGTCTACGTTATGATTATGAAGTCAACGCACTGATCATCGACAAACAGACAACCCAAGAGTTAGACCGGAAATTCATCGAAGACACAGGTAAAAGCGACTATATCTCTATGGAGGAATGGAAGAAAAGCCGCACCACATGGCAAAGATTCAAAGGATGGTTTGGTCACCTGCTAACCTTCTTACTATAACAAATGAAACGCGATACGACGATATCAATTTGCAAAGGCATTGCCATTATCTTGATGGTAATAGCACATGCTGAAGCACCTGGCTGGCTCTGCAAATTCATCTTCGAGTTCCACATGCCATTATTCTTCATCACCGCTGGCTATTTCTTTTCACTGAAATATCTCGATGACGAGGCAACCTTTGTCAAGAAACGCATCAAAGGACTCTACTGGCCTTTTGTAAAATGGTCTGTATTCTTCCTGATAATTCACAACTGGATGTTCGACATTGGGATTCTCAACGAGCGATATGGCAACGAAATGGGAGGTGTTACACATCCATATACATGGCATCAGATACAGCAGAATCTATGGAATATTTTCACAGCTATGGGAGGATATGACCAATTCCTATGTGGAGCTTTCTGGTTCTTCCGTGGATTATTTGTAGCAAGTATCCTATACCTTATATTATATAAGGTGTTAGATGTTGGCACAAACTACATGACTGCTAAGACGAATAAAGCATGGAAGGTAAAGGAAGCCATCCCTTACATGATTTGCCTGTTAATGCTCATCCTCTGTGGATGGAAAACACACGAGGGACTGAGAATTGTTACTCTCGTACAAGGAGGCTATCGTGATTTGATGGGCTGTTTCTTCTTTGGTTGTGGATTTATCTTCAGACATTATGTCGACAGATACAAACAGCTGACGTCTCGATACTATGCCTCTGTGTGGATAACTATACTCTTTGGAATTGTCGTCGGACTATTCTCCACGTATCTGACAGCTAACATGAACTGGCGTTCTACATATACCCAGTTCCTGTCATTACCCATCCCTGCCCTATTGGGATTCCTGATGACCTATAACATCAGTAGTTGGCTAGATAAGCATGAGGGGAGACTCAAGCAATTCCTTACCTACACAGGTGATCATACGCTCAATATCTTTATCTTCCACATCATCTCCTATAAAGTTGTCAGTCTCTTAAAAATATGGTACTACGGACTTGACATCCACCAGATAGGATGCCACATGGTAATCCACGAGTACTCTCAACAAGACTATTTCTGGATTCTATATACAATAGCAGGAGTAGGTATCCCACTCGGATTTACATGGCTCAACGATTGTATCAGAAAAAGAATCAGAGAATATAGAGCATCATCTGGATCTCAGGCTCACTGATGCCTTTGGCCTGAATTAAATGAGCCTCATTCTCAATAATAAACTCTTTGTCATGTCCAGATTCCTTCAGATAACGATGGAAACAATCTGCCGCATCATCAATGCTTCCACTGAACCACAGGCTATAGCCATAGTTAAGCAGGTCATCCTCTGATGGTTCCTCTACTGAGAGTAATTGACGATAAAGATGATCAGCCTGTTCATACTTCCCATCACAGGTCAGTGTCCAAGCTAATACACGATTCACATGCTCATCATCGGGTGACTCATAATTCAGGCGGAAGAGAACCTTCTCAGCATCTTCATATCGTCCAAGATTAGTCTGGCAAACTGCTCGATTTAACAGATAGCTCTTTTTCTCAGGTTGGATGGCAACCAATTGGTCATACATTTCCAATGCTTCTCTATAACGTTCTTCAGCAAACAATATACGAGCATACCCTCTCATGGCCCGTTCATTTCCCGGCTGCATCTCCAACGCACGAGCATAGCTCTCCAAAGGCTGATATCCCATATAGCCAGCCATCATATAATATTGGAAGTCACGGCGGTGGTCCCCATAGTTCATCAATAGTTTTAAAGCTTCATTCAGTTTCTTCTTCTTAATCAGGAAAGCCGTCATTTCATTAAAACAACTTTCCAAATGAGTACTTCTGAATATGGGGTTTTGGAAAAAGAGATAACTACCGTCAGTCGGTGAGAAGATATTCCTAAAACAATCGCGCTGCTGGAAGAGTCTGAAGAATCTGTAGATATCCTGCAAATAAGTTCTGCGAATATATGCAGGCTTCTGACTTTCCTCCATATCAATTTCGTAAAGTGCAACTTCTCCTCTATTTATCATCTCTCGAACCTGGGGAGGGATACTGTTAATCACCTGGGAAAAAGCCAACAAGAATGAATATTTATCACTGTTGCAGAAAGGGCCACTATTTAACATCTTCTGCAAAAAAAGGCTATTCTTAAACTTACCCAGAGCCTCCGTAACAGATGGATGGTCTGAATAGAAAGGCACGAACCAATTTGCCAGTTCCGTAAAAAAAGGAAAACGCTTCATCTGCGAGAAGCCTCCAAAATAGATATCCGATCCCTGCTTTTGCATGTCAACCATCCGATGGAAACTGGCCTCCATCTTCTCCATGTTTTTCTCGGTCTCGTCAGGATGCAGAATATCGTTGAGTTCATCCTCCTCTTGCTCCAAGACGCCGTTCTTGGAAATTCGGAATCCCTGACTCTTTATCAAGTCGGGCATGATTTCCTGTTGTATGGTGGCATTATCTGCCTCAGCATTGATACAATAGATAATCTGTTGCTGAAGTTCTACCAAATCCTGACAGACCGCCTCGTCTTCGAGAATTTTCTCCACCAATTGCACTTTCTCTTGGTAAATATTCTGTCCTATTTCTGGATGAAGAGCGAAAACCCATCCAACCAAAGCACGCTGACGTACGAATTCGTCTGATGACTGCTGATATACATGCACCAACATACGGAACTTCGCCATATCAAACTGATTAATGGTTGAAAGCATCACACTACTGATGAGCAACTGTTGGTCATTGGTATCCAATGTCGGCGAAAGGATCATGTCCTCCATGGACGAGGCAAAGCCATCTGACCATAGCCCACTTGTCAGAATATAGTCAAAAAGAATCACCATTGACTCGTGATGACGTGCGTATATTTCTTTCTTTTTCGTTTCCGAAACATGTTCTGGTTCCAAATCAGCCATTGCAATGTCAGACACGAACGACTCCAACTCCTCACGTATGACCAGAGGTGACCAATCACGTGGTGTCATGTGGGCTTTCAGCATTAAAGACGAAAGATAGGGAGTATGACGTACAGTATAGTTAATGGCGATATTTGAGCATAACACATACATACGCTGTAACAGGTTCTCATAAAGACTCGGCAGTTGTGGATCCTTGAAACCACGACGCCAATAGTCTGCCATCAACTGATAGTCAGTTCTGATGGCGAAAAGCCTGTCGGTATTGATCTGATGGGGATGTACTGAAAGGAAGGCTTCCAGTGTTTGGATAGCCTCACCGAGACGTCGGTTTTTCAGGTAGCCGAATACCTGATTCAGTGACTCACTCTGTACCATACCTTATTTTTTTAGATAGCCATTGCTGGGCTGTTTCAATATCTTTCTGACTCGGAAGAGCGGCATGCTGGAATTTAAGCGTATCAGGAAGGTTCTTCAGAGTCTGATCCGTTATAATATAATATTTCCGGATAATATCTCTATAGTTCCTCACACCATATTTGTTGATGGAATCACATGCCTCATTATAACCTTTCAGGAATGCTCTCATTTGATGCTGACGGTTTTTATCGTCCATACCCTTTGAACGGAACACAAACACCCCCATCTGCATGTCCGACTTGCGGGAATCAAACAATATCTTATGCTTTGCAAGGAGAGCTTGTGTTGCATAAGGCTCTGTTAAAATGAGGGCATCCATCTCATTATTCTCCAACATCTTCAGACGGACGTTGACATCATTCACCTGAATACGGAAGACACGCTCAGGCTTCAACTTCGCACTATCCACCGCCATATCACTCAACAAGTCTGTAATGGAATAACGCGTCATGGCAACCATCTTGTCATCCAGATGCTTCAGGTCATTGATACGCTGTTGCCTATTACTGATAAGCAACCAATATGCATTTGTCGATGTCCAATACTTGATCGGAGTACCAGACTTCATCATGCGTTCCGCCCTTACAATATCAGTTATAGAGCCCTCAACACGATTCCGCATCAGCGCTGTATCGCAGTCCATTTGTGCAGAAAACTGCTTCAGACGAATATCCACTGCCGGATCAAAAAACTGACGTTCTTTAGCCACAAAAACAGGCAAGCAGTCAAGTGTCGGCATCACTGCAACTTTCAGGGCTGCGGAATCTTCGCGAAACAGTCTGAGACGTTGAGCTTGATTCAGACGTTTCGTCTCTTCATACGACTGTCCACATCCGACAATCAATGATATAATCACAAAAATCAGTAAAAATCTCCTCATAACGCGTGCAAAGATACAACTTTTTTCTCACTTTTCACTTTTCACTTTTCATTTTTCACTTTTTTTTCGTACCTTTGTTGCCAATTATGGCAAAAGATAAGATTGCATACGTATGCTCCAACTGCGGACAGGAGTCGCCGAAGTGGATTGGAAAATGCCCCGCTTGTGGGCAGTGGAACACATTTAAGGAAGTTCGTATTGCTGGTGACACAAAACAGAAAGCCGCCACAACAGCTGCAGCTACCACAGGACATGCTCTGCGGAAAAACAAGATCCTGAAACTCAACGACATTTCAGACCAAGACGATCCACGTATAGACATGCGTGACGAGGAACTTAACCGTGTATTAGGCGGCGGTCTCGTTCCGGGTTCCATCGTTCTCTTAGGTGGAGAACCTGGCATAGGCAAATCCACACTCTCACTTCAGACCATGCTTCGCATGCCTGAGAAGAAAATTCTCTACGTCAGTGGTGAGGAGAGTGCACATCAACTTAAAATGAGATCCAACCGTATCCCCCACGAAGAGAACGATAATTTCCTTATCCTCTGCGAGAACTCTCTAGAGAATATCTTTGACCATATCAAGGACAGTCAGCCCGAGTTGGTTATTATCGACTCTATCCAAACCATCATGACAGAAGATGTAGAGTCCTCCGCTGGCTCTATTGCCCAGGTGCGCGAATGTGCCTCTTCCCTACTTCGCTTTGCCAAGACAAGCGGTGTACCTGTCATCCTGATTGGCCACATAACCAAAGAAGGAACCCTTGCTGGACCAAAGATTCTGGAGCATATCGTTGATACCGTTATCCAATTTGAAGGCGATCAGCACTACATGTACCGCATTTTACGTAGCATCAAGAACCGCTTTGGTTCTACTGCCGAACTTGGCATCTATGAGATGCAGCAAAACGGATTGCGACAAGTCTCCAATCCATCAGAGCTTCTGCTAACTCAAGACCGCGAGGGCCTATCTGGCATCGCCATCACTTCCGCCATAGAAGGAATACGCCCATTCCTCGTTGAAACACAAGCACTTGTATCTACAGCAGCCTATGGAACTCCACAACGCTCGGCTACTGGCTTCGATCAGCGTAGACTGAACATGCTGTTAGCCGTTCTCGAGAAGCGCGTGGGCTTTAAATTGGCTCAGAAAGATGTATTTGTGAATATTGCTGGAGGATTGCGAGTTACTGATTTGGCAATGGATCTGAGTGTAATCGCAGCTGTTCTCTCGTCGAATGTCGACACACCCATTGAGGCTGGTTGGTGTATGGCCGGTGAGGTTGGCCTTTCAGGAGAGGTTCGACCCATCAACCGTATAGAGCAAAGAATAGCCGAAGCTGAGAAGTTGGGATTCACAGATATGATCATTCCCAAATATAATCTGCAAGGCTTCGACAAGAAGAAATACCACATCAACCTCCACCCCGTTCGCAAGGTTGAAGAGGCACTCCGTGCCCTGTTCGGTTAAGGGAAAAAAAGAAAGCCATCTTCACGATGGCTTTCTTAATGGATAAAAACACTTTATTTGACTACCTTCTTACCATTTATGATATAGAGACCAGAAGGGAGATTGTCGAGCGATGTTGCTGACATGCGCATACCATTAAGGTTGTAGATGCCTTTCGAGGTATCAAGGTTCTTGTCGACCTCAATCTTGCTGATGTTGGTAGATCCGGGCTCGCCACCGTTCAGGCCACGAACAAATCCGGCATAAACGTGCTTGCGGTAAAGATCGAGATCCCAGATGCCAACAGGCTCACTAGCGCGCCAACCGCTATTGGCTGGTGCATCGGTTGGACACCACTGACAAATACCCCACTGCTGAGCGGCGGGAACCAGACGGAAATACTCACTGAAAATCCACTCGTAAAACTCGGCCATCTTCTTATGCTGGTCCTCAGTAAGCTTAGAAGCAGCAACACCTTGGTTCTGACCATTGGGAACATAACCCATATCCATCTCGCTGACGCGAACCAACTTGCCCGAGTTGGCCATCACCTGGAACATACCGGTAATGGCTTTCTTCAGATTGTTCTGCGAAGTAGAGTTCTCGTAATAAGAAATGTGCATCTGAGTGCCGATACCATCGATCTTGGTGACGCCGTCGGCCTCCCACTTCTTAATCCAATTGACCATTGACCAAACTTTCTTGCTGGCACTGACACCATCTTTGGTGGTGATATCCCAAACGCCTTCGAGGTTGTAGTCGTTGATGAAGAGCTTCACATCGCTGGGGCCATACTTGCGAGCCAGACGACAAGCCTCACGAATATAGTTGAGGTCGCCTAAATAGTCCTGCCAATAGAAATTATCGCCGCCGACATCCCATGTGGCATCGGGATTACCACTGGGGTTGTAAGCTGTAGAGTGCTGCAGTGCGTAATTACCCTCGCCATCGTCGCCGCCACCACTGATAGCCTCGTTGACGAGATCCCAGCCTTTCACCTTTCCGTCGCAAGCTTCCATCATGCCCTTGATCCATTGATCCATAGCGCCAACAAGTGCATCGTACATCTCCTGCTTGGTCTGAGGAATCATCTTACCCTTATAACCCTCGAACTTGATGCTCTTAATATAGACATCGCCAGTAAACTCGACAGTGTTAACCTGCAGCAGCACAAAATTTCCATCGATGGTGGGCTTTACATCGATAACGACGTCCTGCCAATCGGTTGTGAAATCATAGCTGAGATTAACTCCTGTAGCGGCATCGCCATCGTTGTTGGTGTTCCAATCGCCTAAGTGACCGGTCATCTTTCCTGCCTTAGATCCCTTAACGGTGATGGTCATCTTATACTCCTTACCGGCAGTGAGCGCTATATCGGTCATTGCCTGGAACTGCACATCCCACGCATTGGTGTTCTGCTGAGAGCACTTCACAACGAGACCGTTGGTGGCGTCGGAGCTGATAGAGAAACCAAATTGGGCCTTATCCGATGTCCAGCCGACACTCGAATCTTGGGTGAAGTCCTTGCTGGCTACAGTGGTATAAGTCTCCTCGGATGTGGGGTCGGGTTTGTCGCCAATCAACTTGAGCAACCAGGCTTTGGGCTGCTGAGAGTGCCATGCGAGCGTGTGACCATAAACGTTGAGTCCAGCTTCGGTAGCAGATTTTATGTATTTCTTAACGGTCTCGAAGTTCATATTTCCGTTACCGTCTACGCAACTGGACATTTTCATAGCGTTGCCCGCAACCGTCTCGGTGAAGTTCTTGTCGATCATGCTCTTGAACGTAGCGTTGCTGAGATAGTCGGGAACGGTTGTTCCGGAACCGAGTTTGAAATTGGGATACTTCGAAGTATCGATGTAATCTTTAAGAGCTTTGTAATCATCGAGGTAACGATAGTTATCATCGTTGGGCTTACCCAACTCAAATTTTTCTTGGGCATATGCCGGAATAAAAAGACCGGCAGCAAACATGAGTAAGAATATTTTCTTCATATATAGAATGTTGATAATAATTGAATTGACGGGTGCAAAGGTACATAAAAAATAATAAATGAAGTAGTTTAACCATACTTTAATTCGTAGAAAACTATTAAAAAAGTAAAAAAAGCCAAATCTCTGTGCCCATATGCCGCTATGTTTCATTTTTTATTCGTACCTTTGTGGTCTCTTAAAAAGAAGTTTTTCACATTATTAATAATATTAAGATTATGACTATCAACGAATTCAACTTTGCCGGTAAGAAGGCAATCGTACGTGTAGATTTCAACGTACCCCTTGATGAGAATGGTAAGATTACTGACGACACCCGTATCCGTGGTGCACTCCCCACTCTGAAGAAGATCCTTGCTGATGGTGGTGCTACTATCATCATGAGCCACATGGGTAAGCCCAAAGGTAAGGTAAACCCCAAGCTCTCTCTGGGTCAGATCCGTGAGGCTGTTGAGAAGGCACTCGGTGTTCCCGTTGCTTTTGCTCCCGACTGTGCTAAGGCTGCTGATGCTGCAAAGGCCCTGAAGATGGGTGAGGCTCTGCTGCTCGAGAACCTGCGCTACTATCCTGAGGAAGAGGGTAAGCCCGTAGGTATCGATAAGGCTGATCCTGCTTACGACGAGGCTAAGAAGGCTATGAAGGCCAGCCAGAAGGAGTTCGCCAAGACACTGGCTTCTTATGCTGACTGCTACGTAATGGACGCCTTCGGTACAGCTCACCGCAAGCACGCTTCTACTGCTGTTATCGCTGACTACTTCGACGCTGACAACAAGATGCTGGGTCTGCTGATGGAGAAGGAGGTTCAGGCTGTTGACAATGTGCTCTCTAACATCAAGCGCCCGTTCGTGGCTATTATGGGTGGTTCTAAGGTTTCTTCTAAGATTGGTATCATCGAGAACCTGCTGGGTAAGGTTGACAAGCTCATCCTCTGCGGTGGTATGACTTATACCTTCTCTAAGGCTCACGGTGGCGAGATTGGTCAGTCAATCGTTGAGCTCGACAAGCTGGATGTAGCTCTGGGCGTTGAGGAACTGGCTAAGAAGAATGGTGTAGAGCTCGTTCTGGGTTCTGACTGTACAGCTACTGATGGTCTCGACTTCTCTTCGATGACTGTTAAGGAGGGGGCTAAGATCATTACCTGTCCTGCTAACAAGATTCCTGCTGACCTGCAGGGTGTTGACGCTGGTCCTGAGAGCCAGAAGGCATTCAAGGAGGCCATCAAGGGTGCTAAGACCATTCTGTGGAACGGTCCTGCTGGCGTATTCGAGTGCGACACATTCACCCCAGGTTCTCGCGCTATCGGCGAGGCTATCGCTGAGGCAACTGCCGAGGGTGCATTCTCTCTGATTGGTGGTGGCGATTCTGTAGCTTGTGTTAACAAGTTCGGTCTGGCCGACAAGGTAAGCTACATCTCTACTGGTGGTGGTGCTCTGCTCGAGGCCATCGAGGGAAAGGTGCTTCCTGGTGTAGCTGCTATCAAAGGTGAGTAATCATCTGCCACTTTGATTCGAATTCAGAAAACCATCCTTGCACTGCTGGTCATCATTCTGGCGGCATGCAGTTCTTCGGATGATACAACTCAGAATATTGTCCCTGACGACACACCCGATGCCGTCAGGGACGATGGTATTGGCACAGTTGTCAAACTGAGTCAAGGCACACTGGTCTGGGCTGATGCATCTGAGACGCAGACCTATACCTATAGCTATCGCTCCCACGACGCTTCTGGCGACACCATTCGCCTGACGGCACTCATCGGATGGCCCAAAGCCGATGTCCGCCCCAAAAACCTCATCATCGGTTGTCATATCACGATTACCGACGACGCTAAGGCTCCTAGCAATTTTGGTAACAGCGATGCTACCAGTGATGTGGGAATGCTCATGATGTATACTATCGGTGGCAATGCTCCCTCCAGCAATTCACTTGTCATCATGCCCGACTACGAAGGATATGGAGGGACTGTCAGTCGAACACACCCATATCTTTGTCAAGAGTTGACAGCCCGTCAGGTCATTGATGCCGTTCGTGCCGGCATGAAACTGTTTAAGGAGCAGAACGGTGAGATGTCCGATAGCTGGAAGAGTGTGGCTGTCGGCTACTCCCAAGGTGGCGCTGTGGCAATGGCCACACATAGGATGATCGAACAAGCCGGACTCTCCGACGAACTCCATTTCTGTGGTTCCGTCTGTGGTGATGGTCCATACGACCTCATTGCCACCTTCCGACAGTATATCAACGATAACAAGATCTTTTTGCCTACCGTCGTGCCCCTGATTATCAAAAGCTTTTGCGAAAACATGCCCACGCTGAAGGCCTACGAACCAGAAGTTTTTCTGACCGCTGGTTTCGTCAGTTCTGGTGTGCTCGACATGATTAGTCGGAAGACACTGAGCACTGGCCAGATACAAGATCGTCTCATGGCTTATGCAGAAGCCCACCCTGAGGATTTGCAATTCGGCTTCGACGATAGTGGCGACTATCTGCGCCCCGATATGATCATGCGCCCTGAGTGTATTGCCTATCTCAAAGGCGAAAACGTAGCTGAGACTGATAGGCCGAAAGTCGAGGCGCTGATGCAGGCACTCGAGGCCAATACCATTTGGGCGCCTTGGGCTGGGTATGGCGAATGGCAACCTCAGCACCCCATCATGGCTTTTCACTCTGTCACTGATGAGGTTGTGCCCTTCGTCAACTACCTTCAGGCACTTGACTACTGCCAACAATACGTCAACGGGCGACGTTTCTCGAGCAGTTTCTTCAATACTCACACCACTGCAGGCTATATGTTCTTCGGATACCACTGCACCGACTTAATGGATATTCTGCTACAGGGAAAAGCCTCCGTCGCGAACATCGATCAATAACAATTAAAACGAACAAACTATGGTAGAACTCAAAAACGACTACATCTCTATCCGAGTATCAGAGAAGGGTGCTGAGCTCCAGAGCATCCAAGACAATAAAGGTAAGGAATACCTCTGGCAGGCCGATCCCATGTTCTGGCCTCGCCACTCTCCTATCCTCTTCCCCATCGTCTGCAGTGTTAACAACGAGACCTATCGCGTAGATGGCAAGGAATACCATCTGCCTCGTCACGGTTTTGCCCGCGATGCCCAGTTTAAGCTGATTTACCAGAGTGAGCGCAAAGTCACTTTCGCCCTCGAATCCTCCGAGGAGACTCACAAGGTCTACCCCTACGACTTCACCCTCTCCGTCAGCTATGTCCTCGACGACAATAAGATTGGTGTCATCTGGCATGTCCGCAACGACGATACCCATGAGATCCACTTCCAGATAGGAGGCCATCCCGCCTTCAATATTCCTGGCATGAAGGCAGGCGACAATCAAAGCGGACGCATCCGTCTCGACAATACTGAGCTAATGGATGCACTTCACAGTTACGGCGACGGCTCTCACGAGATGGACGAAGTGCCCTTCGTCGAAGCAGAGAATGGTCTCATGGAGTTTTCCGATAACACCTGGCGCAACGATTCCATCAAGATCCACAAGAGCCAGCTCCACCGTGCCGAACTCCTGGGTACTGACGGTGAGCCTGAGGTAACCGTTGACTTTCGTACACCCGTTGTTGCCTTTTGGAGTCCATACGGCAAGCAGGCACCTTTCGTCTGCATCGAACCCTGGTACGGCATCGGCGATCCACGTGGTTTCAGTGGTGAATTCAAAGATAAGCCACTCATGAATCACCTCCAGCCTGGCGCCTCGTTTATGTCGAAATACGAGATAACCATCCGCAAAGATCTCTAAGGAACAACTCAAACGTTTTCGCATAAAAATATCTAAGGTTGATATACAACCTATCGAAATAGTTTGTATCTTTGCACCAGAAAAAGGTTCAAAAAACAAACAAACGTAAAAATTAAAACAGCTATGAGTAAGAAATTTGTAATCGGAGACCGTTTGAAGGATGAGTGGATCTCAGTATTAGACACTGACAAGAAGAAGCTCGAGTTTACAAATCACCTGGCCAGCGCCAAGGAGTTCCTGCTGGAAGAGGATGCGCAGATCAACCTGCAGAAGATTCAGGAGACAGGCTACTTCTCTGACCTCCAGATCTACATGAAGGAGGATAATAAGGCCTACAAGATTGACGAACGTGACTCATTCATGTAAGAAAAGACAAAAAGAAAAAAGCTCCCGATTTTGGGAGCTTTATTCTTTGATATCATTTATGATCGTAATGCTCTGTTAAAACACCAATTTACCACACGAGGCATATTATGACAAAGCCAGCCAAGAAATCTAATAGTTGATGGTTTGAAGAAGAATCGGGCGAAACGATCTTCTTTCCTCATTCTCTCAAACAGAGCAGCATTTACCTCACGAAACGGACGACCGGATGTAATAGCCTCAGCAGCATTACGGGCTGTTTCAAAAGCAGCTTTAATGCCTTCAGAGGTAACACGATTAGCAAAGCCTCCTGCATCACCAATGAGAATCACACGGTTATGGAGTGGATAGTCATTTTTCGAGTACATATAACAACCAAAAAGCTTTGTCTCGGGAATGTTCATCTCTTTTAGTATTTCACGGAACTTCTGGGGAGTTGCAAACTCGTCACCATAACCGATAGCATCAAACTCACTATTGGGGAAACGGTAAAAATAACCTCTTAGATCATAGTACTTAGACATGTTTACCTCAATAGCATTATCTGGTGACTTCTTGACATACTGTTCCAAGATAAGGAAACCATTATCATGGTTATTAGTAAGAAAATGACGTACACTACTCGTTGAGCCATCGGCACCTACCAGATAACGACAGGCAATTTGCTCACCTGATTTCAGAGTCACCACCAATCCGTCATCTTGTTCATCATAACGTAAGAATGCTCCTTGTTTGAACTCACCCCCTAAGGACTTGTAGAGTTCCAGCAATTGGTTGTCGAACTCCTTACGTTTTACAAGCCGAAGCTCAGTACCGGTCTCAATATCACAACGGTTGTCATTTTCAATCGTCACACGAATCTTACGAATACTATTGTATTCATATTTAAATCCGGGAATGAGTTCATCGAGCAGTTTCCAACATTTTGGAGTTAGTCCGCCACCACATAGTTTATCACGAGGGAATGTGGCACGATCGATAAGTAGGCACGATACACCGGCCTTTTTCAACAAATAACCACAAACAGATCCGGCAGGACCAGCTCCAATAATGACTACATCAAATTTTCTCATTGGATTTCTTAATTACTTGTGGAATGTCTCACGTTTCATCTTCGCATCGAAGAGCCACTTGATGACCTTCGGATAATGCATGAACCAACGGATAAGTCGCCAACCGATGGGGCTGAAAAAGAATTTAAAGACCTTTATCTGATGCTCCATCTTGAGGAATTCATCGGCATTTGTCTCTTTAAACGATTTACCTTCAACGATGGCACGCTTGGCATTGGCTGCGGTCTTAAAGGCGTCATAGAGACCCTCGCCCGTCAGTTTGTTGGCAAATCCGCCAGCATCGCCAATGAGAATCACATTGTCTGCCGTATGGGGAACAGTGTTCAGAGGGATATACGCACCACAAATACGACCTTCCTCAACACCAAACTTGGTGAGCACTTCACGGAAATTAGCCTTATGGCGAGGCACATTCTCGTTAGATTCCAAGTTGGCGTAGCCATACATATCGCGACCTATGCTTGAGAACTTATAGAACACACCTGGCTTGTAGTTGCTCGAAAAGTGAACAAACACGTCGTCATCTTTCTCGCCCTCGCTAAACTGCTCAAGGAATAGGGCGTGCAACTTGGGCTCGCCGTGAATCTGACGACGGATCAGGCTGTTGGCACCATCAGCACCAACCAGATAGCGGCACAAAATCTGCTCACCAGACTTCAGAGTGACGAGGACTCGGCCATTAGCCTGTTGTTCGAAACGTGCAAAGGAACCTTTCAGGAACTGACCACCATGATTCTGATAATACTGCAAAAGCGTGTAGTCGAAATCCTTACGACGCGTCATACGGATAGCATACTCTGACTGGAACTCACAGACAGGGTCGTTCTCGAATTGGCAACGCATACGCGTGATGGGACGATAGTCATAAGTAATACCAGGCAACAGCATGTCGAGCAGACGCCAGGCCTTTACCGTCAAGCCACCACCACAAACTTTGTCTCGTGGGAACGTGGCCTGATCAACTAACAGACATTCAACACCGGCCTGCTTCAGCAGACTACCACAAACGGAGCCGGCAGGACCGGCTCCGATTATCAATACTTCGACTTGTTTCATTTCACTCATTTACTCTTTGTCTAACAAGATCTTCATCATCTCGACAGCAGCCTTCGCTACAGAGGTGCCGGGACCGAAGATAGCAGCAACGCCTGCCTGGTAGAGGAAGTCGTAGTCCTGAGCCGGAATAACACCACCAGCGATAACCATAATATCCTCACGTCCAAGCTTTTTCAGTTCTTCAATCAACTGAGGGATGAGGGTCTTGTGACCAGCTGCGAGTGAAGAGGCACCGACCACATGGACGTCGTTCTCCACAGCCTCGCGAGCAGCCTCGGCAGGCGTTTGGAACAGTGGTCCCATGTCGACGTCGAAACCACAATCGGCATAACCTGTTGCCACAACCTTTGCACCACGGTCGTGACCGTCCTGACCCATCTTGGCAATAAAGATACGTGGACGGCGACCCTCCTTCTGTGCGAACTCATCGGTCAGCTTGCAAGCCAACTCGAAGTCGCTATCGTTCTTTGATTCTGAACTGTACACACCTGAAATTGTTCTGATTACTGCTTTATAACGACCTACGATGTCCTCGCAGGCATCTGAAATCTCACCCAGCGTACAACGCAACTGTGCGGCCTTGACAGCCAGGTCGAGCAGGTTGTTCTCGCTCTTGCGGCCTTCCTTGAAGTCCCGTACACACTCGGTAATAGCCTTGAGTGCAGCCTGACATGCGGCCTCGTCGCGGCTCGAGCGCACTTCCTTAAGACTCTCCTCCTGCTGCTTGCGTACAGCGGTGTTGTCGACCTCGAGGATATCTATGGGATCCTCGTGCTCCAAACGGTACTTATTGGTACCGACGATGGTCTGGACGCCAGAGTCGATACGAGCCTGAGTACGGGCAGCTGCCTCCTCGATACGCATCTTGGGCAGACCTGTCTCGATGGCCTTGGCCATACCACCCAGCTTCTCAATCTCCTGAATGTGCTCCCAAGCCTTGTGAACCAACTCGTTGGTCAGGGTCTCCACATAGTAAGAACCTGCCCAAGGGTCAATCTGCTTGCAGACCTTGGTCTCGTTCTGGATGTAAATCTGGGTGTTACGGGCAATACGCGCCGAGAAGTCAGTAGGCAGGGCGATAGCCTCATCAAGCGCATTGGTGTGCAGCGACTGGGTGTGGCCCAAGACAGCTGCCATAGCCTCGATACAGGTACGGCCTACATTGTTGAAAGGATCCTGCTCAGTGAGCGACCAACCAGAGGTCTGTGAGTGGGTACGTAGGGCGAGTGACTTCGGATTCTTGGCGCCGAAACTCTTCACAATCTTCGCCCACAACAGACGACCAGCACGCATCTTGGCAATTTCCATGAAGTGGTTCATACCGATAGCCCAGAAGAACGACAGACGAGGAGCGAATGCATCCACGTCGATACCGGCATTCACACCCGTACGCAGGTAGTCCATACCATCAGCGAGGGTGTAAGCCAACTCGATGTCAGCCGTAGCACCTGCTTCCTGCATGTGATAACCTGAGATAGAGATGCTGTTGAACTTAGGCATCTTCTGTGAGGTGTACTCGAAGATATCGGCGATGATCTTCATAGAGAATGCAGGTGGATAGATATAGGTGTTACGCACCATGAACTCCTTCAGAATATCATTCTGGATAGTACCTGCCATCTCCTCCAACTGAGCGCCCTGCTCCAGACCTGCCACGATGTAGAATGCCAGGATAGGCAGTACGGCACCGTTCATGGTCATAGACACTGACATCTTGTTCAAGGGGATGCCAGAGAAGAGCACCTTCATGTTCTCCTCATTACAGATACTTACACCAGCCTTACCCACGTCACCCACTACACGGGCGTTGTCGGGATCGTAACCACGGTGTGTAGGTAGGTCGAAGGCAACGGAAAGTCCCTTCTGACCAGAAGCCAGGTTACGGCGATAGAAAGCGTTTGACTCCTCAGCGGTAGAGAATCCGGCATACTGACGGATAGTCCAAGGCTTGAAGGGGTACATCATCGAATACGGACCACGCAGATATGGGGGAATACCGGCTGTGAAGTCAAGATGCTCCATACCTTCGAGGTCTTCCTTCGTATAAACCGGACGAACCTCAATGTGCTCTGGGGTCTTCCAGTTTGCCTCAATATGATTGTCTTTAATCCACTTGGCACCATCCTGAGCCTTGATGCCTGCATAGATATCAATATCTTTAAACTGTTTACGCATAATTCAAGTCTCCTATTCTTTAAATACCAAGTTTCTGATTATATTCTTTCAATGTCTCAAGCACGTTGCACTTCACATGAACGAAGTTCTCGATGCCGGCAGCCTTCAGGTCCTCCATACAGGCAGGAGCACCAGCAACGACGAACATAGCACGGCCATTCAAATACTTGAAGGCAGGGATAGCGTACTCAGCATACTCATCGTCACTCGAGCAGATGACCACGATGTCGGCCTTGGCCTCAAGGGCTGCATCAACACCCTCCTCAACGGTCTTGAAGCCGAGGTTGTCAATCACCTTGTAACCAGCACAAGCCAAGAAGTTACAAGAGAACTGTGCACGGGCCTGACGCATGGCCAGATTACCGATCGTGAGCATAAAGGCTACAGGGACCTTGGTCTCCTCGGTGTGGATGCGGAGATCTTCGAAATCGGCAGCCAGACGGGTTGAAGAGATAGCCTTGAAAGGATGCTCCTCTTCGTCAGCCTGACCACAGCAGCAACCACAAGCCTTGGCCTTCTTACCCTCACTCTTCTCTGTGAAGTTGGGGAACTGGTTGGTACCCAACAGGAATTCCTTACGCTTGGCTGCATCACCATGACGCTTCACGTTGGTAGCATTGATATCATCCTGGATAGTTCCAGCCTTGACAGCAGCCAGGAAACCGCCCTCCTCTTCTACTTTCAGGAAAATCTTCCAAGCCTCCGCTGCCAGTGCATCGGTCAGATGCTCAATGTAGTAAGAACCAGCTGAAGGATCGACGATGCGGTCGAAATGACTCTCCTCCTTAATCAGCAACTGCTGGTTGCGGGCAATACGCTCAGAGAAGTCTGTAGGCTCTTCATAAGGAGCGTCGAAGGGGGTTACCACCATCGAGTGAACACTACCCAGAGCTGCACTCATGGCCTCGGTCTGAGAACGGAGAAGATTCACGTAACTATCGAATAAAGTCTGATTATAAACTGATGTTGAGGCATTTACGACCATCTTACAAGAAGAATCTTCCTTCGGATCATACTGCTTGACGATCTGAGCCCAGAGCAAACGAGCGGCACGGAACTTGGCAATCTCCATGAAATAGTTCTCACTAACGCCCATGTTAAACTTGATGCTCTTGGCTGCAAGGTCTACATCTACGCCAGCGTCTGTCAACTGCTGCAAATATTCATTACCCCAGGCCAGAGCATAGCCCAGTTCCTGAACGATATAGGCACCTGCATTATTGAGTCCGTCGGTGCTGACAGCGATGCAGCGGAAGTTAGGATAATCCTGCAAAGCTTCTACGAGCTTAGGACCAAACTCCAAGATCGGGGTCACATCCTTGCCTTTCATCACCATCTTTGCCATGGGATCCCACTCGATGGAGCCGACTACCTTCTCCTTGTCGTAGCCCTTCTTCTGGAAGAACTCAACCAGAATCTGAGCGAGTTCTACAGAGTGACGGGGACAAGTGGCGAAGTTCACCTCGACAATATCACAAATGATACCATCAAGCAAAGCCTCAACTGTTTCTTTCGAAACCAGTTTGCCTGGCAGTTTGAAACCAAGCGAGTCAATACCTTTGTTCAGGATATCAAGAGCCTTTTTGTTGGCCTCCTTGGGATCATTCACTACAATGTTCTGACGAACATACCATGAGTTAGAGTCCTTCTTGTTACCACGCACGAACGGGAACTCTCCTGGGAGAGCGTCGGGTGTCTTCAGATTCGCCAGGTCTTCACGACGATAGAAGGGCTGAACATTAAAACCTTCATTTGTTCTCCATACCAGTCGTTTCTGGAAGTCGGCACCCTTGAGGTCGACCTGAATCTTGTCAAGCCACTCCTGAGTTGTCGGCGCAGTAAACTCGGTAAAGAGTTTCTCTTTGTTTGCCATAGAGTTTATACGTTAAATTATTATATAAGTTTGTTTTAAGTTACACTTAACAGGCGACAAAGGTACAACTTTTTTAGCCAAAAAAGCGCTTTGAATTGTGAAATAAATAAAAAATTGGTTTTTATTCAAATTTTGATGCACAAAAATGCTTGGAATGAGCAATTTTTAAGTAACTTTGCAGCGCGTAATGAGAAAATACGTAGAAAAAAAACGTTAGTATAGATTATGGATTCTTTTCAATGGCTTAAAGATCTCTTTACCACAACTGACTCTGTGGCACATATCACATTGCTGTATGCCATCGTCATTGCCATAGGTGTCTATTTGGGTAAGATTAAAATCTTTGGAGTTTCTCTTGGCGTAACCTTCGTGCTCTTTGCTGGTATTCTTGCCGGGCACATCGGCTTTACTGCTCCAACACCCATTCTGACTTTCGTTCAAGATTTCGGACTCATTTTGTTCGTCTTCATGATCGGTATGCAGGTAGGACCTGGCTTCTTTGAGAGTTTTGGTACCCAGGGCATTAAACTCAATGGATTGGCTGCTACAGCTATCTTATTGAACATTCTCGTGATGTTCGCCTGCTACTATATCTTCTTCGACACCAATAACCCGACAAACCTGCCAATGATGGTGGGTACGCTCTATGGTGCCGTAACCAACACCCCTGGACTTGGAGCTGCCAACGAGGCCCTGAGCACGGTGTTCCCCAATGGTACGCCACAGATTGCCTCTGCCTATGCTTGTGCATATCCCCTCGGTGTTCTTGGCATTATTGGCGCTACTATATTAATAAGGTATATATGTAAGGTCAAGTTGGAAAAAGAAGAGGAACAGCTGAAAGAGATGGAGGGCACTAAGACCAACAAGAAGCCTTACAAGATGTATCTGGAGGTGACCAACCAGTATCTGGAAGGTAGGACGATCTTGCAGGTTCACGACTTTCTGAACCGTGACTTTGTATGCTCACGCATCGAGCACGATGGGGATATTTCCATCGCCAATCGTAATACGGTACTCCATCTGGGCGACAAAATGCTTATTGTCTGTGCAGAAGCCGACCATGAGGCCATCATCGCATTTATCGGTCCGCTGATTGACATCGACCTGGAGCAGCAACAACAAGAGGAGCCGATGATCTCCAAAGGTGTGCTGATCACTAATCCGAAGATTAACGGCAAGACTTTGGCATCCATGCATTTCTCGAGTGTTCACGGTGTGAACGTAACCCGTGTTACTCGTCATGGCATCGACCTATTTGCCTCAGCAAGCCTGCCTCTGCAAGTGGGTGATAAAATCAGGGTAGTAGGCCCTGAGGACGCTGTTGAACGCGTAGCCGTCCGCATGGGTAACTCCAGCAACAAGCTGAATGCACCCAACATCGCCACCATATTCGTGGGAATTTTCCTTGGACTGATTTTCGGTTCTCTCCCTTTCGCAATCCCAGGCATGCCTGTCCCTGTCAAACTCGGTTTGGCTGGTGGCCCGTTGATCATTGCCATTCTCATTGGTCGATATGGTTACAAGATACACCTCGTTACCTATACCACCACGTCGGCAAACATGATGCTGCGCGAGATTGGACTCGTACTCTTCCTCGCCTCAGTAGGCATCAAGGCGGGTGCTGGGTTCTTTGAAACCGTTGTTCAGGGTGATGGACTGCTTTACGTGCTGACAGGTTTCTTCATTACCATCATTCCTATTTTGGTGGTAGGTCCTATCGCACGTCTGAAATTCAAGTTCAACTACTTTACCATTGCAGGTATGGTGGCTGGTACCTATACCGATCCCCCTGCCCTGGCCTATGCCAATAGCATCTGTTCAAAAGAGGCACCTGCTTTGGGTTACTCGACGGTCTACCCGTTATCGATGTTCCTCAGAATCTTTACGGCACAGATTATCGTCCTATTCTTCTGCGGATAAAAGATTGATGTGACATAAACATAAATATATAATAATACTCGTAATAAAAATGAATAGCTTCAGACTACTGCTCTGTGGTATCATGCTGGCAAGCGCCTCGGCGGGAATGGCTCAAGGAGCCAAGAATATACGCTTGAACGAGATTTTGCCAAACAATACCGCAAGCATTCAGGATGAATTCGGACAACGTGAGGCTTGGATAGAGTTGGAGAACACCTCGTTCACCACATACAACATCCGAGGTATGTACCTGACGACAGACCGAAGCGTCCTTGACCCTCAGATGAGCGTTCCTGAGCGTATCAAACGCATGAGCGTCATCCCAAACGGCGAGCCTCGCACCCAGATTACAGGCCGCCAGCATGTCGTGTTCTTCTGTAACTCAAACCCTGCACAAGGCAAGTTACACCTCTCACTCTCCATTCCCATGTCAGAGCCTGTATGGATTGGCTTCTACAACGGAAACGCTGTAGAACTCATTGACTCCGTCACCGTTCCTGCCCTTGCTGCCGACCAGAGCTATGCCCGTCATGGCAACACATGGAGCATCAAGTCACCAGAGAACGTCACACCTGGTATTGAGAACTTTATCAAGACAGATGAGACGAAAGATGCCAAGCTGAAACGTGAGGATCCCCACGGGTTCGGAATCACACTCCTCGCCATGGGTATCGTGTTCTTCTGTCTGGCTGTGCTCTTCCTGTTCTTCTGGATCTTCGGACTTATCATGCGCAACCTCGAGACAGCAAAGAAGGTGGTTAATACCCAACCCATCAAGCCTATCACCAAGACCGTTGAGGTAACCCATGATATTGCCCATGCTACTGGAAACATCCTGCAAGACGGTCTAAAGACCAAGGGTATCGACAAGGAAGTCTATATCGCAGTTATCTCCATGGCTCTGAAGCAGTATCAGGATGATGTACACGACGTTGAGAGTGGTATTATCACTATCAAATCCCACCAGACGGGGTGGTCAGAAGAAAGCAGTCAGATGACGCACTTCTCTAAGCCAGTGATTCCGACAAGTCACAACGCGCCACAAATTCCCACATCACCTGAGATCCGTTAAGCGTTTATTGTTTATAGATTATAGTTTTTAGAAGATGAACAAGTATCAATATAAAGTACAAGGCGTCGATTATGACGTAGAGATAGAAGAAGTAGAGGGTAACGTAGCAAAAGTCAATGTGAACGGTATCCGTTTCGACGTTGAGTTAAAGCAGCCCATCAACCCCACAAGTTCACTGAAGAAAGTGCGTGTAGAGGCCCCCAAGCCCGTAGCACGCCCAGCTATTCCCACAGCAGCACCCGCCGCTGCTCCTGTGGCTCCTGCAGCACCCGCCGGCGCAGGTTCACCCATCAAGGCTCCTCTGCCTGGAACAATTATTGAACTGAAGGTGAACGTCGGTGACACCGTGAAGCAGGGTGACTGTGTGCTGGTACTCGAGGCGATGAAGATGCAGAACAACATCGAGTCGGAATACGAAGGAACAGTTACTTCCATCACAGTAAAACAGGGCGAGACGGTTATGGAAGGTACCGTACTGCTCACAATCGGATAAGTCACCATGGATTTAGGACAGTTTATCATACAGAACTTTAATGAGTTCCTTACCTATACGGCATTTGCCAATGCCACTGTGGGTAACCTCATAATGATTGCAGTGGGAGCCTTCTTCATCTGGCTTGCCATCAAGAAGGATTTCGAGCCGCTGCTGCTCGTGCCCATCGGACTTGGTATCATCCTCGGAAACATTCCCTTCCGTGCTGATGCCGGATTAGAGATCGGACTCTATGAGGACAACTCCGTACTGAATATATTCTATCAAGGTGTACGACAAGGCTGGTATCCGCCTCTGATTTTCCTCGGTATCGGTGCCATGACCGATTTTACGGCACTTTTGGCTAATCCAAAGCTGATGCTGATTGGCGCATCTGCACAGTTTGGTATCTTCGGTGCATATATGGTAGCACTCGCCATGGGCTTTGAGCCATCACAGGCTGCAGGTATCGCCATCATTGGTGGTGCCGATGGTCCTACCGCTATCTTCCTCAGTTCAAAGCTCTCGCCCAACCTGATGGGTGCCATCGCAGTGTGCGCCTATTCATACATGGCGCTCGTGCCAGTCATCCAACCGTTTATTATGCGTCTGCTCACCACAGAGAAAGAGCGCGTCATCAAGATGAAACCTGGTCGCGAGGTTTCTCAGACAGAACGCATCCTCTTCCCTATCATCGGACTGTTGCTGACCACCTTCATTGTACCTTCTGGTTTGCCCCTGTTAGGTATGCTCTTCTTCGGTAACCTACTGAAAGAAAGCGGAAAAACAACCCGTCTGGCAAAAACCGCTGGCTCAGCCTTGAATGATATCGTCGTGATGTTACTTGGTCTCACAGTGGGTTGCTCTACACAGGCTTCCGAGTTCCTGACATTTAATACAATCAAGATCTTTGCCCTGGGTGCTATGGCATTCATGATTGCTACCGCCTCAGGTGTCTGCTTCGTGAAGATCATGAACCTCTTCCTGCCTGAGGGTAAGAAACTGAACCCACTGATTGGTAATGCCGGTGTATCGGCTGTTCCGATGGCAGCTCGTATCAGCAACAACCTCGGACTGGAGTACGACCGTCACAATTTCTTGCTCATGCATGCCATGGGCCCGAATGTGGCTGGTGTTATTGGTTCTGCCGTTGCTGCTGGTGCCTTGTTAGGCTTCCTTTCATAGGAAATTTACACCTAAAAAACGTTATAATTTAAAAAATCCCCGTATTTCTTTGTGAAAGCGGGGATTTTTTTTTATCTTTGCAAGCGAAACAGAAATCAGGACTCATTGATGAAAGCTAAACTGATAGTATTGTTCTTGCTTTTAGGTATGGTTACGAGTAGCCATGCCCAGACGAAATTGGTTTTCACACCCCAATGGACGGCGCAGGCTCAATTTGCGGGTTTCTATGTCGCTGAAGCCAAAGGATTCTATAAAGAGGCTGGGCTTAATGTCAGCATTGAGCACCCCTCGGCATCGAATCCCAACGTCAATCGTCTCAAAGTGGGTCAAAGCCAGTTTATCACGCTCCATCTGGTGTCGGCAATGAAGTTCATCGACCAAGGCTTACAATTGGTGAATATACTTCAGCATTTCCAGCAGAACATGCAGGTGATTGTTTCTCACACCCCATTAAAAGGTATCGAGAGCCTCAGAGGAATGAAGATTGGTCATTGGAAGTCTGGTTTCTCCGAATTGGCATTCTCTTTAGATAACAAGTATAACCTAGGCATCCAGTGGGTACCATTTATCTCTCACGTCAACCTCTACATCTCCAAGGCCATCGACGCTACAATGGCTATGAGTTATAATGAGTTTTACCAGTTGATCATCGCAGGACAGAAGATCCAGAAGAATCAGACCCTGTATTTCCGCGATATTGGCTACAACGTACCTGAAGACGGTATCTACACAACTGCCCAATTCTATAAGAGCCACAAAAAGGAAGTTGAGAAATTTGCCGAGGCCACCCGCAAAGGATGGGAATGGGCCTACAACAATCCTGATGAGACACTCGATATTGTCATGATGTACTGTCAGGCCAACAATGTAGCTACCAACAGAGGCATTCAAAAATGGATGCTGGAGGAGTGTCTGAATGCGCTCAAGGATATCCATACTGGTAAGCGCCCTTACACCCTGAATCCCCAAGGACTGGCTTTAGCCAATAAGTTGATGGCAGAGGGTAACATCATCAAGCAGCCTATTTCTTATCAACAAATCACAAAGCCATGAAGATACCTAAGGAATTCTCACCACAACACTCGTTCGCTGCCAGGCTGACGCTATGGGTGGTCTTAACGACCATGGTCATCTTCATCATTCTGACTGTTATCGTTACCGACATCTCCACTTCTGCCATGATGGAGATGTCGACACAGGATTCTCAGAGCCGCATGGAACTTGCCAACGAGAAGGTCAACAGCACATTCATGGGTGTTGAGATTGCTATCGACAATGTCATACCTGAGGTAGAGAGTACCCTGAATTCTCCAGATAACATCTATCCGATCCTGAAGAAACTGCTCGAACTCAATCCCAGCATCATTGGTTCAACAGTGGCTTTTGAGCCCAACTACTACCCCTCAAAAGGAGAGTTTTTCGCACCTTATGCCTATAAGGATTTTAACTATAACGTCCTCACCAAACAATTAGGAACTAAGGATTACCAGTATCACTATATGGACTGGTATCAGATACCCAAACTGCTCAATAAGAGATATTGGAGCGAGCCTTATTACGACAAAGGAGGAGGCGAACAAATGATGACTACTTTCTCTTGCCCGTTGTACGACAAGGATAATAAGATGTATGCCATCATCACTGCCGATGTCTCTCTGGACTGGCTTTCTGACATGATCAAGCAGAGCGACCTCGAATTCAATGAGTGGTTATTGCGCAGTCATCAAAATGAGGAAGACATCGAGACGGATGAGAACTTCCTCTATAAGCACGCCTATACCTTCATCATAGGACGTAGCGGTACCTATATCGCCCATCCTGCGAAAGAGCGCATCCTCAACGAGACCTATTTCGTCAATTCATTTGAGACTGCTGACAGCCTTGACGAGAATATCGGCTATGAGATGCTGGAAGGTAAAACAGGAATAGGGAGAATTGACAGAGACGGCACTGAGTTTGTCATGATCTATGCACCCATCGAGCGCACTGGATGGTCCATGTGTACAGTCATCCCTGCCAAAGTCATCTATCGTATGGCTATCATCGTGGGAATCATCATTATTGGGACCATGCTGCTCGGACTCATCATCCTTTACATCATCTGCCGAACGACCCTGAAACGTATAACCCGTCCACTAGCGCGTTTCAGCCGTTCTGCCAATGAGATAGCCCAAGGCAACTTCAATGCCCCGCTTCCTGAAATAAAGACGAAGGATGAGATGAAAGAACTCTACGATTCTTTCAAGATGATGCAGACCTCATTGACCGACCGTGTTGAGGAACTGAAGGTGGCCAACGAGTCAAAAGGACGTATCGAAGGTGAGCTTCAGACGGCCAGAAGCATACAGATGTCCATGATTCCCAAAATCTTCCCTGCCTATCCAGAACGCACGGATATGGACATCTTTGCCAAACTGACCCCTGCCAAGGAGGTTGGCGGCGACCTTTATGACTTCTTCATCAGGAACGAGAAGTTGTATCTCTGTATCGGTGATGTGTCAGGAAAGGGTGTTCCTGCTTCCCTTCTGATGGCTGTGACGCGCAGTCTGTTCCGAACGGTATCCAACCACGAAAGCGACCCAGCCAAGATTGCTGCCCTCATCAACGATGCCATGTCAGAAGACAATGTGGAGATCATGTTCGTCACGTTGTTAATAGCTGTCCTCGACCTGCCTACAGGTCTGATGCGCTACTGCAATGCAGGACATTGCGCACCTCTTATTCTCGATACAGAGGCTCATCTGCTGCCCATCATCGCCAATCTGCCCATTGGTCTGGCTCCCCAGTTTAAATTCGAAGGCCAGCAGGTGGTCATCAAACCAGACACCACGATTTTCCTTTACACCGACGGCATCACTGAGGCAGAGAACCCAGAGCATGAGCTTTTCGATGATGAACGCCTGATGAAGGTTGCCAAAAAGTGTGTCGAAGAAAACATTATCTTACCTGATGATATTGTCAACGAAATAGAACAATCGATCCACCAATTTGTGAAAGACGCAGAACAAAGTGACGACCAGACCATGATGGCTGTTCGCTACACCAAGAAAGAAGAGGCGGCACGTCTGAAACGAAGTATCACACTTCCCA
>JAEEGI010002553.1_pt1 | contig 44490 bp, 41 predicted proteins | sample 8958751 | NCBI WGS metagenome assembly JAEEGI01 (sample SAMN16246545, study PRJNA631951) | gut metagenome | biome: gut microbiome; feature: rumen; material: KS-attached | host: Bos | place: Iran: Karaj | collected 2018-10
AGGCCCTTCAAGAAGCATATAGTCATTCGTACCTAAGGCTCTTTCGACGAAATTACGTTGTGATTCCGTTCCTTGATATGCAGGACTGTCCAAGACAAACCATTTGTCTTCGTCAACTTTTTTGGGGGAATTTTGGGGCCAAATGCTACGATTTTTTTCCTTGAGAAGATCTTTGTTCTCGAAAAGTCTTATAAGATTACGGTGCTCGTTTACTGGTGTCTTTAAAAGTGCCATAATGGCATTTTGTTGTCGTATGAGGTTATTTGTGTCAATAACCATTTTTATGGGGAGGTTTGGATCAAGGCTATTGCCGTTCTTTGAACTTTTTTCTACATAAAGTTGGTGCTCGTCAGGCCTAGACTTTATGACCTTGAAAGAATCTTTTTTTTCGCTCTGATAAATTTCCTGCAACATTTCATTTTCTAAAAAATAATCGCAGGCGGATTTTTCGCCTTCTTCGACATCGTCGTTGTCAAGCAGTTGTATAATTACTCTGTTGCGCCCCTTTTTACTGTTATTATAGGGCTCCAACCTGTATATTTCTCCTTGCTCGTCTACAACTTCAAGACATGCAGGAGTGTCTTCAGAAAAGTATTCGTCGTCTTCTTTTTCAAAATACCATTGTTGGCTATTTTTTTTGAAGAATAGTTTTTCTGGCTTGGGCTTGACAGGAGATATGGAAAGTTCACGGTTGTCTATACGGACAGTTTTTTTTGTTGTGAGAAAAGATCGCTGGGCATCTATGTCGAAAATGATGTTTTGCTCGTTTTCGCGAACGTTACGAACGACATATTTTTTCCCGTCTTGAACGATTTCTGATCCCTTGGCGATTTTGGGAACCATGAACGTAAACTCAATTTTATTGTAATTAAGTATCAGATTTGTCTCTGTTCCCAGTTTTTCTATCGCTTTGTCCCATTCTGAATTGTTTTTTATCGAAAGGATTCTTTTTTTGTCTGGCGATAGGACGGCATCATTTTTAGAAAAGGTGACCATGATATCGTGCGTTTCAAGGATAAGCCTGTTTTTTTCTTCTTTCAATTCATTGTCCGCCATGAACAGAAAAATGGCGGGTTTAATCTGAGACCTTGAAATAGAATAACGGGGGTATTGCCACTCTAGTTTATACGAGTCATTGTTTTTTATGATTTTAAACTTGCATTCGTAATCGGCTTTTTTCTTTTCAGTATCTATTGAGTTTTTTATAAAACTTAAATAAGGTTCAAGTGACACTTTTGCCGCAGTCCCAATGGCATCTCTTTTGCGTTCTAATTCCCTGGGGTTGTCTTGGTTTACAAGGGCTTCAAAATAGAATTTATCAAAGAAGATTCTGCGGGCACGATCGTCTAATGTCCTTTCGGCTTTATTTACCATTCTATTTCTATAACGTGGATTGAACGACATTTAAAATCGCCTTTCTATGCAAAGATATTGTGCCTTTCCTGAATAAGTTTTGGAACCTTGGTATCGGTTTCAATTTTTTCCGTATTGGGCTCCGAAGCCAACTTTGCACGGGCTTTGGCCCATTGACGCAATTTCGTGATCGATTCCTGCATGGTCCTTGATAAGGGCCATGTTCCTTCTATGGCCTGTTCTATATCTTCTTGCTGAGGCTCACGATTCTCGTTGTATGCAATAAACAATGCCTCATTTACCGCTTCCTCAATTTCTGCGCCAGAAAAGCCGATTGTCTTTGAAGCGAGATCCTTAAGATTGAAGCCCGAACATTGGCGACCTTTCTTTTCGATATGGATCTGGAAAATGGCTTCGCGTTCCGATTCGGTCGGCAGGTCCACAAAAAAGATTTCGTCAAAGCGTCCTTTGCGCAACAGTTCTGCGGGTAATTTCTCGATATCGTTCGCCGTAGCAATGACGAATACTTCGCTTTTCTTTTCTTGCATCCATGTAAGCAATGTTCCGAAAACACGTGAGCTTGTCCCGCTATCGCCATTGCTGCCTAAACCGCTGAGACCTTTCTCTATTTCGTCTATCCAGAGAATTGACGGAGAGATAGTCTCTGCAAGAGAAAGCGCTTTGCGTATATTAGACTCGCTTTCGCCCACGACACCAGCAAAAACTTTTCCGAGGTCGAATTTTAGCAGTGGGAAATTCCATTCGTTCGCAATTGTTTTTGCGGTCAGACTCTTTCCGCAACCTGGAATGCCCAGCAACAGTACACCCTTGGGAGTCGGCAAACCATATTTTTTTGCATCATTCGAGAATGCTTTTCCGCGGTTCCGCAACCAATCCTTTAATTTTTCTAGACCGCCGATACTGTTGAGACTGGCATCGGGATGGAAATATTCGAGAATTCCGCTTTTCTTTATGATAGCCTCTTTGGCGGCAACGATTTGCCCAATTTCAGTAGCAAGTATTCGTCCTTTCTCGGCTATAATTTTTCTATAGGTCCACTCGGCTTCGGAACTGCTAAGGCCAATGCTGGCATTGACAATCTCATCAAAATCCTTGGACATGTCTCTTGGTTTATGGTCAAAGTCAAGTTCTTCAATAGATGCCTTAAAGATTTTTTCTAGAACATCTTTACCTGGTAAGGGCAACTCCAGGATAGGGACTTCTTTTTCAAGATCTTTTATCGTTGAAAACGATAGTGTTTGGATGATTAGTGTTTTACGGATTCTGGGGTTTATCCTAACGCATTCGCGGATACGGCGTAAAATCAGGGAGTCTTCAAGTTGTGGGTGAAAATCTTCCAATAAAAGGATTAACTCCTTTTGCTCCGGGTCTTTAAACCAGTCGAGTACTGCGGGTGAGTCTGGATTTTCATCAGAAGCACCAAAAGTTTCGGTGTCGAAGTCCCATTCTTTTCGCCCTTGTGTGGAGCTCCAAACGAAAAATTTTTTGCCTTCTTCTTTGGCAATTTGTATGCAGACCCCCTGAAGACGTTCCCATTCGTAGGTACATATTTGCAGTACGGGGATTCCAGCTTTTATCGTGTTGATGAATTCGTTGTTAAATGACATAGGTTCCTCTAAGCTATTTTAATTTAAATCTCAAAAAAATGAATCGTCCTACCTGTCTGTAAATTTAAGTTTACAAATAGGTAGGAGGTGTGAGTTTAGTCATTCAATCTCATATTAGACGACACTTTCTTTGAGCAAACATCCTTAATCATCGTCGTCATACACGGGGACGTGGCCTATCCAACCACAGTTGGGGCACCATACATTACCTTCAGAATCTGACGAAGCAACCCACCCGTGCCATCTACAAAATTCTAGTTTGACGTGCCGTCTACAAAATTCTCGGTTATTGGATGAAAATCCGATATCATAAAAATCTTCTTTTGTCATAAAACTCCTTTGTTGTGTTGAAAAATTGTTGTTGAGATTAGGTGAGAATCACGCCGGTCTGGATGAGGCTAACTCCGTCAATTCAATAGCAACCTTAATTAGATACACTGCAATTTCGTAACGATAGACCGTCCAAAAATCGGCATCGTAATCGGCATATGCTTGTTTTTCAACTTTGTTGCTTTTGCCGAAATATTCTGCATGCCATTTCATCAAATCAGAATTGCAATAGAGCAGGTTGAAGCAATCTCGCAGCTTGTTATGTATTTCTGTTTTGTCATATTTAATCCAAAACTCCTTGCCGTACTCTTTTAGTTTCTTTCTGTCGGGAATGAGTGAACCATCTTCGGCAAAAACACCGTCTTTGCAATCATCCTTTGGGCTCAAAAAATCTTCCATTAATTTTAAACTGTCGATTAACAAATTGGCATAATACGGATAAGCGTTGATTTGCTGGAATCCGGAATCTTTCATGGCAAACCACTTTAATTGCATATTTCCATGAATCAAGTCATATACAGATGTCAGCAAATCGGGAAAATTATACGGCTTAAGAAGATCTTCTACTTTGGAGAAAACGGCATAATGGGTTGCCATGTTTCTGTCAAAGTAAGCATATTTGTTGTTTTGCAGATGGCGATATTGCTCGCGGTAATACTTGTTGTCGGTGAATCGAGTTGGAACATCTGCCTCCAAGAAAATTTTTACGGTTAGCTTTCTGCATAAAATGAGGTTCCTGAAATTGGGAATTTTTTGCATGAAGTTGTCAATCGTGAATCCGGAATCAATCTTGCTTAGTTCACGATGGCTCTTGTCGTTGCGGTTTTCGCTTTTTTCAGATAAGGTATCCGATTTAAGATTTTCGTATACTTTTGAATGTTCGAGAACAGGGAGTTTCTTTTCCTGTATTTCTTTTATGCTGTTAATTTCGTTGACCAGCCACTTGGTATCTTGTCTAAGGAATTTGGTGAGGTTGAACACCAATAAAATGGAAGACTTTATGTTTTCGTCGGTAGGCTCACAATCTGTAAGTAGAGTGCCGAGCTCGGATTTTAGGCAAATTCTTTGTCCCAGCTGTTTGTACAGTTCAAGGATAGTCTTCTTTCTATGCCATGTACCATCTTTAATCTTTCCCATCAGGGGGGCGAGAGCGTCTCGCTTTTCGTAGTATCCATAGTTGAATTTTGACGAGAGGTCAAATAGGATAAAAAACAGCAACAGCTGCAGTATTTCGAGAGAATCTTTTTTGTAATGACGTTTTTCGATAGGGACTATGCCATTTTCTTTGCAGTATGCATCAGGCTTCGCTTCTTTTTCGTCTTCGAGGAAAATTTTGTCGAAATCATGTTCGTCCAACAGGTGAATCATCCAATAGAGACAAAAGACAAAGCCGGGGCGCTTCTTTAGATAACCGCAACCCTTATCAAAAGACTTCTTTATGTTGTTCGAAAAGTAGAGGGAGTCTGAACTAACGGGGGGAGCAAATAAATAGCCGAAGCATCTTTGAATGAGGTAACCTTCGTCAAGGGTAATGAGGTCGAAGAATCCCAACAGTTGAATCCAGGAATTGAGTTTGTCAATGCTTTCAATGTTGGTATATAAGTCACCTTCGTAATTCATGTGGTCGCAGCTGTGAACGATATGCCCGCTAACGCCGCCCCAGGTGTCTAAATCGGTTCTCCCGGGTTGTTCCCTTACAAGGAACCAGTAGAAGTTGTCTATCAGGTAATTATCAACATTGGAGAACAACTCGGCCTTGCTGTCAATGTAAGCTGCAAATGCGGCCAAGCGAATGATGGCATCTGTTTCGTGCTCCCATGCTTTATCTACAATAGGTAAGGGTAGCCCCAGTTCTCGGGTATGGAGTAGCTGGTACAGAACGTAGGCGAAATGACCGTCGTCGCATTCGCCGGTTGCGATGAAGTTTTTTAATGCCTTGAGGTTGCTGTCTAGCCATACGGACTTTTCGATCGGGGTTGCCTTGGCGAGTCTTGGACTACAGTCTTTGCTTTCGTAATCGGCGTTGGGGTCGAATTTTTTTACGGCTTCTTTAGCAAGTTCTGTGTATTTTTTTTCGAACTCGCTTATTTTCGGTTCGCTTTTCAATGGACAGACTTTCAATTGCTGTGCCGGGTATTTTTCGCGAAGTTTTCTTGTTTCTTCAAGAGGAACCTGGGCATATTGCCAGTAAATCCAGTCATCCTTAAGCTCTATGCCATTCTTTTTCAAATGCATAATCAAACGACAAATTTTGTCTTTAAACCAGCAGCCTTCTTCGGTAAGGTCATATTGTTGCGTGATGGTGTAAATATGGCAGTAGAAGAAATAGGCTGCGTAATCCCATACGAGGTTGATTGCATCAGCTTTAGTTTCAATTTTATCTTTGTGCTCTTTGAAGAACTGTATTTTTTTCTTGATATATTCTGCGAGGTTGTCAATGTCGCTATATGGGCTTCTGATTCTTTTGGTGTCCATTGCCGTGGAATAGGTTCCAGTTATTTGGAAGGTTATTTCGGAGATATCCATAATTATTTTCCTCAAAAAATGTCTTTTTTTACCATAGACCTACATTCGTAAATCTACTCTTTATTTTTTATCATGCTTGTTGATGCATGAGAAACATGCCGGTAACGGCATCTCAGCAATGGTATTGATTTATGGATTGTCCATTCATGACTCCTGGTTAAGCGTTTGTACTTCTATTCTTTTTATCTCTCGACGAGCCTAAAACACTACAAAGCCCTAATTTACTAGGGGCGTAAGCTGTTTCAGACCCTACACCGAAGAAAAAAGCACAATATCGACGCGGAGTCTTAAAGAATGTACTACGAATATACAAACAAAAATTTTCCCAGTCAAGCCCCTAAGTGAAAAAAAATCATATATTCCCTACTACTATGGACACGGAAAAGAAAATAGCCCTGATTATCGACTGCGACAACGCCAAGGCGGACGCCATCTACGGCATCATGGAGGAACTTTCCAAGTTCGGGGAGACGAGCATCCGCAGGGCGTATGGCAACTGGAAAGGTAGCAACCCCTGGGAAGAGGTTCTGCATCCGTTCGCGATTCAGCCGATACAGCAGTTCCCCTATACGAAGGGGAAGAACGCGACCGACCTCGCGATGACTATTGACGTGATGGAACTCCTGTTCACGGAGAGCATCGACATTTTCGCCATCGTGAGCAGCGATTCGGATTTCACACCGCTTGCCATGAAACTTAGGGCCAAGTCAAAACAGGTCATCGGGTTCGGCGAAGAAAAGACGCCGCAGCCGTTCATCGATTCGTGCAATTCCTTCATCTATATCGACAAGTTCAAGAAACCGACCGATTCGGATGTTACAACCAGCAATATTGAACGACTGGATCGAAATAAACTACGTGGTCGTACAGAAATTATGAACGCCATTCGGCAGGCAATAAACGAGGATGCCGAAGAAAATGGGTGGGCTCTAGCCTCCAAAGTGTCGGCCCAACTAAATCGTCAAATTCGACTAATCCCCAAGAATTTCGGCTACGCCACATGGCCTGCCCTTATCCGCGCCACGGAGTATTTTGAGGAAAGTAAGAATTCCAAGGGACAGTTAGTCTTCCGCATCAAGAAGAAATAGTATTCCATTTCTCGTTCCGCACACTCAACATTGCTAAAACGACCAATTTTTACATCGTTTTAGCAACAAAATGAATAAAAGGTGCTAAAACGATATATTTTTTAATCACTTTAGCACTTTTTTAACAAAAAAATGCTATTTCGGAAGCGACTTTGCATTCAAGATGACGGGAGTCCTTGACGGATCCCTAAAGGATCAACTAGCTGCATTTTCCGACTCCATGGACGATTTCGGTTACGACATGGAAGAAAAGCCCAAGGACTGGATGGAAGCTTTCAAGTTGCTAAAAAGAGCCTTGAAGCCCCGCGTCGAAAGTGGGGCTCCATGCGTCATCTTTTTGGACGAACTCCCTGCAATGGACGCGAAAAAATCCGGCATCGCCAAGGCTGTCGGTTATTTCTGGAACAGCTGGGCATCTCTGTTCAGTAACGTCACCTTGATTGTCTGCGGCAGTGCTACAAGTTGGATGATTACAAATATTGTCGATAGCAAGGGCGGCCTTCACGACCGCATCACGCAAGAAATTCACATTCATCCGTTCTGCTTAAAAGAAACCGAAGAGTACTTTAACGAAAACGGATTCCAATGGAATCGCGATATCATTTTGCAGGCCTATATGGCGTTTGGCGGCATCCCCTACTATCTGAGCCTTCTCTCTCCCAAGGAAAGCTTTACGCAGAATATCGACAGACTTTTCTTCGGTCCCGATGAAAAAATGCGCCGCGAGTTCAAGCGCCTTTTTGCAACACTTTACAATCGTCCAGAAGGCTACATTGAAATTGTCAAGAAACTTTGCGAAAGCAAGCACGGCGTAACTCGTAAGGAACTCGCCGAATCACTCAAGGTTTCGAACAACGCATTCCTTGGCAAAAAGCTAGACGACCTTGTACATTGTGATCTGCTGCGTAAGATTCCCGTCCGCGAAAAGAAAATCAAGAAAAATGATTTCGTTTTTCAACTGGCGGATTTCTTTTGCATTTTCTGGTTGACGTTTATCCAAAAGGCCGAACTGGAAAACAATTATTGGCAGCACCACATCAACACTCCGGAAATCAATACCTGGATGGGCCTGTCGTTTGAACGCATCTGCATGTCGCACATTCAGCAAATCAAAAAGGCTTTGCGAATCGACGGCATTTCAACAATCAGCTATGCTTGGCGCAGTAAAAACTCTACACCAGGAGCGCAAATCGACTTGGTGATTGAACGAGCGGACAAAATCGTCAACCTTTGCGAAATCAAATACAGCCATACACCTTATTCTATTGACAAGGACGAATACCAAAAGTTGCTGAATCGCAGGGAGGCGTTTTCCAAGGAAACGGGACTTCGCCATTCACCCTGGATTACAATGATTGCAAGCGAAGGTCTTTCGCAAGGAATGTATTCCGACATTGCGCAAGGCGTCGTTACGAAGGACGGGCTGTTCGGTTAAAGACTAGAAATTATTTAACCCAAAATAGGGTTTTAATGCACAGGTTCAAAGTGAAGGCAACTATTTCCATTTTGAAACTAGTCAAAAATGGTATAAATGTCCAATAAAAATCTAGATAGGTTTTTATTTTGAGCATCATGCAAAAAAGAGTTTTAAAATTTAGGCAGCGACTACCATCAACCTTTACACGTCCTTCCCGCTGCGGGCGAGGTATGCTAGCACGATGAACGCGCCTGCTATGATTCCTATCAGTGGCAAGTCTGCTTGACCGCGCAGGAACATTTTCAAGAAGCGCACCATTTGCGACGACAAAAACGCGTACCCGGCACCACACAGCAGCACGAACAATGCGAACCGCCCTAAGAAGGGGATGCTTCGGGTGATTTTCTTGAAATAGTTGTTGATGGCGGCTCCGTAAATCATCAACAGCGTCGCGACAAGGCCCACGGATATGGAATCCAGGTGGAGCCTCAAATAATTCGCAAATTGGTGAATGTAGACCGACATACGTTATAGATATAACATTTTTTTGCCAGAATGTTCCCCAGAATTCTTGTTATCCTTGTTTTTATTTATATTCCCTATCATGTGCATCTTGAACAAAATTCCATGCATTCTCGCTCTTGTCTTGGCTATATTCGCCGGGGCCGAGGACGAGCTGAACTACGGTGGCGGAGAAAGCGATGTGAAGATGACTGTTTTCCGCGGCGACAGGGGTTACCTTGCATACATGGAAAAAGAAAAAAGATGGAGTGGCCTAGAGAGGTTGCCATCCGGTTTTGAATTGAATGACGGCGAATTCGCCGATATCACGGCGGATATCGAAAGGATGTATGGAGGCCTTGCGGGCCATACGGGAACGCCCTTCGCAACAAAAATCAAGGAATCCCGCCTTGTTCCGTTCAAGGAAATGCTCAAGAGAGGCTTAATCGAGAACTACGATCCCGTGCGGTACAGGTTCTGGGGGCTCCGCATCTTGAAGACAAAAAATGGGACGTACATTGCCGCAAGCAGCAGGGGTCTTGATTATTGTCTGTATAAAGACGGGAATTTCGTCGGGAGCTACAAAACGACTCTCGAGCTCGAGAAAGCTGCTGGGCTGATCACCATGATGGATTCTACCGTGACTCTGCAAAGTGCCGGGAAGTTGCCGTTCTACGTCATACGTCTCGGGAAGACGTATTTTGCATACGCTCGGCATATAGGCTTGAACAAATGGACGCCGCTTCTGAACAAGGCGTTTAAAAACAATCCCGTGTACTTTTCCCTAGAAGACGGCGAAGTTGCAGAACTCCAGACTAGTGCACTCAAGGTGAATGGCGGGAAAAAGAAATACGATAACGCCCCGATGTTCGTTGATTCGGTCGACCTCTTCCAAAAAATCCGATACGACGCTCTCACCCTGGATTTACGTATGGAACATTGGGAAGAAAGCGCGCCCCAGAAAGAGGCGGAATTCCGGCAGTACCAGAACAACAGCGGCCAATACCTGATTGTCTACCTAGACAAGAAATATTGGGTTTACTACGAAACTAACTCGGGAAAAAAGAAGCGGCTGCTCGGGAAGTTCAGCAAGGCATCCGATGTCGACAAGGCCATCAAGCGGCGTTAAGCAACACCTCGATTCGTTTTCTGTTTCCTGCGCGAACCAGAAATGTTTATTAATTTCACAAAAAATCAAGCCCTCAAGTTGTATATTTATTTTGGAATAATTATAAGGTGGTATTTATGCTAATAGAAAAGATTGCATCCCCTGCCGATGTGAAGAAAATGGACATGGAAAGTCTTAAGGCACTCGCGGCCGAAATCCGCACGGCGCTCTTGAACAAGATTTCCAAATGCGGCGGGCACCTGGCGCCGAATCTCGGTTTTGTGGATGCGACTATCGCTTTGCATTACGTTTTTGAATCGCCCAAGGATAAGATTGTTTACGATGTTAGCCACCAGAGCTACACGCACAAGATTTTGACAGGCCGCGCCGAAGCGTTCCTGGATCCTGACAAATACTGGAGCGTCACGGGCTATACCGAACCTTGCGAAAGCGAACATGACCATTTTATGATTGGCCATACATCGACTTCGGTGAGCCTTGCGCTCGGGCTTGCAACGGCTCGTGATATCAAAGGTGAGAAGGGCAACGTGATTGCCGTAATCGGTGACGGTTCGCTCAGTGGCGGCGAAGCATTCGAAGGGCTTGACAATGCGGGCGAATACGCGACGAACTTTATCGTGGTGGTGAATGATAACGAGATGTCCATCGCCGAAAACCACGGCGGCCTTTACGCAAGCCTCGCGGAACTCCGCGCCACGCAGGGCAAGAGCGAGAACAACTATTTCAAGGCACTTGGGTTCAACTACCTGTATGTGGAACAGGGCAACGACATCGAATCGCTCATTGCCGCGTTCAAGCAGGTGAAGGATTCCACGAAGCCCGTGGTGGTTCACATCCACACGCTCAAGGGCAAGGGCTATAGTTTTGCCGAAAACGCGAAGGAAGGTTTCCACTGGACGGCTCCTTTTGATATTCCGAGTGGCGTTGTGGATTGGGGCAGCGGCGAATCGTATGGTGGCATCCTCGGCGATTACCTGATGAAGAAAATCAAGGCTGACCCGAAGGTGGTCGTAATCCATTCCGCAGTGCCTGCGGGCATCGGGTTCTTTGCCGAGCAGCGCAAGGAAGCAGGCAAACAATTTATTGACGTGGGCATCGCCGAAGAGCATGCGGTCGCACTCGCGTCCGGTCTTGCGAAGGGCGGCGCAAAGCCCGTGTACAGCACGCACGGCACGTTCATCCAGCGCACCTACGACCAACTTTCGCAGGACCTGTGTGCAAACAACAACCCGGCGACAATTCTCGTGACCATGTCGGGCGCCGATGGCATGAACGACACCACGCACCTCTGCATTTTCGATATTCCGATGATGTGCAATATCCCGAACCTGGTGTACCTCTGCCCCACCTGCGTGGAAGAGGCAATCACCATGATGGATTACGCCATCGATCAGACGGAACACCCGATAGCTATCCGTATCCCAAATGGAGTCGCACACCGCAGCGTGGAATTTGACAAGGACTACTCTAAGCTGAATACGTACAAAATCGACAAGCGCGGTAGCAAAGTGGTGCTGATTGGTCTCGGCAGTTACTATGCGCTCGCCGAGGAGGCCGCTGCAGAACTTGCGAAGCATGGAATCGATGCGACGGTTGTCAACCCGCGTTTTGCAACGGGCATTGATGAACAGACGCTTGCGGAATTGTGCGCCGACCACCAGGTGGTCGTGACGCTCGAAAACGGCGTTGTGGACGGTGGCTTCGGCGAGAAGATAGCCCGCTTCTACGGCACCCGCGATATGAAAGTGCTTGTGAAAGGCCTCAAAAAGGAATTTTACGATAAGGTGCCTTACAGCGAACTGATGGAAAGGAACCGCCTCACGCCACAGCAAATTGCAGAAGATGTACTGGCTGCGCTGAAATAATATGTTACGAAAATCCGCATGAGGTTCCGATGACGAACAAAGTTCTCAAATTCGCTATTTTAGGTTGTGGCCATATCGCCACGAAAATGGCCGCAGCGGTCAAGACTCTCGAAAAGCGCGGAATGGGTGTGGAATGTTATTCAGTCGCTTCCCGCTCACTTGACAAAGCGCAAAAGTTCGCCAGCGAATACGGATTCGAGCGCGCCTACGGCAGCTACGAGGAACTCGCGCAAGACCCAGATGTGGATTTGATTTACATTGCGACCCCGCACTCCGAGCATTACAATAACATTTTACTTTGTCTAGAATACAACAAGAACCTGCTCGTAGAAAAAGCCTTTACTGCAAATGCCTTGCTCGCTTCGGAAGTCATTGCACTCGCCGAAGAAAAAGGCGTGTTCATAAGCGAGGCCATGTGGACCCGCTTTTTGCCCGCAGTGCAGATGGTGAAGGACTGGATTTTAGCCGGAAAAATCGGCAAGGTCGAAAGCGTGGAAGCGGATTTCTCGATGCCACTTTCGCATATGGAAAGATTGAAAAATCCCGCATTGGCTGGCGGTACGCTCTTGGATTTGGGAATTTATAGCCTCACCTTTGCGGACATCTTCTTGACAGATCCAGAAATTTGCAAGATCGGCCGCGATGCCACCGGTGGGAACTGCGTCGCAAATCATATTGTGCGGACAAAGACGAAGTGCGTCAAGTTCCATACAGGCGTCGATGCCACGGACTGGATTGATTTAGTCTACGCCAACGATCAAGTCGCGCACCTCAAAACCTCGATGGTAGCCCCACTCCATAACGAGGGCGTGATTTATGGAACCGAAGGCTTTATCCGCGTGCAGAACCTCAACGACATGGTAGAAATCCAGTTGTTCGATGCCACCGGAACGCTACTGGAATCCGTGAAGCCACCCCGCATCGAGAACTGCTACGAATACGAAGTGCTTGGCTGCAAGGCCGCCCTCGAGATGGGCCTCAAAGAATGCCCCGAGATGCCGCACACCAAGACCATGCAGATAATGACGCAAATGGATGCTCTCCGTCAGGCGTGGGGTGTTTCTTACCCGTTCGAGCTCAGCCCAGGCGAAGTCTGGGACCGCAGCGGCGACAAGTCCTTCCTTGAAATTTATGACATCGAGACCGGCAAATCAAAACTGCTCAAAGAATTCGATAAGGTTATCGAGGCGCCCAACTGGAGCACCGACGGCAAATTCCTCACGTATAACAGCGAAGGACGCATCTACAAATTTGAAATCGCGACAGGCACAATTACCGAAGTGCCGACCCACTTCGTGGACAACTGCAACAACGACCACGTACTTTCCCCCGATGGCGAAGGCTTGTACGTAAGCCACCACACCAAAGAAGACGGCCTTTCACGCATCTACAAAATTTTCTTCGACGGCCGCATGCCGGAACTCGTGACCCCGCTAGCCCCAAGCTACCTGCACGGCATCACCGCTGATGGCAAGACGCTCGCGTACTGCGCCGAACGAGATGGCGAATACGACATCTACACGATTCCTGCCACTGGCGGCAACGAAACGCAACTCACGACCGCATTCGGGCTGAACGACGGCCCGGAATACGACTGCGACGGCGAATACATCTGGTTTAACTCGGTACGCACAGGCCGCATGCAAGCCTGGCGCATGAAGGCCGACGGTTCCGAACAGACGCAGATGACGTTCGATGCGCATTGGAACACCTGGTTCCCGCACATCTCCCCCGACCGCAAAAAAATCGTAATGCTCGCCTACCACGAGCGCGACGTGCGCCCCGGCGAACACGTACCCAACAAGAATGTGGAAATCCGCCTCATGACCGGCAACGACAAAAACGGATGGAGCGAACCCCGCACCATCCTAAAGCTCTTCGGCGGCCAAGGAACCATCAACGTGAACTCCTGGGCCCCCGACAGCAAACACTTTGCCTACGTAAGGTATGAGAAGGGGAAATAGCTAGTTACAGTTAAATCCCTGCAACTCCAACCCGGCACGCATTTCGCCATAAGTGGAAGTGCGCTTCATGTCCATCGCCTTCATGAATCGGCAGTTGTTGTCGATGTGCATCCGGAACCCGGTCATCGTCGGGGTTACCTCCCCCTTGCCGCTTGCACGCACATGTTCAATCATCTGCTCGCGCTGGCTTTCCTTCTCAGGCGGCACGAACACGTCCGTCACAATGTCGACGTTCTCGATTTCGGTGGCACCGAACACGAACGAAATCGTCACGAGATTCTTGAGGCCGTTGAACTGGCCATTCGTCTTGCAGACGAGATTCTTCGGAGAATTTTTCGATTTCTTGGAGGACTTGGCCGCAGTCTTTTTCGAAGGTGTGTATTGCATTGCGGCAAACAGTTCCTCTTCTTTCACGACACCGACAAGCTGGTTTACGACCTTCCCGTCTTTAAAGAGGAAGAACGTCGGGAAAGCTTGGATGGGGAGCGACGCCTTGATATTGTCAATACCCGGTTCGTCGATACCGACCGTCGCAATCTTGATGTCGGGATAGTTTTTCGCGATACCGATGAGCGTGGGAATCATGATGAGGCACGGCGGGCAGCTCGTGGAAGTGATATCCAGGATGACCGGCTTCTTGGATTTCAGAACCTCATTCTCGAAGTTGCTGTCGTTGACCTTGACAATCTTGATGTCTTCGGCTGCCGACGCCAATATGGCCGCAAAGGCGACCACTATAAAAATAATCGGTTTCATACCGAAGAATATAGGAAAAAACTATTGCTATTTCTGCCCAAAGGAATATAAGAGGGAGTTTTCGCAAAATTCCCCGAAAACCCGATTATTTAAGCCCCTTCAGGAATTCTTCCACGTTCAGGTACTCCACCTCACCCATGCGGCAAGACTCTCCACGATAGATGACATACTTGCCCGTAATCGTGCCGTAGCGGAATTCCGTGTCGCGGCACTTCTTTTTGTCGAGCAGGTGACGGCACTGCGCAGGAATCACCTTGTCGCTGTGCTTAATTTCGTAGATTTCGCAACAAGCGTTTTCGGAATCGAACACCACCATATCAAATTCGCCCACGGGGAACTGGAGCGTGAAAACCTGTTTGTCTGGCCGGGCCATCTTGGTCTCAAGAAGCACGATTTCTTCCATCATGCGGCCACGGATTTCATCCAGAATGCGCGCCACAATACGGTTGCGCTCGCCGATGGAAATCTTCTTGAACGCCTCGTCCATCAACAGGCTACGAATCAGCGCTTCGGATTGCGCATAACGCAGGCCGGGCTGCGCCAAGACTGTACGGCTGCCGGAATTGTTGAGCGAAGCCATATTCACCACGTCGACAGCGCAAACCATGTCGAGCATCTGCAGGTATTCGCGAATCTCCACGCGGTGCGCGTCCTCGATCTTTACCGAACATTCGTCGCGATCCCTGATTTCGAGCAGGCGCTTCATCTTCTGCGCAATTGCCGCCGCATTCACCTTGTCTAAAACATCCGTCGGGTTCATCCTGTCACGACGCAAATTCGATGCCGAGATTTTCAAATCGTTCGATGCAAAATCGCGCGTCAAGACCTCAAGAGTAAAACGATGGTTTATGTCTTCGACAATCCGGTTGATAGCGTTCGTCAGCTCGCCACGCTCGTAAAGTTGCTGGAGCGACCGGAAATGGCCACCGTATTGGTAGCACTTGAGGGAATGTTGGATATTGCGAGCGATGGCAGAATCCACATAGTCGTCGGCCCCCTTCTTCGTGGCGAAGGTAAACTTGTCCTTGTTGTAGTGAGCGCCACCCATGCTCATAGTACCGCCGTAACGAATGAACTCGTCAATCCCCGCGATACCCAGCACACGCTCAAATTCGCGGTACGGGATAAAAGTGGTGTGCAACAGAATGCAGCGGTCGTAAAGTTGCTCGTCTTCGGAAAAAACGAACCCCAAAGAATCCGTGCCCGACAAAATCACCTTCATGCCGCCCACCGCGAACACATCCGAAAAAAGCGCCGCCCCCTCAATAAAATCGCCAAGTTGCGTCACCTCGTCCACGAACACGCACTTGAACCCCTGCGATTCCAGCAACTTGAGGTCGTGATTGACATCAGCAAGCGTATGCCGCGCATTCACCTGGACAAACGCCGTCCTGGCGCGGAACGCCGCGTCCATCTCGCCAATCAGCTGTCGCACGAGCGTCGTCTTACCCGTACGACGCAGGCCGTACAGCACCAGCACCCGGTCGTTATTTTCGCCATAGACGTAGTCGTGCAAAGTCGCGAAACATTCCCGCTTCTTGAATCCCTTCACGGGAGCAGCGAAATTCTCAAGCAGAGCGCCCGTCTTCACGTCGGTCTTGAAAGCCGCAAGAGGCAGCGCCGAATAAGTCGCCCGAACATCGGACGGCGACAAGGAACGCGAAAGCGCCGCCTGGCTTTTGGCCGATTCAATCTGCACCGCAAGCAATTCCAGCTCGTCATCCTTGACGCGCCGGCTCCGCTGCTTGCCGTTTTCGCACCACTGGTAATACGCGTAGCGCTTGCCGTTGATGGTCTTGTATGTTATCCCGCCGATGCTCATAACGCCCCTTTTAACTTAATTTAACTTATTAAGTTAAAAAAGTCAAGAGGGAGGGGCATACGCTTAAAAATCCTCTATAGCCCAAGTGCTTTGGCTCTATCTCGGATAGATACTTTGTACTTCTCTTTGCCTTGTTCGCTCAAGAATGACTTGTCCAGCATTTTTTCCATTGCGAGCACGGCATCGATAGCCTGCTTTATAAAACGATCCGCTCTTTTCTCGACGACTCCAATTCTCTTGGCAAATTCCATAAAATCAGGAGTGCCGTAAAAACCGTTTGCCTCGTAAAAAGGAGTCTTGAAATCGTCTTCATCCTTGAATAAGTCGAGTGCTGTACGCGATTGCTCATAGGGAATGTGAAGCGAAGTATTCAGCAAGTCGTATGCGGGAGTCAAATCATAGACATCGGGATTTTCGACGGAATTGCGGAGAGAAAAATTCTTTGCATGTGCATCGCCGTTACACGCGATATAGTTGAAAAGAACTGTTCTGAAAAATACTTCGACGGCGATGTCGGCGGCACTCACGTTCTCGCGAATCAGTGCGGCAATTCCTTCGTATGAAATACCTTTGTATTTGTAGTCGCTGCCGTTTATTTCGGGAACAAGTCCTGCAATTTGCGCAAAGTCGCTTTGACTCAAACGCTCTCCTGCATGCACGCCAGTTTCAATGACGTCAAAGCGTTTGGTGATGTAGACGGGGTCGCCATTTTTGAAGTAAAGAAGAGCAGATAACGCCGTAGGAATCTTGAAAATCACACGCGCCATCAGCATAGTCACATGTTCGTTGGCAGGAGCGTCTTGATAGTTCTCGTAGTACGGCAACAAGGTCGGTTTTAGAATGTGTGTTCCGCCGCGATCTGTGTTGACCAGTTTCTTGTTTTCTATTCGGACTGAAAACTTTGTCTGTGCCCCGGAAATAGAAATTCTTTTGACTGTTCCATCCTTTGCGAATGCGAGTTGTGGAACGTCAAAATCCAAAGTCGCGCTAAATCTAGAAACGCCAAACAAAGCCTTCGAACAGGCTCGACAGAAATCATGCTCTGTTTCTTTTAAGCAGCAATGGCAGAGACCCATCAGCGGCTCCTTTCGCGCACGGTGACAGCGCCGATTGTTTCGTGATTGGCGAGATTCAAGAGCATTGCAAATTTGTCTGTGCGCTTAATGCCGAGACGCTCACAATAAAAAGTCTTGTTCGCGCCCTCTGGGAGTAACCCTTGAAAATACGGAAACAAATAAGGCAAGCGGAACAAACGCTTCTTTTTCGGCATATCCAATGCGATGGACGGATTTCGGGAAGCCACATAATCAGAATCGTAAAAAAATGCGTAGCCCCTGCTGTTTTGCAAAAGATACCCAGCAAGAATGTCGTTATAATAAACGCATGCGCTGCGGACTTTGTCGTTATTCATGCGTAACCCTTTCGCTTAAGGTAACCACAAAACCTAAAGGCTTAATCATCTTGCTCAAAACGTTGATGGACGGGTTTGCTTTCCCGAGTTCGACGGAATTGATCGTTCTGGGCGAAACACCGGAAATCTCGGCCAGGTCCTCTTGGGACAGACCCAATTTCTTTCGCCTTTCTGAAATCTGTTTTCCGAGATTTTCCATACTGTAGCCCCAATAGAATTCTGCAATCTTTGTTGTTGAAATCGGCAATATATTGCTGTTTTCGTATTAAAATATATAATATCGCTCGACTTGTCAATAGAAATCTGCAAGATATTGCAGATTTAGGCACTTTTTGTGATCCCCTCTGATCTTTATTTTTTCTTTGTGGGATTTTTGAAAACATGACCGCATTGTAAGCACATTAAATCGTCTTTACTGGCATCTTGATTGACATAATCCTCTGAAAGTGAATAAATTTCGCTGTCTTTCAGTGTATTCGCTTTGGGAAATTTCGTTTTTTTCTCAATTTTTATTTGACTAGCTATTATGCCTTCGCATTTGGGGCAAACGCAATCTGCTATTAAGGCGTTTTCGTTTCCGACAACCATTAAAATCTTTTTTGATAAATTTATTCTTTCCGCTTCACGATTTGACAAAATTGTATCTTTCAATTCTTTCGCGTGTTCCTCGAAACCATTTTGATTCATGAACCTGTGTATTGCATTGTAATCTTCGTTACGGTTTTGAAAATTCTTGTATTCTTCGCGCAAACTCAGAATTTTATTCACTTCGTCTTTGGTGAATAATTGCAGTGGCTCGTTGTCTTCTAGATAGTGCCCTAGGGTTTCTCCATAATGCCAACGCGAAAATTCTAGCATTTCTATAGAGGGTGAATTGCATTTGGGACAATATGAAGATTTTTTTACGCCAATCCCTGCTTTTAACCATTTATGATTGCATGCTTCACAATGCTGGATGATTTTAATGGGTGGACCGTAAAGGATTCGTATTGTATTCTCAAAAGGTTTAAATTCTCCATTGCCCTTTTTGGTGCCACATTGATCGCAATATCGGGCCCCCTTCAACAGGGGTGCTTGGCAGTTTCCACAACGTCCACGATATTCTTTTGGCTTTCTATTTATCTTGACCATGATGATCCTCCAGCATTTTGAAAACGCAGTAATTGGGTTCGTTGTTTTTAAAGTTCCAGGTATGGGTAGAATCTCCCATGCAAAATTCCCTTGCGCTGCATCGTTTGCATTGCGAATTTAACTCCGCTTTATCTTGACGGAAAATTTCAAACTTTTTTTTCCAAACATCTACGAAAGATTCTTTATAAATGTTTCCCTGTATTGTAAATTCGTTCCTTTCAATGTCTAGGCATGCTCCGATATCGCCATTTGCCATGACGCTTGCGATTTTCGTCCCCGCTCCGCATTGAAAATAAAAGTCGCGAACCATGTACTCGTATTGCATTCCGAGATAGTGTGAACAACCTAAATTAATTTCCATGTTATTGCTTGGATTGAATCGGGTCCGTTTAACGAAATCGAGCAGCATTTTGTATTCGTGAGCGTCGAGGAGCATCGATGAATTGTCCTTGGCCCTGCCGATGGGCTCGATGTTCGCAATTTTCCATGATTCGATTTTCTCATCGCAAAGGAATTCGTATAGGATGTCGAGTTCTTTTAAGTTGTTTTTGTGGACTACTGTTACAACTTCAGGATATAATCCTGCTTTTTTCGCATTTCGGATACCTGTCAGCGCTTGCAGAAATGCGCTTGGGGAACATCGAAAGTCGTTGTGTGTTTTTTCCAGACCGTCCAAGCTGATAGAAATTGTGTCAAGTCCGGCATTTTTGAACTGTTCTCCAACGGTTTCCGACAATAATGTTCCATTTGTTGTTATACCACAAGAAAAATTTAAATGCTTGGAATAGGCGATAATCTTGAAGAGATCCTTGTTCAAAAGAGGTTCACCGCCTGTGATGCAAATGAATATCTGTGATGCGTCGTATTCTTTGGCGACTTCGTCCAGGACTCTTTGAGCGGTTTCAAAAGGCAAATAGTTCCGGTTTGTTGACAGACAACCGCTTCCGCAATGCTTGCATTTTAAATTGCAACAATCCGTCACTTCAAGGAATAGATAAGAGAGCTGTGGATTTTTCCACAACTTTCGCTGATATTCTGCCAGTGCGGTCATATTTTTCTGTTTTGTGATATATAAGTCTTTCATCATCCATAAATATATAATCAAGAAATGTCAAATTATGACTTTTTGAAGTTTTGAAAACAATTTCGTATTGATACCCCCTTCTTTTTAACATTTCTCCTCAATCATAACATTTCAAAATATTATAATCGCGGCAAAATGTTATAATTAGCGGCTTTAGCGCGGAATCGCGAAATTTTGGTTTATAACTTGTTGACCCGTTGAAATCGCGTGTTAGATTTACTCCAAATACCACACGGTTTCGATCGTGTCGCCGGCCTCGATATCGTCAGGAGTGTAATCAATAGAGGCATCTTTGTCGCAAAACCCGCCGTCACGTAACGCCAGCCGTTCTTCGTGGTAATTGATGTCGATACTCCGCTTAGAGTAATCTGCGCTGATGATACCGCCGAGCTTATGCCCCAATGTCGCTGCGATGACTTCGGCTTTTTCGCGGGCATCCTTGACGGCGGATTCCAAAATTTGCAGCTTGACATCGTGGGTGTCTTTCTTGATGAAGGCGATGTTCACTTCGAGTTCGGGCCATGCTTTGCCGAGTGCGGACATTTCCAAGCGCTTCTCGCAGGTTTTAAAAATACATCCAAACAGATGTCACAAAATGTCAATTTTTACTTCGCAAACAGGCGCCGTTGGCGCAGCGTTGCGGTCGGGTGCTCGCGGTACACGACGGCAAAGAGCTTCGTGTACGGGATTTCGCTTGCGACAAGGTCGCGCATGGCTTCCTTGGTTTTGGCTTTGCCGAGCTGCTTCATCGCATAAGCGTCGGCTTCGTATTCCTGGTTCCAGCAGTACAGATGGAATATCATCCGGAGGGGTATGGCGGCCAAGTGCAGCCACAGCACGGATTCGTAAATGGTGAGGCCGAACCGCGAGAGCATCGCGGCCAAAAACCACACGGCGACAATCAAGAAGATAATCTTGGTGACACTCCGCAGGATACCGTGATGCAGGCTCTTGTGACCTTCTTCGTGCTTCTCGATAAAGGCTGAGGCGGCAGGCGCCTTGCGTGATTCGGGCAGGGGCACGATGTCGTTTAAAAGCGGCACAAGGCGAAGCACTGCGAACACGCCGCCACGCACTTGAGTCAGCCTGCGTTCGCGCACTTCGAGCACTACGCGCAGCACGACTTCGAGACCGAGCAATATGTAGAGCAATATCTGTTCCACCGGAGAGTTACCCTTCCGGCTTCGCGAGTTTGGCCACGGCGTTCAGGCGGCGGATGGATTCTTCGAAGCGCGTCTTTTCCCATTCCACGAAGGCGGCATCGACCGGGTGCGCGGAATCGTAGTCATCGAATATCTCGCGGCCACGTGCGCTGTCGCGGTCGAGCCCGTGACCGACGCGGTCGAACCATTCCTTTTCGAGCGTGCGGAAGCGCTTGACTACTTCTTCGAATGTTTCGGGCAACGGCACAATGCGCACAATGTCCTTGTTCACGTCGCCTGCAACCAGGCGGCGGAGTTCACGCGGTGCCTGTGTAGCAAGCGAGCCGTCGTTTTCGACGAGAGATATCAGCATGTCGAGCGCATAGCGTTCCAGGTATTCCGCATAGGCGCGCAGTGCATCCTGGCGCACGCTTTCGCGCATGAAGTTTTCACCGAGTCCGTCGATTTCCCGGCGGGTGTAGAGGTCACGCACGGCGACCCCTTGCAAACGGTTGTATGCATCAAAAACGCAGCGGGCGGTCTCGGCGCTGAACATGTTATAGAACGACGGCGCGACAGCACCCTTGCCCCGCAGGGCATACTTGTAGGCGTTCCTATCCATGGCATACGCGTTCTTCGCGTAGTTCCAGCCGGGGATAATTTCGTTCAGGCGCGCGGGCACGCCCATCAACTGCGGGTCGCCGGAACGGATGAGCGAGAAGGGGAACTTGAGCCGCTGTGGCAATGTCGTCACGCCGCTTGCGACCAACGTAAACGGCGACTCGCGGTAGTTGGCGGGGAACTTGATGTTCACGCCAAGCCCAAAGAACATTCCTTGCCCGGGCATGATTTCTTGGTCGGGCATGCGGCCAGTGTGGTTACTACCGACGTTCGCACCGTAGCCCAAGTTACCGCAGCCTTCCGGCCACAGCGCTGCAATCAAAAGCGAATGGTGGTGCATCTGCGTCATGGGCCCCACATAGGAGCAGTTCACCTCGGCCTCTTCGATATGGCAGCACGGCGCCACGATAGAAGACTTCACAATGGCCTTGCTCCCCACCTTGCAGCGTTCCATGAGCACCGACCTCTGTACCTCGGCTCCTGTATGCACACTCACGCCCATCTGCAAGTTGGAATTTTCAAGAATCACGGAATCGTAAACGTGCGTGGAATGTTCCAGCGAACTCATGATGATGGAGTTCCTGATTTTTGCAGCCCCCTCGACACGGGCATGTTCGCCTATCCAGCTGTTGCGCACGATGTTCGTATTGCTCACGACTGCGCCCTTGCCTACGATGGAATAAGGCATGTCGCATTCGTCCCGGTGTGCCATGAGCTGTTCCTTGAATGCAGCCTCCGTCGCAGCATCGGCCTTGTGGAAAAGTTGCACATCCACCAAGTCTGTGGTAATCTCCGGAATGACATACACCATGCGGCCGCCCATCTCGTTACCCACGGTGATGCCAGTACCCATCATGTAATTGATCTTGCCGGTGCCCACGAACGACCCAACGTTCTGGACCACGGCGCCGCGCCGTACAATCGCGTTGCTGAGCATGGCGACCCTATACACGAGCGCGTTCTCGATAATGCAGTTATGCACGAGGCTGTCGTATATGCCGGTCTGGAACGAGACGTCGCCAGGCAAAAGGAGCGTGCCGAAAAACGCGGGCAGGTAAACATCGCCCATGAACACGGAGCGGTAGATGCGTTCCGGAACAAAAGCCGGCTCCACCATGATCTTCGACCAGTCGTCGCAGCTGTTGCCGTTTTTCTCGAGAACCTCTATTTCGGCGGGCGAAAGCGGACGGTACTTACCCGTAGACACCTTCAGGGACTTGAATCCCTCCACTGCCGATGCCAAAACGCTGTTCTTAAGCACTTTTTTTAACTTGATCAATCTCTGCATGACCAAAAAATAGACTAAATTCCAATCGATGATGAAGGAACAGCTCTTCAATTTGATTGGAAAACACCGGTTCAATATTTCCATATACACGAAGGAATTATTTGAACGGCGCTGCCAAGAGGAAATTATACGCAGCGACGAGGACAAGACCTCGTTCGTGTACCTTGAGTTTAACTTTGAACAGATTGCCCAGAAGCTCGGCAACGACGAGGACAACAGCAAATTCTGGGAAATCTTCCTGGAAGCGTTGGCCAAAAACAACAGAGGCTGCGACATCATCGGGTTCATCGAGAACGAGGCCGGATTGGGCATGCTGCTTCTCGACTCGAAGATAGAAGGCTGGACGCGCGTCAAGGGCCGTATCGAGCAGACTGCGAACATCAACGACTTCCCGCACGTATCAAGCATCCTCTCTACCCTCGTGACTCCCATCGTCTATCCCGCCTGCATCCAGGATATGCAACAAAAGGCATCAACGGCACTGGCATGAAAGTTCTTGTCATCGGCTCCGTCTATCCCCGATTCCACGAAGACGCCGAGGTCCCCTGGCTCCGGACGTCTATCGCGCACCTCAAAAAAGCGGGCGTCGAAATCCAGGTACTCGCCCCTTCTTACAAAGGGCTCAAGAGCCACGAAATCGACGGCACGCGCGTGAACCGTTTCCGTTACGCGCCCGCCAACTGGGAAATCCTCACGCACGAAGAAGGCGCCCCCTCCAAGATGGCGAGCAAGCCCTGGCTACAGCTCCTCGCTATCCCCTATATTATCAACGGCTTCTTCAAGTGCCTCAAGATATGCCGCCAGTGGAAGCCCGACATCATCCACGCGCACTGGCCGTTCCCTCATGCCTACATCGCGCTCGGCGCTGCAAAGCTCCTCCGCATCCCGCTGGTACTGAATTTCCACGGGGCCGAACTTTTGCTTATTCGTAAAAAGAAATGGGTCAAGCCGCTCCTCAAGTTCGCCATCGGGCAAGCGCAGGCGGTGTTCGCGAACTCAAGTTTCACCGCCGGCAAGATAAAGGCTATCCGGAACGTAGACGTGGAATGGAGCCCGTACGGAACGACTTTAGACGAGAGACGAGAGACGAGAGACGAGAGACGAGGCTCGGGGCTTGTTCCGCATCCGGTGAATGGGAAGTTCAAGGTTCTGTTCGTTGGGCGGCATATCGAGCGCAAGGGCATCTGCTACCTCATCGACTCCGCGAAATTCCTGCCTGCCGACAAGTTCGAAATCCGCATCGTCGGCGTGGGCGACCTCACCGAGAAACTCAAACAGCAAGCTGCAAAGTACCCGCACGTCATCTTCACCGGCAAGCTCTCGCCCGAAGACCTCGCCAATGAATACCGCACTGCAAACGTATTCGTGCTACCCGCCATCGTCGACCACAAGGGCGACACCGAAGGTCTGGGCGTCGTACTCATCGAGGCCATGGAACTCGGCCTCCCGATTGTCGCAAGCAACGTGGGCGGTATTCCGGACGTTGTCGTGGACGGCGAGTCGGGAATCCTTGTCCCCGAAAAAGACCCCGAAGCCTTGGCAAACGCTTTCAAGCGCATCGCCAGCGACCGCTCGCTCCTCGAGAGCTTGCTCGCAGGCGCCCGCAAGCGCATCGCTGATTGCTTCACATGGGACGGCATCATCCAACGGCAAGTAGAAACATACACAAGACTTGTCAACAAACGCAAAGCACGCTGACCCTACCCAAAAACGGAAACAAGAAAGGAGACCTATGAAAACTCATTCTAGACTTTCATTTTTTGCAATTACCGCGTTCACGGCATTCACGATCGCCTTTACCGCTTGTTCCGGCGAAGACGGCAAAGACGGCATTGCCGGCAAGGATGCCGAGGAAGTCGATGTTGACTCCCTCGCCAAGGTCATCCGTACCAAGGTCACGAAAACCCTCTGGGACAGCCTCTATGCAGAACCCTACGTAGATACCGTCTACAAGATTCTTTTCGACAATACCTACTCCGAAAATTGGATGGACTCCATACGCGAAGCGCTTATCGACAGCCTCAAGGATGCGGACTACGACTCGCTCTACGACCAGCTCTACGACAGCATCTACAATGACATTTACACGCAGAACGTCATCCGGTCACTAGATGCATCTATATGGTCGAGCAAGGAGAACATCTACGGAGCATTCGCAAACCAGTACCGGCTCATGTACAAGGACTTCGAAGGACAAAGCGGTCAACCGACCCCGATACCTATTTCCGTACTGGTCCGCAACACCTGCGAAAAAAAGACCAAGTGCCGCTGGAAAAAGGTAGCCCTCAAAGTATGGATAGAAGGCGCCACAGATACAAGCACGACAACAGATTTCGTGAATCCTGACTCAACCGTTATTCTCGGAACATCGCTGAAATTCGATAACGACTACCTGCTCGGCCTCACGGCCCCAAAGCAGGAACAGTTCCAGATCCGTGCCTATGCGCTTGAAAACGACCGCGAAATCCTCTTCTTCTCGGAATCTGAGCCAACGACAGTCCACCCCATGCAAGTCAATGGAGCAGAACTCGTGGGCGTCGAAAATAGAGACTGGTGGAACGCCGTATGGGTCACACCGAACATGGACTCCATGACCACCATCTTGAACGAAGTCGCAAAGAAACTCCCCAACGGGACACTCAAAGCCTACCAGCAATATACCGATGACGAATCCGTTGTCGAAAGTTCTTACCGCGTAGTCAAAGCAGTGTTCGAAGTTCTGCAAAAGCGCAACATCAAGTATGTCGAAAACGACGGCATCGGGAGCAACGGGCAAAAAATCAACTACCCGATAGAAGTCCTGCGTACAAAGCATGCCGTCTGCAACGAGTTCACCTTCTTGGTCGCATCGGTCCTCGAAGCCATCGGTTTCGAGGTCGCCCTCATAATCATTCCGAACCACATGTTCGTAGGGTGGCACCCCGAACAGGGCGGCTCCACACTCGAAGTGCTTGAAACGACCCTCCTCAACAACAAAGACGCAACCTTCGCCGATGCCAATGAAATCGCCAGGGAGGAGTTCACGGAAAATGTGACGGACAAAACGATAAAGTCAGGGGATGCACAAGTAATCATGCTGGACGATGTCCGAAGTTACGGCATCATGCCCAACGACGTTCCGTAAAAAACGGTGTCTTATAAGAACGGCCCCTTCAAGGGGCCATTTTTTATACCTCGATGATCACGCGGCTGATTTTGTTGTCATCCTTTTTCACGCGGACGATTTTTTCAATCTTGCGTTCGAGTTCGTTCACGTGGCTGATGATGCCCACCAGGCGGTTATCGCCCGCGAGCGTCTGCAGCGTATTGATGGCAAGCCGCAAACTCTCGTCGTCGAGCGAGCCGAAACCCTCGTCCACGAACATCGTATCGAGTTGGATGCCGCCCGCCGAACTCTGCACCTCGTCGGCAAGGCCGAGCGCCAGTGACAACGACGCCAAGAAACTTTCGCCACCACTGAGCGTTTTCACCTCGCGCTGCCTGCCACTCGCATGGTCGAGCACGTTCAAGTCGAGCCCGCTCTGGCTCCTGTTATTGGAAGCGTCCATGCGGCGCACCAGTTCGTACTGCCCGTTCGAGAGAATGCGGAAGCGCGTATTCGCGCGGCTCACGATGCGGTCAAAATACGATGCTTGCACGTAAGTCTCGAGCATCACCTTGCTCGTGCCCGAAAGCATGCCATTCGCCGTGTCCGAAAGGTTGCGCATCCAGCCGCGCTTGCGGAGGAGTTCTCCCAAGGAATCCACCGTCTTGCGAATTTGCGAAAGCGCATTGCTGTTCTGCGATTGACGCGCCGTAACGGTGTTTAACCGCTGCACAAGCGCATTGCGGGCAGCAGCGGCCTCGTCACGCTTTGCCTGCAATGCAGCCAAGTCGTATTCCGGAGCTCCCTCCAACTGCGATGCCAGCGTGCCCTTGCTTGCATTCAGCTCGTTTACCTGCTTTTCGCAATCAGTAAATGCTTTTGTCGCGTCTTCAAGTTCGCGCTTGGAGCTATCGAGTTGCTGTTGCGTTTCAGCAATCTGCTTTTCAGCATCGGCCTTGCTTGCAAACGAAAGCTTCTTCGAAAGTTCCTCTACTGCAGCCTTGCCCGATTCCACATCGGCCTTGAGGCCAGAAATCTGTTTTTCAAACTCTGTCGCGGTGGCCTGCAAACTATCCAGTTCGCGGCGCTTTTCCGGAATATTCTTCTCGAGGAATGTCTTGCGTTTTTCGCGTTCTTCTTCCTTGGATACAGCTAAAGTCAGCGATGCCATCTTGTCGCGGTTTTCGGCATATTCCGTATTACCGCGTTCGCGGGCATTTTCCAAACTGCATTCGCCAAAAAGTTCATGCACCAGCGTATCGACGCTAGCCTGCTTTTCGTCGTAGGCGCCCTTCGCTTGCGCAGCCTCTGCACTCTTAGTGCTGCGTACCGATTCCGCCTTGGAAGCCAATTCCTTGAACTGCTCCAATTCGGCCTGACTCGGCGCCTCCACCGATTTACAAGCCTTGTGCGGATGATCCGTAGAACCACAAACCGGGCAAGGTTCGTTTTCTACCAAGGTCTCGGCAATGATTCCCGCCTGTTCGTTCAAGAAGGCCCGATTCATCGCCTCGTATTCCGCGTTCTTCTTTTGATAATCCGCGTCGGCTGTAATGTAGGCCTGTTTCGCCTTTTCAAACGCATCGCGTATTGCGGTCAATTCCTTGACGCTCTTGCCTACCTTCAGCAAGTCATCTTGCCTTGTCTTAAGCTTATCCAGCTGCGCAATCAGTTCCTGCTTCTTGGAACCCGCATCGCCTAGCGATGCTAATTCCTCGTCGAGCGTCGCAATCGTCGTCTTGAGCGCTTCTACGGCCTTGCGATTTTTTTCCAAATCTGCGACAATGTTCTTGGCATCTTTTTCCTTCTTCGCAATATCGGCCCGGCGCAATTCCAGTTGGTCGTATTCCGGTAAAGAATTCCTAAGCGTCGTGATGCGTTCTTGCAAGCTGTCACGTTCCGGCTGCTTGGCTTCGGCCGCAGCCTTCGCCTCTTTCAATGGAGCCAGGGTCGGCAAAATTTTTTCAAAATCTTCCGTAGCTTTCTTGAGAGCACTGCGAGTCTTTTCGATATTCTGCGCTTGTCCCAATTCCTTGTCCATCGCAGCAAGGCGGCCTTCAAATCCAAAAAGTTCCGCCTTCATTTTTACTTGCGATTCTTCATCTTCTGCAATTACAGATTCCGCAGTGCTGCAAACGCCCTGCCAGTCGGCGACCTGCCTTGCTGTGGCCAAGTTCTTCGCCTGTTCCAGATTCTGCGCTTGCGCCGATTCCTCACCGCACTGCAACTGCGCCACCATCGTGCATGCCGCACTTTCGCTATCGCCACATTGCCTTTCTATTTCCGAGGCGCGCCTCTTGAGTTCTTCTTGCAATGCGCCAAATTTGTCCGTCTTGAAAATCTTGCGGAAAATCTTTTTGCGCTCATCCGTTGTCGAAAGCAGGAGCTTCATAAAATCGCCCTGCGCAATCATCGCAATTTGCGTAAACTGGTCGCGGTCGATGCCGATAACTGCCTGCACAGCCGCCGCAACATCTTTTTCCTTGCTTACCGGGCGGCTTGTGGGGCCCTGCTTGCCGCTCGCTTCGGGATAATAGAACGTGACCGAGGCCGCTTCCTTCGTGAGCCCTTCGCCACGCGCCTTGGGGCGCATGTATTCGGGATTGCGCACCACACGGTATTCCTTGCCCGCATATTCGAACGTCAAGTCCACTTCGGTCTTTGTCTCGGGAGTCGCGTTCGTGCAGCGGAACAATTTCGCATCGTCGCGGTTGTCGCCGCTCGCGCGCCCGAACAGCGCATACGTAATCGCATCGAAAATCGTCGTCTTGCCGGCACCCGTATCGCCCGAAATCAGGTAGAGTCCGCTCTTGCCGAGCTTATCCAAATCAATGACGGTGCGCTCTGCGTACGGCCCGAATGCAGAAATAATCAGCCTGGTCGGTCTCATCTTTCGCCCTCCCAGATTCCGTCAACAATACTTTGTACAAACTCACACTCTTCGGAATTCATTTCGCGGCGTGTCATCTCGTTGAAAAATTCCCCGAACAATTGCATCGGCGATTTTTTCTCAACGGCTTCCACGCCCACCGCAATCTGCTGGTTGCGCGTGCGCTCGTTGTCGTAATCGAGCATCATCAAGTTCGGGTAAATCCCGCGCAGTTTCTGGGCGGCGTCGGGCACGTCGTTTTCATCGGTGAGTTTCACGTACACAAAATCGTCAAGCTTATTGCCTGCCGCCACCTGCGCCGTGCGGAATTCCGGCGAGACAACTTCTGCAAACGTCCCGCGAATCTCGCGCACGTCGTGCAACGGTTTCAGCGGAACCTCGCGCACCTGCAAGGCCGCGCGCATTTCACTACCAGCAAACAAGTCGCCCGCATGCACATCTATATCGTCACATATTACTCCGGCAGTTCTAAACTTGTTGCACGCCCTGGACGCACCTAGCTCCACGACCGTAACCGATTTCTTATGTGCCGCTTCCGAAAGCGAATACTTGAGCGGAGTGCCGCTGTAACGTGCACGCACCGTACCGCTCACATCCTTCATCACATTTTGCGGTTTATGGATATGCCCGAGCGCCACGTAGTCGAACTTCTCGAACACCGAGGCGTCCACGTTGTCGAGGCCGCCCACATTTTCCTCAGATTTGCTGCGTTCCGCACCCGTCACAAACTGGTGCGCCACGAGCACATTCCTGCGGCCTTCCGTAAACTTCATCTGCGCAATCGCCATGCGCATGGCAGAGGTATAGTCCGTCACCGCGGCGCATTCCTCGTCGCTTTCGAGATGGGCGCGAACATCGGCAGGGCGCACGAACGGGAGCATCCACAAATCCACCTCGCCCATTTCATCCTTGAGTGTCATCGGTGCAAATTCGCCGTTGTACACGGGCGACATGTACACGCCCATGCCTTGCATCAGGCGCCCGCCAAACGCGATGCGTTCTGCAGAATCGTGGTTCCCGCTCAGCACAAACACCTTGGTGCCCGTCGCAGCAAGCTTCACCAGAAAATCGTCGAGCACGGCCACCGCCTCGGCGCTCGGCACCGACTTGTCGTAAACATCGCCCGCAATAAGCACGGCATCCGGGCTTTCTTTGCGGGCAATATCCAACACCTCGCCCAAAATATGCACCTGCTCGTCGAGCATGTTATGCTCGCACACGCGCTTGCCTATATGCAAATCAGCCAGATGCAGGAACTTCATTCAATAACCTCGTCTTTCACGATTAAAATATAGTTTCGTCCGGCCGACAAAAAATGTCAAAAGAAACCTATGGCGCCAAAGATGATAAAACATAGGCCCCGTGCCTTAAAGCGCGGAGCCCTTCCTTAAAAACGTACCCAGGATTACTGGATTTTCATTCCTGCCGATTCGAACGTCAGCTTATTGTCGTCGGCCTTGAGCGCGACTTCGGTAATCCAGTTGTATTCGGCAATGCCAGCGAGCCCGACACGAGCACAGAGCTGATCACGAGCAACGTTGTAAGCATTGAGAATCTGGACCTTTTCGTTGTCCTGAGCCTTTTCGATACGGTCTGTCCAGCTTACGCCCAACTCAAGGAGAGCGGCACTTGCCTTTACATACAACTTAGCTTTTTCTTCGCTAATGACAGGTGATTCCGGCGCATTGAAAGGTTCAACCTTGACTATCGCTTCGACCTTGGGAGCAGCTACGACAGCCTGCTGCTGTGCCTGTTTTTCGGCTTTATCCTTAGAACAGGATACAAAAAAAGAGGTGAGTATCAAGACCGATATCATGAGAATTCGTTTTGACATACGCACCTCTTCTTCTTAGGTAATAGCGGCTTGTGGGCTCGAACCACAGACCTGCGGATTATGATTCCGACGCTCTACCAACTGAGCTAAGCCGCCAAATTTTCCCCAAATTTAGTTAAATGGACAAATATTTCAAGGGGTTAATTGAAATAAACTCCAGTTTCTACAAAATTTTCTCCCCATTCAATCACTTGCCAGCCCGGCGCGGAACTCATCAAGTTAAAAATGGGTGCCTGCGGGTCAATTTGCATCTGTGTCGATGGCGCGACATGCACTTCTTGCTGCGAAGGCAACTGCAGGTGGAAGTTGAAATGGTAATGACCCGTGAAAATATGCTTGATGTTCTTTATTGAAGACAAAGTTTCTTGAACTTCGTCTATGTTCTTGAGCGAGTACTTCAGGTCCATGAACCTGTGGTTGCAGAGGCACGGCGGATGGTGCATGAACAGGAGGATTTCATCGTTTACCTTTGCCGCTTCGACCTTCAACCAGTCCAGCTGGTCCTTGGAAACTGTACCACACCCGCTATCCAAAAAGAGCAGAGTGCGGCCGCAAATGTCGTAACGGTAGTAGCACTTTCCGTCCCTGACCTTGCCCTCTAGATCGAAATACTTCTGCATGACATCGAGGCGGTCGTGGTTCCCTGGAATCACGCATACGGGAACGCGGTAATCCTTGAGCAGGTCGGCCACATATTTGTAGGCGCCTTCTTCCCCGTCCTCGTTAGCCAGATCGCCGGACAGCACCAGCAAGTCGATGTCCTTCATGGACTTCGACTTCAGGGCGGACTCAAAATTTGCGCGGACATCGATGCCCTGCACAAATCCTTCGTCTTCTCCGATATGGATATCGGATACCTGACCGATTCTGATCACTTTCGAAATCATACGCGTAAAGAATATAGATAATACAGCGCAGTGGGCCTTATATTATTTTTCTTATGTATCCCTTTTGTAAATATTCTGCGCTATTTACCTTCTGTTTTCAACGTCTTTTTGTGCCTTTTCTGTTGATAGCTGTCAAAGATCAGCTTTCAACATCTATTCATGTTGAAGTTCGTGAATAGAATTCGAGTTTTCAATGTAACCGCCATCACACTTTAGTTTCATATCTCTATGATATTCAAGTGAATATTGAGAAAACCCGAATTTTCTATCCACAATCAACATTTCCAATATCATTTCTATTTATATAAATAGATAGGTGATATTAGAAAGGCTGTTGACCTTTTTCCTTTCCGTTGGCAGCAGCCGGAGCTTCCTTGGCGGGCGGAACTTCGGAAGAGCCCATGTTGCAGTTACCCTGGAAGATAGCGCCTTCCTGGATGATGAGCTGCTTCGTCTTGATGTTGCCCACGAACTTGGAAGAGTTCTCGAGGACGAGCTTGCCCGTGCAATCGATGTTGCCCCTGACAGTGCCAGCAATGACGGAAGAGGTGACCTTGATTTCGCCTTCAATACGGCCCGTGCGTTCCACGACGAGGTCGCCCTCGATATTCACGCTGCCCTGGACGTTACCAGCCACGCGGACGTCGCTCTTGCCGAGGATGTCGCCTTTGATGGTGATGCTGTTGCCGATCTGTGTGATTTCCTGTTCTTTATTTGGCATAGTTTCTCCTAGTAGTTGAAGAAGGATTCGGGATTTTGGGGAACTCCGTCCTTCGTGATCGTGTAATGAAGATGCGGTCCAGATGCGTTGCCAGTGGTGCCGATGGTACCGATGATATCACCCTTCTTGACTTGGCGCCCTTTTCGTGTCCTCATATCCTTCAGGTGGGAATAGCTTGTTACATAACCGTTCCCGTGATTAACAATTATAGTATTCCCGAGCTCATCTTTTTCGGCGGCGAACTCAACTGTACCCGTTCCAGTGGCAAAAACGGGACTTCCGACCTTTGCAGCGAAGTCAGTGCCGTTATGTCCGGTCTCTTCGTTGAACGTTTTGCTGATCATGCCCACGACCGGCAAAATATTCGGGAGTCTCTCGATTCTCTGCCTTTCTTCGTAACTTTTCCAGCCGTGAAGGCCCTCGAAGTCGACTTCAATCTTTTCGGGAGGCGTATGCACGAACTTGCTCTTGTCAATAAGGCTGTTGATCTTGTTGGAATCGTTTTCGAGGAACGTGCCGAGGATATTCTGTATCCTTTCTTCGAATAACCAGAGGGAATCCAGGTGGGTAAGCACTTCTTCGTAGTTGGCGTTCACCTTGACAAGCTGGGCATCTGTCTTTTTCAAGGTTTCGTAACGGGCAATCTTTGCAGTCATCTTGCCGATATGCGCTATGAACACGATTGAAAGTACAATGAACACGGCGAGCACGACGCGGATAACCATAAGCATCGTCGCTGAGACGTGGTACTGCTTGATTTGCCGCGAATCGTCCGGGATGACCTGGATGGTGTACGACTTGAGCTTTAGCTTAAGGAATTTCACTTTTTACCGGTTCTCCAAAAGTTCCTGGATGCGTGTCAAGTCGTCCATGGAATAGTAACTGATGACGATAGTGCCCTTGGACTGGTCAGAAGCACTCGGGTTGAGTTCAACCTTGGTGCCGAAATAGCCTTCGAGCTTGGATTCGAAATTCTTGAGGTCGGCGCTGAGTTCCGGCTTCGGCTTCTTTACAGCCGGGCTCGCCGTACTAGTCGAGAAATCGCTATCGACCGTATCAACTGCCTGAGTCTCTTCTTTCGCTTCTTGTCTTTCTTCTCTCGTCGGGTTAATATCTTCCCCGCGGATGACGGCTTCGATCTGGCGAACGTTCAGGCCTTCGTCGATAATCCTCCTGGCAAGGCTTTCAGGATCTTCGACCTTGTCGCTGCAGAGGGCACGGGCGGCACCGCTGTTCAGCTTGCCTTCTACTATCCAAGTGAGCACTTGTTCGGGGAGCTTGAGCAGGCGGAGCGAGTTGGTAATGGCGGAGCGGGACTTGCCAACAATCTTGGCCAAATCTTCGTGAGTATAGCCGTGATTATCGATCAACTGTTGATAAGACCTTGAAACTTCGACCGGGTTCAGGTCCACGCGCTGGATGTTCTCGATGAGGGCCCATTCGGCCATTGTCTTGTCTTCGAGATTTTCGTAGACCTGCGCCTTGATGACCGGGAGGCCGGCGAGCTTCGTTGCACGGGTACGGCGTTCACCGCTGATAATCTGGTAACGGTCGCCCACCTTGCGTACGATAATCGGCTGGATCAACCCGTGCTGTTCGATTGTTTCGGCAAGTTCCACCAGTTCGTCGTCGCTAAAAACTTTGCGCGGCTGGAACGGGTTCGGGTCGATGAGGTTGACGTCGATTTCTACAATTCGGCTATTATCGTTGTCCTGGGCCGGCTGGTTTTCGGATTCGCCAATCACGATGCCACTATTCAAGGAGTGGTCCTTGAGAATGTCGGAGAGGCCGCGGCCGAGAGCAAGAGACTTTTTTCCCATTTTTGAAATCCTTGATTAATATATAATTTCTGGTTCCTGCGTATGTAATGCCGATGGTATATTTTATTTATCCTTGTTCAGGATTTCTTCGGCGAGTTTCATGTAGGATTGCGAGCCGCTGCTCTGTACATCGTACAAGATGACCGGCTTCCCGTGGGATGGGGCCTCGCTCAACTTGACGTTGCGCGGAATGACCGACTGGAACACCGTATCGGAAAGGTTCTCGCGGACTTCTTCGGCGACCTGCTTGCAGAGACTCAGGCGGGCGTCGTACATGGTGAGCAGCGTACCTTCAATTTTGAGATCGCTGTTCAGGTTTTTCTGCACTTCGCGGATTGTCTTGAAAAGTTCGGTCATACCTTGCAGGGCGTAGTATTCGCACTGCACCGGGATGAGCACGCTCGTGGCGGCGGTCAGCACGTTGAGCGTGAGAAGGTTCAGGCTCGGGGGTGCGTCGATGATGATGAACTCGAAAGCCTGCTTGAGAATGTTGATAACTCTTTCGAGACGGCGTTCGCGGCTCATGGCGTTCACGAGCTCGATTTCCATCACGGCCAAGTCCGGGCCAGACGGGATGAGTTTCAGGAAATCCAGAGGCGTGTCGAGAATTGCCGGCTTGATGGTTTCGTAGCTGAGGTTGTCGGGGTTACCGGCCAAGTTGAGGACTTCGTGGATATCTTCGTCCTGCGCCTCGTTGAAACCGAGACCCTGGGAAGCGTTGCCCTGCGGGTCCATGTCGATAAGGAGTGTCTTCTTTTCGAGAGCGGCAAAACTTGCGGCCAGGTTCACGGCCGTTGTGGTTTTGCCCACGCCGCCCTTCTGGTTACAGATTGCTATTACTTTACTCATTCGTTACCTCGAGTGACTAAGGCGTAAACTTGTTCTTCCTGGGGCAAAGCATATTTATATATGTGTACCGCCGGGTCGTTTTCCAAGTGAACGATATTGTTGAAACTTTTTAGAGTGAGGAACATCCCGCCCTTCTTGAGTCCGGGTTGGGCACGTTCCCAGTCGTTTTCAAAAGTCGAGAGGGCGCGGCAGCTGATAAAGTCCAGGTCCGAAAGGCCGGAAGTCTCGAAGCGCTTGCCCACGACAGTCAGGTTCTGGAGTTGGAGCTTTTCCTTGGCGTAGTTCATGAACTGCACGCGCATGTTGCGGGGCTCGACCGCATAAAACTGGATTTCGGGCATTACGATGGCGAGCGGGAAAACCGGACAACCCGCACCAGCACCCATATCAGCCCATTTATAGGTGTGAGGTATGAGGTCGCTCCCTTTGGTCGCTTTGAGGAGTGAGGAATTAGGGATAGTGTTATCCTGGGTGTTTTTGTCATTGCGAGCTACACTTACTCCGAGCGAAGCGTGGGAGCCTGGCGAAGCAATCTCTCGTCTAATATATATATAGGGAACCAGTGAGTCGGCGATGTGGCGGCTGAGGATTTTTTCGGAATCCTTCGGCGAAATCAGGTTGCCGAACTGCTTGGTCTCTACTACCAAATCGGCATACAGGTAGAGTCGCTCAGTTGTCTCCTTGGACAGCTGCACACCTTTCTCTGACAAAAATTGACAGAATATTTCCTGTTGCCTGGTATCTTCCGATGGTCTCATTAAGTATGTTCCACGTGAAACGTCTTGTGGATATCTGACGTAACGTTCCCTAATTTAGAATATCTTACTAACAAAAAGGCCGCCGAAAATCCGGCAGACCGAAAATTTTAAAAATATTTGTGGATAATATTTTAGTAAATGTTGAAAAAATGTTGAATCTTGTGATTTATCTATCAACACTGGCGACATTGAAAAATAGGCCCAACTGTGTTTCACGTGAAACTTTATCGGCCCACTTTTATAATATGTTCGCTCTTGGCGGGGCGGCCGAGGAGGTCGAATTGTTTCGATTTTTCGAGAATGATTGCCGGACGAATCTTGCGATGGATTGACGTGGTGGGCTCACTGGCGAGGGTATAAAACCACTTTTCTTCGCTATTGCTGAAGGACACAATAAAACCTTTTTCCGTATTGGTTATGGTCGCTTGGTATTCGCTGATGATATTTTGTTTAGTCAGGCTTTGAAGTGCCGTGTCATTTTCTACGGGCTCATAAACAGTGAAGTTGCAGAGATTTTCATTGCTGGGGTCAGGTGTAATGACAGTTATCTTTTCCATCTTTGATTCTAAATTGAGCATATCTGTTTTTATATCTAATTTTTTTAAGGTGTCGTTTTTCAAAAAATTTATTGTCATACCATCTTTAAAAAAAACTCTGTTTTGTATGATGCGGATATAGGCAAAAACGGAAGAATCAAGGGATGCGATTTCTTCATCTGATATGCTTTCTTTCATCATATGGTATGAAATAGAAGTGGAAGAATCTCCGTCAATGGAAACGAGTTCTTCTTCGGACAATATGCCATCTATATAGATTGTTCTATTTGTTGACGTATCTGTTTTTACGGTAACAATTTCAATGGGCGCGTATTCGCAATCGCCGTTGCATTTAACAATGCTGTCGGGATTGTCATTTTCAATGGGTACGTATTCACAGTCATCGCCATAGCATCTGACCGTGCTGATGAGGTTGCCGTTCTTATAATAGAACTTTGATTCTGAGTAATAAACATCTGATCCGAAGTAGTTTGCTGCATAGAGGCTATCGAGGCGGTATTCATCAAAATTCCAGAAAGATACCGAAAGGCGCATGTAGTCGCGGCAGCCGGCGGCGAAAGCGTTCAATGCCAGGATGGTGAGAATGAAGATGAGTTTTTTCATGGGCAGATTACCTGTTCACTTTTATAATATGTTCGCTTTTGGCCGGGCGGCCGAGGAGGTCAAATTGTTTCGATTTTTCGAGAATGATTGCCGGACGGATTTTGCGATGAATTGCATCGGTTCCTTCTTTGCGGCGGAACATGAAGTAAGTCATCACCTTGTTGTCTAGCCCATCTTCGATATAAGTCTTGCTAACAATGACCTTGTCATTTTTAACTTCGGTATCGTAGCGGTACCAGGTGGTCACGTAGTCGTCGCGACCATCCTTCACATAGCAGGTGTTGGTATCTTTCTCGTCGTTGACGATAATTTCGTTTTCAGAACGCCTGAAGAGAGTGTCGTTTCTCATGACATATATATTAGTGTATTTACCGTCTTCGTCAGTGCTGGTAATGGCCAAGGAGTCCCCGTCAAAGTAGATACTTATTGTGTCGCTCACTCCGTTTGCCGATCCTATAATTGACCAATTATTTTCTACATGGTCAACATTGAAAACTACCGAGTCAGGATTTATGGTAGTCTTGTATTGCCATTCCCCGTCGCGAAGATTTGCTTCGTAGGCGCTGTCGACTTTATCGCCGGTCCGATAGTACTTCAGGATATAGATGGAGTTCCCCCTGGTGTTGGCAGTGCCTTTGTCTACATACATACTATCAAAGAGTAGGCCGTCAAAGCTCTTGTCGTAACCAGCGATTGTCGCCTGTTCATATTCAAAAACTGTATGGATGCAGTCAGCAAAAGACTGGGAGGATAAAGCTAGGGCAAAAGTAAGGATGAGTTTTTTCATAGCTGGAAATATAGTAATGATGTTTCACGTGGAACAATAGCGAAGGAGCCTAACAATATTTATTGTTTGAAAAATATGGTGGTGTGCTCCTTGCCTCCTTCACAGGGGCCAGGTATATCGACGAATATCATCTCGTCGTGATTCATTATATCTTGGACAATGAAATTACCTCTTTTTTTGTATTCGTAAGTGAAGTGGAGATTATTGCCCCTTTCAGGATAGCTTTTATCATCCAACAAATTTTTCACTCTATTCTTCCTGTAACACTTGCTCTCGTTGGCGGGGTCCCGAGTGATAATCCAATGTTTGGGGAACCAATCGTTGACTTCGTGGATAGTGTCGTTCTTGATGTAGAAGGAGTGGGTCTGTTCTTTGTCGATGATGATGGCGACGGAATCCTTTCCACGGAAGACCGTAAAGTTATCGCTCTTGTCCGGAAAAATCCAGTCGTATCTCATGAGCTTGCCGACCTTGGTGGAATCAATTTTCCAGTTGACCTTCATGGTCCCCTTATGTACATCATCCTGGCAGGTGTGGGTGATAGTCATGCTGTCCAGACGATTTTTAGTCCAGTGATACTTGAGGGTGCTGACCAGGGATTTCTGCTGCTGGTGGAGACTGTCCGGTTTCAGGCTGCCGGGAAGTATGTACATGTTCAAATTCTCCGTCATATATTCCGAGGCAAGGTAGTCAAATGTCATCCGGATACAATCGACCGCGTGAACGTTCATCGCAACAAGCGCGATAATGAAAAAAGGTTTCACGTGAAACACTCCCTACTTTAAAATTAAATTGTAATCTCTACCCGATTGCCTTCGGGGTCCAGGACGACACTTTCGTAATATCCATCGCCGGTAGTCCGGGGTTGCCCCACGACCTGGATTCCTTCTTTGGACATTTGCCGGGTGAGATGGTCCACATCTTCTTTGGATCCGACAGAAAAGGAAAGATGGGTAAAACCGATGCGCTCCTCACCCATGATTTCGGAAGACGATTTGATGTCGGGGCGGTGCATGATTTCCAAGCGTGCTCCACCTTCGAAGGTGACGAACCGGCTCGTGAATTGTTTTGCCGGATTGTGATAAAGGGGTTGGACTATCCCGCCGAAATACTTTCGGTAGAATTCGCATACCTTGTCGATGTCATTGACCCAGATGGCTACGTGTTCGATTTTCATAAACCTTCAACATTTATTCACTTTTTTCAGTGAGCAAGGTGCCGACTAGAGCTAAGGACTGGGTAGCGGTATGCACCCAACGGGGATGTTGTTGTTGAATATTCCTAAGAGCGTAGCTACCGTGATGCAGGCTCCGGTTTCGATCATTGAATGAACCAGGGGGTCTTCCTTTTTTTTCGTTTCGTTCAAGGGCGGGTTGGATTTTTTTGAAATGGAATCCGCTGCTATGGCCTCGTCTGTGTAATCCACCTTGAATATCAGGGCATGGTCAATTTTTACGGAAGAGTTGTTTGATTTCTGGGGCAAGAGTTGCGCAAATGGCAATTCAAAAGCAAGTAATATAATAGGTATGAAAATACGATATTTCATACCCTCAATATAGATAATTTGTTTGTTATGTCCTCAAAAAAAATGTTAAATTATGGGCAGGATATTTCTATGCAGAAGTTTTTACAGCGCTACTTTGTGACGGGCCGGGACATGGATCTCGATTATCGTCTGTTGCCGATGTCTGCCTTGGCATATTACGAAGATGCTTTTGCCCGTTTTTTGGGGAGCAAGTTCCTCGCGGCGTTCGATATTCGGGCCCAGGGTTTGTATTGGGTCATTTCCGAAATCGACATGAAAATAGATGGAGAGCTCCCTCCATGGTCGGAGAGTTTCGATGTTGAATTGTGGATTTCGGAAAAGTCCAGGATAAAGGTCTATTGCGACTTTGCCATGAGTTATGGCGGAAAAGTTTTTGCTCGTGGGAACTGTTGCTGGATTGTGTTGGACAAGAACAGGAAGCGCCCGACCGATACCCGGATTCTGGATGGCAAGGTGGAAGTTGTTGAAGAACTTGCTGCCGGAGAACATCGGAGGTTCGAATGGCTGGCATCCGAAAAATTGATGAACACACTCGAGCATCGCGTGGGCATGAATGACATTGATTTCAACCGCCACATGAACAACAGGACGTACCTGGACTTGGCAGTGGCCTGCCATATGGAGAGCTCCGGCTTCGAAGATGCCGTACGGAGAATCCGGGTGAAGTTCATGCAGGAATGTTTTGTCGGGGATGTCTTGAAGTGTCATGAATACGGACTGGAAGATAACTGTTTCGGCTACAGTCTGGAAAGGGATGGTTCCCCAGTCTGTCAGGTGATTCTGGAATTCGGGAAGAGGACCCCGCGTGAACCTATCGAGGGGATGCCTCTGGCATTGCGTTCCTGAGTTTTCAACATTTATCCACACTTATGCGAACCGGCGTGGGATTGATTTTGATATTTTCTTGTGGTGCGTTGATACTATATTATATATAGTGAGAAAAATGGAGGACCGGCATGATAGAGATTGAAGTTGTCCAGGGAGACATCACGAAGCTTGCGGTGGATGCCATCGTGAATGCGGCGAACTGTTCGCTGTTGGGAGGTGGCGGTGTCGATGGTGCGATTCACCGGGCGGCGGGTCCTGATTTGTTGAGGGCGTGCATCCCCCTGAACGGTTGCGAGACAGGTAAGGCGAAAATTACTCCGGGGTTCAAGCTTCCGGCAAAGTTCGTGATTCACACTCCGGGACCAGTCTATCGGGATGGTCAGCACGGCGAACCTGCGCTTTTGGAATCTTGCTACAAAAGTTGCCTCGCCCTTGCTGAAGAGAACAATTGCGAGACAGTCGCCTTCCCTGCCATCTCGACCGGCGTGTACGGCTACCCCTGGGAGGAGGCTACCGAGATTGCCGTGAGGACGGTCCGGAACTTTCCCGCACAGAAAATCAAGAAAGTTATCTTCTGCTGCTTCGGCACGGAGATGGAAAGGATTTATAGAGGAGTAGTAGGAAGTAGACAGTAGGAAGTTGGTTTGTCATTCGCAGGCGCATGACTCGTCGGCTCAGCCATGCCGAAACGCAAGCGTTTTGGCGTGGCATTCGCCTTGCTTGTCATTGCGAAGGGCGAAGCCCTGAAGCAATCTCCGCCAGACATTTATCACCTCACCGCTCATTGCTCATGGCTCATTGCTTGTAAATCTTCTGCAAATGTCATACTTTTGCATAAAATTTATTGTATATTTATGTAGAATGCAAAAAAGGAGATTGATTATGGCCCAGGCTACTATTTCAGCGCGAATCGATGCCGAGGATAAAGAGCGTTTTGATCGCTTTTGCAATAATGTGGGACTTTCCTCCTCTGCAGCGATTTATATGTTCATCAAGAACGTCATCAACGAACACAGGATCCCCTTCGTGGTTCGTGAACCCGATGCTGTTTACAGCGCCAAGAATATGAAATTTCTAGAAGAAGGTATTGAAGCGCTCAATGCAGGTAAAGGTGTTGTTCACGAACTCATTGATGAGGAGGGTTAATGAGGAAGATTTGGTTTGAAAAAGCATGGGAAGATTATCTCTATTGGCAAAGCCAGGACAAGAAGACTCTCAAGCGTATAAACCAATTAGTCAGGGATGTTGAGCGCTCGCCATTTGAAGGGGTTGGGAAACCGGAAGCATTGGTTGGTAATTTGAGCGGCTTTTGGAGTCGTCGGATTGACGATAAAAATCGTTTGATTTACAGAATCAAGGGAGAATTCATAGAGATTCTTTCTTGCAGAGAACATTACTAATAGGAGAAATCACATGGAAGAAATCAAGAACTTCATCAAGGATTGCGGTGCCTATTTCCTCGCGACGGTCGATGGTGACCAACCGCGCGTGCGCCCGTTCGGCACCATCGAAATTTTCGAGGGCAAGCTTTACATCCAGACCGGCAAGTCCAAGGACTGCTCCAAGCAGATCCAGAAAAACGGCAAGGTCGAAATCTGCGCCATGGACAAGACCGGCTCCAAGTGGCTGCGCCTGGCCGGCACTCTCGTCCGCGACGACCGCCGCGAGCCGAAGGTCCACATGCTCGAAAATTACCCCGAGCTCAAGTCGATGTACTCCCCCGACGATGACAATACCGAGGTCCTGTACTTCAAGGATGCGACCGCGACCTTCTATTGTTTCACGGAAGCACCTCGCGTCATCAAGTTTTAAGAGCTTGTTCGGCCGGGCTTGACCCGCTCCGATTGGTCGTAGAGTATCCCGCCTATGTGGATATATTTGTAAACACTATATTAACTGTATCATGGTCCAGGTTCCCTGGACCATGTTCATTAGTGGATAAATTTGGGATAAAACAGGACAACGTATTAACAGCCGGCTAGCGGGTTCAAGAGGTGATTTCAGTGTTTCACGTGAAACTTTTTGGAAAAATCGCCAAAAAAGCCTTTAATTTCACTAGGAAAAAGCGAAGTCGAGCTACTGCCTTTGAAGGAGAATACTTCTTTCCATTAAAGTGCACTTGTGGATATGATGTGAAATTTGAAAATTGATTTTTAATGAATGAAGGACATTAATCAACAACTTATCAACATATAACGCGAAACAGGTGCCGTAAAAGGTGGTGAAAAACGGGTTCAAACTGGCTTGAAAATGTAAGATTTTTTTACAAAAAAAATAATTCTTTGCGAAGAAATTAGTTTATCTTGTGGTAAGAAATCCATACAAAGGAAGGAAAAAAATGAAACTAGTTATCTCTGTCTCGGGTGGCGGTGCGCTCGGCATCGGCCCTCTCCAATTCATGCGTAGACTCGAAAAGGATCTTGGCGTAGAAAAACTTGGCGATGTCAGTGCAGCTTTCGCCGGTACGTCTACAGGTTCCATCATTGCTTCTGGTCTGTGTGCTGGATTGTCGGCCGATGAATTGTACAATATGTATAATGACAACCTGGCGGCCATTTTCACGAAAAGAAAGGGGACGTTGGTTCCTGAACTCGCATCGAACTACTACCGTTACGACAGTGCCAACCTGAAAAAACTGCTGTATAAGTATTTCCCGGGCAAGATGGATGATTTCGAAAAGCCCATTTTCATCCCCACCACGTACATGAACGGCGCAAGCGTTGAGAAGGTGTGGAACCGTGAAGACAACTGGATGGACCGCGCCTACGCCATCCTCTCCAGCTGCTCCGCTCCGACCTATTTCGATACGCTGAATCTCGATGGCAAGATTTTCTGCGATGGTGGCATGTGGGCAAACGATCCCATTATGACTTTGGAATCGGGTATCAAGAATCCGTGCAAGCCGGATAAGAAGGATTGCAAGGCTATTGTGGATGAAGGGTTCAAGATTCTCTCCTTCAACACGGGCATGATTCACCCGAATAGCGCACCGAAAAAGAAGAATGTTCTCGGCTGGCTCACCTACATCATGGACGAGTGGGTTGCCCGTACCGGAAATTCCAACTATTTCGAGGCTTGCGCCAATATCGGTAAGGAAAATATCTTCCGCTGCGCACCGGAAGTCGAAAGTGCCTACGAAATGGACAACTTGAAGAAGACGAAGGAAGTTTCCAATATTTGGGACAAATATTACGACTCCGTCAAGCAGAAAGTTGTCAAGTTCGTGAAATCGACAATGTAGTCGCAGAATTTGACATTATCTCCCTCTTAGTCCCGCGGAAATCCGCGGGATTTTTTGTCATGTTTCAATGTAAGACAGACTTTGACGTGGCATAGTTTTTGCTAAATTTAGCCCGTAATTTTGCTACGCCAAGTCCGCGGGTTTTCCCTCGGCTATTATAAAGGATTACTATGAGTCTTATCGATACCATCCTCCACAAGGCATTTGGTACCCCACATGAACGCAAGGTGAAGAAACTTCGCCCAGTCATTGCCAAGATCCATGAAGCCCGCAAGGCCCTGGAATCTTTGGATGACGCCGCCCTCGCCGCAAAGAGCGCCGAGTTCCGCGAAAAGCTCAAGAACGGGGCCACGCTCGAAGATATCAAGGTCGAAGCCTTCGCAGTTTGCCAAGAAGCTTGCGACCGCCGTCTGGGTATTTTCAACATCTTTAAGCCCGAAAACAATTTTGACTTCAGCAAGCTCGGCGACTTGCAGCAGTACACCGATGCCGCCAAGGCTGAACTTGCCGCCGGCAAGAACGAATGGGAAGTCTACATGCCGGCCGCCGTGTATGCGAAGGTCCGCGAACTCTATCCGGATTCGGTGAAGCCGTTCCGCATGATGCCGTTCGACGTGCAGATGATAGGTGGCCTCGTGCTCCACGAAGGCGCCATCGCCGAAATGGCCACCGGTGAAGGTAAGACGCTTGCCGCTGCTCTCCCGGTTTACTTGAACGGCCTCGGAGGCCACGGTGTACACGTGGTGACGGTGAATGACTACCTCGCCGGCCGTGACGCGAAGCAGATGGGCCTCGTGTACAAATTCCTCGGACTCACGGTGGGCCTCATCGTGAACGGTCTTGATTCCGAACAGCGCCGCGAAAGCTACAACAGCGACGTGACCTACGGTACCAACAACGAGTTCGGCTTCGACTACCTGCGCGACAACATGGCCGTGGAACCGAACCAGCTGGTGCAGCGCGAACTCAACTTCTGCATTGTCGACGAAGTGGACTCCATCCTCATCGGCGGAGCGCGTACTCCGCTT